>Ga0209633_10000960_pt1 | contig 31429 bp, 18 predicted proteins | sample Cruoilmetagenom1_FD_187290 | JGI IMG/M metagenome (GOLD analysis project Ga0209633, IMG submission 187290) | Oil polluted marine microbial communities from Coal Oil Point, Santa Barbara, California, USA - Sample 1 (SPAdes) (version 2) | ecosystem: Environmental > Aquatic > Marine > Oil seeps ... | reverse complement strand
GCTTGTTTACCAACAAACCTATATTGAAGTTTTAATCTATAATTAGAAAAGGAATTTTTATAGAAAATATGGCCATATAATTCACCAAATTTATCGTAATCGTCATAAGAAACTTTAATGACACTATCTTCAACTCTAAAAGTATTATGGAAATTTTCACCTAAGGGATGACCATTAATTTTTACTGTCCAATCAGAAAGATCCTTCCCATTAAAAAGTTGAATCCATTTTTTTGCAGGAGCGTCTAGATCTTTTTGCTTTTTTTGACAATTGCTGATACTGAAAATACACGCTGATAAAAATATAACTTTTAGATAATTCATATGTAGATAAATTTTATAATGACCATGCTTTTCCTCCTGTAGCTTCTTTTAAAGAAATACAACCTTTTTGCTCGCCGGGAATAGGATCATAAGCTAATACTTTTTCGCCTATTTCCTCAGTAGTTTTATAAGCCCATATGGTTAAATACCTTATCTCATGAAGGGTGTTAAGTATTACATTGTTATTTTTATTTTCTCTTAGTACTTTCTCTTCTTCTTTGGTTATTTTTAAATATTTAGTTAAGAAAGTGTTGAAAGCTTCTGTACTTAGGTTTGAAGCAGGGTTATTTATAGTAAAATTAAGTTCTGTTATTAAGGTTTTAAGACCTTCCTTAGTTTCTTGTTTTTCTTTTTCAGTATATACATTATCTATATAAAGATCAAGAAATTCAGGAATACCCAGATCAAGTGCACCGGGCAAATTATTTGTTTTAGGTAAAATCAAATCGGTAATAATTTTCATAACAATACCTTCACTTTCAGAAAAGAACTTTGGTGCCCAAATGTTTAAATTTTTGGCATCATTTTTACAACTTTGAAGTAAAGCTAGCACCGTTGGTGTGGTCACTACATAACCTAATGATAAACCCAGTCCTTTAAGAGCATTTCTTCTATTCATCATTTTAGGCTTTTTTTAGATTTGAATTCTTTAATTGCATGGTTAGCTGCTCTAGCTGTTAAGGCCATATAGGTTAAAGACGGATTTTGACATCCGGCAGAGGTCATACATGAACCATCTGTAACATACACATTTGGTACATTATGGATTTGATTGTTTTCATTTAAAACAGATGTTTTAGGATCTCTACCCATTCTAGCGGTTCCCATTTCATGGATACCAATTCCGGGAGCATGTCTTTTATCAAAAGTTTCTATTTTTCTAAAACCTGCATTTTTTAGCATTTCAGCGGCTTGTTGTTTCATATCCTCTCTCATTTTCAATTCATTTTCTTTCCATTCGGCATCAAAAGTTATGGTTGGTAACCCCCAAGTGTCTAATTTTTCATAGTCTAAACTCATTTTATTATCATGATATGGTAAGCATTCTCCAAAACCACCTAAATGCATCTTCCAATCTCCCGGCTCTAATATTTTTTCTTTAAGGTCAGCTCCAAAACCCAGCTCGGCAATATGTTCAGAAATACCTGTTCTACCACCTCCGCCTTGATAGCCATAACCCCTTAAAAATTCTTTTTTTTCAGTTGCTTTATCGCCTAAATTTCGAAATCTTGGAATATAAATACCATTGGGTCGTCTTCCTTTAAAATATTTATCTTCATATCCATCAACAGAAGCACTAGCACCAGCGTCTAAGTGATGATCCATAATATTATGCCCTAATTCACCAGAATCATTACCTAATCCATTAGGAAATCTTTCAGATTTTGATTGCATTAAAATTGAAGTTGAAGCTATGGTTGATGCACAATTAAAAATAATCGAAGCATTAAAAACTAAATTTTCTTTAGTTTCAGTATCAATAACTTTTACTCCAGTAGCTTTTTTTAATGTATCATCATATATTATTTCATGTACAATAGAATTAGGTCTTAAGGTCATATTACCCGTAATTTCAGCAGCGGGTAAGGTTGATGAATTACTACTAAAATATCCCCCGAAAGGGCAACCTCTCATACACCTATCTCTAAATTTACAGTTTGTTCTTCCATTATGTTTTTTATCTCCTGTTAAATGGGCAGTTCTTCCAATAGTAAGTACTCTATCAGTATAATTACTTGCTAATTTTTCTTTTAAAAGTGTTTCCACACAATTTAATTCCATCGGCGGAGAAAATATTCCATCTGGTAAATGTGGTAATCCTAATTTTTCTCCACTAACACCAATATAACTTTCAACATAATCATACCAAGGAGCAAGGTCTTTATATCTGATGGGCCAATCAATTCCATGTCCATCTTTAATATTGGCAGTAAAATCCAAATCGCTCAATCTATAGCTTTGTCTACCCCATGTTATAGAACGCCCACCTACATGATATCCCCTCATCCAATCAAAACGTTTGGTTTCATTGTATGGGTGCTCAAGATCATTAACAAACCAATGTTTATGTTCCGGTCTAGTGGTATAACCTGTTCTGCTTTGTTTGAGTTGTTTACTTTGATCGTCAGTTGAACTTTTTCCATGTAATTCAAAATCCCACGGATCCATGTGCATGGTGGGGTAGTCTTTAATATGAGTTACCATTGGACCACGTTCTAAAACCAAAGTTTTTAATCCATTTTCACATAGTTCTTTTGCTGCCCAACCACCGCTAATACCTGTTCCAATTACTATGGCATCATAATTTTGTTCAATATTCATTAATCTTATACTATTTAATTAAAAAAAGTAATTTTTTTTATAATTTATAATAATACTGTAATATTTTAATATATCACACACTTTTGAGTGATTAAATTTACTAAATTTAGTTAAGCTTACATTTTATAGACGTGGCTATTTTGGACGGACTTATACTCAGAGAAAAATAGATTTGATTTTTACTGACTATTTAAATTAAAAATTTTAACTTTAGGCTACTAAAATTATATCATATGAAATCAAACCTATCCAAAATTTTAAAAAGTACTTTATTTCTATTCGTATTTTTATTTTTTATAGTTTCTTGTAAAAATAAAGAGAAAAAATCTGAAGAAATTGAAGCCGATACAACTGAAGAAAAAGCACCATTTTTTAAATTATCATTAGCTCAGTGGTCTTTACACAAAGCAATAAATGATGAAAAAACATTAGATCCTATTGATTTTGCAAAAGAAGCCAGTTCACTTGGTTTTGAGGGAATAGAATACGTTAGTCAACTGTACAAAAATCAAATTGAAAGTATAGGAATGGATTCATTACTCCATGTATTAAAGGCAAAAAGTGAAAAGCACAATGTTAAAAATCTATTGATAATGGTAGATGGAGAAGGCGACTTAGCTTCAGTTGATGAAAAAAAACGTGTGGAGGCTGTAGACAATCATAAAAAATGGGTAGATGCAGCAGCTTTTTTAGGTTGCCATTCTATAAGAGTAAACTTATTCGGTACAACAGACCCTGAAGAATGGAAAACAACTGCTGCTGACGGTCTATCAAAATTGGCAGCCTATGCCGTTGATAAAAATATAAATGTAATTGTGGAAAATCATGGTTACCTTTCATCAAATGCTGCATTATTGGTAGAAGTAATTAAATCAGTTAATGCATCAAACTGTGGTGTTCTTCCTGATTTTGGGAATTTCTGTTTGAAACGAGAAGGTGGTGAGCTTTGGAATGCAAAATGTATTGAAGAGTATGATAAATATAAAGGTGTAAAAGAATTGATGCCTTTTGCAAAAGCAGTAAGTGCAAAATCTTACGATTTTGATGAAGATGGAAATGAAACTACCATCGATTATACCAAAATGTTACAGATTGTAAAAGATGCAGGTTATACTGGTTTTATTGGTGTGGAGTATGAAGGGGGAAGATTGAGTGAATTGGAAGGTATTAAACAAACTAAAGATCTGTTGGTTAAAATCGGCAAACAATAACCTTATATAAATATTAAATCTAACTTAATTATAAATAATTATATTATGAGTGAAATAAAAAAAGATAATACCCTGTCGCGTAGAGATTTTGTGGGTAAAACGTTGGCTGCAACAGCTGCCTTTTCAATTGTCCCATCTTTTGCTGTAAGTGGTCTTGGTCATGTAGCACCAAGTGATAAGCTGAATATAGCCGGTATAGGTGTAGGAGGTATGGGGCTAGCAAATCTAAAGAATTTAACGTCACAAAATATAGTAGGACTGTGTGATGTTGATTGGAAATATGCTAAAGGTGCATTTGAGCAATTCCCAAAAGCAAAAAAGTATTGGGATTGGCGTAAGATGTTTGATGAGATGGGTAAAGAGATTGATGGAATAGTCGTTGCAACAGCCGATCATACGCATGCTATTATTTCTGCTCATGCTATGACAATGGGTAAACATGTCTATTTGCAAAAACCATTGACACATTCAGTATATGAGTCCAGATTATTAACAAAACTAGCGGCTAAACATAATGTGGCTACTCAAATGGGTAACCAAGGGGCTTCTGGAGCAGGTGTTGCTGAAACTTGTGAAATTCTTTGGAGTGGTGCCATTGGTGATGTTAAAAAAGTAGAATCATTTACAGATCGTCCAATTTGGCCACAAGGATTGAATACACCTGAGAAAGGCGATTGGGTTCCTGATACTTTAAATTGGGATCTGTTTACAGGTCCAGCGAAAATGCGTCCATTTAATGAGGTATATCACCCATGGAATTGGCGTGGATGGTGGGATTATGGCACAGGAGCTTTAGGGGATATGGCTTGTCATATTTTGCATCCGGTATTTGAAGGTTTAAAATTAGGCTATCCAACAAAAGTTCAGGCAAGTTCTTCTTTATTGTTAAACGATTCTGCACCAGTATCTCAAGCAGCTAAGTTGACTTTCCCGTCTAGAGGAAGAAAAGGAAAGATGAAATTACCTGAAGTAGATGTTCATTGGTATGATGGAGGTATAAAACCTGAGTTACCAGATAATTGGCCAGGCGGAAAAGATCCTAATAAATATGGAGGAGGAACTTATTTTTATGGTTCTAAAGATATTCTTCATGTAGGTTGCTATGGTGTTCAACCGGAATTATTATCCGGAAAGAAAATCTCAGTGGCTAAAACTGAAAGAAGAGTGGAAGAAGAATTGAAATTATCATGGAATGATGGTGCTCATGAAATGGATTGGGTAAGAGCATGTAAAGAAAGTCCTGAGAGTAGAATACCTTGTACTTCAGATTTTGCTGAGGCAGGACCTTTCAATGAAATGGTAGTTATGGGTGTACTAGCCGTTCGTCTTCAAGCCTTAAATAAGGTATTGAAATGGGATGGTGAAAATATGAAGTTCACCAATATAAATGCAAATGAAGAAATAAAAACTGTAATAAAAGATGGCTTTAAGATTCATGACGGTCACCCAACCTTTAATAAAGATTGGACAGAGCCTATGAATGCCATTGATTATTCTCAGGAGCTTATCAAACATACTTATAGAGACGGATGGTCATTACCTGAAATGCCTAAATAATAAATTAGATCACTTAATACAAATAAAAAATACAACAATGAAAAAATTAAATTTAATCGTAATTTTTAGTTTAATACTATTACCATTATTATCTAGCTGTAAAGAAAAGAAGACAGACGTTAAAGATGAAGTTGCTTCAGAATCTAATACTGAAACTGAAGTAAAATCAGAGGCAGCAGCGGTTTTAAATGCTTTGACGCAAGCTGAGAAAGATGACGGTTGGTTATTACTTTTTGACGGAAAAACATCTGAGGGATGGAGAGGGTATAAAAAAGACCATTTCCCTAATGGATGGATAGTAGAAAACGGAACGATTCAATGTCTTGGTTCAGGTAGGGGTGAAGCCGGTAGTAAGGAAGGTGGGGATATTATTTTTGATAAGGAGTTTCAGAATTTTAACTTAAGTCTGGAATGGAAAGTGTCAGAAGGTGGTAATTCAGGGATATTTTATCTTGGAAGAGAAGAACTTGATTTTATTTGGAAAACTGCTCCTGAGATGCAAATATTAGACAATGAAAAACATCCAGATGCCAAACTAGGAAAAGATGGAAATCGTCAAGCAGGATCTTTATATGATTTAGTTCCTGCAAAACCTCAAAATGCAAAACCTGCAGGAGAATGGAATCAAATAGAAATTACTGTTTATAAGGGTACTGTAGTGCATAAGCAAAATGGTGAAAATGTGGTAGAATATCATCTATGGACGCCAGAATGGAATGAAATGGTGGCAGGGAGTAAGTTTCCAGGCCTAAATAAAGATTGGGCAGATGTTGCTGCTAAAGGTTATTTTGGTTTACAAGATCATGGTGATGATGTATGGTTTAGAAATATCAAAATTAAAGAGCTTTAAATAATAAGGAATTATTTTTTATTATAACAATACAAATAGCCCTGCCTTGAAATTTCTTTAGAATAATTATTAGAGGTATTTCAAGGCAGGTTATTTATATCATATTTTAAACATGAGAAAATTGAGAATGGGAATGATAGGCGGTGGCATAGACTCTTTTATTGGAGATGTACATCGTAAAGCCGCAACTATGGATGGAATGATAGATCTAGTTTGCGGTGCATTTAGCAGTACAACCGAAAGGTCTAAAGCTTCGGGTAAATTACTTGATTTACCAGAGAAGCGTTGTTATGCTAATTTTGAGGAAATGATTTTATCCGAGAAAAAATTGCCCGAAGATCAACGTATGGATTTTGTTGCTATAGTAACCCCTAATCATATGCATTTTGCTCCGGCAAAAATGGCATTAGAAAATGGCTTTCATGTTGTTTGTGATAAACCGATGACCTTAACTATAGAAGAGGCTGTGACACTTGAACAATTGGTAGCTTCGACAGAATTGCTATTTGCTTTAACACATAATTATCCAGGTAGTCCTATGGTAAAACAAGCTAGAGAAATGGTTAGAAATGGAGATTTGGGTAGTATAAGAAAAGTACAAGTTCAGTATTTACAAGGCTGGTTAGCAACATCAATAGAAAAAATTGGACAAAAGCAAGCTTCTTGGCGTGTTGATCCTTCAAAATCTGGTGTAGGTGGAGCCTTAGGAGATATAGGAACGCATGCCGAAAATTTAGTGGAATATATAACCGGATTACATATAAAAGAATTAGCAGCTGATCTTGGGAAATTTGGAGAAGGTCGTGTGTTAGATGATGATGGAAATATTTTAATACGATTGGAAAATGGAGCAAAAGGAACGATGTCTTTTTCGCAAGTTGCCGTTGGAGAAGAAAATAATTTAGCCATTAGAGTATATGGAGAAAAAGGCAGTTTAGAATGGCATCAAGAACACCCTAATCAATTAATTACAAGATGGCTTGATAAACCAAAAATGATTTATACTTCTAATGGAACTCATCTTTACCCAGAAGCTATAGCAGCTTCAAGAATTCCGGCAGGACATCCTGAAGGCTATTTAGAAGCTTTTGCTAATGTATATAAAAATTTTGCTATTCATCTTAAGGCAAAATTAGACAATCAAGAAATTGAAATACCAGATTATCCAACAGTAAGTGATGGCGTAAGAGGAATAAAATTTATACATGCTTCAGTGGAGAGTGATCAGAATAATGCTGCTTGGGTACCTTTAAATTAAGTGATTATATTATTCGTTTAATTCTTGCGGATATTGTAGGCCAACTTGATTTCTTACGGTATCTAAAATTGTAATCAAGTCCAAACTATTTTGATGAGACCAATGCTTGCTTTCAATTTTATTGGTCCTTAGACAATGGTGGCATTCTATAATTTCATGGCTAAAACCAATGCCTGTAGTTGGTAAATTAAATACTTGTTCTTCATTGTCTTTAAGTAAGCTATAGCCTTGTGCTACAAGCCAAGGATTGTGAAGGTGAATTTGTCCCTCAGTTCCACTAATTCTAGCAACTATACCAGATTGAGAAGTAAAACCACTATACAATATTGCTTGTGCATGGTCATAATGAAAAATCATAGAGGCTTGCATATCGCATTTAGTTACTTCATGAAATATAGACCTGGCCAATATCTCTTTTGGTACGCCTAAAAAAAGATAAACCAAAAAGGCAGGATAAATACCAATATCTAAAATTGTTCCGCCCCCTAGATCTAAATTCAGAGCTCTACTATCTAGTGATTTATCTGTTTTAAACGCAAAATCTGCATTGATATATTTTATGCTACCAATTTCTCCATGATCAATACGCTTCTTTATTTCAACTAAACTTGGGTTAAAACGTGTCCACAAAGCTTCCATAAAAAACCGTTTTGTTTTTTTAGAAGTTTCAAGCATAGTTCTCGTTTCTTTTGCATTAAGTGCCAAGGGCTTTTCACATAAAACATGTTTGCCATAATTCATAGCTTTGATACTCAAAGCAGCATGAGATGTGTGAGGAGTAGCAATATAAACTATATCAACAGCAGTGTCTAATAACAATTCTTTATAACTAGCGTATGCTTTTTTCGAATTGTGTTGTTTAGAAAATTTAGTAGCCTTATCAATATTTCGTGATGCTACAGCGGTTAATTCTGCGTCATCAATCAATGCCAGGTCACTTGCAAACTTATTGGCAATATTGCCACAGCCAATAATGCCCCACTTTATTTTTTTTGAAGAATTCATAAGTTCATTAGCCAGGTTCATTAATATTTTCTGATTTAATATTTAATCGTGTTGCCAAAATACCGGCAATAGCAAAAAATGCACCTGCAAATAGCATTGCATTTATTGCATTCCCTCCTAATAAATATTTATAAATAGGGCCAAAAGTTAAAGTCTGAATAAACATCGGAATTACAATCATCATATTTAAAATACCCATATAAACACCTCTACGGTCTTGCGGAACAATTTTTGAGACCATGGTATATGGAATTCCCATCATTGCTGCCCAACCAATTCCAAATAATACCATTGGTACCAGTACTAATGTTGGATCTGAAATATAGGGTATAGCAAATAGAGCTATTGCAGTACCAACTAAACTTAAAGCATACACTTTTTTACCTCCAAAACGAAGTGTTAAAGGCACTAAAGCAAGTGCAACTAACATGGTCACTGTATTATAGGTTAAACTCATTTTAGCTGCTTGAGAAGCTGCTTGAGAAGTTGTATATCCTAAAGTTGACATGAATAGAGGTGTTGTAAATTGCCAATAGATAAACAGTGCATACCACTGAAACAAATAAACTGCGGCAATTTTCCACATGAACTTAGGCATCTCTTTTATTGCTTCTATAATTTCTAAAAAAGGTTGTGTTATACGTTGGTTGAGAGACAATCCTTTAATTTTATTTATTTCCTCTAATTCTTCATCAGTAGGTGGTATTTCAGGGGTTTTAAAAACGGACCATAAAATGGTAGTTAAAGACAAGAAAGCACCAATAAAAAAAGAATAATACAACCATTGAGGAATTGTACCTGCTTCTTCAACAGATTCACCACCGAATAAATATTGAAATAATACAATAGAGCCATTTGCTAATAAAATACCTGCACCTACAAATAAACTTTGCATTTGGTATCCTAAGCTAAGTTGTTTTTCTGGTAATTTGTCACCAACAAATGCTCTGTATGGTTCCATAGCCATATTGTTTCCTACATCTAGAATCCACAACAATCCAACCGCAAACCAAAGCACAGGACTATATGGGAAGGCAAATAAACACAAACTACCTAATAAAGCTCCTATTAAAAAATAAGGTTTTCGTCTTCCCCAACGTTGCGACCAGGTTTTATCTGACATGGCACCAATAATAGGCTGCACAATTAATCCAGTTACTGGACCCGCAATATTAAGTATTGGTAACAATTCTTCTGGAGCTCCTAAATAAAGAAAAATAGGATTAATTGCAGTTTGCTGTAAACCAAAACTATATTGAATTCCCAAAAAACCAACATTCATATTAAAGATTTGCCAAAAGGATAAACTAGGTTTTTTAAAGGTCATATTTTAGTTTTTAGTTGATGCTTTTAGCAAAATCAGAATGGCTGTTTGTTTTATTAAGAATTTTTTTTTTGGAAGGTAGCTATTATTATTTAATTGGCAAAAACACTTCTGCTTTCCATTTTAATTCATCACCTCCATAGAAGGGGTTATCATAAAAAATTTCTATTGGTTTATTTTCAACATCTATATTATGTCTTTTAGCATATTCATGTAATGCAAACCATCCTCTATCAGAGGTAATATAGTTTCCATTATAGACTGCTTTTAGAACCTTTTTAGGTTGAAGAACTCCAAACTTAATATCTTGGTGAAAAGGCATTGAATCTTTCATTTTTATCGGAAAACAAAAACGAAAATCGATATTATTTGTATTTAAATTCCAGTTGTCAACTATTAAAAACGGATGATTTCCACCCTTTATTTTATGTTCATTGATAAACATCATTAGTTTAGCATTGAATTTCATCATTTGTTCAGCTTTTTTGAACATTTCAATATTCTTTAGTTCTATATATGCATAAGATTTCTCTTTGAGAGTATCGATACCTATATATTTTACTTTAAATTTTTGCTCCAACTGACTTTCTAATCCAATTTTATAATCCTTTATAATCTTAACTGCAATTTCTTCAAAGGGTGTATTTAAAAAAGGGACAGTGATCTTATTATAAAATGATTTTTCTTTTTCAGTAATGCCAACGGTGACAAAAGTTGTAGAATCTGAAATAGATTTAAAATCCCAATTAATATCTAGGGTAAATTCCTTAATATTTATCGTTTCGTTAAGGTGCATATAGGCTTCCTTATTATTGATTTTATATGAAAAAGAATCTATTTGTTGATTGAAAAAATTCCATTCTTCAACACCTTTGAACACGGCTCCAGGCGAAGTTTTCACTTTAAACCTAACGGTATAGTCATAAGGTTTAATAAATAGATACCAAATTATAAAACCAATAAAGACAATAATGGCTATTGAAATAGTTTTTTTCAAAATTAAAATGTTTGTATTAAAAAAATTGTTTGAGTGGTTTTATTTTGACATCTTAAGATTGTCTATAACAAATTTGCCAAGGTCTCTTCCTTGTTTTACACCAATTTCAACCGCAGCTCTATAGTGAATACCACCATACATTCTGCTAATAGCCGCTTCATCGGCAGCTTGTGCAAAAGAATTAAAACTTCTTATGGGTAAGCCGTAAATTAATTCGGTATCATCATCAAAATTGAAGTTGTCACCAAAAACATCTGTAAGTGCTACTGCGGCTGCTCCTGATGCTACAGAATGCCCACTTGTATATTCTGGAAAAGGAGGCGTTTGTAGCACTGGTTTCCAATTATCATCAATATGTTCATTTATTAACGTTTCTGGACGTACCAAATTACTTCTATATTTTTCATCCCAACAACTAATAAAAGCATCGGCTATAGCCATAGAAGTTTTAGTATAAGCATAAACCGTCTTATCAAAATCAGCATTGGTTTTTTTACTTGCTATTTTACAAATTCCAATCCAATGGGCACCTGGAGTAATTTTTTTTGTAGCGAACATTAAATGTCCACGCGTAACTGAAACATAAGGGTTACAGTCCCAAAATTGAGCAATAGCAACTTCTTCAGAATCATCGCCTTTTTCAGTAATCTGATTGCTGATATCATATACTTCTTTTAGTTCTTTATAAAAATCAGAATTTTTATCCATTGAAAAGGCAGGGTGGGTAACAGGTTTAAACTGAGCAGCAGAATCAATTACAAAAGGACGAATCTTATTCCAATGTGGTTCAATGCCATCCATATAAGAAGGTGGAGTAGGTTGCCATCTGCCTTGGTCATCAGAATCTACAGTAAATTTTGACATGGTTCGGGTCTGTTTATAATTGTCTTCATCCATCCATGTTCCAATAATATTTGCAACTTTTAAACCATATTCTTTAGAATTGTTAAATTCAGAAGTGTTTTTAGATTCCCATATTTGGTAGAGGCTATCTCTATAAGTTTCTATTTTTTCTTCAGAAAAGATTAATCTTTTACTAAGATCAATATGAGCAATTAATGCTGCCAATTGAAAATTAATATGCTTTAAAGAATCTGCAATTGGAATTCCTTTAAAGTTAGTTATTTGGTCTTTTAGAGACAAATAATCATCATTTTGTTGTGCAATAATTTCGTATGCTGCAATATTTGGATAGGTAAAAATTCGGCTCGCTACCGGAGGTGAAAAAATATCATGAACCATTATTTCACCTACTTTATCTACTGATTTGTGAAAATCGTTAGCGGTGATTACAATGGCTTCTTCTTTTTGATTACAAGAAACCAAAAGTATACATGTTGTTAATATGAATAGTTGCTTTTTCATCGTTCTATAATTTATATATTAATCAATTAGTTCGTAAATTTGAGCTTTATCATTGTGAACAGTCACTAATAAATATGCTTTTTTATTTAAATTTATAATGTTGAGATGCCTTATCGATTTTTGTGTAAAATCTAAACCGGTTTTATGCCCTAAAATTACTTCTTTTTCACTTTTTATTAAGGCTCCGGAAAAAGCATCGAATCTGCCATGGAATGGTTTTATGCCAAAATAATTTCCCGCAGCCAAAATTTCATTCTTACCATCATTATCAAAATCGTAATTTAAAAAAGTGGTAATTGGAGACACTTGTAATTGAGTTTGAAACGGAACAAAATTAAATTTTCCATTTTCATTTTTTAGATACCCAGAGGATAAGGTGTTTACATCTAAAACAATAGCTTTATCTAGAACTTTTTTCTCAAAAATATCGTCAATTGATTTACCGGCAAAATCTATATATGAAGTGAATTTTTTTCTAAGATTTACTAATTGATCACTAAGTTCATCAAGACCCAATAATGGATAATATTTTCCCTTTTTTTGAATAGCAACAATGGTTTCTGTTCTACCATTATTATCAAAATCTGAATAGTACATTTTCATAGGGAACTTATCAGAAGCCATAAACTTAGAATTCATACCCCAGTTACCCAATAGGTAGTCCATATCACCATCATCATCTATATCAAAAGGGATAATACTTTGCCATAACCCGTTAAGTTTCTTATTTAACGGAAAGACTTCGTTTAATTTGCCTTTATCGTTTTTGAAGAATTTTGGTTCCATCCATTCTCCTACAACAATTAAATCTTTAACACCATCATTATCAAAATCATCCCAAACGGCGTCGGTAATCATTCCCGCCTGTTGTAAATCGTTATTTCTATTTAGGGTAAAATTTCCATTATTATTGGTCAAGATATAAGAGTTAGGAATATTACCGTAGTCATATGAAACAGTATGACTTGCCACAAATAGATCAAGGTCTCCATCATTATCAATATCATTGGTTTTAATGACGGCAGCATTTTCATAAAACTCAGGAAGTTCACTAATTTCAAATGTAGTATCTTTTTGAATAAAATAAGTATCTAATAGCGGTTTCATTTTATTATAAAAATCTGCACCACCAGAACCAATATACAAGTCGTTTTTTTTATCATTATTAAGGTCGGCTATAATAGCCGCAACATCTTCTTGAATAGTATTGACTGCGATACTTTTTATATAGCCTTCAACATAGGTTGTGTCAGTTTGTAAAAATATTTTTGATGACTTATGTTTAGATCCCCCGAAAAAAATATCTTTTTTACCATCATTATTAAGGTCGCCAATGGCGGTTGCAGGGCCACGATCAGATACTTTGTAGGGTATTAATTTTTGTCTATTGAAATCTAAATAATTATCTTCTTCATGTGAAAAATTTATACCCAGATTCTTATCAATTTTATTAAAGATGATTTTTGATTTTGGATGGAGAGTATTATAGTCAAACTTTTCTGTTTCTTTTGGTGAAATCGTAAGGGTTTGATTTGTATTGACATTTTTTAATACTTGAAAAGTCTTATTGGGCCAAATAATTTTAATGGAATCTATTTTTTCAATACTACCATATCCAAAGTGAATAATAGGCTCAGATGAAGATTGAAACCCTCTAACAGTATAGAGTTCTTGGTATTGAAGCCTACCTTGTTGGTATGAAAAGACTTTCGTACCAATGCCTAATTTATTTGGACTTATATAATCAAATTTTATTTTTAGGTAATTGGCTTTGCTATTGGTGTTATTAATATATAAAGTAGCAGGACTATTAATATTATTAACTACCAAATCAAGATCTCCGTCATTGTCTAAGTCTCCCATGGCAGTTGCACCTGAAATAAGCGTATCCTTTACAATCCAGTCCTTTGATTTATCTTGAAAAATAATATCATTACCACCTTCAAAGATAAAGTTATGAGTTTTACCGGAAGGCATCATATTTAGTGCTTCCTGATCGATAAGTTTGGTGTCGTTGATTTTTTTTCTAATTTGTTCATCAGAAACAAATTTGATAAAATCAAGGTCATTGGGTCTTTTTGGGATTCCGTTAGAAATAAATAGATCTTGCTCTCCATCTTGATTATAATCCGCAAAAAGGCCGCTCCAACTCCAATCTGTAGCAGCAATTCCACTAAGTAATGCTGTTTCGGCATAATTGCCGTTTTGCTGATTGATCTGCAGCATATTTCGAGTAAATTGATAATGATATCCGTATTGTTGTGTTCGCAAATTTAAAGTATGTACATCATCATCTCCTTCAGAAGATTTCAGCACTTTTTCATCTTCAGGAAGCATATCTAGTGTAATGATATCTGACCAACCATCATGATTGATATCTGACACATCACTACCCATTGAAAATCTTGTGGTATGGCCAAAATGATGTTTTAAACTTTCGGTAAATGTACCATTGCTATTATTTAAATAATAATAATCATCTTCATGAAAATCATTACTTACATAAATATCAGGATATCCGTCATGATTAAAATCGGCGGTAGCAACGCTTAAACCATAGCCATTTATGCCTCCATAAATACCTGCTTGTTCACTAATATCTGTAAATTTGTTACCATCATTACGCATTAATTTATCACCAGTTTGATAATTTCTTTTCAAGCGTAAACTGGCTTTGCCAAAAGATTCTTGAGTATGTACAGCATGATTGAGAATATACATATCTAAGTCACCATCAAGGTCAAAGTCTAGAAATAGAGCAGAGGAACTATACGATTCAAAATCTAAACCATATTTTGCGGCACTTTCAGTAAATGTTTGATCTCCATTATTGATATATAGTTCATTAAAACCATTAAAGCCTTTAATACCAACTACAGCACAAACATAAATATCTAACAGGCCATCACCATTTACATCTCCCATAATAGCTCCTGTGTTCCAGGTACTGTTTCCTTCAACACCTGCCTTGTCCGAAATATCTTCAAATTGCAGATTACCTTTATTAAGATATAATTTATTTTTAACTTGATTTCCTGAAAAGAAAATATCGGGCAGTCCATCATTGTTGATGTCTCCAATTGCCACACCACCACCATTATAAAAATAGAGATAGTCTAAAATATTAAGATCATCAGATTCTGTTATGGTATTAGTGAATGTAATACCAGTTTTCTTAGGTGAGGGATTTTCAAATACTTCACCTGTTTTTTGACTACAACCATAAAGAACTATTATGATTATAGAGGATAAAATATATTTAATCATTAAAAGAAAATATCTTCGGTTTACCATCATTTATGGCTGTAATTATAAAAGTTTTGCCGTTTTTGTCTTTAAACGTTTTTATATGTTTTATTTCTTCTCTAATAAAGAAACCAGTAGAATCATAATTTTGCCATTTAAATTCTAGTTTTCCATTATTTAATAATACACTGCCATAATTGGCATCAAGTCTTGAATATTGAGGTTTAAATTCGAAATGATTACCTCCCATAATAATATCAAGATTACCGTCATTGTTAACATCGTAAGTGCTAATACCACAAACACTGGATAGTTGAACTCTATTTGGAAGTTTTTTAATTATAAATTTTCCACCACCTTCGTTAATGGCTACTATGGATTCAGAAATGGTTGTTTTTTTCATGATGGTATTCTGAATAATTTCTTTGCTAAATAATTCATCTATTGACTTTGTAGCATATTCTGATGCTTTTAAGTTTTGTTTTTTTAAGGATATAATCTGTGTTGTTATTTCTTTTTTCATATGAATAGGAAAATCCTTACCATTATAATTTCTAGTCACAATTTGTTCAATAGTTCCATCATTATTAAAATCATTAATCCACATTTTCATTGGATGATCTTCTGAGGTTTTATATAGTGTATTACTACCTTGATTACCGATGATAAGATCGGTATCACCATCCTTATCTAAATCAGCAGCCTCAACAACATTCCACCAGCCATGGAGGCTATCTAAATCTGTCGAATAACTTGCCAATCTTCTACCTGAATTTTTATAAACTTTTGGAGTACCCCAGTCCGATACTGTAATTAAATCCTTTTTATCATCACCATCTATATCAACCCAAATGGCATTGGTAATCATGCCATCATCTTTAAGATCGTAAGCTAATCGTTCAGTGGCATTTGTAAAAGTACCATCGCCATTATTTTCTAAAAATAAATGCTTACCATTTATTCCATAGGTACTTACTACACTTCTTGAGCCAATAAAAACATCAATATCACCGTCATTATCAAAATCAAAAGGACTAATAACTGAGGTGTTATTATAAGTAGAAGGTAGATTTTGATTAGATTTTCTAAACTTACCTTTACCATCGTTAAGATATAAACGGGTTTTATATGTTTTTTCTTTATTTATTTCGTTGCCACCACTACCAACCATAAGATCCATATCACCATCGTTATCAGCATCAAAAAAGGAAGCGGCGGTATCTTCATAAGCAGCATCTTCTTCTAATGCATTTTGTACATATCCGCTGATATTACCATGGCCTTTATGAAAGTATATATAACCTGCTTGGCCTTTAGCGCCACCAATAAAAATGTCTTCGTTACCATCTTTATTGATGTCTGCAACTGCAATAGCAGGGCCCTCTTGAGAAAGCATCTTAGTGATTAGACCTTCATAATCAAAATCTGAGTAGTTATTTTCTTTATGAGTAATCAATAAATTGTTTTGTATTTCTTTTAGTAAAGTTTTTTTATTTTCTTTTTTGGCAAGAACATATTTTTCTTTGGCTTCTTCTTGTTTAAAAGTAAGTAGCTGATTGGCCTTTATTTCAATTAATTTTTGGGTGCTATCGTCAGGCCAGATAACACGTAGAGAATCAATAATTTGGGTAGCTCCTAAACCAATAGTCATTACATAGTCCATTGATGATTGAAATCCTCTTGATGGAATTAATTCTTGTATTACTATATTATTATTATAATATAGTTTTACTGAAGTGCCAATACCAAATTTATTTTTATTATTCCCTTCAAAATTCAGTTTGATATAATTATTGTCAGTTTGACTTTCAGTATTATTTCTATACACAAAAGCCTTCATATTTACGTTATTGATCACTAAGTCTAAATCACCATCATTGTCTAGATCTCCATAGGCAGCACCATTTGATAAACTTGGAATTGCAAAGCCCCAATTTTTGGTTTCATCTTTGAAAGTAATGTCTTGATTATTTTTGTAGGCATAATTTTGTTGAGGGGCAACTGGCATTTTATTAATGATCGAATCAATAGCTTCCTTTTTTCCAGTTAATGCCATTTTTTGAATAATCTCATTGGCAAAAAAATCAACAAAATCAATATCTGTAAGGTCATGATTTACACCATTTGTGACATAGATATCTCTAAATCCATCATTATCCATATCAAAAAGTAGTCCAGACCAGCTCCAATCTGTAGCAGGCACTCCACTAAAGTTCGCAATTTCTGAAAACGAGCCATTTCCATTATTAAGCTGTAGTGTGTTTTGAATATATTGTTGATGAAAATCTTTTTTTTGTTTTAGCTTAAAAATATTGTGACCTTCAAATTCCATAACAGATTTTACACGTTGGTCTCCTTCGGGAAGCATATCAGTAATAAAAATATCTGTATTTCCATCATTATTAATATCGGCCATATCAACTCCCATAGCAGAGAGGCAAAGATGTGATGTCCAATTTTTAATATCTTCTTTAAATGTACCGTCTCGATTATTCAAATATAAATAGTCACGTTCATAAAAGTCATTTGATACGTATATATCAGGATATAGATCACCATTAATATCACTAATCATGACACCTAATCCAAATCCGATAAGACTACCATAAATTCCGGCTTTTTCACTAACATCTATAAATTTGCCATCATCATTTCGCAAAAGCATATCGCCAACGCCCTTAAAAATAGTTGGAACGCCTTCCCAATCTTGAGCCCTAACATTTCTTTGCTCTGCATAACCTAAACTACTCACCGGGATATTACTATTATTTAAAATATAAGCATCTAAATCGCCATCCTTATCATAATCAAAAAAAGTAGCATGTGTACTGAATCCCGTTTTAGCTAGATTGTATGCCGCTGCTTTTTCAGTAAATGTAAGATCTCCATTATTGATATATAAATCATTATCATGATTGTTACCTTCCATATTTCCTGCATTACTGACATAAATATCTAATAAACCATCTTGGTTTATATCTACCATGGTGACACCGGTAGACCAAGGTTTATTACCAGTAATACCCGCTGTAACAGAAATATCTTCAAACTTAAATTCTCCTTTATTCAGATAAAGCTTATTTGAGCCCATATTGGCCGTCATGTAGATGTCTGGAAGACCATCATTGTTAATATCTCCAATGGATACACCACCACCATTATAAAAATTTCTGTATTTAAAAATATTGAAGTTTTTTTGGTTTTCAACCTCGTTAAGGAAATCGATCCCAGTTTCTTCTGGAGTTAATAAAGAAAATAATGTTTCTGAGTTTTCACTCGATTTTAAATCTTCTTTTTTTTCAGTTTTACAAGAATAAAACAGGCTAATACTTAACAATAAAATTGTTAAATATTTGATAGAGTATAATTTATTATTAGTAGTCATTGTTTCTTAAAAAAATTGGCATATCATTATTTACGGAAACTATAAAATATTCTATTCCGTTTACTTTTATTTTTTTAATGTCTCTTGCAGCACCTGCAACATCAAACATCTGGTTATTGCTTGTAGTAAAAAAACCATTTTTGTCGTTAATTAATAAAGTGCCATGAGAAGCATCTAATCTACCTAATTGTGTACTGATTTCGTAATCATTTCCAGCAATTAAAATGTCCTTAAACCCATCCTTATTAACATCACTCAAATATACTGCTTTAATTGATGAGGTTTGTGTTAAAATGGGCAATTTTTTCATATTAAAAGTTCCCTTTCCAGAATTTTCAAAATAACAACTATTCAGTTCATAAACTTTCTTAGTATAGGCACTTTTTATTTTCTCTTTTGGTAGAAGATCTTCAAATTTAGCCTTAGCAAAGTCAGCATAAGACAAGAATTTTTTGTTTAAGAATGGCAATTGATTTACCAGTTCGTCCTTAGACGAGAATGGTGTTTCTATACCTTTATAAAAATAAGTAATAACAGGTTCTATACTGCCATTATCATCAAAATCATTGCGATAGAGTGTTATGGGTTCACGTTCAGAAGCATAAAGACGTGTATTAGCCCCCCAGTTACCTGCTATAAAATCGATATCACCATCTTTATCAAAATCTTCAGCTTTTATAGTATTCCACCAGCCATTCGTTTTTGATAGCTTATTGTTTGATTGTAATTTTAAATCTTTTCCATTATTAATAAAAATTGAAATTGGCATCCAATGTCCGACTACAATTAGGTCTAAATATTTATCATTATTAACATCAACAATTTCTATATCTTCAACAAGTCCTATGTTGGAAAAGCTGTAGGCAGTTGTTTTACTGATGTCTTTAAAATTTCCTTTTCCATCATTTTCTAGTAGGTAGTTTTTAGCCGATTTTCCGAATTGTTGAGGAAGTACATTAGCACCTATAACGATATCAAGATCTCCATCCCTATCAAAATCAAATGTTTTGACAACAGCGGCATTAATTTCAATAGCGTTAAAAGATTTACCCAGTTTAAATATACCATTATTATTAAAGTATAATCTTGGGTTTAAAGCGATACCGGTTTTAAATTCATTACCTCCCGAAACTACAAACAGATCTTGATCTCCGTCATTATCGGCATCGAAGAAAATATTATCGGTATCTTCATTTATTATGTGTTCGTTAAATGCCTTTTGAGGTGAAATGGAGAAACTTCCATTTTTATTTTGCACGAATAAACCACCAGATTGTTTTTTTGCACCTCCGATATAGATGTCATCTAAATCATCATTATTGACATCTGCAATGGCTAGATTTGGCCCTTCGTATCCTTTAGTATACGGAATTAAAGGTTCACGATTAAATTCATAGGAAGAATACTCTTTATGGATAAATGTAATTGGGGATTCTACATTCTGTAAAAACCCTTTTTCTTGTAGGTTATTTTGATAATACTGACCGGTTGCATCTTCATGTTTTACTGTAACGGATGACGTTGATTGAATATTTTTCAAGGTTTGAAAATTTCCTTGTGGCCAAATTACAGTGAGAGAATCTAGTATTGAGTGCTTACCCAAGCCAATTGTAATATCTGGGGAAATAGCCGATAAATATCCTCTGGTTATATAGTTTTCTTGACTTATGGTTAAGGAACCTAAATAGGCAATCACTTTAGCTCCCACACCAAATCTATTCTTTTCAGAACCTTTAAATTTAATTTTTATATAATTATTTTTAATGTTAATATCTGATTTATTTTCTAAAATAAAGGCTTTTTCATTGACATTATTTACTACAATATCTAAATCGCCATCATTGTCTAAATCAGTATAAACACTTCCATTACTTAAGGATGGCAATTCTTTAAACCAAGTGTTTGTAACATTTGTAAAAGTGAGATCTCTGTTGTTTCTAAAAAAATAATTTGAAGTTTTCTTTTCAGGTAATTCTTTAGTAAAAATCAAATCTTTCTCACTCATACCTTCATTGATACTTTTCTGGATATTTTCATTGGCTATAAAACTTATAAAGTCCATATCATTAGTGGCTCCTTTTATACCGTTTGAAATAAAAATATCTTTAAAACCATCATTGTCTAAATCGGCAATAAGAGGTGACCAACTCCATTCTGTAGCGGCAATACCAGAAACATATGCAATTTCACTGAATATATTATGACCTATGTTTATATGTAAGGTGTTTTGCATATATTGAGGTCTATAACCATTCTTTAAATATTGTTTGTAAATTTGATTGTTAAATTCAAAACCTGAAGATTTATAAGTTTCAATTTTTTCTGGTAACATATCTAATGAAATAATGTCTGTAAATCCATCGTTATTTATATCAGCAATATCATTTCCCATAGAAAAATGAGTGGTATGACCTAATTTTGTTTGATCTTTTGTAATAATTTCTTCAAAAGTTCCGTCTTTTTGGTTGATATATAAATAATCATTTTCGAAAAAATCATTCCCTATATAAATATCTGGATATCCATCATTATTAATATCACTTGTAGATACACCTAAACCATAGCCAATTTTACCTTGAAAAATCTTCGCTTTTTTAGAAACATCAGTAAATTTTCCATCTATATTTTCATATAATCGATCTCCCGAAAGGCTGTCGATTTGATTCCTTAGATTCCCGTTACCATAATTCCTATTTGGAAAAACAGAATGGTTAAGTAAATACATATCTAAATCGCCATCCAAGTCATAGTCAAAGAAAGAAGCTTGGGAGCTAAAACTAACAATATCTAAATTATAGGTTGAAGCATCTTCAATGAACCTCGGTATATTATCTTTAGTTGTTCCTTGATTTATATATAGTAAATTTTGCCCTTTGATATGCTTATAATCACCTACCTTACATATATAAATATCTAATAAATGATCATTATTTATATCTACAAGCGTGATACCAGTGGTCCAGCCGTCATGATTTTTTATGCCTGATTTTGCGGTGATATCGTCAAACTGGAAATTACCTTTGTTTAAGTATAATTTATCCTCAACTTGATTTCCTGTAAAATAAAGGTCCTGTAAACCGTCATCATTAAAATCTGCCGACGCGACTCCCGATCCGTTATAATAATAAAGATAGGTAAGAATATTGAGATCTTTTGTGGGTGTTAATTGGTTGATATAATTAATTCCTGTGTCATTTTTTAGATGGAAGAGCTTAGTATCAGTTTGATTACAGGAGGTAAATAAAACGAAAGGCAAGAAAAATAATATGACAATATACCTTAACAAAAAATGAAAGATTAACTTGTTAGAATAATATTCAAATATAAAAAAAGGGTTGACGCATCAACCCTTTTTTTTATTAAAAACTTACTAATTTTAGTACCCAGGATTTTGAGTTAAATTAGGGTTTTGACTTATCGCAATTGAAGGAATTGGGAATAATAAATAAGTTGCTGTAGAAGACTCTTTTTGAGCTCCTGCATTTAGATAAATTCCAAATCTAATTTGATCTGGTCTTCTCCAACCTTCCCACCACAATTCTCTACCTCTTTCATCGATCATTGTTGCCAAATCTAAAGATGATAAATCAGCTGCATTTCTTGCATCTCTAATATCATTAACTATAGCCAAAGCTCCAGCATCATCTCCTTTTCTTAACATCGCTTCTGCTTTCATTAATACTACATCTGCATATCTTAATAATACATAATCATTATTTGGGCTTCCTAAGTTATCATAATCTGGAATATATTTGATTCCTCTAATACCTGTTGTTTCTAATGTTGATCCACTTGAAATAATAGGACTGGTTACTGTGTAAATTAAAGGATTCCCAAGTCTATCTTGCATGGCTGTTCCATTTTCATCAAATTGTTGACCCACCAAGAAACCAGATTTTATTCCACTTATTTCTGTAAGACCGGTAAGATTGTCACCACCTTTTCTTACATCATCATCATCATTAAATTTTTCATAAAAATCTGAAAGGGTCGTAAAACCATTCCAGCCACCTGGATTATGATTGTAGTGTAATGTCATATACCATCTTGAGGCTATGTTTCCTCCACCTTCACCACGAGTATGTTTAGAAACTAATATAACTTCTGAAGCTCCAGCGTTTACATCATTATCAGGTCTAAAGTTATCGTAATAATCTAATCCTTGAGATAATGAATATCTTCCTGAATTAATTACTTCATCGCAATTTGCAATAACTTTATCTAAATCTGCATTGTCAAATGAAAATGATTCTCCACCATTTACCAGTACTGATTTTTGTAAATAAACCTTAGCTAAAAGTGCTTGTGCTGCTGTTTTACCAACTTTACCTGTACTGTTGTCATTCGGTAAATTTGGAATGGCTTCTTCTAAATTACCTATAATTAAATCTACTGCCTCTTGGCCAGTTAATACTCGAGAAGCTTGTCTCAAATCTTCACCAGCATCTCTAAATGGTACTTGCCCGTAAAGATCTAGTAAATGCAATACAAACCAAGCTTGAAGAAATTGAGCTTCAGCTTTTTCTGTTGCCGTAAGTTGGAATGACAACGCTTGAATAGTTTGAAAAACTCCATTAGACATAGAATTAAATGTATTTTCAACATATTGGTGACCAGCGTCCCATGTATGTTGATGTAATTGTCTCCAAATACCATTATCATCCCAGTCACCACCTCTTGTAGGTCCAACAACTTCATCTGAAGTATGCTCTTGCATAGCCCAAATATTGTCTTGGGTTTCAAAAGTTCCAAGTGCAATGTACGCACTGTTTAAGAATTGCGTACCACTGGTTAATGCAGCGGCTTGTTCTCCATTCAATTCTCCACCTAACTTTTCTTCCAAATCGGTTGCACAACTTAAGAATAAAGCCAGACTTACTACTGTTAATACTCTGAAATATTTCATGTTTTTTTTTTAATTAATTATAATATAAATTAGAACGATACATTAACTCCAAATGAATAAGTTCTTGCTCTTGGATAAGGTTGATATTCAATACCAAATGAAGGAACACCATCTGATTCTTTATTGGTATTTACTTCAGGGTCAAATCCAGAATACGGAGTAATTACAAACAAATTTTGTCCTGTTGCATAAACTCTAATATTTGAGACATGCTTAGGTAACATTGTTTTATCAAAGTTATAACCTATTGATAAATTCGATAATCTTAAATAGTCACCAGACTCTAAATAACGAGTTGAAAGTGCATTTACTGATGAAGGAGTTTCAGTATTTCCTACTAATATAGCATTGATATTACGACCACTTGTTAAATTAGACTTAATCAATGATGCATTAAATGTATTATTATAAATAACACCACCATATTGACCATTTAGATTTGCACTAACATTCCAATTTTTATAGTTAAAATTAGCATTAAATCCAACTACAATATCGGGATTAGGATTTCCTACAAACTCTTTATGAAAGTTAGCATCTGTAGTTAAGCCACCGCTTCCGTCCTTATAAACAGGTTCACCTGCTCCGTTGAAGCCCATAAATACAGCCATTTTAAATACATTGATTGGTTGATTATTTGCTAATCGTTGAGATTGAGGATTACTCAAACCAGGACCACTAATATCACCTGTTTGAAAGGCATCATCACCAAAAGGAAAATCTTGTAATTCATTATCTAAGAAACTAACATTACCAGATAATGTAAAAGATAAGTCTTCTTTTTCAATCACTTTTCCGGTTAATGATACTTCAACACCTTTATTTACATTCACACCTTGTAAGTTTGTCCAGAATTTAGTTGCTGGTGCAGGTTGAATAACATCTTGTTGGAATAGTAAATCTTCCGTTTCTTTATAAAAATAATCAATAGAACCAGATAATCTATTATTAGCTACTGCGAAATCTAGACCCACATTTGTTGTCGTTGTAGTTTCCCATTGTAAATCGGGATTCGCTACATTTTCTAAAGTTGCTAGTGTATTACCATCTGAATTAAAACTTATCGAAAATCTTTCTTGAGCAGCTCCTGCAGGAAATTCTTGATTACCTGTTTGCCCCCAACCTGCTCTTAATTTTAAGTTGTCAAATACACTTGGTGCAAAATCTTCTTCAGAAATTTTCCAAGCTACAGCAAAAGCAGGGAAATAACCCCATTTGTTGTTTTCACCAAATTTACTAGAACCATCACCTCTAATAGTACCCGTAAAAAGATACTTGCCGTAAGCTGAGAGATTTACTCTACCAAATACAGATTCTAATTCGTTATTAGGATCCTTAAAAGAACTGATTGTTCTTTGAGAATAACCATCTAAAAAGTCAACATCATTACCTGGGTCTAAGTCAATATTTGTACCCGTGGCGTCTGAACCTCTAGCAGTTAATTCTTGATAAGCATAACCTGCTAATACATTTAAATTTAAATCATCATTAAAATCTTTTACATAATTTAAAGTATGTTCAAATGTTTTTGCAAATAAAGTAATTTGATTGATTGTTGCTATACCTCCATCTAATCCAGTTGCAGGATTTAATCTAACACCATTAATATCAAGTAATCTTGACAAGCTTGCTCTTCTGGTAGATTCAGAACGGTCAACACCAAAGTTTAATTTGTATGTTAATCCTTTAGTAATTTCATAAGAAGTGGCAATACTACCAACAATTCTAGAAGTTTCAATATTATCATTATTATATTCTAAAAGAGCTAATGGGTTTAAACTTAAAGATGGTGCACTATTATCAAAACTACCTGCATAACCTTGACGGATAGATCCATCTGCATTACGCAATGATAGTGTAGGATTCCACGTTAAGGCAGTACCAATTAAACTTCCTTGAGAACCAGCATTATTAGTAATCAAAGCCCTAGAATTTTTATTAAAACTATAGATTACTTTGGTATCAATTTTTAATTTATCATCGATCAATTTATAAGTGTCATTGAAACTGGCAGTATATTTATTTAATTTACTAGTTTTAACAATTCCTTCTTGATCTACATATCCAAATGATATTCTATATACATTTTTTTCATTTCCTCCAGAAAAACTGACATTGTAGTTTTGAGTAATACCAGTTTGTAAAATAGCATCCATAGCGTCTACATCATCTCCAAAATCATTTGCCAAAGCACCGCCTTCAGATACAAGTGCAGTTGAATATTCACTTCCACTTAATACATCTATGGTGTTTGCAACATTACTTATACCAACAGATGTTGATAAAGTAACTTTAGGAGCACCACTTTTACCTCTTTTTGTTGTGATTAAAATCACACCATTTGCTCCACGCGAACCATATATTGCTGTGGCCGAAGCATCTTTCAAAATATCAATACTTGCAATATCTTCAGAATTAACAAATTCTAATGGATTTGTTGCTGTAGATCCTCCAAAGCCTGTAGCATTACCTCCTGGGCTAGTGTTTCTACTGTCTAAAGGCACGCCGTCTATAACTACTAATGGGTTATTACCAGCTCTAATAGATGTTGCTCCACGTATCCTTATAGATGTTGCTCCACCAGGTTCACCACTTGCAGAAACAATATTTACACCGGCAACTCTACCTTGAAGTAATTGTTGTGGAGATGTTGTCACACCTTTGTTGAAGTTTTCAGCTTTTAGCGTTTCTACAGAACCAGTTGCATCTTTTTTACGTACAGATCCATAACCTATAATCACCACTTCATCAAGTTCACTAGCATCTTCCGCTAATTGAACATTGATAACACTCTGGCCATTTACTACTACTTCTTGTGTAGCGAATCCAATAAAGCTAAATACCAATACGGCATCCGCATTTACATTATCGATAGTGTAGTTTCCATCAAAATCTGTTGTAACACCTTGTTGTGTACCTTTTAACACAACACTAACTCCGGGTAACGGTTCGCCGTCACCAGATACTGTTCCTGTTACTGTTTGTGCAAATATTACACTTGTACAAAGCATAATACCTAAAAATAGTAATTGTTTAAGTAAATTGAATTTCATAATTATTTAAATTTGTTAGTTTTTAATTGATAAAAAAATGCTCATTAATGATATTAAAAAAAACACTACTAAAAAGTAGCAACGTTAAATAAATGCTGATGTGTTTTTGGAGCAATCCCTAAAATCAGCGTGCAATATATAATAAATTAACAAATAATTCACATTTCAGATTTACGAAAACGGTTTCGTGTTAATAAAATGAAAGCTTAAAAAAGCTCTTAGAGACAATGCTTTGTTGTTAATTATCTGTAAAACAACATATTAAAAAAATTGACATATTTGCAATAAATCTTATTTTTATTAATAATAAATTAACATTCGGTATCAAATTTTAACATTATCTGTAAAGAATTTAATTTTTTCTTATAAATATATGGTACAAAAAGATGGCATAAACGGATACTACAGGATAGTATTCTCATGTTTTTATACCATAATATTTATAGTAAAATGAAAAATATAAAAGGTTTTGCGTAGCGAGTTAATTATAAGTGCTAAGAATAATTAATAATTTCAGAAGTTTTTAGTCTCGGATTTGCACCTTTTTTACTAGCAACTAAAGCACCAACTGCACATGCAAAATTTAACGCTTCTTTGGGATTAGTTTTATGTGTTAGTTTAATGATTAAACCCGCTAAAAAAGAATCTCCCGCTCCAACAGTATCAACCACCTTTACGGGGTAACCTTGTTGAGTATATATTTTATCCTTATAAAGTAACAAGGCCCCCTCTTTACCCAAGGTTACACAAAATTGATTGGTTTGCGTTTTTAGAGATAGAAATTTTATTTGTTCAGCAATGCTTTCCGATTTAAAATTTAAAGCGAGGCATATTTCAAGTAGTTCATCATCATTACATTTAATAAAATCGGCTTTATTCATTAAATCTAATAATATGTCCATTGTATAAAATGGCGGACGTAAATTAACATCAAAAACTTTAAAGGTTGCGAAGGGTAATAAACTTAACAAAGTGTTTTTTGATACTTCATCTCTGCAAGCTAAACTTCCAAAAACAAAAGCATCAGATGATTTTACTATTTCAATAGCTTTAGTTGTTACTTCTATTTTATCCCATGCTACAGGGTATGTTATGGAGTAAGAAGCTGAACCTGTATCATCTAAAGTTACGTCTACCGAACCTGTTTTTAGTTGTGTATCAATTTGAATGGTAGCATTATTAATGCCGTGATCTTCTATATGCTTTAGGGAATCTTTTCCTTCTTTGTCATTACCAACCCGACTAATTATTTTGGTATCGATACCGAAAGACTGTAGCCGCAAAGCAACATTTAAGGGTGCACCGCCTATTTTTTTATGGGTAGGGAATATATCCCACAATATTTCACCAAAACAAGTTATTGTTGACATAAGTCTTTTTATTTTCAGTATCCACAGTATCCACAGTATCCACAGAAATTATTATCATTCTTTCACTAGTTGTTCTTCAATTTCTTCTAATGAAACACCTTTGGTTTCAGGCATTTTAAAAATTACCCATAACAATTGTAATACCATCATCAGAGCGAAAAAGATAAATATTGGCCAAGGGTTTTCTTTAAAAATCCCTTCATTTTTATCTAGAAATATTGGTGTAATTAATGTAATTACTGCGGCAAATACCCAATGCGTACCGGTACCCCAAGATTGCCCGGCGGCACGAACCTTGGTAGGGAATATCTCAGATATAAAGACCCAAATAACCGCTCCTTGTCCAATGGCATGTGAAGCAACAAAAATGAGTATAAAAGTTATCAATAAAAGGGAATTGGCACTACTATAGAAACACCAACCCACCATAGCCAGACTTATAATATACCCTAGTGAGCCAATTTTCATAAGCTGTTTACGTCCTAATTTATCAATAAGACGAACACCTACAAAAGTAAAAATAAGGTTGATTATGCCTATGGATATAGAGCTAAATAATGATTCTTGAGAAGCTAAACCTGCTCTTTCTAAAATTTCAGGAGCATAATACAGCACAAAATTAATTCCGGATAATTGATTGAAAAAAGCAATTAAAAATCCTAATCCTAAAACTTTATGATATTTTTTTTGAAAAAGTTTATCACCTTTTACAGTACTTGCTAAATGTTGTTTAATTTCAGTAAGTTGATGCAAAGCTTTTTCTTTATCAAAAATAAGATTCAATACTTTTAGAGCACTTTCATCATCCTTCTTTTTAAGAATTAACCATCTGGGACTGTTTGGTACCCCTAATACCATAATAGCATAGATTAATGCGGGAATAGCCTCAACGCCTAACATCCATCTCCAATCGTTAACACCCCCAACTCCTTTTAAAAGGTAGTTTGATATAAAAGCTATAAATATTCCAAAAACAATATTAAATTGATACAGGGCAACTAAACTACCTCTATTTTTAGAAGAGGATATTTCTGCTATATATATAGGTGCCGCAACAGAAGAAGCACCAACACCTATACCACCAATAAATCTAAAAAAAGAGAAAATATAGGGATCTGTTGCAAAGGCAGACCCTAGGGCTGATATTAAATAGAGAATACCAATCCAGAATAGCGTTTTTTTGCGGCCAAATTTATCACATGGAATACCACCTAATAATGCACCTAGAACTGTACCCCATAGGGCCATTGACATAATAAAAGTACCATGAAACCAAGGTGAAGTATTCCATAATTCTTTGATAGGCAGGTTTGCTCCTGAAATAACTACAGTGTCAAAACCAAATAAAAATCCTGCTAGTGCAACCGTAATAGCCCAAATACGTACTTTTTTTTCCATTACCAAATTGATTTTATTGTATTCAATTTAAAATTTTTGACAGTATGTTGAGTTGTAGAAGATAGTTGAAATGTATTATAAAATGATGTTGGGAAAATTTGCTCTGTCATTACATATTTACCTTGATCTATAAATATTTCAATTGACGACCAATCTAACAATATGCGAACGTCAGTTTCTTTATCGAATACAATATAGCGTAAAATATGAATACGATCAGCAAAACGATCTTCAAAGTTTGTTAATCCTGATTGGCTTCTATCTAGACTCATTTCTTTTTTGTCAGCATCAATCTTAAAAATCAGTCTTTCTTTTTTAGAATTTATAAATTCTAGATTTATGGTATTTGCCAGATTGGTAGTAAATTTTATTTCAGATTGATTAAAATTATGATAGGTTAAATTAAAAGAGGGTTTAAGAGATATCTTATCTTTCACAATTTTAGGAGTTGTTAAATTACTAAAGGATTTGATAATATTACTTCTTAAATAGTACGATCCATTTTCTTTTAATAATGACAATTCTCGAGGTAATGTCATTGCACTTCTCCATTTTTTTGTAGGTAATTTTTCTCCATAGAACCAGTTATTCATCCATCCAATAAATATGCGTTCATCATTGGGTGTGTTGTTAAAAGTTACCCCAGCGTAGTTGTCGGCTCCAAAATCTATCCATTTATGATCGTCATGATCACTGTAAAAATGTTCTCCGTCAAAATCACCTACAAAATATTGAGTTCCGGAACCTCCATTGGGTGCTCCTGGATTGATGCTTATTAGTAATATCCATTTTTCTTTGAATGTTCCTTCTACTTTCAACCTAAACAAATCTGGACATTCCCATACACCGCCATGTGCTCCTTTGTCTTTCCCAAAATCGCTTAAATGAATCCAATTTTTTAAATCATTTGATTTATAAAATTTAGCATGGTCTCCTGCCACCAAGGTCAAAATCCATTGTTTAGTGTCTTCATGCCAAAAGACCTTAGGATCTCTAAAGTCTTTAATATCTGTATTTTTAATAACCGGATTTTTTTTGTATTGAATCCAAGTATCCCCATTGTCTACACTATAAGCAATTCCTTGTGTTTGGTAATCTGTTCTCCCTGCTTTTTCTCCTTCCATTAAATGATAGGTAAAAATGGCTACTAAAGGCGGGTTTTCTTTTGTGCCAAATCCTGACGAATTGGCAAGATCAACCACTGCACTTCCGGAAAAGATATAACCATGCTGATCTGGAAAAAGAGCAATGGGTTTGTGTTGCCAAGAAATTAAATCTTTGCTGACGGCGTGTCCCCAATGCATTGGACCCCACACAATATCTTCTGGATAATATTGATAAAATAAATGATAGACCCCTTTATAATATACCAAACCATTAGGGTCATTCATCCATTTTTCTTGAGGAGAAAAATGAAATTGAGGTCTGAAATCTTCTTGATATACTTTACTGTTTTTCTTAATCAAAGTTTCTCATTTTTTTGAATACAGCAATAATACCAAATAAACATCAAAATGTTCCTTAAAACATGTTTCTTTTTCCTTTCTACCTTACAATGAAGTTAAACTATATTTTTTATGTTGTTAAAAAATTTAAAATTCGAATTGATAAAGAAGAACTCAAATTTTCCAATTATTATTTTAATCTGATTGGGTATAACAAACAAAATTAGGTATACATCACATGAAAATTGAACAAAATTAATAATTAAAGGAGTGATAAATTAACGGACAATAAAGAGTAGTTTTAATTAAGGTATATCAAGGAAGCTTTTTTATTGTGTGATCTCAAATTGATAAGTCTAATAGTTTTTATATATTTAGCCATATTAAATACTAACTTTTTATGAATGACTACGG
>Ga0209633_10000959_pt1 | contig 31446 bp, 31 predicted proteins | sample Cruoilmetagenom1_FD_187290 | JGI IMG/M metagenome (GOLD analysis project Ga0209633, IMG submission 187290) | Oil polluted marine microbial communities from Coal Oil Point, Santa Barbara, California, USA - Sample 1 (SPAdes) (version 2) | ecosystem: Environmental > Aquatic > Marine > Oil seeps ... | reverse complement strand
CTAGGATTAATTTCATCCATGTCTTTTAGTCTTTCATAAGGAATATCAGCTTCAGCTAACAGAACGTTCATATGTCCGGGCATACGTCCAGCAACTGGATGCACACCAAATTCAACGACAGTCCCGTTTCCCTCTAAGAGATCAAATAGCTCTCTTACCGCATGCTGAGCCTGAGCAACCGCCATTCCATATCCTGGAACAACACATACTCTTTTTGCGCCTTCAAGAAGCATTGCAACTTCTTCAGCTGAAGTGGATTTGACCTTTCCGCCGTAGACTTCATCAGCAGAAGGCCCTCCTTCAGTAACAGTAAAAGTTCCAAAGAGAACATTTGTCAATGAGCGATTCATAGCCTTACACATAATGATCGTAAGAATAATTCCTGAAGCTCCGACTAATGTTCCAGCAACAATTAACACAGTATTAAAAAGTACAAATCCAGTAGCCGCTGCGGCTAGACCGGAAAAAGAGTTAAGTAGAGCAACAACAACTGGCATATCAGCTCCGCCAATTGGTATTACAAAGAGTATTCCTAGCACTGATGCTACAGCAACCATTAGCCAATAAGGGGTTGAGGAATCAGGATAAACAACCATTAAATAAGCAAAGACAAGTGCAATTATAGCGAGCAGTATTTTGACTAACTGGTCAGCGGGATAGCGTACAGCCCCATCGTTTACTTTCCCCTGAAGCTTGCCAAAGGCTACTAAACTTCCCCAGAATGTTACAGCCCCAATTAAACCTGATGCGAATATCGAGAGGGAGAACTGAGCGTTTAACGCTACGGATCCTGAACCAACTAAATATGGAACTTCTAGTAGAGCTGCTCCTGCAACTAAAATAGAGGCAAGGCCCCCAAAACCATTGAACAGCGCAACAAGCTCGGGCATTGATGTCATTTGTATTCTGACAGCCAATATAGCACCAATAGCGCCTCCAATCACAACTCCGGCAATTATTATTTCGTAACCAATAATGCTTTGGTCAACTAAAGTGATTACAATAGCCAACAGCATTCCAAGTGCGCCTAATTGGTTCCCTCTTACAGCGGTTCTCGGATGCGATAAACCTTTTAGTCCGAATATAAATAAGCTAGCAGCTACCAAATAAGCAATATTTACAAGTCCAGAAGACATACCTTAATCCTTCCTCTTAAACATTTCTAACATTCTATTTGTTACCATGAATCCACCAACAACATTAATTGTTGCAAGTACAACTGCCACAAAACCCAGCCCTGCGGTAAGCCATGTGTGCTGTGCTCCGGCGGAAAGAAGAGCACCAATTAAAATAATCCCGGAAATAGCGTTTGAGCCGGACATTAAAGGCGTGTGTAGCGTTGGAGGAACCTTAGCAATAACTTCAAAGCCTATAAAAGCCGCTAATACAAAAATTGTAAAAACCATTGCGAAGCTATCCATTATCATAAACCTCCTATATTAAATTCTTTAAAGACTCAAGCTTTCTTTGACTCTATCGTTTACGACATTCCCACCATCGGTAACAAGTGATTCTTTTAGTATTTCATCTTCTAAATCTATTTTTAACTCTTCCTCTTTAACCATTAAGAGAAGAAGATTTGCTATATTTTTTGCATACATCTGGCTTGCATGATAAGGCACACTTGAAGGAACATTTACAGGGCCTATTACCTTGACTCCACCCACATCAACTGTTTCTCCAGCTTTAGTAGCTTCACAGTTGCCGCCGCTTTCCGCAGCCAGATCAACAATTACTGAGCCAGGCTTCATCCCCTCAACCATTTCTTGTGTAATTAGAATAGGAGCTTTTTTACCCGGTATTGCAGCAGTTGAAATAACTGCGTCATTTTCTGCAACTACTTTTGCCATAAGCTCGCGCTGCTTTTTGTAGAACTCCTCATCCATAGCCTTGGCGTAGCCGCCTTTATCTTCAGCTTCACCTGTTTCAAGTTCAAGCTCTACAAATTTAGCTCCCAAACTTTGAACCTGCTCTTTTACTGCAGGGCGGATATCGTATGCAGAAACAATAGATCCAAGACGGTTAGCAGTTGCAATTGCCTGAAGTCCTGCAACACCAGCACCAATAACTAACACTCTTGCCGGAGTGATTGTTCCAGCAGCCGTCATCATCATTGGAAATATTCTGGGCATTGAATCTGCGGCAATTAGGGCAGCTTTATAACCAGCTAAGTTAGCCTGCGAGGAAAGAACGTCCATAGCCTGTGCTCTAGTGATTCTTGGCACAAGCTCTAGTGCGAATGATTTGACTTTACTTGCAGCAAGAGACTTAACAGCATCAACATTGGTTAACGCGTCAATCAAACCAATAACAATTTGCCCCTCTTTAAGAGCTCCAATATCGTTTGAATCAGTTTCAGGGTTTGTACCAACAGTCCTGATCTGCAAAAGTACATTGGCTTTTGCAAAGACCTCAGCTCGGTCAGAAATCACAGCCCCCTGATCTTCATAGAGCTTATCTGGAAAACCAGCATTAAGCCCAGCTCCAGATTCAACATGAACTATAAATCCAGACTTTTGAAGTGATGGAACTGTAGCGGGAACTATTGCTACTCTGTTCTCACCGGGAAATGTTTCTTTTGGAATCCCAACTATCATTGGCCTACCCTTATTCCTTATAATAAGAACTTAATAAAAATTAGAGAGCAAATTTATACCCGTTAATTTAAAAGAACACAACATTTGGTCAAGAATAACAAAATTATTTATAAGCTGTGGGGTCTTAAAATTGGCCTACTTATCAGAATGAGTAGTTTTGTTACTTTTATTCTTAGCCGGAGAATAGAACCCAAAACTCAAAAAGCTCATTAGGCTATCAAACAGATCAGATACTCCTGGTGGTTCTTTTGTTTGAACACCTGGAAATTCCGCATCCTTGATAACACTTTTTATGATTTCTTTTGCCTCTTCATAGTACTCTTCAGAAACCATAATAGTTTTGGCATTGAAGTAATTCATATAAGCACCAGAATAAAGCGAGCCAAAGTTATCATTCTGCACATAAAACGGCACCTCGTCAGCTTCAAGCACGCTCTTTATAAATACAAGCTCTGATTCATTAGAAGGTATGTAGAGTTTTTTCATTTCACTTCAATGACCATAAATATTTCAACTAAGTTTATTCTAAGTATACGCATTACTAAGTGACATTATAGAGTTTATGAAAGACTAGTTATGACAATGAGAAAGTTTGTTTCTCTTTAGACATTCAAGAATTTTCAAATTGCATCTATATTGGGCATCTAAAAATGATATAATAATAAACAAAATCATATTCTTAAGTGCGGGAGATAATCATGGAAAAACTCGAAAAGATTATTAGCGAACATTACTGCTTCAAAGGACTTGATCAAAATTATCTGGATATGATTATAGAAAAGGCTTCAGATGTCAGCTTTGACACAGGCGATCTAATCTTCGGAGAAGATGAGAAAGCCGAGAAATTTTATATTATTCAGGAGGGCATTGTAGCTCTTGAGACTACACTTGCTCCAGATAGAGATCCAATTACAATTCAAATGCTTGGCGAAGGGGACATTTTAGGCTGGGGATGGTTATTCCCTCCATACAAAGCACACTTTGATGCTAAAGCTGTAGCTCCTACAAATGCCGTTGCATTGGACGGAAGCTTTTTACTAGCGAAATGTGAAGAAGACCACGACCTGGGGTATGAGTTGCTTAAAAGATTTACTTATATAATGCAGCAAAGACTACAAGCAGTGAGGTTGCAAAACCCCAATATGTATATCGTAAAATCAAAGTCTGATTAAAGAAAGTTTAGAACAATGCTTCAGCGAATAATGTTTATTAGAGTTAACTTTGTTTTGAATCCTGAATGCTAGCCAGCATCTGTTGTTTTTTAAATTCTTTAATAGCTTTCTTTACGGTATTAAAGCCTAACATTGCACACTTAGGACGGGTGGAGACAAGCTTCTTCCCCAATATCTCTTTAACGATATCAGGAGACATTTCCTCAATACTTTCAATTGGCTTGCCTTGCATATTCTCAAGTAGTAATGATGCCCCTGCTTGGCTAATCATACAGCCCTCGCCGGAAAAACTAATTTCATTTGCGACACCCTTAGAGTCGACATTCAAATAAATCTTTATGATGTCTCCACATCCTGGATTGCCACCCTCCTGTATAACATCGGCAAGCTCAAGAGTCCCATGATTTCTGGGATTCTCATAGTGATCAAGAATCAGTTCCATAAATTGTTCTTGGTTTCTCATTTTAGTCGAGTTTGTATAAGTGGGAAGATTACTGTATACCGCTTGCTGCTTTAACCCCGCTTTTAATTCTATTATAAACAGCACTTAATCCAAACATGCGTCTTGTTCCCAGCTTTTGGTCTAGCCCAAGGTTGTGTACTAAATTTAGAGGTGCTGATTCTACCTCTTCGGGAGTAGCACCATTAAAAGAATCGACTAAAAGACTAACAAAGCCCCTTACGGTAGGAGACTCTTCGGGAACATCAGCATCAATATGAACCAATCCATCACTTATTTCAATCCACACAAATACAGGAGTCTCACATTCAGGAACACGATTAAAACCAGAGTTCCTCTGCTCAATGTATTTTTCAGGCAGCTTCGGAAGACTTTCAGAATAGTCTAACAGCATCGCCAGTGTTTCCTGATAATCAGCTTCCTGAAATGCTTCTATTATTTCTTCTATCTTCGTCATATATCTAATTAAAAAGGGATGCAACGAATATCGAAGCATCCCTTTTTATCGTTCACAATTTATTGGTTTTACTTTTCAATTGGCGCTTTTACGAGGTTACCCCACTCAGTCCATGATCCATCATAGTTTTTAACATCTTTAAAACCAAGCAAGTATGTTAGCACGAACCAAGTATGAGAAGACCTCTCTCCAATTCTGCAATAAGCGATAATATCATCACCTTCTTTTAAACCCTTACCTTCCATATATATTGACTGGAGATCATCTGCAGATTTAAAAGTGCCGTCTTCATTTGCTGCTGTAGCCCACGGCACATTATCAGCACCGGGAATATGTCCCCCTCTAAGAGCGCCCTCTTGAGGATAGGCCTCCATATGAAGGAGCTCACCAGAAAATTCTTTAGGCGAACGTACGTCTATAAGAGGGTTGCCCGACCCAATATGAGTAACCACATCATCTCTGAAGGCTCTTATTGCATCGTTTGTGCCAGAGACTTTGTAATCTGTAGCAGGAAAATTAGGAACATCTTTTGTAATTGGGCGTTCCTCTTCTATCCACTTTTGTCTGCCGCCGTTCATAATGAGGCAGTTCTCGTGACCAAAAAGCTTAAATACCCACATTGCATAGCATGCCCACCAGTTGCTCTTATCTCCGTAGAAAACAACTGTAGAATCATTAGAGATTCCTTTTTCTGAAAGCAGCTTTTCAAACTTCTCCTTATCAATATAATCTCTGATTAATTGATCCTGAAGATCTGTCTGCCAATCTATTTTTATAGCGTTTTCAATATGACCAACTTCGTACAAAAGAACGTCCTCGTCAGATTCTACAATTCTGACATTCGGGTCATTTGCATGGTCAGCTACCCATTGGGTACTAACTAATACTTCCGGATGTACATATTCTGCCATCATAATCCTCCTGATTATTATATTTCTGAATGTTTAGATGTATAAAAAAACGAAATTGCTTCAAAAATTATACATATATTTTATTAGTAGGTAGCTATGAATGCAAGCTCTTTGAGTTTTGAGATCTTAAAAATTAACTGAAAATCCATTTTTTAATATTTTCAGTTAATTTTCCACTAATTGAAAAAAGAACGGGGACTAAAAAAAGGGGCTTCATTCATAGGTGTTTTTGTGATATTCTTTAATTGGTTGGGAATTTTAGAAAAATTAAAATTCAGTTATATTGTTCATAGAAGTTATTTGTACCATAATTAGTTTTGCCAAGAATCTATACATAGGAGGTATCTACCCATGTTAGAAGATTTAAAAGTTCGCGATTTAATAGGCGAAAGAGACAGGGTTTTCTTTGTGGATGCTAAAGATACCGCTAACGTGGCTGCGCTCAAACTCAGGAATTTCAAAGTCAGGACAACGGGCGTAATGAGTAATGGTGAAATAGTAGGCGTTGTCGGTCATACTGACTTTTCCACAAAAGTTGTAGCACTAGGAAAGAAACCAACTGAAGTAAAAGTCCATGAAATAATGAGTACCACACTTCACACCGTTGGTTTAGACACATCTATATTAGCCTGTATGGATCTTATGAATGACAACAGCATTTCTCATCTATTTATTCTTGATGATGATGCTCAGTATTACGGTATGGTGGCTTGGAGTGATCTACAAAGAAAAATAGTATCTGAGCTTAAATATCAGCTTAAAATGGCTCAGGAATATGCTTTCGGTCCATATTAAATTGCAGTAACACTCTAAGATTATACGAGGAAAGAATGTCAGAAAAAGAAACTCCGGAAACTATAGAAGAACAGAATCAAGAAGAAGCTCTAGACTCACAGGCAGAAGTTCCTGAAGAGATTCAAGCATCCGCTGAAGATGTTGAAGAAAAGAGCATCCCCGAAGCTCCTGCTGAAAAGAAGGGCTTGATGGAAAGAAGGCCAAGCTTTGCACAATCAAGCGTCCCTAACGCTCATAAAGGCTACAGTGGAACTCCTCCAATAATAATGCTTCTGATTATTTCAGTATTTTTCTTGCTAAGTATAATTTTTGGTACAGCCGCTATCGGAAACTAATCTCATTGTAATACCAATCAACCACTTTATTCGCAACACTTTTAGTCCTCGATTCCATTATCCACAAGAGAAATCAAAAACTGACCGGGTAATGGCTTTGGAGTATTGTCTGAGGCAAGTACCACTAGCTCTCCGTTCTCTTTTATTATAAACATTGGAAGAGCTTTATCTCCATAGAGTTCTTTAAAAGAATCATAGTTAAACTCACTCGTTATAGGAGTCTTTTTTAATGATGCTCCTGAGGAGAATTTCTCATCAAGATAGGAGAATGTAGCTTCAGGGCCAAACAACAACCGTCCGCGCAAGTGCTGAGGGATACTCTCCTCACTCTTTGCGCTAAATTTGGATATTTTTGGCAATTGATAAACTTGGGAGCGTCCAAAATCCTCAATAAAATGAAGAGCTGCAAGTGAGTTCACTTCATCGTTCCTCGTTACAGCAATCAGCCTTCCTATGTCGTCAAGTTCAACATCTTCAGAAATATCTTCAATAAGTATATTTTCATAGTATGATTTTAGCCCATCTTGGCGGGCTGCGGAGACGTTAGCCCAGTTTGAATCAACTAGAGTTACCTGAAAGCCGTTATTGTGAAGTATCTTTGCAATAGACCGCGCCCAGCTGTGAGCTCCAACCATCAGAATGCCCTGAGGATTGGGCTTAGCAAGACCAAGCCGCTTTGCTACTTGAAATGCAGACAGTCCATATATTGCTACGGTGCCTGCGATAATAAGGAAAGTTATATCTACGATTCGCTCCGCCTGCGGATAACCCGCCTGTTCTAACCTTAGTGCAAAAACTGACGCGACTGCTGCTGCGACGATGCCGCGAGGCGCCATCCACGAAAGAAACAACTTCTCCTTAATATTTAAATCGCTAAAGTAAGTAGAAATAAAAATGCTGAGGGGTCTCACCACTAAAAGCATAAGGAGAAGGAAAAGAAGTCCCTTAAGTGTTAAAACATAGTTTAATTCATGTATTGTAAGCCGTGCTGCTAAAATAATAAACAGACTTGAAATAAATAAAACCCTAAGATTTTCTTTAAACTCGACTATTTGCTTAATACTAACCCACTTCTGGTTAGCAAGAGCAATCCCCATAATCGTCACGGATAATAAACCTGATTCGATTTGAAAAACGTTTGAGCATACAAATACAAACACTACAATCATCAAAGAAACGGGGTTTTGAAGAAAATCAGGAACCCAATGCCTCTTAAGTATCACAACTACAAGGTTTGCCCCAGCTAGTCCAAGAATTGTACCTATAAAGAGTGTTTTAAAGATACTCACAACAACAAGAGTCGTGGCTTTTTCAAATCCCCCGGAGATGATAACTTCAAATACCAAAACTGCTAAGACAGCTCCTATAGGGTCTATTATTATCCCTTCCCATTTGATTATAGACCCAACTCTTCCTGAGGGTCTTACGTGTCTTAAAAGTGGAATAATTACCGTAGGACCTGTAACTACTAATACTGCCCCCAAAAGAACTGAAATTTGTAGACCTAGCCCGAAGATAAAGTAAGAGATTATAGAAGTTAATATCCAAGAAACCAAAACACCAACAGTAACAAGATTTCTTATCACCCCGGTTAATTCCCTTACTTCTGAGAACTTAAGACTTAGACCACCTTCAAATAATATTATTGCTACCGACACCGATACAAGCGGTAATAGTAAATCTCCAAAAATTTCGTTTGGGTTAATAAAACCAGTAGCAGGACCTGCGATAAATCCGAAAATCAGCAAAAGTAGGATTGCAGGAAGACTAACACGCCATGCCAGCCACTGCGCTCCAATGCCCAGTACTATGATTGTCGCTAATCCTACCAATAAATGCTCAGACATATGACTGTTCCATAATTTCAGTTTACTAAGACCAATTGTTTATTAGGCCCATTAAGTTACCGGATGAAGAATAATTTCACAGGCCAAAGCAAATTCAAAGTCCTACTTTATCTAATTCTAATCTCTATATTAACCAATAATCGTATATACTTAATCTATACAGAGCTTTGAACATAATTCCCAATCTAAAATCTCCAGGTAAATTCATTGATTCAAAATTATAACTAGTGCTGGAATTAGCATAAAGGATGGTTATTGAATAAGAAATGTCTAAACAGAAAATAAAGAAAGAAGAGTTACATCACGTTGTAGTATTGGGCGGTGGTTTTGGGGGACTTTATGCCTCAAAAACACTATCTAAAGGAAAAGTAAAAGTTACCGTTATCGACAAAAGGAACTTTCACCTATTTCAACCTTTATTGTATCAAGTAGCAGCGGGTTGGTTATCACCCGGAGATATCGCCTCTCCGCTGCGCGTTGTATTAAATGATTACCAAGACACATATGTGCTAAAGGCCGAAGTAACAGATATTGTTCCCAAAGAAAAAAAAGTTATCTTCAGAGACGGAGAGATAATTTATGACACTCTTATTGTAGCTACGGGATCGTACCACCACTATTTTGGACATGATAACTGGGCGCAAACTGCTCCCGGATTAAAAACAGTTGAAGATGCACTTGAGATGAGGAGAAAGATACTGCTATCCTTTGAAGCTGCAGAAAGAGAAACCAATCCTGAGAAACAAAAAGAATGGATGACTTTTTTAATTATAGGAGCCGGGCCTACCGGAGTTGAGCTTGCAGGCACTATTGGAGAACTTACACGCACTACACTGAAAGATGATTTTAGAAATATAAATACCGAAGACGCAAAAATCATATTGGTTGAAGGTCTGGGTCAAGTTCTTCCTACCTACCCTGCTGATTTATCTGCGAAAGCGGAGATGTTTCTAAAAAAACTCGGAGTAACCATTAAAACAAACACAATGGTTACAGATATAAACGGCAGCAATGCTATAATAAACAGAAATGGTGACAGCGAAACAATACAATCAAGAACAATGCTCTGGACTGCAGGAGTTAAAGCCTCTTCCTTAGGAAAAGCTTTAGCTAAAAATACCGGAGCACAGCTTGATAAGAGCGGCAGAATCTTAGTTAATCCCGATCTGAGTGTTCCAGGGCAGCCTGATGTATTTGTGATCGGGGACCTTGCTAATTTGTCATCTGAAGGATCTGAGCCCTTGCCGGGAGTTGCGCCAGTAGCAATGCAGGAAGGAAAGTATGTAGCAAAACTGATTTTGAATAGATTAAAAGGCAAAGAGACAAAACCTTTTAAGTATAAAGAAAAAGGTAATTTAACCGTTATAGGAACCAACTCAGCAGTAGCGGATTTAGGAAAACTCAAATTTGCTGGTTTTTTCGCATGGTTAGTTTGGGTATTTGTTCATATAAGATACTTAATAGAGTTTGATAGTAAGGTAATTATTCTATTCAGATGGTCTTGGAACTACTTCACCAGGAAAAGGGGCGTTAGACTAATTACAGGTGAGGATCCATTTCCACTTGTAGATTCTAAAAAGAAATGAATAATAACTCATATTAACCCAACGGGCACTTAACTTAACTGCTTTAATCCTGTTGACTTTAGCAACTCATATCGGTACTGTATAAGGAGAGGTATAAATTATGATTGGTGGACTTGGTATTTGGGAATTATTAATAATCTTGGGAATACTTCTATTGATCTTTGGCCCTAGCAGGCTTGGTGATCTTGGATCTTCTTTAGGTAAAGGTATAAAAGGTTTTAGAAAATCCATGAAAGATGATGAAATTGACGTAACTCCTGAGAAAGACAGTTCTAAACGAATCGAAGACACGGACCTCGACAAATCCGAAACCGCTTCTGAAAAAAAAGAGAAGGTTCAGTAATCACTTTATAATCCTGTTTTCTTGACACTTCATAATCTAAATTAAACAACAAATACTAGATAGAAACTCTCAGAACTCGATCAAGAGAGCTTTTATAAATTATATGCCCAATCCAGAGGAATCAAAGAAAGATAGTTCTATATATCAACGCCCCAAAACCTATATATTTATATCAATAGAATATATACTAATAGTCGCTTTGCTGGTTACGGGCCCTGTATTAGCAAGTAATCCTATACTGGTATTTCTGGAAATAGTAGGGGTCTGGTACTTAGTTTGGGTATTGTGGACCAATTTCGCGCTAAAATTTGATCTATCCTATAGACCGATTTCCAAAAGCAGACTGATAGCTAAAGGTCCTTACAAATATATTCGGCACCCCTTCTCAACAGCCATAATCTTGATAACTTTTGTTCTGATTATCAATCATGTTTCACTATTAAGGCTAGTTCTTTGGATACTGTTGCTCGCAATAATAATATTTAGAACTAGGTATGAGGAAAAAATCTATTCTCAGTATTTTAACGATTTCCCGCTATACAAACAGAGAACATACCGACTTATTCCATTTGTTTATTGATTCACGAATCAGGCATGAGAAAAATAGCGTTGAAAGATAAACCTATCTAATATTAAGACCAATCACCCATATGTTCGTTTTCGTATGGACATTTCCCTAGTCTTACATGTTCTTCGAATTCGTGCCGAAATTTCTTGACAATAGACTCTACGGGCATGGCGCAACCATCGGCTAAGGCGCATATAGTAGTCCCTCTCATTTGAGAGCATGCATCCAGTAAAGTATCTATGTACTCCATTTTTCCCTTACCCTGCTCTATCATCGTCAGCATTTTTTCGAGCCACCAAGTTCCCTCTCTACACTGGACACATTGACCACAAGATTCATCTCTATAAAAATGAGCTAAATTTTGAGCTACTCTAACCATACAAGCACTGTCATCCATAACCGTAACACCGGCTGTCCCCAACATGGAACCTGCTCCTGCTAAAGAATCAAAATCAAGAGTGATATCGAGCTCATCGGCAGTAAGTAGAGGAGCAGAAGAACCACCTGGTGATATAGCCTTTACTTTTCTTCCATGCGGCACACCTCCACCATACTCATCTATCAAATCGCGCGCTGAAATACCCAGAGGAATTTCATAGAGCCCTGGTTTATTTACATCCCCGCATAGACCATAGATTTTGGTTCCGGTGTTCTTAGGAATACCAATGTTTGAAAACCATTCATGTCCTTTATTTATGATGTGGGGAACACATGCAAGAGTCTCCACATTGTTGATTATAGTCGGGCATCCAAAAAGACCGATCTGTGCCGGGAAAGGAGGTTTTGGTCTAGGTTCACCGTTCTTGCCCTCAATCGATTCTAAAAGTCCGGTCTCTTCGCCGCAGATATATGCCCCGGCTCCTCTAAATAATACTATGTCCAGATCAAACCCTGAGTTAAGTATGTTTTGACCGAGGTAGCCCTCATCGTATGCTTCTTGTATTGCTCCCTCTATAACGCTGGCGCCATAGGGCATCTCTCCTCGAATATAAACATATGCCTTATGAGAGTTTATTGTATAACAAGCTATTATAATCCCTTCTAACATTTGGTGAGGATCTTGCTCTAGTATTTCTCGATCTTTAAAACTCCCAGGTTCACTTTCATCCGCATTACAGCATAGATAAATAGGTTTTTTAGAATCTCTTTGTATGAAACTCCATTTGACTCCGGTAGGGAATCCGGCTCCTCCCCTACCCCTGAGACCCGCTTTCTTAATTTCATCTATTATTTCATCAGGGTCCATCTTTAGTGCTTTTCCAAGCGCAGTGTACCCATCTCGAGACTTATAAGACTCTATAGTGTGAGAATCCTTTATACCCACATAATTTCGGATCATTCTCAGTTCTGGCATTTGTTCCCTCTATTTGAATTTTAGTCTGAACATAAACTATAAATTATAGGTCTCTTATTTTATATGGGTTTACCGAAGCTTGGCAAGTCATTGAACAAAATAAGGTCTATTCTTTTGTTATACCATATAAAATTAGATAAATGAAAAATGGTTGACTTTTACTCTTATTCGATTATTTTTCAATTCAATCTACGAAGTTTTATAAACAACAAACAATCTAAATTAGAACATTAGAAAAATGAGAAGGGCGCTAAATAGAGAATCATTTGACGTAATGGTTATAGGCGGTGGACCAAGCGGTCTATTCACCTCATCACTCTTATCTAAAAAAGGCATTAAGACTGTATTAATAGAAAAAGATTCAGAAATCGGAAAAGACGTTGTCTGTTCAGGTGTAATTAGTAAAGAAGCATTTAGCCGATATAACCTTCCAGAAAACGCTATTGTAGGAACCCTAAAAGACGCTGAGCTTTATTCTCCCGGGGGCATTCAAATCCCCTATTCACATCCTGAAGAGGCAGTTGTCGTAGTTGACAGACACAAATTTGATGGAGAACTGGGAATATCTGCAGTACAAAATGGCGCTCATATTATGCTAGGTTCCAGAGTGTCATCTTTGTCAGTGAAAGAAAATTTTGTAGAAGCTGAAGTAAAAACACCTGATGGACTAAAAACTATAAACTCAAAAATAGCAGTAATAGCGACAGGTGTAAGTTTTAATCTGCAAGCATCTCTTGGAATGGGACGTCCCAAGAAAATAATCAAAGGGATACAAGTAGAAGTTCAAGCCAATGATGTAAACAAGTTAACAGTTTACTGGGGGAATAAAGTATCAAATGGATACTTTGGTTGGGCAATCCCTCTTCATGACGGAAGAACCAGAATAGGTGTAATGACAGATGGAAATGCTCAAGAAGGACTTAACCATATACTGAAAGAAGTAGGAGAATATACCAATATCTGCAATGATAGCAGTCGCATAAAGAGAAGAGGCATATCCTTTGGAACTATAGACAAGAGTTATTCAGACAGGATAGTTGCGGTAGGAGAAGCCGCTGGGCTTGTTAAAACCACTACAGGTGGCGGCATATATTATGGGCTAATAAGCGCAGAAATAGCTTCTAACGTCATTCAAGAAGCATTTCAAAAAGGCGACTTCGGTGCAAGATTCTTATCTAAATATGAGAAATTATGGAAGAACGAGCTTGGAAACGAGATAAAACTAGGAAAATATTTTCACAAGTTTTATTCCAAGTTGAGCGATAATTCAATTGACACATTATTCGATGCAGCCAAGAAAGATGGACTACTCCCTTTTATTTCTGAAAAAGGCAAATTTGATTGGCACAAGAATACCGTATTGAAAATCTTAAAGAGCCCTAACTTAAGAAAAGCACTTCTGTGGGAAAGTATTAACAATGCTAGAGAGAAAATCGCTCTTTAAAGCTTTCTAAGTCCACATAGATCTAAGCTACTAATTAAATCCAGACGGAACAAGATTAGGACTAGAATTCATCCACTATGTGTTCTGCAAAGGCCATAGAGCAAGTAAATGCGGGTGAAATAGCGTTTAGTATGTGAAGAGAATCTCCATCTTTTAGTATAATAAAATCCATAACCAACTTTTTACTTTTCCAGTCTATTAGCTGAGGCCGTATTCCAACTTTAGGGCTGTCTTCTATGTCTTCAATTTTGAGTTCAGGCACTAACTTCTTAGCCTCAAATAGCATATATTTAGTAAAATACTTTTTGGTCTCGCTCATCGCAGCTGCTCTAAACCCCTGATTTGCAAAAAAAAGTATTGCATCCCGTCCAAGAATAGACAATGTCTCAAAAGAGATATCGTTAAAGAATCCATATTCCTCCCGTCCTAAGGCAGGTATTGCCGTAGGACCTATGTATACATCGCCGTCATAACCTCTTGTGAAGTGAACTCCCAGAAAAGGATTTCTTAAATCAGGCACAGGGTAAATATTTCCTCTGACCAAGTAATTTCTATTACTGACAAGTTTTTTGTATGTTCCTTTAAAAGGCAGGACTTTGTACTGAGAGCCCAACCCAAAAGAGTGTGCCACCTTGTCTGCAAAACTACCGGCTGCGTTAATAAACTTGTTAAACGTTATAGATCCCTGGTTCGTTAAAGCTTTATTACTCCCGCTTAAACCCAAAAACGAGGTTCCAAAAACAAAATTCACTTTTCCAGAACATGCCAGCTCATCTTTAATTGAAGCCAAAATTTGATTTGGATTAAACACTGCGGTATTTGGGGAATAAAGAGCTTTTTCTGATGGAACTGAATAAGGCTCGAGCTCTAAGAGTTCTTTTCGATCGATGATTACAGACTTAGCCCCACTCTGATCGGCTCTTCTCTTAAGCTCCAATAGAGAGTCCAATCTGCTGTCATCTGTCACAATTACCTTGCCTGTCTCTTGGAGAGTCAACTCTTTTTCCCAGCAATATTCCTTCATAAGCTGGTTGCCTGTTACGCAAAATTTAGCCATATATGTACCAGGAGAGTAGTAAATACCAGCGTGCAGAACCCCGCTGTTTCTCCCACTTGCATGAGCACCAAGAGAGTTTTCTTTTTCAACAATTACAATATCATCGACCCCTTTTTTCAAGAGCTCTCTTGCAATAGTCAATCCCGTTATGCCCCCTCCTACTATTAGCGTGTGGCAGCTTAGTTGCATAACCTATAACCTATCATTAGAAGTAGAAGTTGTAATTAGTCTTTAAACTTGGATAGCCATTTGATTAAAGTATCTACTGTCACTGCTGGGTTTTCCATACAGTCATGTCTTGCTTTAGGAATAAATTTTAGCTCGACATCTTGGTTCCCTGCTTCTTTTAAAATTTTAACCAGACTCTGTGGTTCTTCGTGACCAACTATGTAGTCCTCATCTCCATGGATAAAGAGAACCGGGATTTTCACTCCGGAGATTATTTCATTAGTTTTGGCGTTATATGCCTCCGGGCTTCTCATGAACCACCATGTTCTGTATGTAAACAGCTCAACATCCAAAGGATCAAATGTAGGTCCCCATGCTCTATAAACGATAAAGACCCTGTCATTTTGAGTTGTAATGGGATCAGGTCTTAAAACTTTTTTAGCTATATCATAAATATGATCATACGAAGGAACGCTGTTCCATTTCTCAAGCCTATTTTTATTTGACAGAGGAAGCGAAGAAGAACAACCTTCTAATATAAGACCTTTTACGTTAGGATGAGAATTATTTATAGCGTAGTACACACTAATGTTGGCTCCCAAACTCCATCCTAATATTATTATTTTACGGAAACCTTCTTTAACCAGAACATCAACAGCGGCCTCAATATCCATTATGGATTCATCAAATATCGCACTGCCGAACATTTGCCCCGTAAATGCCATTCTGGAGTTTATTAAAAATGAACTGATACCATTTTCTTCCAGTGCATTAGGCAACAACCGTGGAGTACCTCTGGCCAGAAAGTGTCCTAGGACTCCATGAACAAGAAGTACAATTGGAGTGTCGTATAAGTCTTTTTCTCTACTAAACTCACCTGAAACTAATAGCGCATTAATCAGAAAGCCGTCTTCTGCTGGGAAACTTAAAAGTCTTCTTTGTCTGGAAACCATTTCGAATTGTCTATTTGATAAATTAAACCTTAAATCTTCTATCGAGCCATCTAACGATTATATCACCGAGTTCTTCTTCTTTATCCTCAAATTTGTGGCCTGCATTGACATAGAAAGCCGAAACATCTTTATTTCCAGCCTTTATAGCGACCTGCGCAAGATCATGCGTCTCTTCAGGTTTCACGATTTCATCGTACCAACCCTGAATAAGCAATATTGGAACTTTTATTTCTTCTATTTGCTTGTATCCCATTGCTGTATGAGCTTCTGGACCTGCAAGATACCACCATGTTCTATAAGTATATATTTCTGTGTGCTCGGGTCGGTAAGAATCGCCCCTTGCTTTGTATATTAAGATTGTGCGGTCATGCCCCGTTCCTTCTCTTCCTGGTTTAATTATTTCTTTTGCTTCTTGAAGTACTTCATCATAAGAGGGCTCGCTACCCAGGCTGTTCCATCTGCGGCGAATTGAGTCGGGCATGGAATAAGGAGCTGCGAGAGTGATGACCCCTTTTAAATTTGGGAAGTTTTTTGCGTCTTTCCTAAGAGCCGCATATCTTAGAACTATGCTTGTACCAAGACTATAACCGGAGAGTATGATGTTCTTGTATCCTATCTCCTCTAAGTATTCAACAACTCTATCAATCTGAGGAATAGTATCGTTTAATATTCCATAGCCGAAAAACAATCCAAAGTTTGCCATGCGGGTATTGATTGCAAGTGAGGAATAACCGCCTTCCGCTAAAATGGGGGGTAAAAAGCGCTGGCTGCCGTCCAGAAAGTTTCCAAGAAAACCATGAACATGGATTATGACAGTATCATTTCTCTTATTATCCTCGTCGTGAATAGTGCTATTGTAATAGAGCCCGTCAATCTTGCTCTTTCCAAAGGGAATAGAGACTAATTCCTGCTCCATATATTTTGTAGAGTTATCGTCTTTCATTACAGTTTTCGTTCTAGTCTTTGATTTGCAAATCTCATAGAGATTACCCAATTACAATGACAAACAACTAGGAGAATTCAGATTGAGCAATCAAAAGTCTCAACTCAGACTATTTATTCAAAGAATGATTCCGGATCGTTCATGACATTATCAGCATAAACTTTGGCATCCATCCACTTTGCGGTAGATCCTAATTTGACAGCATTCTTTGATTCTGCACCGTAAGCAATTATAAGCTCTGTTTTAGGATCCCAAATAATCTGCCAATTCTCTCCCTTGAATCCTCTGACCCATCCAAAAGGAAATGTTCCTACGTCACCCAATTTGAATACTCCTTCAACTTATTAATGCTATAGATTCTATTGGAAATTTCAAAAAGCTCAATATCTCGAGTTTAAATGATACAAAAAGTAGGATAGACATGGCTTGTCTCCCCTTTTGATTAAGATGGATTCAAACTATTAATACGTCATGTAATGAGAGTTCATTTGGAGATTCTATTGTTGGTACTCAAAGGCTTTTGCCTTCTGCTCTTAGATCAATTTCTTTCCGCTATCTGACATAGGTGAAGGAGCGCTAACTTCCATATCTTTAATAGCTTCTCGGAGTTCTTCCTCCTGTTTTAATTTTTGCCGATTTCTCTGCGGCGTTTGGCTAAAGGAAAGATATTGATGCTGTTTATTGCACAGAAGATGATTTCTAGAATTAATAAAATTTTCATTGTATCGAAATTCTTATCAATTATCCTTTAGCTCAAGGAGATTTCAAAGTACAAAAGCACTTAAGTTACAGTTCTATGAGAAAGGTAATCACTGCTATAGGAATAATAATAGTACTATTTTTTATAATCGGCGTGCTCGCTGTACTAAACCTAAACTTTTTCATCAATGGCAACAAGGACTTTTTCATCTCCCAAATCGAACAATCCTTGGACAGAAAAATTACTGTAGAAGAAGTAAACACTGGATTTAGGGATGGTCTAGGGATACGTCTTAAGAATGCATCTGTAGGTGATGACAAATCTTTTTCCGATAGCGAATTTATAAGCGCTGCAGATATACAGATCAATGTAGAGATTATCCCACTACTAAGCAAAAAAATTAATATCACCAAGTTAATACTCAATAGTCCTATAATAAATATTGTTAAAAACAAAGGGGGCCGGTACAATTTCGAATCTATAGGCTCAGACTTAGAATCTAACAAAAAAGAAAAAAAATCTAATACGTCTAATAAAGCTAAAGAACTTCCGCTTTTTGCATCAAACATTGTAATTAAGCAGGGTCAAATTAACTACCTGGACAAAAAGGATGAAACAGAGTTTCAAATACAGAAAATACAGCTAGCTATAAAGGACTTGAGCCTTGAGAAGAAAGTCCCGGTAAATCTAGAAGCCGCCATTTTATCTAGCGAGCCTAATATAAAAATAAAGGGCATATTCGGACCAGTCACTTCTGAATTAGATTTATTAAAGATGCCTCTCAAGGGCAGCCTAAATATAATTGATCTCAACATCAACACCCTAAAGAAATTTGTCCCTATTGTTAAAAAGTACATACCTCTGGGATTGGACATATCAGGACCTGTTAACGCGAAATTGGAATTCTCTGGCGCATTGGATTCACTCACGCTTTCTGATATTAAGATGAATGCCGCTGTGTTTGGAGCGACGGTTCCTAATTTTGAACTCTCAGGGACCATTGGTCCCATTGGAGAAAACAAAGAAAATTTTTCACTGGATACAGAGTTTAAGCTACAGAGCGCAAATCTGAGTAAGCTGAGAAATTTTTCATTAATAAAAGACTCCTTAACCAACAGTTTGTCTACTCAAGGCACATTAGATATTAGTGGAGATGTTAGTGGAACACCTGAAGATCTGAAATTCAACGCGGTAAAACTAGATGCAACCGACAGCCGTCTCGCCATAATAGGAAAATTTTTAAAACCAAAAAACGTTCCCTTTGTAATTACAGCAGGAGGTGGAATTTCTGAGTCAGTCATCGAATTAAAGAACTCAGAAATAAAACTAAATACCTTAAAATTAAACTCGAGCGGAAAAATTATCATAGGTACAACAAACTTAATAAATCTTTCTGTTCGTTCTAACAAAATAGATTTAGCGATTATGAGCAAAACATTTCCGTCTATCAGAGAATATAATCCTAGTGGACAGCTCGAACTACTTCAAACCAGCCTTACCGGGGAATTGGGCAAAGGACAGACACCCCAAATAAATGGCTCTCTCCTACTAACAGATGTAACTATAGGCCCTCCATCATTTCCTAAGCCGATAAGCGACATTAACACAAAAATCAATTTCACTGGCAACTCAGCTGACATTAAGGGAATGTCCCTTAATCTGGGGAAATCTAATTTAAATATTGCTACCAAGATTGATAATTTTTCACCTTTGGTATTAAGCTATAAAGTTAGTTCCCCTGAGCTTTATCTATCCGATATAAAAAAAGAAAAATCTCAAACTAATAAATCTGAGGTATTAAAACAACTTATCAGTGAGGGCAAAATATCAAAGAAGCATGATTCTTTAACTATTAAAGGTAATTTGTCATCGTCTGAGGCAAACCTGTCCGATTATGAGCTGCAAGATATTAAAACTACATTCAATCTCATAGGAGAAACCTTGAAGATTGAAGACTTCAGCGTAAAAGCATATGAAGGTGTTATAAAAGGCAAGGCAAGTTATAGCCTTGATCAGGATTCCGATTTTTCTGTTATTTCAAATATTAGCGGACTAGATCTCAACTCCTTTTTAAACTCATTAAATTCAGAGAACGCAGAGAAGATCCGTGGCAAAGCGAATCTCGATATCAACATATTTGGCAGTGGGGATAATTGGGATGAAATTAAAACCTCATTAAAAGGCACAGCCAAAACTGAAATAATAGACGGTGCAGTATTAGATATTAATTTTGCTGATGATGTATTAAAAGGAGTCACTGGAGTTCCGGGATTGACCTTTTTGATTTCACCCGCAACTAAGGATAAATATCCACAAATTTTTACTTCACAGGACACAGAATTCGATGAATTCAAATCCTCGTTTGTTATTGAAAAGGGCAAAATGGGGACAAAGAATCTCAAAATTACTTCAAAAGATTACTCAATAAGAGGAAAAGGTTGGATGAATCTTGAGGGAAAGATAGACTTAAAATCCAGACTCATTTTATCTCAAGAATTTTCAGAGGATTTGGAGACGGACATACCTGATGCTAAATATATAACCAACAGCGACAAACGTGTGGAAATACCATTTGCAATCACCGGGACACTTCCCAAGGCAAAAGCAAAACCTGACATACCCTATCTAGCAAAACTCATTCAGCGTGCAGGCATACGTGATGTCATAGAAGGACTGACATCAGACTCAGAAGAACCTCAAGAGCAAAATGAAGAAGCAAAATCAGAACCTGTTCCTAAGAAAAAAGAAAAACGTCTTGATAAAAAAATTCTTGATGAGATTAAGGATCTGTTTTAAAAATGAAAGAATCATATACTGAATAGAGCCTTAATTTACAGTTAATAATTGTGCTTTATAATCAATCGTTCTTAATTTATAACTAGGGGATTATCAAAATGAAGAAATCACTGCTTACAATAATCTTATCAATAATTTTTCTGACTCAAATTCCAATATCCTCCAATGCACAGCTTGAAGAGGCTTACGAAGCGCATGGCGGACTTGAGACATTTAACAAGCTTGGCACTCTTGAATATGACCAGGGAACTGAGATTATAGGAGTTGCTAGGTTAAATAACCACCAAGTAATTGACCTCGACTCACGAAATATTCTTATTAGCAACGACAAATACAAAATTGGATTCGACGGGACCGAAGCATGGATCACCCCTGATATTGCCGCATTAGGACTACCACCCAGATTTTATTCTTCCACACCTTTTTATTTCTTTGGGCTGCCTTTCCTTTTTGCTGACCCTGGAGCAAATCTGGAGCCTCTTGGAACCAAGGAGCTAAATGGGAAAGAGTATAATGTTGTCAAAGTAACATTTGACAAAGGGATTGGAGACACTCCTGATGATGATTATGTAGCATATATTGATAAGGATACAAACCAGTTAGAAATACTCCACTATATTGTTACCTACCCTCCGCTTATGCAAGGCAAATCTAAAGATGAGCTTGAGAGACACGCTGCGGTTTATGGGGAATGGCAGGATGTAAATGGACTCACTGTTCCTAAAAAGATGATGTTTTATCAATGGTCTGACGATAAATTAGGAAAGACAGCTATTGGTTCGATGACATTTGAGAACGTATCCTTTAACCAGGAAAACCCTGATCCGGCAATCTTCCAGAAACCCGAAGGTGCCGTGGTAGACAACTCACACATAGCACAATAGAAAAATTCCCCTCTTATGGCATAATTAAGACTCCCAAAACAAGGACGTATAAGGAGGAATATAGTTATGGCTAGTAAAGGTTTAAGAGTTGAAAGTGATTCAATGGGAGAGATGACTGTACCTTCCCATGCATACTATGGTGCTCAAACCGCAAGAGCAATAGAGAATTTCCCTATAAGCGGCATCAAAAAACACGGCCTTTTAGTTCGGGCTATGGGAATGATAAAACAGGCAGCGGCAGAGTCCAATATGGAGCTTGGGCTGATTTCCAAAAAACAGGGACGCGCAATTGTAAAAGCAGCACAAGAAGTTATAGACGGCAAATTAGATGATCATTTTGTTCTTGATGTGTTTCAGACAGGATCCGGCACATCAACAAATATGAATACAAATGAAGTAATAGCTAACCGCGCTAACGAAATCCTAGGATTGAAAATGGGCAACAAATCTGGAGTACATCCTAATGACCACGTTAACTATGGTCAGTCCAGTAATGACGTATACCCTACAGCTATTCATGTATCTGCAATATTAGCGATCGACCAATTCCTCATCCCTGGACTTAAGAACCTACACAAATCTCTTGCATCAAAAGCAAGACAATTTGATAAGATTGTAAAAATCGGCAGAACTCACCTTCAGGATGCCACACCAGTGAGATTAGGACAGGAGTTTAGTGGTTATGCAAGCATGATAGAGCACGGTATTAAAAGAGTTGAGGGTGCTAAAGAAGAATTATCAGAGCTTGCGATTGGTGGCACAGCTGTGGGTACCGGAATCAATACACATCCCAAATTTGCTAGATTAGTAGCAAAAAGACTGAGTAAAATGACCAAGGCTAAATTAAGAGAGGCTGACAATCATTTTGAGGCGCAAGGATCAAAAGACGCCGTTGTTCAAGCCAGCGGGTCTCTTAAAACTCTCGCTGTAAGCCTTATGAAAATAGCAAATGATATCAGATGGCTTGGAAGCGGACCCAGATGCGGAATAGGTGAAATTTTGATACCACCAGTACAACCAGGTTCCTCAATCATGCCTGGCAAGGTGAACCCTGTAATCCCTGAAGCTGTTTGTCAGGTAGCGGCTCAAGTTATAGGTAACGACTTAACTATCACTGTGGGTGGCACGTTTGGGAATTTTGAATTAAATGTCATGATGCCAGTTAAAGGACATAACCTACTTCAATCCATTGAACTTATTGCAAGATCATCAAATGTATTTGCAGACAAGTGTATAAAAGGAATTAAGGCAGACAAACAGCGCTGTGAAGAAATGATCGAGAAGAGCTTGGCTATGTGCACAAGTTTGGCGCCTGTAATTGGGTACGACAATGCGGCTGCTATAGCAAAAGAAGCACATGCTACAGGCAAGACCGTACGTGAAGTTGCACTTGAGAAAAAAGTTTTACCCGCAGCTAAACTGAACGAGCTTTTAGACCCATGGTCAATGACAGAGCCGGGAACAAAAAAATAATTTAATTGAGTATATAGGGAACGTAATGTTTTTACGTTCCCTATATACTTTCACAAACTTTAATTCCATATCATATATTTAATATAAGATTATCCTATAAATGATTGCTGTTATAATGTATCATTGAACTTCACATACTATCAGCAATTATCTACTTTGGAGGACTTACAATGCTTAGGCGCTCAAGTTTGGCAATCTTAATCCTTATTCTTCCTTTATTTGCATGCAGCAGTATTAAATCGGGGAAAGACATCGCAATAGATTCACCTCTAAAAAAATCCCGCACTAATCAATCTTTGAGTGAATCAAGACAGGAAGTTGAGAAAACAAGAAGAGAATTAGACAGTTGTCTGGCAAGTTATTCCGGTGATGAGACTAAATGCACCAGACAAAAAGAAAACTACGATCAGGCTGTAGAAGAATATGTTTCTTATCAGACAAATTAACAAGAACCAGAATGAAACTCAGAGAAAGTAGTCCAACAAGATATTACAGGTATATAGACCATGGCTAAATATATTATGATGAGCGTTTTAACAGATGAAGGCCGAAAAACGATGAAAATGAGGCCTGAACGTATACAAGAAGTTAACAAAGAGATGGAAAAAATGGGTGTAAAAGTGATTACTCAGTATGCTGTAATCGGGCCATACGATTTCATCAACATAGTTGAAGCCCCGGACAATGAGACTATTACTAGGGTATCCACAGAATTAGGTGCACGCGGCACTGTTCAAATTATGACACTTGCGGCAATACCAATCTCAGATTTTGAAAAAAAGTTAGCAAGAAAGCCTAAGAAAAAAGCAAAGAAAAAGCAGATGAATTAGTACATTCCAACAAATAAGTAGAGCGAAACTCTTCGTCTGATAGATTTAGAACCTAATCTGAAAATCAAAAATAAAATCGACCTCAGCAATTTCACTAGTCGGACCTTCTACAGGTATCTGTACTGCAAAGCCGGGGCTTATCCTCTTGCCGAACCTGATCCCGGGAGTAAGAAACAGATCAGTATTCCGATTAGTATCATCCGAAGTTAGTGTATAACCATCAAACTCAAAAAAAATGGTCGGGTCTATTATCTTTATTGGAATATTAACACCCGCCGCAGCTCCATAATTAATTCTAAATTCAAAGTCATCTCCTTGGAAGTTTTTGGCATTAAAAATATAATCCGTTCCAAGATTCGCTTGTAAGCTAAAAGCCCCTTTCCAAACTGCCCCTGCAAGATACGGAGTGGCAGTAAATGCCTGGTATATATAGGTGGGAAGATCTCTTCTATAGTTTGTTACTGCTTGAAGTCTACCCTGCTCGTCTGTAAAAGCTGTAGGAACGGCAAACTCCAGACCTGCTGAAAGAACAGAATTAGTTGATTTCATAAAGACCTGCTTTGCGCCAATAGTGATATTGGCAAATTCATAGCCATTTCTGGCTCCTTCAATATTATTAACACCCCCGTAAGGTGCGTCTAAGTAGAGACCAAAGAAACCGCTTTCTGAAGGGAGGTCCAGTCTTATCGAATAAAAGAACATCTGATCCCCAAAATCTTTATCTAATAAAACTACCTCAAGATCCGCCATAACTCTTCCGAGCGGAAGTGGTGTTTCAAGAAACAAAGGGTATGCAAGATCTAAAGCCTTTTCCTTTGTAGCTCCTATAGTAAAACTCAAAGGTTCCCGCAACCGGGTTTATAATTCCGATTTGCCTGTCTTTAACAAATAGCCTCATTGGGTTTGTTAGATAAGCTCCAACAGTTGTAACTGAATTGTCCTGATCGATAAGCCATTCAGAGAACTCCTCCATCACCATTCCAAGAGGAACTCCAAGACCCGGTGAACCACCAGATCGATAAGAGATGGCTGGACAGCAAGTCCTTCAATCGCATATTCAAACAAAGTGCTTTGAATCACCGACCCAAGAGCAGATGACCACCGACTATGCCCTCTGGCTCTATAAAACTGATACGACAACATACCAAAGAACGGGTGTGCGACCCAGTTTACTATAAAGGTATCCCCATCATCCCATTTAGGTTTTTCTGTAATATTATCCCACCACTTAGAGAATGAAGTATTAAAAATTTTAAGACTCTTATCTCTGACCCAATACATTCGGGCTCCCCACTGAACACCGTACCAAATCCCAGTATCGTACATATACTCCTTAAAGCCTGGGGGTTTTAAGTTAACTAGTGGTTCTTTTAAGGTTGGCTCAACCTGGACTACAGCGTCGCCCACTTGATATGATTCAGCACTTTGGTCAGATGCAAAAAGGTCGACAGCATCCTCATCAGCAAAAGCCTGATTAAAGAAAACTGTGTTGATCAGAAGAAAGAATATTAAAAAAGCCCCTGCTGCTCTCAATCTTCATCCTCTCATAAAGCCAAAATAACCCCACCCTTGAGAGCATTCTATCAACAATCAAAGCAAATTAAAAGAGGGCTTTCATTAACACAGAAATAATCGTAGGGGAAAAGATTATTGCAAGAGAGGTAGTTGCTATTAGAAACGAACCTGGAAGTCCATCAGAAAACTAACCTTGGACACATCACTATCAGGCCCTGATACAGGAACTTGTATTCCAAAACCTGGGCTGAATTTTCTACCCAAACGAACACCGGAGGAAACAAATGTGCTGGTTTTACCTACTGTATCTGAAGTTAATAGAGAATATCCGTCAAATTCGGCATATATCACAGGTGAAGCCACAACAGGGATGTTTGCTCCTACAGATGCCCCATAATTTACCCTGAACTCAAAATCATTACCTTCGAGTTTGCTCGCATTTAAGACATAGTCGGTTGAAACATTTCCAACTATATTAAATATTCCCTTCCATGCAGCTCCTGAGAGATAAGGGGTTATAGTCCAAGCTGATTGCAGATTGATTGGAAAGTTTTTTCTATACATCAAAACTGTTTGAAGACGCTCGATATTATCTTTAAATGACGTAGGAAGCACCAAGTTCATTCCTGCACTAAGCACAGAATCTCTTCCTTCAAAAAGAACATGTTTTCCTCCTACCAACACATTAGCAAATTCAAATCCATCACTAATATTGTCATCACCAACTTTGACCTCGTTCACTCCCGATTGAGCAATCTGAACATAAATGCCCCAAAGATTATCTGCTGACGGCACGTCAATTCGAAGTGAATAAAAGATAAACTCTCCGCCTAAATCCTCTTCCACGTTTACTATCTGCATGTTGGCAACAAATCTTCCCGTTGGTATTGGAGACTCAAGATTATAGGAATAAGCCAGATCTATTGCCTCGGTTTTATTGGGAGTAAAGTTAATAGGACCGCTAACAGACATAAATTGACTTGAAAACGGGTTTATTACGCCAACCTGTCTGTTGTGTATAAAATTTTTCATTGGGTTTATAATATATGCCAAGACTTTTGCCGGTATAAAACCTGTATCTTCAAGCCAGTCGGAAGTAACTTCCATTCCATATCCTAGAGGAACTCCAAGAAGCGGAGTAAATATAAGATCAGAACCCGAAGGGGTTTCAACAAGACCTTCAATTGTGTACTCAAAAAGTGTGCTCTGCACAGCCGAACCTAAGGCAGAAACCCAAAAACTGTGTCCCATTTGTCTATAGTAAAGATAGTTGATAGATCCAATTATGGGGTGTGTTACAAGGTTAGTAAAAAAGTCATCACCATCATCCCACTCTGGCCATTGAGATATATTGTCCCACCATTTAGAAAAGGAAGTGTCGAATATTCGACTATTTTTATTCCTGACGTAGAACCATCTTCCCGCCCATTGAGCACCATATGCAATGGCCGTATCCCGGAGAAATTCATTTGTCCCTAATTTTTGTTTTCTAACAATAGGTTGATCAACTTTATCTTGCTTTGCCCGGCTATTAAAACTGTCGAGTAGTAGACTTTCTCTATACTCATCATAATAGAGGTCGCGAGCCCATATATCATCAGCCTGGGATTGATTGGATAATCCTAGAAAAGACAAAGCAATTAGTATAGGGATAACTATTCTAGTCATAATATTTCTGGTCAAAATTACTACAAATAGTGCAAATATAATTTAGGGGAGATAAGATACACGCAAGACTAAAAAATTTAAAGGCATTACTTTAGACCAAGCAATTTTTTTGCCCGCACTTCCCAAGTATACTTTTTAATATTAGCCCCTGCCTCACTAGCAATCCTTTCGGCTAGACTATCTTCCCTAAGCACTTTCTCTATCCCCTGATAAAGTGCCTCTGCGCTGTCGGGCTCCACAAGAACAGCATTTGCCCCATCCTCCAAAATTTCTTTAACTGAGGAGATAGATGTTGCGACTATAGGACGCGCCGCTGCCATATATTCAAATAATTTTATAGGAGAGGTGAATCCCTGCGCTTTTGTCCCTCCCTTTATAGTCATCTTACTTGTGTAGGGCATTACAAGAATATCTGAGGCATTGAGATATAGTGGCACACTTGTATGGGGAACAAAACCCTTTAATTCAAAATTTTGAGTACCCCTTGATTCTGCTATTTTTCTATACCTATCTACATCCTCATCTAAACCGCCAACAATCAAAAACATTATATCACTTAATCTTTGAGCAACATCTATTAATTGTTCAACCCCCCTGCCCTCATATATGTTCCCCGCATAACAAACAATTTTCTTATCTAAAGGAAGCCCTAATTTTTCTCTACACATGTTCTTGGAGGGAAGATGCCCAAATTTCTCTATGTCGACCCCATTATGCGCTACAACCAATTTGTTTTTTGGCAACCCCTGATTGAGGTAAATTTGAGACAGCCCTTTTGAATTGGTGGAAAATCTGACCAAATACTTAGAATCCTTAAATGAATTAAAAAGAGCGCCGCCGCCTTTCACTAGTGGATGATGTGCATCGTACACAGTTGGGATATTAAAAAATTTAGTGGCGAAGTATGCAAAGACGATATTTCTGGTTACAACTATGTCGTATCTTTTACTTCTGAAAAATTTAATATATACCGAAGCAAGAAAGCCGTGAATGATATTCCTTAAAGACGTGTTTCCAAAATAAGGAAAAGGTGTAAGCCTGAAAGCAGAATCAATCCCATAATATTCGAATAACTGAGTCCTGTTTCTGTTAGAAGGAATTATTAATTCAGTTTCAACTCCAAGCCTATCCATCGCCTGACACATCTTCATTATATGAATGGCGCTTGCGCCCTTTGAGAAAAGCTCAGGGCTGCCAACGTATATAACTCTTAATTTTTTATTGTTAGACACTATATTATCGCTTAATCTTATTTGGATATATGATTCTATTTTGAGGCTGTGTATATAATATTAGACAAACTTTAATCAGTAAACTCTATTTTCTTTTCAGATACAAATTAGAAATACGTTTCACTCTAAGATATAATTAGCCATTATTCTAAATAGTTTAGACAATTTCACCAACCACATTAGTTCAAGACTTATATCTGTTAGAAGGATTAGGTTCAGTTTATGAAAATAAAATCAATCAGAGGGTTTCACGATATACTGCCTGAAAACATAAAGAGATGGCACTTAATTGAAGATGCTGCGAAGTATATATTTGAACTTTATGGATTTTCTGAAATCAGAATACCGGTGCTTGAGTTCACTGATATATTCGCTCGCAGTCTAGGTACGACTACGGATATAGTTGAGAAAGAAATGTACACATTTACCGATAGAGACGGTTCATCTCTCACTTTGCGCCCTGAAGGCACAGCGGGAGTTGTGAGGGCATATATAGAGGATTCAATGCATGCCAAGTCTTCAATCTCTAAACTATACTACACTGGAATGATGTTCAGACACGAAAGACCTCAAAAAGGCCGCTTTCGGGGGTTCTATCAGATTGGAGCCGAGCTAATTGGTCCTGAAGAACCTGCTTCGGATGCCGAGCTAGTTGCGATGCTGTGGAGGTTTTTTGAAGAAATTGAGTTAACCCAATTTTTGGAGCTTGAGATAAGCTCTTTAGGGGATCAGAACTGCAGACCACAGTACAAAGATAAACTAGTTGAATATTTCACGCCTCAAAAAAACGAACTCTGTGAAGACTGTCAGAGAAGACTTGAAACAAACCCTCTTAGAATACTCGACTGCAAGCAAAAAGGATGTAAAAAAATAGCGGCTGATGCTCCTTCAATGCTGGACAATTTATGCGATGACTGTGAAAGCCACTTTAACAAAGTTAAAGACAATTTAACCAGTGTAGGCATTCCGTTTTCTATTAACCCCAAGATTGTAAGGGGTCTTGATTACTACACTCGAACAGTTTTTGAAATTACAACGGATCAACTTGGCTCCCAAAATGCTGTTGCTGCAGGTGGAAGGTATGACGGACTTGTAAACGAACTGGGCGGACCGGCTACAGCAGCTGTCGGGTTTGCAATTGGAATCGAAAGAATAGTCCTTCTTCAGGAAATAGCCCTTCCTGAAGGTTTCCAGAAAGAAGTGGACGTTTTTATCGCCCATCTGGGTGATGAAGCCAGGCAAGCAGCATTCCCTCTAGCTTTTAATCTTAGAAACAAAGGAATATCTGTTGAGACGGATTATGGGACGAAAAGTCTAAAAAGCCAAATGAAAAGAGCTGACAAATTAGGTGCAAGCTATACATTCATTATTGGTGAAGATGAATTAAAAAAAAGTGTTATCAAAGTAAGAGATATGAAAGAAAGTAGCGAAGAAGATATAAAGCTCGAAGATATTACAAACTCATCAGACAAGTTCAAATCCTAATTATCAAGTAATCCTGAGCTAGTGGGCCAAATATTTACTCAACTTTTTTAGAGCATTGGGCACAATACGCAGATCCTTCATAAATCTCAGCGCCACACTCACATATAGAAATTGCATTTGGTTTAACCAACGCTTTTACACTTCCCAGCGCTTTATCAGCATTTATATGAATAAACTCTAATTCCTGCTCACATTTTTCAATCTCTTTCTCTATACTCTCAATGTCTTTACACTTAGTTTCAACAATCTCACTATTTATAATTCCCTTATATTTAAAAGTTCTATAGAGCATATTGCCCATTTCTAAGACACTATCTGACCTTCTATTTCTGAGACTTCGTATACGGTTTCTTATAAGGACAGTGTCGTAAGCCTCTTTTGATCTAACATTTAAAATCCTGAGCCCTCTATTTACTCCATCCTTGAATTTGTTAAATAGATATTTGGTTTCAGACATTTCAGACATTGCCGATCTCCCTAATAAGCTTATGCATGTTCAGTATGAATTGTCGGAAATAAGACTGAATTCAATTTTGAACTGCAACTTAACTCTACAATATTTCTGTCATAATTCTTCTGAGCGATTCCACAGCCACACTGTGGTTGCAACGGTTGGAATAAGCATGAACCATGTTCCATATAGACCAATTGCAAATCCTGCAAATGGAGCGGGTAACAGAGCTCCAAAAGCTATTGTTATAACTAACACTCCAAGAGGTGACAGAGCAATAAACCAGCGTGGATACAATGTTCGCCCACTTAAGATTCCAACACCATGCCAAATTGCACCTATATAAAAAGCCAATTCTGCCGTCAAATCTCCCATGAAAAAATGATCGACTATTAGACGGTTGGCCGTTTCATAAAATATACTATCAGTAGAGCCTACTAAGGCTTTTGCCTGCGCTAACACGCTCAAGAACGCAAACCCGGCATGCTGTACTCCTCCAATCATCAACAAAGCATAAGCAAGAATTACGCATGGCACAGTGGCACGCCAAAACCCGGCACGTCTCATGCCTATCCACCAGTGGTAATACGACAGGGCGTAAATGGGGTAGAGCCAACCGGCTGTTTGTGCCATCATTATCATCCAATGAGGGCGGTGGCCTGCGGTACTAAGCACATCCCATGCCGCAGGAGATAAATATTCAAGACCGCTGAGTGTAGGAGAATAAGCATAAATATAGTCACACACACCGTTCCAGAGTAAAAGGATAGAAACAACAACGCCTATAAGTCGGAGACGATTTCTGAGAAAATTACTTTGCCCCATCATTCATTTATGGTTCCATGTTTTTATATCTATCAAGATTAGTTGCTATATAAATGATATTTATCTTTTTGTGCTCTTATCTAAAAAACCTCATTAGGTTTAGCATAACCCAAGATTGTTGATGATCAAAAGTAATTGACTGAGCACCTATATTAATTATTCTTATCTGTATTATTGAGTAAAAAGTTAACATATAATATATTCAGGAGTTAATAGGGATAAGTTAAGAAAGGTACAAAGCCTATTTTTAAACCTTGAGGTTCCAATTACCCGCTTAATATAATTTCTAAGAAGTAATTATTATTCATATAAATACTGACAAACGGAGAATAAATGCATCGCATAATCAGATCCCTACATAATAAAACTTACTATCTAATAAGGTTCAATTTAATATTGGCAATATGTCTCTTGGCTATATTATTAAATCTATCATCCTTAAACCATTATTGCTTTTCGGATGAAGCCGCCAAAGAGCTCAACCAATCCCAAGACAATGAACTTATCACAGGACTTATCAGAGCACTTGGTGACCCTAACCCCATTGTTAGGGCTAAAGCAATAAATAGTTTAGCAGAACTAAATTATAAGCCTGCC
>Ga0209633_10000958_pt1 | contig 31448 bp, 29 predicted proteins | sample Cruoilmetagenom1_FD_187290 | JGI IMG/M metagenome (GOLD analysis project Ga0209633, IMG submission 187290) | Oil polluted marine microbial communities from Coal Oil Point, Santa Barbara, California, USA - Sample 1 (SPAdes) (version 2) | ecosystem: Environmental > Aquatic > Marine > Oil seeps ... | reverse complement strand
CTCTATTTGGGAGTCATCGCGCTCTATGGCGCCATCGACGACAAACGCCGGGCGGGGCGTGCAGCCGCCATTCTGGCGCTGGTCGGGGTGGTCAACATTCCGATCATCCATTATTCGGTCGAGTGGTGGAATACCTTGCACCAAGGGCCTACCGTCACCAAGTTCGACAAACCCTCGATCCATATCAGCATGCTGATTCCTCTGCTGTTGATGGCGGGCGGGTTCAAGCTTTTTTATCTCATTGCTGTGTTGATGCGGCTGCGGTCCGAAATTCTGGAGCGGGAACGGAACAGCAAATGGGTGACGGCGTTGGTGGGATCAGAAGACAGGAGACAGAAGACAGAAGACAGGGTTCAGGAGTCAGATGTCGATCCACGCCGGGTGGGGCCGTGATAAACGAATAGCCCGTGTAGGGTGGAACGCGAAGCGGTTCCGCCGGATCGCGGAACCGTGAACCGTAAACTGACAACTGTTAACCAAGTATCAACCATGGACATGAGAGATTTTTTTGCGATGGGCGGCTATGCCTTTTACGTCTGGACCTCTTACGGTCTGGCGTTCGTGGTGCTTGCCTTCAATATTGTTCAGCCGCTGCTGCACAAACGCAGGGTGCTGAAACGGATCGCGCGGCAGATTCGCCGCACCAGGAGAACGGCATGAGACCGATTCGGCGGCAACGGCTCTATCTGATCATCGTCATGCTGCTCGGGATCGGAACGGCCGTCGCATTCACACTGAAAGCGTTCAATGACAACCTGATGTTTTTCTTTTCGCCCTCCGACGTGGTGATGGGAAAGGCGCCGGCACGGCAGGCGTTTCGATTGGGCGGGATGGTGGTCGACGGCAGCGTCGAGCGGCCAGGCGATGATTTGCTGGTCCGTTTCAAATTGACCGATTACGGCAAAGATGTGGCGGTCGAATACACCGGTATCCTGCCGGATCTGTTCCGTGAGGGTCAGGGCGTTGTCACCAAGGGGCGTTTGCGGCCGGATGGCGTGTTCGTTGCCGAGGAGGTGCTGGCCAAGCACGATGAAAACTACATGCCGCCGGAGGTAGCCGGCAGCTTGAAAAAAGAGACGGTCGCCGGCCGTCCGGCCTCGGAAGAGAAATAAGCGGATGATTCCGGAAATCGGTCAGTTCTCACTGATTCTTGCACTCTGCATGGCGCTGATCCAGGCCGCTTTGCCGGTGATCGGCGCCGCCCGGGTCATTCCCGGCTGGATCGCGGTCGCCCGCCCGAGCGCCTATGCGCAGCTGCTGTTCGTGCTGATTGCCTACGGCTGTCTGACCTGGTCGTTCATCAGCAACGATTTTTCCGTCGCCTATGTTGCGCACAATTCCAATACCGCGCTGCCGCTGCTGTACCAGATTTCCGGTGTGTGGGGCGCCCATGAGGGCTCTTTGCTGCTGTGGGCGCTGGTTCTGGCGCTCTGGACCGGTGCGGTGTCGCTGTTCAGCCGCGGCGTGCCGGACGATATGGTGGCGCGGGTGATCGGCGTGATGGGCATGGTCAGCGTCGGCTTTTTGCTGTTCCTGCTGCTGACCTCCAATCCGTTCGAACGCCTCTTTCCCTCGCCGGTGGAAGGGCGTGACCTGAATCCGCTGCTGCAAGATCCGGGGTTGGCCATCCATCCGCCGATGCTCTATATGGGCTATGTCGGCTTCTCGGTGGCGTTCGCTTTTGCCATCGCCGCCATGCTCAGCGGGCAGCTGGATACCGCCTGGGCGCGCTGGTCGCGGCCATGGACCAACATCGCCTGGGTGTTCCTGACCGTCGGCATCACCCTCGGCAGCTGGTGGGCGTACTATGAACTCGGCTGGGGCGGCTGGTGGTTCTGGGATCCGGTCGAAAATGCCTCATTCATGCCGTGGCTGGTCGGCACGGCGCTGATTCATTCATTGGCGGTCACGGAAAAACGGGGCGCATTCAAGGCGTGGACGGTCCTGCTTGCGATTTTCGCCTTTTCATTGAGCCTCCTTGGCACGTTCCTGGTGCGCTCCGGGGTGCTGACCTCGGTGCACGCGTTCGCCTCCGATCCGGCGCGCGGTCTGTTCATCCTGATTTTCCTGGCGGTGGTGGTCGGCGGCTCCTTGCTGCTGTATGCGATCCGGGCGCCCGGAATCCGCAGTACCGGCGGATTCGATATCGTCTCCCGTGAAACCGCCCTGTTGTTGAACAATGTGCTGCTGGTGGCGGCTGCGGCCAGCATCTTGCTGGGAACTCTTTATCCGCTGTTGATCGACGCCTTGGGGCTGGGCAAGATATCGGTTGGCCCCCCTTATTTCAACACCGTTTTCATTCCGCTGACAGCGCCTTTGGCGCTGTTGCTTGGAGTCGGTGCGATGATGCGCTGGAAGAAGGACAACCCGGCCCGACTGACCCGTTTGCTGCGTGGCGCCTTCCTGCTGAGCCTGGTCATCGGGATTGCGATCCCTCTGTTTGTGATGCCCTGGTTTTCCTGGCAGGCGGCGATCGGCCTGGTGCTGGCCGTATGGACCGCACTGTCGACCCTGCAGGGGTTGAACGAGCAGGTCGCTCGGGGGAGCAGCGGGCGGCTGCGCCGCTTTCTCTTAGTGCCGCGCAGCTTTTACGGCATGACTCTGGCGCATTTCGGTGTCGCCGTGTTTATTACCGGCATTACTTTGACGGCTACCTACAGCACCGAAAAAGATGTTCGCCTGGCGCCGGGGGAGGATATCACCCTGGGCGGTTATACGTTCCGTTTCGAGGGGGTGCGCCGTCTTGCCGGCCCCAATTTCATCGCCGATGAAGGTGCAGTCACGGTGACGCATGAGGGTGAAACGGCGGTTCTGTTGCGGCCGCAGAAAAGAATCTATCGGGTCCAGCGCATGCCGATGACAGAAGCCGCCATCGATGCGGGCCTGTTTCGCGATCTGTTCGTTGCCCTTGGAGAACCATTGGGCGAGGAGGGCGCATGGAGCGTTCGGATCTATCACAAGCCTTTCATTCGCTGGATCTGGATGGGTCCCGTGCTGATGGCCCTGGGGGGGCTGCTGGCTGCGAGCGACCGCCGTTATCGCCGGGCGAAGGCGCACGAACGGGAGGCGTCGGCCGGTCGGGCTTCCGTAGCGGTCGAGGCGGTCTGATGCTGCGTTATCTGGTACCGCTGGTTTTATTCATCGCACTGCTGATTTTTCTCGGCATCGGGCTGAAGCTCGATCCTCGCACGGTGCCGTCGCCGCTGGTGGGCAAACCCGCTCCCGGGTTCGAGCTGCCGCGCCTGCATGCACTGGACCGATCGGTCACGCCGGACGATTTCAAAGGCAAGGTCTGGGTGCTCAATGTGTGGGCCTCGTGGTGCGCCTCGTGCCGGGTCGAGCACCCGGTGCTGAACCGCTGGGCACAGTCGGACCATGTGCTCCTGGTCGGATTGAATTACAAAGATCAGACGCCGGATGCACTTTTATGGCTCCAGCAGTTGGGCAATCCGTATGCCGTCAGCCTGGTGGACGCGGATGGCCGCGTCGGCATCGACTGGGGCGTCTACGGCGTGCCGGAAACGTTCGTGATCGACAAGCGTGGAACCATCCGCTACAAGCACATCGGCCCTGTCTCGATGGAGGATGTGGAACGGACACTGAGGCCGCTGATTCGCCGGCTGCAGGAGGAGGAGCCGGCATGAAAATGGCGACGATGATGGCCATACTGCTTCTGTTGGCGACCTCGGCAATCGTACAGGCCAAGGTCGAGTCGGTGGCATTTGCGACGCCGGAACAGGAACAGCGCTACCGATCGCTCATCCGCGAGCTGCGCTGTCTTGTATGCCAGAACCAGAACATTGCCGATTCCAATGCCGATCTTGCGAAGGATCTGCGCCGGCAGATTCTGGAAATGATCGAGCGGGGCGACTCGGACCAGGCCATTATCGATTTCATGGTGGCGCGCTATGGCGATTTCGTTCTTTATCGTCCGCCGTTCAAGGCGATCACGGCACTGCTTTGGGTCGGCCCTTTTCTATTTTTGGCCGGTGGTTTGATCGTGATGATCATCGTCATCCGCAAACGGTCCCGAAACACGTCGCCCTCACTCAGCGAATCGGAGCAGGCGCAGGTGCGTGAACTGCTGCAGTCGAACAAAGACGATTGATCACACGATGAGATCCGGTTTGGTAATCCCTGCACCCTCTGTTCGGTCGCTGTGCGATCCGCTGCCGACCGGTTTGTCATGATCGCTTTCTGGATTATCGCGGCCGCTCTCGTCTGCGTGGCTCTCCTGCTGGTCGTTCCTGTCCTGTTCAGACGCTCGGAAGCGGATGTGGCCGAGCGTCGAGAACAGAATATCGACATCGCCCGGGAACGACTCGCTGCTCTCGAAGCCAAAGCAGCCAGTGGGTCGCTTACCGGGTCCGAATACAAACAGCGGCGGGCGGAAATCGAGGAAGCGCTGTACAATGATCTGGCCGGCGGTCCGCAATCCACCGGTGACAAACGCGCTCCATCCGTGAGCCGATGGACTGCAGCGGCGTTGATCATTGCGGTACCGATGCTGGCCGGCGCGCTCTATTTCCATTTGGGCAGCCGGGACGCGCTGACTGTATCGGGCATTGCCTCGGCCGATGGCTCTCTTTCCGGGAAATCCTCCGCCGAGCCTCCATCGGTTCAAGAGATGGTCGGCCGGTTGGCCGCCCGTCTCGAACAGCAACCGGACGACGCCGAAGGCTGGTTGATGTTGGGGCGCTCTTACATGGTGATGAAGCGTTATCGGGAAGCCGCTGATGCCTTCGACAGGGTGCATGCTCTGGTCGGCGACAATCCGGGAGTTCTGCTGCTTTCCGCAGAAGCGCTGGCGCTGTCGAACGGTGGCCGTTTTGCCGGCCGGCCGGACGAATTGATCAAGAAGGCGTTGGCGCTGAGCAGCAATGAGCCGATGGCGCTTTGGCTGGCTGGAATGGCGGCGAGCCAGCGCGGTGATGACAAGACGGCGCTGGATTACTGGCGACGGCTTCGGCCGATCGTAGAAAAGGATTCGGCTGCTGGCAGCCAGCTGGCGGCGTTGATCGATCAGACCGAGCAGCGTCTTGGTGTTGCCGGCGAAAGCGATGCAACGGCGCAAAAAACGAACGGCAGGCAGCCGAGCGGCGATCCCGACCATGCGATTTCGGTGAAGGTTCAGTTGGCGCCGCAATGGGCCGATCAAGTGGCGCCGACCGCCACAGTCTTTGTTTATGCACGGGCTGTCGATGGACCACCCATGCCGTTGGCCATCGTCCGCAAGCAGGTCAAGGATCTGCCGCTGGAGGTGACGTTGACCGACGCGATGGCCATGACGCCCGCAATGAAATTGTCCAACTTTCCGGACGTTCAGGTGATCGCCCGGATTTCGGAATCCGGACAGGCGATGCCTCGATCGGGCGACCTGCAGGGGATTGTCCCGTCGGTAGCCGTCGGCGGGACAGAACCGGTGCAGATCGTTATCGATGAAAAAGTTCCCTGAAAAGGCAGAAGCGTAGGGCGTAGGGCGGAACGCGAAGCGGTTCCGCCATAAAGCGCTGGGAATTCTATCCCGACTTGAGTCTGTTCGCCATGTCACTGAGCCAATCGGCAACCGCCTGACGGGAATCTTCCAATAGTTTTTTGCTGTAATCGGTGACGCTTTCCTCGAGCGACTGTGCTTCCTCCTGCAGCCGATTCATCTGTTCTCTGACCGTTTGTCGAGTCATGGCGCTGAGTCTGTAGCTTTTTTCAGCTGTATACTCTCTGATATCCTCTGTAACTTCTTTCATGCGCGCGAGTTGTTCATCAGTCGCTTTTTGCCAGTCAGCGTAAGCTTTGTCCATCGCCTCTTTGGCTGCATCCTGGGCGTTATCGATGCTGTCTTCAGCAGCTTCCAATGCTTCATTGAATGATTCTTTGGCCTTGTCCGCATATTCATGTGCTGTCGCAACGGCCTGCTGGCTGAATTCGGCGGCGACACGGGTCATCGTTACGACCGTTTCCTCGAACAGTTCTTCGCTTTTGCTGCCAGCCTCTTTGAGGCCTTCTTCCACCGCTTCGAGCATTTCGCGCGTCGTCTTTTTTACCGCATCCGCTGCTTCCTCTGTCTCTTCGAGCATCTTGCGGTAATTTTCTTCGACGAAGCTTGTCAGTTTTTCGGTTACCTCTTTGCCTTCTTTGGCAATTTTTTCCACTTCCTGTTGAATTTCGTCTTTTGTCGGCATTGGGGATCTCCTTTAGCAAATGGGTCGGAGAGCGTATTATGACAAGTCTGGCCTGCCGGCACAATACTCGCGGTCGGCGGTTCGCGGGTGGACTGGCTCGAGTTTTTGCCGTAGTGTCGGGCGGTTCGAAAATCTTTTGGACGCTTCGTCAAGGAAGCCAAAGTCGGTTTCCGAATGCTTCGAAACGAAGCTCGATTAAAAGTGACTGATTTCAGGGGAATGATTAATGATTGTTCGTAGGTTTCTTTTGCTGCTGGCTTGTCTGATTCTGGCAGGAACTGTTCTTGGCCCCTGGGCCATGGCGCAAAGTCAGGCGGTGAGGGATGACTCCGATGTCATTGCGACCCTGACCAAAGAGTTCGAAGGCGCTTTTCCGCAGAACTCTGCTCCGCAGGGCGGGGTTCGGGAGTTTGAGATGGTGGCTGCGCCGGCAGTCTGGGGAATCGTTCCGCCGTACCGGACCGATGTGTGGGCCTACAACCAACAGATACCCGGTCCGGTTTTTCGCATCACGCTGGGCGAGACGCTGAAGGTTCGGTTGACCAACCGGTTGCAGCAGCCGACCACGATTCACTGGCACGGCGTCAGGGTCCCCAACGCCATGGACGGGGTTCCGGGCGTTACGCAGCCGCCGGTCCAGAGCGGGGAGAGCTTTATCTACCAGTTCACTCCGAAAGATACCGGTACATTCTGGTTCCATCCGCACGTGAATACCGCAGAACAGGTCGAACGGGGATTGCATGGCGTCCTGATCGTGGAAGATCCGGGTGAGCCCCGTTATTCCCGGGATCTGGTGCTGGTGCTGGATGACTGGCTTCTCGGACCCGATGGAGCGATCCGTGATCGGTTCGTGACCCGGCACGATCTGGCGCACGACGGCCGCTGGGGCAACGTACCGACGGTCAACGGACGGCTGCAGCCATCATTGTCCGTGCGGGCAGGCGAAAGGGTTCGGATCCGAATAGTCAACGTCGCCAACGGACGGGTGTTCGCGCCGCTGTTTCCCGGTTTGTCGCCGCAGGTGATCGCGGTCGACGGAATGCTGACCGCTGCACCGTTTCCTCTGCAGCGTTTCAATTTGGCTCCGGGCAACCGCATCGACCTGGATCTGATTATTCCCGACACTGCGCAAGGCGCGGTGCTGCCGATTGTCGATACGTATACACGCAACCGGTTTACTCTGGCTGCTTTGCTGGTGGAGCCCGGACCGGCGGTCGAAACGCCTCGCTTCAAGCCACCGCAAGCGGCCCATTTTCCGGATTGGGGAAGGGCCGCCGATGCACCCGTCTCGCATGAGTATCTGTTCGATGCGGTGCGCGGCGGGCCCTACGGCATCTCCTGGCGAATCAACGGCAGGGCATGGCCCGAGGGCACCGAGACCGAATTGGAATCGGGCCGTTTCCACCGGCTGCGGTTGACCAACGAGTCACACCGGTTGCATCCAATGCACCTGCACGGCCAGTTTTTTCGGCTCATCGCCCGCGATGGAAAACCGGTGGATGAGCGTTTCTGGAGAGACACTGTTCTGATCGGGCCGGAAGAGTCGGTCGATATCGGCCTGGTTCCGCTGGACAAAGGACTCTGGGCCAACCATTGTCATATTCTCGAGCATGCCGAAGCCGGAATGATGAGTGTTGTCAGAGTGAATTAGACGTCGTGCCTTCAACCGGCATTGCCGTTCGATCCACAGAATATCTAGGAGGCTGTCCGAGAATAGCGATCGTAGCGAGGGCGAGACTGATTGAGTCGGATTTGTCGATCATTTGCGGCGAATAGTGGGCCTATTTAACAAGAATGATCGGGAAATCTGGCCAATCAGGCTCGGCCGCAGTAGATCAGTCTATTCTCGGACAGCCTCCTAGCTGCCTTTTGGAGCAACGGAAGGGCTATGGAACGAGTACCGGCGGCAGCGCTTTGGCAAGAGCATTCTTTTGCGAAACCGCACTGCCGGTCAAGGCAAATCCCTGCAGCGTTTTTTCGCGATCGTAAAACAGTGCCTCGATGCCGTCGTCTTTTTCGTGGATCTCCCAGTCGCCTTCGATCCCGGGCTTTGGCGGTGCCACGACCACCGGGTAATGGGTGGTCTTGACGACGACCGGCATTGCCGGATAAGTGACTTTCGTGGGCTCACCGGCCAACGTCTTGGCCAATGCCCGGGCGGCATGCATGATGGGCATGACAAAAGGGAGCACCAAGCCTTCGACTTCCGCGCAGTCGCCCAGGGCGTAGATGTTCGGATCGCTTGTTTGTAAATAGGGGTTGACCACGATGCCGCGGTTGACCCCGAGCCCGCAATCGGCGGCCAATTGAGCGCGCGGCCGGAGTCCGATTGCAGAAAGCACGGCATCGGCTTCGATCGCTCGCTCATCGGACAGGCTGATCCGGAGTCGATCATCGTCATGGTCGACCGATTTCACGACGCATTCGAGATGCCATTCGACGCCGATCTCCGACAGTCTCCTCTGCAGAGCACGCGCCGCCCGTTCCGGCAAAAAACGGTTGAGCGGGAATGGTGCTGGGTCGATAACGTGCACTCGTATACCGGCTGCAGGCAGGTCATTGGCAAACTCGCATCCGATCAGTCCTGCGCCCATGACAGCGATGGTTCGAGCTTGTTCAATCGTTGTTCGAAACCGGCGGTAATCGGTCAGATTATTGACGGAGAAAATCCGGTCCGCGGCATCGCCGCCGATCGGCACATGGATCGGATCGGCGCCGACGGCGAAGACAAGGTGTTGGTAGGCGATCGTTTCATTGCCAACGACGATCGTCCGGTCATCCGGGTTGCAGCCGGCGACCGGCGTAAAAGGGCGAATGTCGGCGTTCAATTGAACCGACATCTGCTGCGCATCGGCCAGCGGAATGGTGTCAGGGGTCTTCTTGCTGGTCAGTGCATTGGACAAGACCGGTTTGTAATAAGAGCAGCCATCATCTTCGGTCAGTATGATCAGCGGCGTCTCCTTGTCCAGTTTTCGGAACTCGCGGGCCACAGAATATCCCGCAATTCCGGTTCCTATAATGATGACTGGCTGCATGCGCTATTCTGGCAACAGCTGCATTTCGAATTCATCCTTGGAAGCGCCGCAGACAGGGCATACCCAATCTTCGGGAATCTCCTCCCAGCCGGTTCCCGGCTCGATTCCTTCTTCAGGCAAACCATCGGCTTCGTCATAAATAAATCCGCAAACGGAGCATTGCCAACGTCTCATCAGTGTCTCCCAAATCATAATGCGTGAACAAGGTCGAGGGGGAATTTTACAACATTGTCGGATGGAATTCGTCACGAAATATACACGAAATATAATTGATATGGTCTGGCTCGAGCGCCTGACCAAGGCAGAGAGCGGTGAAATCAACCGAAAAACCGATTGATTCCAGGAGTCATAGATCCTATTCTTTAACCACCTAACCCGATAGGATCGTCTGTTTATGAAAACTGGAATCGACTGCCTGCTTGATGATCAGGCACTGAAAAAACAGCTGAAAAAACGCCGCGTCGCACTCCTTGCCCATCCCGCCTCGATGACCGAAACCTTCATCCACAGTCTGGATGCGCTGATGCTCGGCGGCATCAGTCTGTCTGCCGCATTCGGTCCGCAGCATGGCATGCGCGGGGATAAACAGGACAACATGGTGGAAACGGACCATGCGATCGATTCGGTATACGGCATTCCGGTATTCAGTCTTTACGGGGAAACGCGACGGCCCACGCAACGGATGCTGGACACCTTTGACCTGTTGCTGGTGGACATTCAGGATGTCGGCTGCCGCATCTACACCTTTCTCACCACCCTGTTTTATCTGTTGGAGGAGTGCGCCGCGGCGGGCAAGAGTCTCTGGGTGCTCGACCGGCCCAATCCGGCGGGCCGGCCGATCGAAGGAGCGATTCTGCAGCCGGGCCATGAAAGCTTCGTCGGAGCGGGGCCCGTGCCGATGCGCCACGGGCTTACGCTCGGTGAGGCCGCGCGCTGGTTTGTTGCGCATAAAAAGCTGAATGTCGACCTGAAGGTCGTCGCAATGCAGGGCTACGATCCGACACAGGGGCCGGGATTCGGCTGGCCGCTCAATGAGTGGTGCTGGGTCAACCCCAGCCCCAACATCGCGACGCTCAATGCCGCCCGGGCCTATGCCGGGACCGTTCTGCTGGAAGGTACCACCCTGTCGGAAGGGCGCGGCACCACCCGCCCGCTGGAAATGGCTGGCGCGCCCGATATCGACGTCAGAACGATCCTCGAACATATGGAAGAGGCCGCGCCGCACTGGCTGAACGGCTGCCGTATACGACGCTGCTGGTTTGAGCCGACTTTTCACAAGCATGCCGGAAAGCTGTGCGAAGGAATTCAGCTCCATACCGATTATTCGGACTACGAGCCCCAAGCATTCAGACCGTACCGGATCATTGCGTTGTTCCTGAAAACCTTGCGCCGCCTCTATCCGGACTACCAAATCTGGCGCGAGTTTCCCTACGAATATGTCACCGACCGACTGGCCATCGATGTCATCGATGGCGGAGCCGGTCTGCGCCAGTGGGTGGATGATGCACAGGCGGATTGTGAAGACTTGGATCGCAGGCTCGTTCGCGATGAAAGACGCTGGGAAGAAGAATCGATGAAATATGGCCTGTACGAATATTGATAAATAGAGCCCGAAGCCTTATCCTGAATCAAAAATCAGCCTTTTGTCGAGAACCACTGAAATGACCACCGTAGTAACCGACAACTGCCAGAGATGCCGCTTTACCGATTGCGTGACCGTCTGCCCCGTCGACTGTTTTCACGGCGACGATGAAATGCTCTATATCGACCCGGATGTGTGCATCGACTGCGGCGCCTGCATTCCTCTCTGCCCGGTGCAGGCGATCTACGAAGAGATGGATCTGCCGGAAGAGAAAGAGAGATGGATCGAGGTCAACGCCGAGCGGGCGCCGGATCTGCCTGTCATCAATGAGCAGCAGGAGCCGTATCCCGGGGCGGAAGAGAGAAAGGCCGAGTTGGGCTACTGATGCAGCCAGCCCGAAATTTCACCGTCGTCGTACTGATCTCGGGGCGCGGCTCCAATTGTCAAAGTTTGATCCGGCAGGCAGAAGACTATTCCATTATCGGGGTGTTGAGCAACAACGTTGACGCGCCCGGTCTGAAATATGCTCGCGAAGCCGGAATTGAGGCAATTGCTTTCGACAGGAAGACCGCCGGGTCGCTGGTCCAGCAGAAACAGCAAATATACAGCCATATCGAAGCCGTAGCGCCCAGCCTGATCGTTCTCGCCGGCTACATGCAAATCCTGGAAAGCGATTTTGTCGAGCGTTTCGAAGGAAAGATCGTCAATATTCACCCTTCTCTTCTGCCCCGTTTCAAGGGGTTGGACACCCATAAAAGAGCGTTGCAAGCCTTTCACCAGGCCGGAGTCTCAGCAGAGGCCAAGCATGGGTGCACGGTGCACTATGTCGATTGGGGCGTCGATAGCGGCCCCATCATCGCCCAGGCCCGCTGTCGAATCATGCCGTCGGACGGCGAAGAGACGCTCGCCGCGCGGGTGCTCGACCTTGAACATCGGCTCTTTCCATGGGTCGTCAATGCAATTGCGGCGAACGATATCGCCTACCGCGACAGACAGGCCATCTTCAGCCCGAAAGTGATTGCTGAAGCTAAGGACAACGGGTTTCTTCTCCCCGAGCGCTCACCGGTCATGCAACCCGGCTGAACGGCAGAGAGCGGCGGCTGAAAAAGGCAGTGTCAGGCAAGCAGCCTGATCCGCTCCGTGGGGGGGCAAACGAAGGGTTGAGTCGGTTCCTGCAGACGTTATATCCGATGTATTTTGGATTTCTGCAAGGGGTAACAATGGGTTTATTGCTGGTCGCTAGTTCAAACTATGGACTTTCAGTCCAAGACTTTAGTTTTTATTCAAAATAGTCGTCGCAGAGCGACACATTGTTCTTTAGTCCGCAGTTCAGTCTGCGGACAAGGACTTTCAGTCCGCATTCATACTATGGACTTTCAGTCCATAGTGGTTGATTTTTTATCTTTCGTAGAGAGATGGGATGTCGGTATGGATTCTCTCGTCGAACAACTGATCGTCGACTTCCACGCACGCCCGCTGCCGACTCCAATCCGTCGGGCAGCAGAGCTGCCGATACTTTCCGGAAAGATTGACCGATCGCGCGGCGCGCCGCGCTGATGATGATCCTGTTCGTTGTCATCGGCGGACTGACCGGGTGGCAGTTCGGCAGTCTGCCCACCGGGGTTTTGCCGGTCGAAGATCACGGCTACGTCATCGCCAGCGTTCAATTGCCCGATGCCGCCTCGCTGGAGCGCACCAGTCAGATGTTGAAGAAAATCGACCGGGTACTCGAAAAGACGCCCAGGGTTGCCTAATATGGTAGATTACAAGAGGTGCCCCTATTTCTTGTGGATGTTGCGATTAAGCGGCCGGGGGCCGGGGTGTGATATTCGTATTGAAGTTATTCGTGAGGAATTAAAAGAATTGGATTGATTTTGCCGTTTTAGTTGGTTGGCGTTGGCATACGGTAAGCCAAGGATGGACAGAGGGCCAACAGTAATCATCTTCCAGGGTGCAGGGAACGAGGCTGACGAAATCCTGTTGCACATTCCAGGGGCAACCGATTTCCGGATCACGCAAGCGGGCCATGATGTCCAGCAGGCGGCGAGCGTTTTTCATTAATTACGCTTTTCCCTGTGGCGATTGTGCTTGAGACATCCCTCACACGAACATCGATAATGGGCCAATCTCGACCATAGGATCGGAAAATCCTTTCACAGTGGTGAGAAAATCTTGATGCAGAGGATGGCTGGAGCTGAATATATCCACATGCGCGAAATATTCATCGCTCATATGGGGCCATCGCATTAAACGGAACAGGAGTACGCGATCCGCGTTGTAACGACGCGCAAAATCTCCGATGAGCGGTAACTCCCGGTAATTGTCGGCTTGAACAGTGAAGTTTATGGTAAGCAGTGAAATCTTGTTTTCCCGGCGTAAGTTTCCAATGAACTCCAAGTTAGCATTGAAAGCCTCCCACTTGCCGCCCCGTCTCAGCTTTTCGTAGGTTTCCTTTGTCGCGCCATCCGCCGATATATTCAGGCGTAAATTTAAAGGATGGACGTTTTTTAGACGTTCCCAGGCATTCGCATTAAAATGAGTGGCATTGGTAAGCAGGTCGATTGTGAGGTTTCGATGCGTTCGGGCGTCCAGAGTGTTTAAAAGCTTCATGGTAGCCTTGCTGGCTAAGGCTTCGCCGTTGCCAAGAATATCAAGCACCTTGGCGTTTTTCAGCATGGGATAAACTACCTGCATATTGGCCTCGAAGATCTCCTCGGAGTTGCTATTGTTCTCCACAAATACTTCATGACGGCAGGATGGACAGCTCAGATTGCAGGAATCATCATTGACAAGTTTTATAAACTCTGGTGGATGTTTCAAATCTGCCTCAGGATTATCGGCAATAGCTCTTTCCTCCTCTGAGAGGCCCTCTCGGAGAGGCAAACGCGCATCAGCCAGCCATGGGCATTTCTCTGTACAATGCGAGAATGAGCCGTCCGTAACCGACTTCCTGATCCGTTTGGCCGTCTCGGAGTTCCAAATTTCGTTCCAACCCTGTTCAAACACATTGCCAATAATCACATCACCTTGCATCCAATCGGTGCAGCAGACTGCGACACGTCCATCTCGCCAAACATCAAACCGTAAAAAAGGGGTGGGACAAACACGACCTTTGTTTTTTTCGAGTAATACCTTACGGCGTTCTTCATCATCAGCAACATGCATTGTTCAAATCCTCGCCACTATCCTCGGAGAAAATATGCGGAACAACATTATAGGCTAACCTGGGATTTTCTGGGGACACAATACCTATTTCAAGCTGACAAGATTCAAATAACCTGAAGTCGTGACTTCCAGCCCCGCCAAGATACGCCTAACATGCTGAAATAGCAAGTGAAATCGGGTAAAATATACGTTTCTTCAGACTCACCCGGCAGGTGAAAGATGAAACGTTTTATTTTGGAGCAATCAAATTCCGAATTTTATACATCGCATTCGAGAACCGAAAAAGGGGACGCTACCCTTTGTTATTTCCGGGCACGTCTCGTGGGCGATACTGCAATATCCTCTCGATCATTTTTTCACCGAATAAATGGGAAGCGTCCCCTTTTTCCTCTCTCTCGATTGGCGAGATACAGCGCCAGGGTCAGAGCATCGCGGATGGCAGCATAACCCGGTCCGTTCGGGGTCATCTGTGCGGAACTGGTGTTGATGTTGAATGTGGCATTACACGACCTGTCCCCGTTTTTGTTGAACATCGTATCGTTTACAAAGCGGAAGTCGGCGCAATTCTCATTGCTCAACATCAATATTACTACGGGGGGTGAAGTCAGAGCATGCCCCGGTTTTGATCGGACCGAAAGAAATCGTTCATTCACCTCCTGGCCGTGCTGCTGCGACGGCATCAAGCACCGCCTCATACCGTGCATACGCCTCTTTCGCCGCCGTCAGCCGCCCTTGCTTTTTCAGCACCTGCGACCGGTGCAGCAGCAGGCCCGCCTCCGGCAGTTGCCGAAGTCGGGCCGGCAGCTGCTGCAGGAACGGATCGTCGGCGGGCGGGGCACCACTCTGAAGATCGGCCATCAGATCGATCAGCCGTTCACCGGTCAGCCAGGCAGTCTGTTTGGTTTTCTGCTGGCGCTGGGTAATCGGCGCGCCGTATTCGACCACGGGGAGGTCATCCCGGTTCAGCGGGTAGGCGGCAAAACGGTCGCGCAGCCGGTCCAGATTGCCGACGTAGTGGGCCAGCATGGGTACCCGCTGATCTTTCTCCGAAGCCGCTTCCACCGAGAACATCAGCGCATCAGGCGGCAGTGGGGCACGCCGGGCCTGCCCCAACAGGCCGATAATGGGTTTGCGCGTCGAGAAGTCGCCGCGCCATAGCGTCACTTGGGGGAACACCTCGAGCATGGAGCGGGCGATCATGGCGAACTCCGATTTGGAGATCTGATAGGCCGGAAGCCACTGCATGAACAGCCCGCCGTCCCGTAGGTGGTTATAAACCGTGCGGTAATGTTCCACCGAATAGAGGCTGCCGGTGCCAGCTTTCCAGGGCACGAAGAGATCGGCGACGACGACATCGAACTGCTCGCGGGCACCTGCGAGATAGTTGCGGCCGTCCTCTGGGATCACCTCGGTTCGACGGTCATAAAATAGGTTGTTGTTGTAGCGGCCGAAGTATTTGTCCGATGCCTCCAGCACCTCGGGCAGCAGTTCCGTTACCACCAGGCGCTCGATCGGCAGATGCAGTGCGGCGCCGGCGGTGATCCCGGTGCCCAAACCCAGCATATAAACCGAGCGCGGGCGGGGGTGCAGAATGATCGGCAGATACCCTTGCAGGGCCTCCAGGTCACGTGATCCGGAACCACCCAGTGTGTAATAGTTGTTCACCTTGATTTTCAAGGCGTCGCGGCGGCGCACCACGGCAACCGTCGCAGCGCTGCCTTCCCAGACTTCGAGCAGGGCTTCCTCCTCATTGACCGGATCGACCCGGACCAGCGGCAGCCGGGTGGTGTCCAGCAGCGACACCAGCAGGACGATGCCGACCATCGGGATCGCCAGCCGCTTCGGGTTGTCGCTGCGCACGCACACGGTCACATAGAGTGCAGCAAGCAGATAGATGATGCCCATCAGGCGAATGCCGCTCCACAGTCCCAGCCAGTCGAGAATGAGAAAGCCTGCAGTCAGCGAGCCGACGATCGCCCCGACGGTGTTCAAAGCGCTGAGCTGTCCCACCATGCGGCCGACGCTGTCGACGTTTGGCTCGGCCAGTTTGAGCAGGTATGGAAAGATCGTTCCCAGCACGAGCAGCGGCGGTCCCATTACCACCAGGGCAGTGGCGAACACGCTTAGCATATAACTGTTCCAGCCGCTCTGCCCGCCGATATAATGCAGGCCGTCGGTCCACAGGTCGAAGACGAACGGCGACACCGATACCAGCAGGGCGCCGGCCGTCAGCAGAGCGAACAGGGTCGTCACCGGGTGGCTGCGGATGCGCATCAGTCGATTGGCCAGCGCCGCGCCGAAGGCGAGGCAGAGCAGGAATATCACCAGAATGACAGCGAAGGTGTAGACCGAATTCTGCAGCACCTGTGCGAACATGCGGGTCCACAGCACCTGCAGCGCCAGCGTCACCACCCCGGAGAGCAGCGCCAGTCCGCGCAGCAAGGGCAGCGGCAAAACCGATTCCGCGGGCGTTTCCTCGGCGGATCTGTTCCGGGCCGGATCGAGCGCCAGCGGTGCCGCCGACTGCCTCCGCGCCAGCAGGATCGCCGTTACGCCGATCGCCGCCGACAGCGCCATGGCCATCCGATAGGTCTGGTCGAAGCCGAGCCATAGCGGCAGGTAGAAGCCGGCGAGCAGCGCCCCGAGGGCGGCGCCGAACGTGTTCACCGCATACAGAAGCGATACGCTCCGGCCGACGCCGGAACGGTCGCGGACCAGATAGTGGCTGATCACCGGCAGGGTTCCGCCGAGGAAAAAGGCGGGCGGGGCCAGTACCAGCATGGCCAAACCGAATTTGACCGCGACAAAAGCCCAGCGGTCGGCGCCGAACCGCTCGAACAGCAGCGGATAGAGTTGGTGATAGCCATCGAGCATCAGAAAATAACCGGCGACGCTAACGGCAACGGCCAGCTCCAGCAGACCGTAGGTCAATAAGGGGTTCTTGAGCCGGCCGGCGCGCTGTCCCCAGAACCAACCGCCTGTTGCCATTCCCAGAAAAAAGGCCGCCAGCGTGGTCGCAGCGGCGTAGGACGTATTGCCGAACAGCAGTCCAAGTTCCTTCATCCACAGCACCTCGTAGATCAATGCTGTGGCGCCGGAGAGGAAAAACAGCAGCAGTACGGCGGCCCAGTGAAGCCAGAGATGGGCTTTTGGGGGCATCATTCGTTCTTCATCGATTGAAATTCTGTGGCGCATTCAGCGGAAAAAGGACAACGCCTGCCATTATCGCATCGAGGCGCAAATAACTGAAAGGGCAAACCGGGCGATGTGCGCAGCGCATGAGCTGTTTCGACTGCGGAAACGTTTGGTTTCTATCAGGAAAGCATGCTTTAAAAGGCTGTTTGGTATATAGTCGGAGATATTCTTGGTTTTTCAGTACGAGATTGAATACGGTGATCGAATATCGTCCGCTGCGGTTTCTATTTCATTTGATGATCGTCATACTGATGGCAATGGCACTGAGTGCCTGTCACTATCGAAAAGGGGTAACCATGGAGGAGGCGTGGAACGAACTGCTCGATTCCATGGTTCCCAAGACAAGTCGGGCGCAGACTGCGGAAACGACGCGCCTGCCGGTCCCTGAAGCGCAAGAACAGACTTGGGCTTTGGAAACTGAACAGTCGCAGCCGGCTGGTGCCGAGCCGAGTGCAGTCGAAACAGCACAGCAGGCCTCCGGCACAACCACCGGACCGCCGCCACGTGCGCCGGTTTTGCCACTGCGTCAGGGCTCGGATCTGGTTGGCGAGCTCTATGTGGTGACCGCGACTACCGAGGACACATTGTTCGACATCGCGCGCCGCTATAGCCTCGGGATCAGCGAGATCGAGGCTGCAAATCCGATGGTCGACCGCTGGTTGCCGCGAAAGGGAACCAAGGTGGTATTGCCCAATCGTTATGTGCTTCCCGATACGCCGCGCAAAGGAATTGTATTGAATCTTGCCTCCATGCGCCTTTTCTACTACCCGAAACGCAAAGAAGGTGAATCTCCTGTCGTGATCACCCATCCGGTAGGCATAGGCAGGCAAGGGTGGGAGACGCCAAAGGGGCTGGCAAAGATCACGCAGAAGCGGGCCAATCCCACCTGGACCGTTCCGCAATCGATCCGTGCCGAACACGCCGCTGCCGGTGATCCTCTGCCTGCTGTGGTACCTGCAGGCCCTGACAATCCGCTTGGCAGTTATGCGATGCGGTTGTCGATGCCGGGATATCTCCTTCACGGAACCAACAAGCCGGATGGCGTCGGCATGCGGGTCAGCCACGGATGCGTCCGCCTCTATCCGGAAGACATCGAAGCGCTGTTCAAGAAAACGGCGGTTGGAACATCGGTACGCATTATCGATCAAACCTATCTTGCCGGCTGGGATCAGGGAACGCTCTATTTCGAAGCATCCGCCCCGCTTGAAGAAGCGAACCACTCGGCCGAGAAAAATCGTGAACGGGCGCGGGCTGTGATTGAAAAAGCCCTCGAGAAAGCACCGGACGATGCGCCGAACATCGATTGGGATCGAGTCGACCAGCTCGTGCAGAGTTCTCCCGGCGTTCCGGTTCCCATTACGGTCGGTGCGCCTAGGTTGGATGAGATGATTGCAGCGCTGCCTGTTTATCATACGCCCAATTCGGCTCCCGAGCAGGTTGTACTTGTCGAGCAACAGTCAGCGCCACTCGATTCGCTGGCGCAGCCGAATACCGAAGCGGCGCCGCGCTCGATAGCAAAGAGTGGACCAAAGCCGGAAGCACCTCCACTGGATGCACAGGCACAACCGGACACCGAATCAGCAGGGCAGTTGCCGCCAACGGCTGAACGGAAGCCAGAAGCAGTCGTTGGCGAGCAGCACACAACGCCAGCCCGGGAGGAGGCTGAGGCGCGCTGGTACGTACAGGTTGGAAGCTTCAGGAATCGAAAGAACGCAGAGAAGCTGGCAACGAAGATCCGGACTGACCTCGGACTCAAGACATCCGGAAAGAGTTACAGCCCGAGCGGGTTGCACCGAGTCTTGGCCGGGCCTTTCCAAACCCGCAGCGAAGCCGAGCAGCGCGCAGCGCTCATCGAATCCAGCATGGGTGGCAGTACGCTGATCGTGGCGCTGGACAGTCTTTGAAACCGTAGGTGCATGTCTGCGCTGAGGCCGGCAATTTCACGTTCTCGGACAGCGTCCTGGAGCGATTTTGTTTCTACCGGCACGGTTGATTGCCGGATCACAGTGATAAAATCCTGCGTCAATAAATCCATCCATCACCTTATAACTCCAACGCCTCCATTCGCTCGGCCTTGCACGAATCGGGCCCTTCGTAGAGTTCAGCCAGCAATCCGGCATCGTGGGCGAGCCGGCGGAAGTTGTCGGCGCGGTTGGTCGCCTCCGATGCTGCCAGCATCAGTTCGAGTTCCAGCGGCGGCATGGAGCGCATGAAGCTTTTGACCAGTTCGCGGTTGATGCTGTCCTCTCCATAGTCGCCGAGGGCGAGCGAGCGGGAAAAGCTGTAGAACTGCTGCATTCGGCTTTGACAGATGCGGCTGTACCGCTCCCGGTTCTTTGGGTCGTGCAGGGTCGCCCGAATGGCGACCGCGGCGGTGGCGGCGTTGTAAAATGCGTTCTGTACGCCGTGCGAATAGATCGGATCGACGAAACCGGCGGCGTCACCGATGCAGTAGTATTTCGCTCCGCACGGCTGGGTCGAGTAATAAGAGTAATCCGGCCGGAACTGAATTGAGCCGTCGATGAATTTCGCCGGTGCAAGCAGCTTCTGCAGGTAGGGCATGCTATTCAGCGTATCGAGAAAAAAGCGCTTGCGGCCGCTGTTGTCCATTCCTTTGAGGCGGTCGGTATGGATCACCGTGCCGACGCTGGTCGTGTTCCTTAGAATGATATGCCAGATCCAGCCGTCCTTGTACGACTGTACGAAGGTTGCCGGTTGTATCTCTGTCAGCTGTTCCGGGCCATAACTTTTGCCGTCCAGACCCAGATAGCGGGCGTTCTTGAAATAACCCCACAAGGCGATGAATTTGAGATGGGAGCTGATCAATCGCCGTGTGCTGAGCTGGTTGGCCAGCAGCGAACTCGGGCCGCTTGCGTCCACGACGATTCGGCAGGCGATCCGGCTTTTCGTATCGGCTCGTTTGTTATGATAGTGGACGACCACCTGCTGTTCGTGGTTCAGGTCGATCTGTTTTGCCGAGACCTGTTCATATACCTGTGCACCGAGCGATTCCGCGTGGCGCAGAAGAATCGTATCGAACCGGTCGCGTTCGACGTGCAGCGCAGGCCGCCTATAGCCAAAGCGGGAAAAAGCGATCTGGTGGATGTTTCCATCCCATGCAATGATTCCTCCCGCCTTGGTGATGAACCCTTCGCGCTCGATTTTCTCCGACACTCCGGTCAGGTCGGCAAACTTCCAGAAGTGGGGGATCAGGCTTTCGCCGACCTGGTTGCGGGGAAATCGCGCTTTTTCCAGCAGTACGACCTCGATGCCTGCTTTGGCAAGCAGGGCAGCAACACTGCTGCCGGCAGGGCCGCCGCCGATGACGACGACATCACAGCGCCGAGGCAAAACCGGAAAATCTGTTTTCTGCACCCTATCCCCCTGATCCCTGGCCCCTGTCACCTGTCACCTGTCACCTGTCACCTGTCACCTGAAAATTGCCGCACCTTCCCGTGAGCAGGCCTTGCTGGAAGAAATTGTTTTCACTCCACAAGTCGCCTGCGAGCAGGCATGTGACTTCGGTTTTGATGCGCCGATCCCGATCGGCTTCGAAAAAGAGGTTGTAAACGAGGCCGGAGTGGTAGAAGCGTTCGATCATTCGATGCATGGTTTGAAAGCCATGCTCATAAACGGCATTGTCGGGGAGGTGTAAATTCGGGTCGCCTTCGCGGCCTTCGATGAGCGCAGGATGCAAGCGGTCGGCGATCATCTCGGCGCTCTTGGCTGCAAAAAAGACGCCGGAAGAGAAGACCGGATCGAGAAAGCCGGCGGCGTCGCCGCAGCAGGCATAGCGCAGTCCGTGCCGTTTGCGGTTGATGTAGCTGAAATCCGCTTCGACGCGGTGTTGGAAGATCGGTTCCGCACCGTCGAGCAATTCAGTCAAGGTGGGCGAGCGCTCGATCGAGCGCTGAAACAGTTCATGACTGGCGACGTCCTGCGGGCGGGGGGTTTTTACGACCAGTCCGATGCTGAGGCGACGCCCGGTCAGTGGAATGATCCATAACCAGCCGATATCCAGCAGCACGATTTGAATGATACCGGTCTCGAACAGGCGTGCCGCTGCCGGGCTGCCGGCATTGCCGTAGCAGCTGTAGAGTGCGAACCGACCCAGGTTGTCCAGGCGACGGATACTTTTGTGCGCCCGGCCCATCAATATTCCGCGCCCTGTGGCATCGATGAAATAACGACAGCGGTGGATGGAGCGGCTGCTGGTCGCTGTGACGCCGTCCGCTTGGCAGTCGACCTTTACGATCGCCTCGTTTTGACGTGTGTCAGCGCCCTGTCGGGCGGCGTTCTCGAACAACCTGGCATCAAACCGGGCGCGTTCGACCTGATAGGTGGGCGCTTGTGATGCAAATGAAAAACGGATGCGCTGCGCCGTCGATTCATCGATGAACTCGGCGCCCTGCTTGCGCAGATTCCCTTCTCTCCAGTCCATGCCCAGCCGATCCATAATCGGCGTCATATTGGGCAGCATCGACTCGCCAATATGAAATCGGGGATGGCGGTCACGCTCCAGCAGCAGAACCGAGTGGCCGTATCGAGCCAACAGGGTCGCAGCGGTGGAACCGGCCGGGCCGCCGCCGGCAACGACTACATCGTAATCGAAGGCCTCTTTTGGTCTGTTGAGATTGGTCTTCATAGCGTTTTCTGGTACTTGTCGGTTCTGGCTCAATCGAACCGCAGATCGGTCTGCCAACGGGTTCCGGCATTATTCAGAGGGATATTGCTGCACGATATTTTACCTGACATCGCCTGCAGAAGGGGGAGCGCAGCGGCGGCCGGCGCCTCTTTGGCCAGCGTCTCTAATCGGGAATCAGGAAACAGGAATCGGGAATCAGTGCGTTCTGGCTCTCCGACCCCTGATCCCTGTTGTATGCGCGGTTGTGTGATTTTCGGACCGGAGTGGTTGCTGCCCGCCACAATGAATGCGCACGCCAGCGCCGCTTTTCCGGTCGGCGGCGCCAGATACTGGGGCCACTCTTCATCATAGCAAACCAGAAGAAGCGGGCCGCAGCTTAATTGCACCTGATTCCACGCTTCCAAAAGCCCCATGGCAAAGGTATCGTCGAGGGCGGCGATCGCCGTCGATGGACCGTGGCAACGATGAAGAATGGTCCAATAGCCGACAGTGGTGTTGTGAACGGAGTTGTGAAACTGCGTGGGCGAAATGATTCCATCGGGGTCGGCCAGATTTCGGCAGAGGCTGTCTGTAACCTGAATTTCTCCCCCGACCGATGCAAATACAGAAGGCATGGTTCTCGGTTCCAGGCCGGCGTGCTGACAAGCGTGAGTGGCCGCTGTGACGGCCAGGCGCGTCGTCAGGCCGGTTCGGCGCCGCATGGCGGCCGGCAGCAGCGACTTGTCGGGGAGGCTGGCCTTTACGTCGAATGGCTCGAGAATCTCCGGCGTCCGGCAGCAGAGCCCGGTTGCCAGAATGGTGAGCGCGCTAGGAGGCTGTCCGATAATAGCGATCGTAGCGAGGGGGAGACTGATTGAGTCAGATTTTTCATTCATTTGAGGCGAATATTGGGCATATTTAACGAAAATGAATGGGAAATCTGGCCGATCAGGCTCGTCCGCAGTAGATCAGTCTATTTTCGGACAGCCTCTTAGCCATCGCCAAGAGAAAAGATCAGGCTGATGTTGTTGCCGCCGAAGCCGAACACATTGCTCATGACGGTGTTGAGCCGTTGATCGTTTTGTGGCTGAGCGGCAATCCTGCAGCCGAACGCCGGGTCGGGTGCCTCAAGCCCGCAGGTGCCGGGTATCCATTGCCCCTTCAGTGCCAACAGGGAGATAATCGCCTCCAGTGCCCCCGCGGCGCCCAGGGTGTGGCCGGTGATGCCTTTCGTCGCACTGCATGGGACGCTGTCGCCAAAAAGAGCTTCCACCGCTTTGGCTTCTATTGCGTCATTCAGGCGCGTCGCTGTGGCGTGCATATTGATATAGTCGATCGATTCCGGTGTCAGGCCGCATTGCCGCAGCGCCATTTCCATCGCCTCTTGAGCGCCTTTGCCTTGTGGGTGTGGATGGCTCATGTGGTGTGCATCCGATGATTCTCCTCCGGCCAGCAGCAGAGGGTTCGAGCGGCGCCATCCTTGGCGCCGCCCCTTCGGGCAGCCGCTGTCTGTCCCATTTCGTTCCCGACGAAATGGTTCGGTCGAACCGTCTCTTTCCAGCAGCAGCAGCGCAGCCGCTTCGCCGATATTGATGCCGTTCCGGTTCCTGTCCATCGGCTTGCAGCGCTGGTCGGAAATCAGCTCCAGAGCGTTGAATCCGCGCAAGGTCAGACGGCATAGTGAATCTGCGCCGCCGGCGAGCACCGCATCGCAGACGCCATTGTGAATCAATCGCTGACCCGCTGCCAATGCTTTGGCGCTGGAAGAGCAGGCGGTCGAAATGGCATAGCACGGTCCCGCAAGACCCAGCTCATTCTGCAGAAAACGGGCGGTGGCTTGATAAGCGTGCCGGGTTAAAAAGTGGAAATCGGCGGGCATTTTACCCTCTTTCAGCAACATTTGGTACGCCGCTTCCGTTTCCAACAGGCCGGATGTGCTGGTGCCGATAATGACCCCGATTCGCGCAGGCCCGAAGCGCTGCCGGGCGGCTTCGACCGCACCGCGCAGACCATCCTGCTCGTTGTTCAGCGCTGCCAGTGCTAGTCGTGCGTTGCGGCACTGATAGGCGATAAGATCAGGACGAACAGCCGGCAGAGTGCCCCGACATTCTCCGACCGGTGTGTCGAACGGAAGGTCGAGCAGTGTCAATCTTCCCAAGGCGCTGCGATTGTGCACGAGATGATCGGCAAGAGCCTGGCTGCCTTCGCCGCAGGCGCTGACGCAGCTGTAGGCGGTAACCCGGACCGGCTCGATCGATCGATGCTGTGGTGCTGGTTTCACGTCATGCATCTGGCGATTGAGTAGGGCGGATGCCCCGCGGGCGATCCGCCATTGCACGCTGTTTTCTGATGATCACGGGGCAGAGCAGAAAGCCCAACGCGACACCGCATGCGACAGTGACCGCCAATGTTCTCAGCGACGCGCTTTGTGCTGTGCCCAGGCTGGCGAATGCGACCACGCTGGTCAGCATGGAGGCGCTCATGGCCCGATAGGTGAGCGTTCGGTCGCCGCTGCGATTTTCGAAGAAGAAAATACCATAATCCACGCAGATCGCGACCACCAACAGCAGACCGACGAGATGCAGAAAACTCAATGCGAATCCTCCGAGAGACCAGCCGGCCAGCAGGATCAGGCCGGAGCAGAGCGCCGGTGCCAGGACCGTCAGCGCCTGTAGCGGCTGCCGGTAGCGGGCGGTGAGCAGACCGAGGATCATGAAAATACCCAACCCCAGCATCAGCACGGCCCGCTGCCGATAGTCGGCCGCCAGCCGGTTGAGCATCTCTCGCTGACTGAAATAGCGGACACCGGGGAGATCCCGAATGGCGGCGGTCACCGCTTCAGGCTGATGCTTGGCGAGCCAGACGATCAGCAGCGTCTGTTCCGCACCGGCAATGATTTGGCTTGAAATCAGCTCCTGCACTGGTGAATCGAGTATCATCTCGGGCAGCAGCATATCCATGCTGCTATAGTTCAGTCCCGCCAACCTGGAGGTCGAGAGACCGGCCGTGATCAGCGCCTCGCGCCACAAGTACTTGTTTCTGCTCGTGAGCTGCCGGTCGAGCGCCACCTGATTGCGCTGCTGCAGGCTGTTCGAAATCAGCCAGGGATAAAGCCCATGGTAGTGCGTCAGCGCTCCTTGCTGTTTCAGCCGCTCCAGAACCGGGCAGAGCCGTTCACCGGTTTGCAGCGCCGATTCCAGATCGTGCCCCGTGATCAGAATGAAGCGCCCGGGTTCGATGCTGACCGCCAGTCGCGATCGAATCGCACGGTCCTGTTCTTTGATCGAGTCGAGTTCAGGGGTCAGTTGTTGGAGATCATCGAGCCACTGCAGCCGGCTAAGAAAAAAGAGCGAGGCGACGATGCCGAGTGCCAGCACGATCCTGAACAGTGTCGCCCGCCGGTCGCACCAGGAGAGCCACAACGGCGGCTCCGGGGACGCGTAACGGCGCGACCGCCAGCCGAAAAGCAGATCTGGCAGCAGATAGCGGGTGAGCAGGAGGGAGAAAAGGATGCCGCTGCCGGCATACACTGCAATCTGCTGAAAGCCCGGATAACCAGACAGCCCAAGTGCGGAATAACCGATGATCGTGGTGATGCCGCCCATCAGCATGCTGGGCCAGATTTTCAGGATGGCGGGCGTTTTATCGGGGAAAGGAAAAGCGGCTGCGTGGGCCATGGCGTGAATGGGGTAGTCGATGCAGATGCCGATCAGGGTGGCGCCGATTGCGATGGTGAGACCATGCACGTAGCCGAAGAGAAGCTGCGTGATCAACATGGCGGATGCAAAGGAAAGACCCAACACCAGTGACACCCAGAAGAGCGATTTCCACGAGCGGAACAGCCAGAGATAAAGGGCCGACAAAGCCAGTCCGGCCAAAACGGTAATGCGCTGAATATCACCGGCGATCAGTGACTGCGTGGCGACAGCAAACACCGGGACTCCGGTCATCTCCAGGGTCATGTCGCCATTGCTCTGACGTGCGGCATCGAACAGAGTGCGTATTTCCTGCTGCAGTATCTTGTGGACCGGCACATCCAGCCCGGAGTGCCGGGCTTCGACGATGGCGTTGACGTAAGAGTTCGTATCAACTGTTTGGTTGCGCTGGTGAGGCAGCACACTGCGAAAGGCGTGGAGAATCAGCAGCAGAGAGTCCTGCAAGACGATGTTCTTGATCAGGCGCCCATATTGCGCGAGCAGACTCTCTTTGATGAACTGTGCGCGGTTATTCAGGTTTTCCGGCGCAAAGAGCGTGGGAGCATCCTGTTCCGGTTTCAGGCTATAAATCCTGGAGGCATGAGGCGGATAAAGCGATGCGATCGTTTCGACGAGGTCGGTCGGTTCATCAGCGATCCAGACATCGACCACTTCATCCATCTCGCGGAGTTTGGCAAGAAAACGGCGTGCGAACCGTTCCAGTTCGATGCGGTTATCGTTCCCATGCCCCAGTGACAGAATATAGCGCCGCGACAGTTTTCCCGATTGCATCTGGCTGGCCAGCAGCAGCTCTTCGGTGCTGGTGCCTGCGACGATAAAGGTGGAAATGTCCGTCTTGATCTGCACTTTCCAGAGAGTCAACCCAAGCACCAGGGCAAACAACGGAACCAGGAGCCACGCACGCCATCGGTGGGGCATATCGTTCAGCCCCTGCCGCTCGCCGGGCTGCTGCTATTCGTAAAGAAAACACCCCGCCAGACCGGACGGCTGTTCTTGATGATGCGAAACATGGTCGCCACCGGTGCGGGTTCCTTCAGCATTGGAAACCGTCTGCGCCTGACGATGTACTCGCCGATGCTGAGCAGGCCCATCAGAACGAAGACGATACAGCCATTATAGACCGCCCACCAGCCGTCATGGATCGAAAATGCGAGAACAAGGCAGACGATGAAATTGAAGACGAACAGAACAGTCCATGCGATCGTGATCTCCCGGCAGTAGCGAGCGACGCCCGGAGGAAATTGCGGATGCTCCAGGCGTACCAGGCGTTCGACAAGAGAAGGCGCATGCAGGAGCGTCTTGCCGAATAGCAGCGCCAGGCCGAAATGCACCATGGCCGGCGTGAGCTTGGCCGTCAGACCGGGGTATTCGACGGCCCCGGCAATCAGAACGAGGGCGACCACAAGGAATCCGAGTCTTGCTTGGCCGCGGGCGGTCAGCGCCCGGACTCCGAACAGCGTCGCCAGCATCGCAGGCGCCAAGCCGCCTTTGCCAAGCTCCAGCCAGTAATAGACCAGATAGGGGTAGGCCGAAAACAGAAGGGTGAGGAGTGTGGATCTGACTGTCCGCATCGCGCGCTCTACCCTCGAAGCGGCGAGGCAGTCCGACGTGGTCGGAATTTCTGCCAGGACTTCGTCCGTTTCCCAAAACTGCGAATCACTCCTGGATTTCCGAGACCTTGCCGTTCTTGAAATGGACGATGAATGTGTTGAATCGGGAACCCCAGTATTTCCATTGATCCTTGCCCAGCGACTGGGTGCCGACGGTCGGGGGATAACCGATAGCGGCGATGACTGCTTGCTTGCGCATGCCCGGGCCTACGGTGCCGGTCTTGATATGTTTTTGCTCCAGGGCGCTGAATTGTACAAGATTGACTTTGGCCGGCGCAAACAGTTTGTCGAAAGCTTGAATCGTATTTTCGGTGGTATGTTTCTCGACATTTTCGATCAATAGCTCTTTGCCGCTGGAGACAATCCGAACCGTGATGGATCTCGAGTCGATGTCGATCAATTTGACTTCCGTATTGATCGGCAGCAGAAAGCCGCGACGGTAGTTGGTGGTTCGATAGCGGTCTTTTTCATACTGCAGTGCGAATTGAGTGTAATAAAGCCCGCCGATTCGAATGTTCTGCGGCAGCGACTCGGGCGGAATGTTCTTGGCGCAGGCGGTCAGCGTCAATACGACAGATAAAACGAACAGGCGTTGAAGGCTGGCACGCATTGTTTTTCCCCTTTGCAATTGAAAATGATTCATGGAACACTCATGATGTGCTCCCACTGGAACGGTTTTCCTTTTATCGCCGGTCGGCCGGGAGCGGCTCCGGTGAATACAGATTGGAACGGTGCATAGTATAAAAGAGAAACGAGAAGCAGATAAATGCCGAAGCGCCGGTCAGGAGCAAACGCTCATTCAATGGGATGATCCATAAGGTGCTGACCAGTTCGATCCCGATGAGGCCGATCAGAACATTGGCGATGGTTTTGTTGTTCAGGCGGGCGCAGATCAGTGCGCCGGCAGGCGCCCCGATGACGACGACCGGTACGGCCGCCAGCCAGTAGTTCCGCACCGTCTCGGTAAATCCGCCGATAAAAAAGTAGTGCAGGCAGAATCCGACAACGGCGCTCAGTGCCATCAATACCACCGAGGTGGGAGTGGCGACTTTTACGCTGAGGCGGAACAGTAGAACCATGAGCGAAAAGCAGACGATGTCGATGCCGCTGCCGACCAGCCCCGAGAGAATCCCGCCAAGAAAGCCGGCTGCCAGAAGCAGCGATTTTTCCCGCACGCCGACTTTGGGTATCCACTCGTAGCAGGCGCGATCAACCCGATTGACCAGATATAATGCGATCGCAAAGCTGCTGACCATGACGGTAAACGCCAGTTTGATGGCGTCGGATGGAAGCTGTGGCGCCAACAGCGCTGAACCGAGTACGATGCCTGGAATGCCTCCCAGAGTGGCCCAACAAATGACACGCCATTCGACTGCGATCCGCGATAGAATGATTACAATGGTCGCCGAGGTCATACCGACACTCTGGATCGCCAGAGAAAAGACCTTGGCGTCCGTCGGGGCGATGTGGAGCAGTTTGGTCAACACGGGAAAGGCGACAACGCCGCCGCCTTCGCTGGTCGAACCGGCAACCAGCGATCCGAAGATCATGGTGACGGAGATCGGCCAATGGGCAGCGACAATCGCCAATGGATTCGGGCCGGCGGCGAGCCGCCAAAGGGACCAGACAACAGCGATCAGCATCAGGCCATGTTTGGGTATTGGGTTGGTGATCATTGCGAGACGTGCGCGAGTCGAATAGATCTTACTGCTATATTTTGTTCGAAATGTCGGCAGTGTAACGGACCAGCCGAAAGAATGCCATCCCTCCGGCGATGTTCGTTCGTAGGGTAAGATGACCTGTCCCGAGACGTTGCAGCAACATTTTCAGTGTTATGGAGTAGCGAATGAATTTGGACTCCGGTGTAGCGGAACAGTTGGCGCCGACCGAACGAAACAAGCCGGCTGCTCTGTGGCAGGGCCGGGTAATCTCCGAGGGTCGGTTTTTCTCGCATGTTCAGGAGATCAGCCGGGGACTGCCTGTTGTTGGCTGCGGATTGAATCTGTGTGAGGATCGCTATCGCTTTTTGGTGGCTTTTTTTGCTTTGCTGATGCGTGGTCAGCGCACTGTTTTGCCGTCCAATCACACGGAAAAGGTCATCGCCGAATTGATCGACTGCTACCCATCCGCTTATTTGCTGACGGATCCTGAAAATGGCTATGATTCCGGCGCCAAGCGGGTTGTTGTTGCCCCGAATGTCGATGATAACGGCCGGAACCGAAGAGTGCGGGCGCCGGTTTTCCGTTCGGACCAGGTTGCTGCGATCAACTTTACCTCCGGCAGCACCGGATTGCCGGTCGGACATGAAAAAAGCTGGAGTGTCTTTCATCAAGGCGCCGAATTGGCGCTGGCAAGCCTGGATTTGAAGCGTCGGTCATGGAACGTGGTCGCCACGGTCCCGCCGCAGCATATGTACGGCTTGGAAACATCGATATTCTGGCCGTTCTTTTCGGATTTGGTGATGGATGCCGGGCGTCCTTTTTTTCCTGAAGATATCCGTCGGACGTTGATCTCTTCGCCGCTGCCCTGCCTGCTGGTATCCACGCCGCGCCACTTGCAGGCCTGCGTCGAGTCGGGGGTGCGCCGGGACAATGTCGCCATGGTGCTTTCATCCACCGCGCCCATGAGCGGGTCTTTGGCGGCACGGGTGGAGCAAGCGTTCGGTGCGCCGCTCTATGAACTCTTCGGCAGCACCGAAACGCTCTCTTTTGCCTGGCGACGTCCTGTTGAGCAACAGCGCTGGCGGTTGTATTCCGGGATGGAACTGAAGGAGCGGGATGGGCATGTTCTATTGCAAGGTGGCCATTTGCGTTATCCGGTACCACTAGACGATCTGCTGGAGATCCATTCGGACAGGGAGTTTTCGGTGGTCGGACGCCGTTCCGGCATCATCAAGATCGGGGGCAAACGCAGCTCGCTTGCCGAGCTGAATCGTCGGTTGACCGATATCGATGGTATCATGGACGGTCTCTTTTTCACGCCCGATAACGATGCAGCGACGCATCGGGTGGGCGCGATTGTTGTATCCGAGCTCTCCAGGCCGGTTATTCTGCGGGAGCTGCGCCGCTCGCTCGACGGTCTGTTTCTGCCGCGGCCGATCCTTTATGTCGATCGCATCCCGCGCAACGCGATGGGCAAGGTGGTCAAAGCCGAGCTGGAGCGGTTGATCGCGGCACAAGCCGGATCTGCGCCTGCGGGTATCGGCTGTGACGGGCCGTCTTCCGGGCAACCGACATCGCTGGCCGGTGCGGGAACGAGTGGCATGGTGCGAAGGAGATGAAAAAAGCATTGGTGACCGGGGGCAGCGGTGCCATCGGCGCGGCGATCTGCCGGCGTCTGGCGGAACAAGGCTGTCATATTCTGGTGCATGCGAACAGTCATATCGAACGTGCCGAGGCAATCGTCGATGAGATCATCGGCCGCGGCGGCTCGGCCGAACCGGTCGTGTTCGATGTCACCCGGCCGGAAATGGCGGCTTCGGTTCTGGAACGGGCGGCGGAGCCGGAACCGGTACAGATTATCGTCAACAATGCCGGGATACATGAGGATGCCCCGATGGTCGGCATGGCGCCCGATGCCTGGCTCAGGGTGATCGATGTGTCGCTCAACGGCTTTTTCAATGCCACGCGGCCTTTGCTTATGCCGATGATTCGTTCCCGTTGGGGCCGCATCGTCAATATGTCATCCATCGCCGGCGTTATGGGGAATCGGGGGCAGGTCAACTATGCAGCGGCAAAATCGGCCTTGCATGGTGCAACCAAGTCGCTGGCTCAGGAGCTCGCCTCCCGTGGCGTAACGGTCAATGCGGTGGCGCCGGGCATTATCCAGGGGGGAATGAGCGAAGAGACATTCGACAAGGAGCGAATCAAGGTGCTGGTGCCGATGAAAAGAGCCGGAACGCCGGCCGAGGTGGCGGTGCTCGTGGCCTTTCTCTGCTCCGAAGAGGCCGGTTACATTTCGGGGCAGATCATCGGCATCAATGGGGCCATGGCTTGAGCAGAGGACGGAAGACAACGCGTAGGGCGGAGCGCGAAGCGGTTCCGCCATCCGGGATCAGAACAGATGAGTCTGCATCTCTGATCCCCGATCCCTGATTCCAGAGCTGGCTATTTGCCTTTGCCGAACGCCATGTTTCCGACAGATCTCTTCGAAAAAGAAGTGGATTGGGACGCCTTTCTGGTTTTTCTTCTCTCCTGTTTGATGCTCGTTGCTTCTCTGGGCACGTTATACCTTCTGCTGCTTTTCAAAGTGGTTCGACAGGCCGTTACGGCGGGTATTTCGGCTGACGGTGATGGCATCTACCTGGTGTTCGGCAAGAAACTGGTCGGTGGCTCGGTCGATG
>Ga0209633_10000957_pt1 | contig 31452 bp, 25 predicted proteins | sample Cruoilmetagenom1_FD_187290 | JGI IMG/M metagenome (GOLD analysis project Ga0209633, IMG submission 187290) | Oil polluted marine microbial communities from Coal Oil Point, Santa Barbara, California, USA - Sample 1 (SPAdes) (version 2) | ecosystem: Environmental > Aquatic > Marine > Oil seeps ... | reverse complement strand
TTATTTTTCGTTTAATGCCTAAAACGAAAAATAATGTTGCATCACGTGCGAGAAGACGAAAACTATTAAAGTTAGCAAAAGGATACTGGGGCTCAAGGAGCAAAGTATATACGGTTGCAAAACACTCTGTAGAAAAAGGCTTGCAATATGCATACAGAGATAGAAAAAATAAGAAAAGAACATTTAGAAAATTGTGGATTATCAGAATTAATGCTGCTGCAAGACTAAATGGTACAACTTATTCTCGTTTAATAAATGCAATGAAAAACAAAGGAATAGATATAAATAGAAAAGTATTGGCAAATATTGCTGTTGAAAATCCTAATGCCTTTACTGATCTTGTGAAATTTGTATCTGCATAATTTTTACCCCTAATATTCTGTCTAATAAAGGTGGAATATACTTAGGGGTATTTTTTTAAATATTAATAAACAATATGAAAGATAAAATCGATCAAGTTCGCGCTGATTTTAAGGAAGACATTATTTCAGTAAGTAATAAAGTATTACTTGAAGAAGTAAGACTTAAGTATTTTTCTAGAAATGGTTTATATGCTTCTCTTTTTGATGAGTTTAAGGTTCTTCCAAAGGATGAAAAACCAAAATTTGGCAAACTACTGAATAATGAAAAACAAGAAAGTCAGAAGGAATTTGATGAATTAAGTGAAAAAATCAATTCTAATTCTGCTGAGAATAAAGAGAGTATTGATCTCACTTTGCCAGGGAAGAAAACAGAAATAGGAACTCTGCACGTTCTTACTCAAACTTTGAACGAAATTAAATCTATATTCAAAGGATTAGGATTTTCTGTTTATACGGGACCGGAATTGGAATCTGATGAAAATAATTTTGAGATGTTAAATTTCCCGGATGATCATCCTGCAAGAGATATGCAGGATACTTATTTCATCAATGATTCGTTCTTGTTAAGAACGCATACTTCACCAGTACAAGTTCGGTTAATGAAAAACAGCAAACCACCCTATAGAGCTATTATGCCGGGTCGTGTTTATAGGAACGAAGCAATAAGTGCAAAAAGTTATTGCTTGTTTCATCAGGTTGAAGGATTAGTGATAGATACCAATGTTACTTTTGCCGAATTGAAAGGAACCTTAGTCTATTTTGCTAAACAGTTATTTGGCGAAGATGTGAAATACAGATTTAGATCAAGTTTTTTCCCTTTTACGGAACCTAGCGCGGAAGTAGATATATGGTGGCAGCCAAAGGGTAAAGAAGGTAAGTGGCTGGAAATATTAGGTTGCGGCATGGTAGATCCAAATGTTTTAGAAAATTTTAATATTGATACTGAAAAGTATGTAGGTTATGCATTTGGAATGGGAATTGAAAGAATGGCAATGTTAAAATATGGAATTGATGATATTCGACTATTCTTTGATAATGATAACAGGTTTATTAATCAATTTAAATAATCTGAGGAAAGAAATTTGATTGTTTCGTTAAAATGGTTGAAAGATTATATTGATCTAGATGGAATATCAACCGAAACTATTGTTGAGAAACTAACTACAAGTGGATCTGAAGTTGATGAAGTGATTGACAAAAATTCTGAATTCCGGAATATTGTTGTAGGTTATGTTGAGAATGTTGAAAAACATCCGAATGCTGATAGACTTTCTGTTTGCAAAGTATCCGATGGCAATGAAACATATAATGTAGTTTGCGGAGCACCAAATGTGAAGGCGGGGCAAAAAATTCCGTTTGCAAAAGTTGGTGCAATTATACCGAATGGTAAATTTGAAATTAAAAAAACTAAGATTAGAGGTGAAGAATCTTTTGGAATGATTTGCGCAGAAGATGAATTAGGGATTAGTGATGATCATGATGGAATTATGGTCTTAAATGAAAATGTTAAAATCGGGACCCCATTATCTGAAGCTCTTAAATTAGATGATATAATTCTGGATATTGCTATTACTCCTAACCGAGCAGATTCATTGAGTCACGTAGGAATTGCTAGAGATTTATCGGCGATTTTTAATAGAGAGCTAGAACCTCCCGGCATTAGCCTGGATTATGAAGTAACAACCAAAAATGATTTTGCTGAAGTTATAATTGAAAATGAAATTGGATGTCCCCGTTATTCCGCAGTTGTTGTAAAAAATGTGGAAGTGAAAGAGTCTCCTGACTGGTTAAAAGAAAAGTTGACGAATATTGGATTAAGGCCAATAAATAATATTGTTGATGTCACGAATTTTGTTTTGCATGAGATTGGGCAACCACTCCATGCTTTTGATCTGAATACTCTTGCAGGAAATAAAATAGTTGTAAAAAATAGTAAACCGGGAAGTAAATTTATTACACTCGACTCAAAAGAAAGGAGCATGCTCCAATCTGATTTGATGATTTGTGATGGGGGAAAACCGGTGGCAATAGCAGGTGTAATGGGTGGTGAAAACTCGGAAGTGAGTTCAGCTACTAATGACATACTTATTGAAAGCGCATATTTTAATGCTTCATCAGTAAGAAAGACTGCTAAACATTTAGGGCTATCGACTGATGCCTCTTATAGATTTGAACGTGGCACAAATCCTAATGGAACTTTAATGGCGGCAATTAGAGCGGCTGAGCTAATACAAGATATCACTGGTGGCGAAATTATTAAAGAAGTGATTGATGTTTATCCATATATAATTGAAGAAAAGTCAGTATCGGTAAGGTATTCACGAGTTGAAAAAATTCTTGGTTTTGCTATTGAAGCAAATAAAATTGAAGATATCTTCATCGGGTTGGATTTTTCAATTGAATCAAAAGATGATAAATCCATAACAGTAAAAATTCCAACGTTTAGACATGATATTGAAAGAGAAATAGATTTAATTGAAGAAATTGTGAGAATATACGGTTTTGATGGTATTCCTGCTGTTGATAATATTTCAGTCTCTCTTTCAAGAAAAATTGATGAGCTTGATTTTGAAGATAATATTAAGCAAAATTTGATCTCTATTGGCTTCAATGAAGTTATTAGTAATTCACTGATAAGTGATTATAAAACAATTGATTATGATAATTCAATTAAAGTATTAAATCCACAAAGTGCTGAGATGTCTCGACTCAGAACTTCACTTATTCCAGGAATGTTATTAAATATTTCTAGAAATCTAAAAGTTAAAGAAGAAGATTTGAAGTTCTTTGAAATAGGAGAAGTTTTTTCTTCAAACTCTAAAGAAATTAAATCTTTTGATGATTTTACTGAGAATGAAAACTTAATTATTGCTTTAAGCGGCAATAAGCAAAATAAAGATTGGTTTGGTAGTGAAGAAAAATTTGATTTCTATTATTTAAAAGGTGTTATGGAAACAATTTTTTCAGATCTATTTAGGAATCATAAAATTCAGCAAGAATATATCACTGAGAATGATGAGCAATTTGACTTTCAGTTTATAATGATGGCCGATTCGAAAAAAATTGGAAATGGCGGAAAGGTTTGTAAAGAATTACTTGATAAATTTGAAATTAGTAAAGATGTTTTTCTTTTTGAAATAAATTTATCAATACTTAAAAATATTGTCGACCGGAAAAACAAATTTACATCTCTTTTGAAGTATCCAAAAGTATATAGAGATTTTGGTTTCATTTTAGATAAAAATATTTCGTATAATGAAGTTGTAAAAACAATTAGTCAGTCAAGCTCTAAGCTATTGAAAAAAGTAAATTTATTTGATATCTTTGAAAGTGAAAGTTTAGGTTCGGACAAAAAAAGCCTAGCGTTTCAATTGGAATACTATGATGAAAGCAAAACTCTTAGAGATGATGAGATTGATGCTGAATTTTGGAAAACAATTGAAACAGTAAAAACCAAATTAAAGGCAGAACTGAGAGGTTAATATGAGTGATACCTCAAAATATGATTTATTTATGGACGAAATTGTTTCATTAGAAAAAATGATTCAAAAATTCGTTGCAGAAAATCAAGAACTTGAAGAAGAAAAATCAGTATTAGAAAATAAGGCTGATAATTTAGTAAAAGAAAATGAAATACTTGTTTTAAAAATTAAAGAATTAGAGAAAAAATTAAATAGTGCAGAAGATGGTGCTTCTGTAACAAGTAAAACAAATTTAGATATTTCAGAAAGACAAAATCTTAAAAGTCAAATTGATGACCTAATTGAAAGAATTGATTATCATATTAGGTCGTAATATTTTTTGTTCATTATTTATTAGAAATGGTAGGAATATTTAGGTAAAGAATAGACTTAGATGACAGAAAAAAAGAAGCTAAAAGTAAAAATATTTGATAAAGAATTTTCATTGCTCGTAGAGAATCAAGAGATAGCTGCGGAATTAGCAACATATGTTAATAAAATTATGGATGAGACCAAAGCTGAATTGAAAGATCAACCGACTGAAACTATAGCTATTATTGCAGCCCTTAACATAGCTTATGATTTATCTGTTGAAAAAAATAAATTTAGAGAGTTTAGTATACAAGCAACTGATAAAATTAAGAAAATAAAGCTTCTTTTAGATAAACCTGACATCGAGTCCGTTCCATCATAAATTTTCCGCTCTGTCAATTCGCACATGAAAAACTAACACCGTAAAATAGGGTTTCTGACTTACGGCGTGTATTACAGGCCTCATCTCAATTTATTGAGATCTTACATTTTGTAAGACTAGTGGAAGTAAAAAGCGTTGGGCGGTTACCCACATTAGCGAAGGATGAGTTTTTCCATCCTGAATTGGCAGTTGCGGTTTTATTCTGTTTTTATGGAGGTGTTATGGAATATAATAATCCGATATTTTTGGTGATTGTAGGTATCGTTCTTTTTTTAGTTGCATTTTTTATTGGTTGGTTAATAAGCTCAAAAGTAGGAAAAAATAAAATTTCTAAAGCCAAAGAAATTGCGGAAGAAACAATTTCTGATGCTGAAAAAGAAGCTAAAAATATTAAAAGAGAAAAACTACTTGAAGTTAAGGATGAATGGTTAAAGAAAAAGCAAGAATTTGATAGTGAAATTAACACACGCCGACAAAAGTTTCAAAATTATGAAAAGAAAATTGAGTCTCGTGAATTAAACTTAGAAAAAAAATACGAACTCGTAATTGAAAAAGAGAAAAAAAATAAAGAATCTGATAAGCAGTTAATTAAAAAGCAAGAGATTTTAAGTAGAAAACTTGAAGAAGCCGAAAAGCTAATTGTTGAACAAAATATCCGCCTGGAAAAAACTGCCGGCCTTACAAAAGAAGAAGCAAAAAAAATGCTTATGGAAAATGTAATAGATAAGGCTAAGTCAGATGCCTCTCAATATGTTAATGAGATTAAAGACGGTGCTAAAGCTGAGGCAAAAAAAGAAGCTCAAAAAATTGTTGTTCAAGCAATTCAAAGAACGGCAGTTGACCATTCTGTGGAAACAACAGTTTCCGTTGTCCAAATTCAAAGTGATGAAATGAAGGGACGAATTATTGGTCGTGAAGGTAGAAATATTCGTGCATTTGAAGCAGCGACAGGTGTTGATGTTATTGTTGATGATACGCCGGAAGCAGTAATTTTATCTGCATTCGATCAATATAGAAGGGAAATCGCCAGAATTTCTCTTGAACGATTAATTGCAGATGGAAGAATTCATCCTTCAAGAATTGAGGAAGTAGTAAAGAAAGTTGAAGAAGAATTAGGTGAAGAGATCCAGAAAGAAGGTGAAAACGTTCTGATCCAGTTAGGTATTCATGGAGTTCATAGGGAGCTTACTAAATATATTGGCAGAATGAAATATAGATCCAGTTATGGCCAGAACTTATTACAGCATAGTATTGAAGTGGCATACATCACCGGTTTTATGGCTTCTGAGCTTGGATTTGATCAACAGATTGCAAAAAGAGCAGGTTTAATGCATGATATAGGTAAAACAGTAGATAAAAGTATTGAAGGACCACATGCATTATTAGGTGCCGACCTTACTAAAAAATATAAAGAACACCCCATCGTAATTAATGCTGCCGGTAGTCACCATGAAGATATTGAGATGACTCATCCTATTTCAGCTTTAGTACAGTCTGCAGATGCTATAAGTGGAGCAAGACCTGGAGCAAGAAGAGAACCACTTGAAGGTTATGTGAAAAGATTGGAAAATCTTGAAGGAATTGCCAATACTTTTGAAGGTGTTGCAAAAACTTATGCTATCCAAGCTGGTAGGGAAGTACGGGTAGTTGTTGAACCTGATAAGGCAGATGATAATTCTTCTGAAAAATTGGCAGATGATATTGCAAATAAAATACAAGAAGAAATGGAATATCCCGGTCAAATAAAAGTAACAGTTATTAGAGAAGTAAGAAAAATTGCATACGCAAAATAAAAATGCTGCTAAAATAATAGCATTTTTAGGATAGTTAAATGTCTAAATTGGTAATTGGAATAACAGGGGGAATAGGTTCAGGTAAATCAACTTTATCAAATTTATTTGAAGAAAGTGGTCATAAGGTAATTCTTTCTGATGATATTGCTAAAGAATTGATGTTTAATGATGAAAACGTAAAAAATAATATCATTGCTGAATTTGGCAAAGAATGCTACACGAATGGGGAATTAAATACAAAAGTCCTTGCTGAAAGAGTATTTAATCACCCGGATCAGATTAAAAAAATAAACTCCATAGTGCACCCGCCAACAATCACGAAAATAAAGATTCAAATTAAAGATTATTTAAAAAAATACTCTTTGGTATTTGTAGAATCTGCCCTCATTTTTGAGGCAAAAATGGTTGATATATTTGATTACGTGCTCCTAATAACTGCAGATGAGGATACTAGAATTAAAAGGGTGTTAGATAGAGATATAGAGACAGTTTCAGAAATTAAAAGTCGGATGATGAACCAAATACCGGAGGAGCAAAAAATTGGCAAGTCGGATTTTATTATTTATAATGATTCATCATTAAATCATCTAAAAGAGAAGGTCAATTTTTTCTTAAATATCTTTTCAACCTTACCAAATAAAAAATAAAATTTACCAAATATTAAACTCTTTCCTTGCTTAGTTTTTCCCGAACATTTATTTTTCTAATAATTAATATTGGAGTAAATGTGTCGATCTTAAATAGTACTATCGTATCCTTCGTGAAATTTTTGCCGCAATCTGTTGTTCATATTTTCGCCAAAAAATATATAGCTGGTGAAGAATTACAAGATGCAGTAAATGTTACTAAACAATTAAACTCAAAAGGTATTGTTGCCACACTTGATGTTCTGGGAGAGGCCATAACAACCAAAGAAGAAGCTAAGGAAGAAAAAGAAGAATGTTTGCGAGTTCTAGAAGCAATTAAAAAAAATAATCTCGATGCAAATTTATCAATTAAGCCTACTTCTCTAGGACTTAATATTGATACTGATTATTTTTATCAAAACATGCGAGAGGTTATTACAAAGGCTAAAGAATATAATAATTTTGTTAGAGTAGATATGGAAGATTCTCCATATACAACAAAGACAATAAAAATATTTAAAAAGCTGCAGCAAGAATTTGATAATGTGGGTATAGTACTACAAGCTTACCTAAAAAGAACTGAAGTTGATGTTGAAGACCTAAATAAAACAAAAACCAATTACAGATTATGTAAAGGAATTTATGTTGAACCGGCTGAAATAGCTTTTAAAGAAAAACAAAAAGTTAGAGATAACTTTATGCATGTTTTGGAAAAAATACTATTAAATAAAAGTTATGTTGGCATTGCAACTCATGATGATTTTCTAGTTGATGGATCGTATGATTTGATAAAAAAAATGAATCTGAATAAGGAAGATTATGAATTTCAAATGTTGTATGGTGTAAAAGAAAAGTTAAGGGATAAAATTAATGCCGACGACCATAAGTTAAGAGTTTATGTACCGTACGGGAAAAAGTGGTATGCATACTCAATGAGAAGGATGCAAGAAAATCCGGAAATTGCAGGGCATATAACTAAAAGTATTCTTAAGTTAGATTAATGAATGTTTTAGGAATAGAGAGTTCTTGTGATGAAACTTCCATATCAATTTTAACTGAAAAGGAAGTTAAATCAAATTTAATAGCATCTCAACATTTTCATAGTGAGTTTGGTGGAGTAATTCCCGAACTCTCTAGTAGAGCTCACCTTCAGCAAATTATTCCACTAATTAAGCAAACACTTAAGGAATCAAACACTGAGCTTGGAGAGGTAGACTTAATTACAGCTACTGCCGGCCCGGGATTGATAGGAGCCCTAATTGTGGGACTAACTTTCGGAAAAAGTTTATCCTTATCATTAAATAAGCCATTTATTCCCGTAAACCACATTGAGGGTCATATTTTTTCGGGATTTTTAATGGAAGAAAAGCCGGATTATCCATTTTTATGCGCAGTTGTTTCAGGAGGGCATACTCTACTATTAGTGGTAAAAAGCAAATTTGAAATCATAAAGCTTGGAACAACAATAGATGATGCGATAGGTGAAGCATTTGATAAAGTTTCGAAAATGATTGGGTTAGGGTATCCTGGCGGGCCATTAATTCAGCAATATGCTCAGGATGGAGATTCTGAATATTTTAAATTCCCAATTGGAAAAAGTAAAAATAAATATGATTTTTCTTATAGCGGATTAAAAACAGCAGTTTTAAGAGAAATTCAGAAGATGAACTTTAAAGATGAAATTCCCCACGAGATAAAAAAGAATATAGCGGCATCATTCCAGAAAGCAGCTGTGGAAGCTATTACTAAAAGAGTTAGGCTGGCTTTATCTGAATATAAAATAAACTCCATTTCCTTAGTTGGCGGAGTTGCTGCAAATAATTTACTTAGGGATGAAATAAAAAAAATAGGTGAAGAACATAACAAAAACGTAATTATCCCTGATATTGAATATTGCGGGGATAATGCAGCTATGATTGCTTATAGGGGAATGCAGTATCATTTAGCAGGGAAAAAATTTGAATTAAATTCGAATGCTTATCCGAGTTTACCATTTAATACCTTTGTAGAAGAATAATAAAATATTGATGAAAAGAAATCTTTAGATTAAAAGCAAATTTCTAGCTTTATAGACGAACCACTTTTTTATATATTTCATCTTCATTAAATCAGTAATAAATTAGTACAATGCCGATAAAATTTGTTAAAAAATATTTTAATCTTACGCGAAATGAATCATATTTCGTATTAGCTTTTTTTGTCTTTACCTGTAGCTTACTTGCCTTTACATTTTATGGCCCAAATTATAACGGTAAATCTTCTCCGGTTAATTTTAATGTTCCACAAGGAGCAACGTTTAATTCAATTGTGGAAAATTTATATAAACAGGAAATTATACCAAGTAAAAATAATATGAAAGTGGCCGCATTTTTATTTGGCATTGAAAGGAATGTAAAAGCCGGGAACTACGAAATTCCGGATGGAATCAGTTATATTAAACTACTTTCATTATTAAATAAAGGAACACCGAAACAGCAAAAACTTGTTACAATACATGAGGGGATATGGCAAAAAGATTTAGCTAAATTACTTAATGAAGAATTAAATATTGATGAAAAAGAGTTTCTAAAGTTGAGTAAAGATAAAAAATTTGTTTCACAACTTGGTCTAAACGTATCTAATCTTGAAGGATATCTTCTTCCTGAAACATATTACTTTTATGAGGGTGCTACTACTAAGGAGGTGCTAAAAAAGTTATCTTCGGAAATGAAACAAATATTTAGTGATCCTAATGCAAAGAGGCAAATGAAATTGCTCAATATGGATATGGACGAGATATTAACAATGGCATCAATAATTGATGGAGAATCGAATTTAGTAAGTGAATTTAAAAAAATATCCGGTGTATATCATAACCGATTGAAAAATCGGTGGCGGTTACAAGCTGATCCAACAGTACAATATATTGTAAGACAAAGAAGAAAAAAAGTAAATAAAATTTATTACAAAGATTTAGAAATTGATTCCAAATATAACACATACAAATATTACGGACTTCCCCCAACACCAATAAATAATCCGGGTAAGGATGCAATAATGGCCGCTTTATATCCGGAGGCACATGATTTATACTTTTTTGTTGCCGATGGAAAAGGAGGTCATAAATTTTCTAAAACATCAAGAGAACATGAAAATAATGTTTTAAGGTATAGGAATTGGCGAAGAGGCAAATAACTAATCATTTAATTCTAATTTTGCTAATTTTTACTTTTGTAAAATGTGCAAATCAGATATCTCCCCCAGGTGGCGAAGTTGATAAAATCCCCCCGACTATAATTGATGCTTATCCGGAAAATGGAACAACTAATTTTAACGAAAATGAAATTGAATTTAGCTTCTCAGAATATGTAAATAAAAGAAATATAAATGAAGCTTTTTTTATTTCACCTATAATGGAAAATAATCCTGAGTTTTCATGGACAAATAAAACTGTATACATTGAGTTTCAGGATTCATTAAAAAATAACACGACCTATTCTGTTGTTATTGGTACTGAAATTACTGATGTAAATAATAACAATAAAATGGAAGCTCCATTTATCCTTACATTTTCTACCGGAAATAAAATTGATAGCGGCAAAATAAGTGGAAAAATTTATTCAGATAATTCCGATGGAACCTTAATATTTGCTTACAAAGTTGATACCGGTTTGGTTGATATTTATAAAGAGAAGCCAACATATATTTCACAAATTAGTGATAAAGGCATATATAACTTTAACGGATTGGGTAACGGACTTTATTCCTTGTTTGCAGTAAAGGATGAGTTTAAAGATTTAATATATAATGTTGGTGATGACAAAATTGGAATTGCAAATTCATTCTTAAAATTGGATGAAGCGAAAAAAGAAATAAAGGATGTAAACTTTTTCCTAAACAAAGAAGATACACTCGCTCCAAATATTCAAGCTGTTACAATGACTGATAAAAATCATATTGTGGTTGAATTTAATGAACCTCTTGACAGCACAAAAATTAATGTAAAAAACTTCAGCATTATTGATTCTACTACGAATTCGAAATTCGCTATAGGGCATTGGTTTAAAACAAAATCAAAAAAAAATGAATATGTTTTATGCATATCCGATTCTTTAAATGAGGAAAATGAATTTTATCTCCATGCTAATAATATTTATGACGTTAATCAGAATAAACTAATATTGGAAACTCCCAATTTTATTGTCAGTACAAAACCAGATACTAATTCTATAAAATTAGAAAGCATAAAAACAGAATTCGATAAAACAACAATAGACTATTTATCACCGAATTTTCATTTAATATTCTCCGATGCTTTCGATACATCTAAAATATCAAATTCAATAAAACTTTTTTCTGAGGATAGCCTGAACATTCCAATAAACTATTCTATTGTTAATGGTGCACAAATAAAAATTGAGTCCGGATTAAAACTGGAGCCCTCAAAAGAATATCTCGTTAATGTTGATTTAGGTAAATTTATAGATATTGCACAGAATAAAACCGATACGGTTATTGTAAAAAAAGTATCCACAATTGGAGAACTAGATTTTTCCGGAGCTAGTGGATTAATACGGCATGATTCTTTAAGAAATATTAATGTTGTTATTCAGAAAGTTGGGTTTGCTAATCAAAAGATACAAGTTAAGGCAGATAAAAACGGAAAATTTGAGTTTGAAAGATTATTACCTGCAAAATATTTAGTGTGGTCTTTTGTTGATACTGATAGTAATGGCATTTTTTCCCATGGGAATATTAGTCCGTTAAGATTTTCTGAGCCATTTAAATTTTATCCTGATACATTAAACCTGCGTCCACGCTGGCCGGTAGGAGATATAGAAATAGATTTTTCAAAAAATTGATAAGAAGGTTATTATGAATGAACAATTAATTGAATGTGTTCCGAATTTTTCTGAAGGAAGAGATTTATCAATAATCAAACAGATTACAAATGAAATAGAAAAAATTGATAATGTAAAATTATTAGATGTTGATCCCGGTGCGGATATGAATAGAACGGTTGTTACTTTTGTTGGCGATCCAAAAGGAGTGAAAGAAGCAGCATTTCAAGCAATCAAAAAAGCTTCGGAATTAATTGATATGAAAAATCATACTGGATCTCATCCTAGAATGGGGGCAACAGATGTCTGTCCTTTTGTTCCGGTCAGTGGAATAACTATTGAAGAGTGTATTGAATTATCTAAAGAAGTTGCAAAACGTGTTGGAGAAGAGCTGGAGATTCCGATTTACTTATACGAAAAATCTGCCCAAACTCCTGAAAGAGAGAACCTTGCAATTGTTAGAAAAGGTGAATATGAAGCGCTGGAAGAAAAGCTGAAAAAACCGGAATGGGCACCTGATTTTGGTCCGGCCAAATTTAATCCGAAAAGTGGAGCAACGGTAATTGGCGTTAGAGAGTTTTTAATAGCCTATAATATTAGTTTAAATACAAGAGAAAAACTCCATGCAATTGATATTGCTTACGAATTAAGAGAAAAAGGACGTTCGGCAAGAACTCCTGTAGTAAAACCATATTATTATAAATCTAAAAATATCCTGAAATATAAAGAAGGTTCCTATCCATGCGGAGAATGTGATTTTGTTGGGAATTCTATAACGGAAACAATTGAACATTGTCGTAAAAATCATGATTATGATCTTACTGAATTGCTAAATACAAATGGAATTAATTCTAATTTACCTGAAGGAAAATCAGTGAAAAAGAAAGGATTATTTTCCCACTGTAAAGCAATTGGATGGATGGTTGATGAGTATGATAGGGCCCAAATATCAATTAATTTAACAGATTATAACATTACTTCCACGCACAATGTTTTGGAGAAAACAAGAGAATTGGCAGCAGAAAGAGGATTAGTAGTTACCGGAAGTGAAATTGTGGGAATGGTTCCATATCCTGCTTTACTTGAAACGGGAAAGTATTATCTTAGAAAACAAGGCAGGTCTACGGGTATTCCAATCAAGGACATTTTGGAAACAGCAGTTCAATCTTTAGGATTAAAGGATGTCGCAAATTTTATTATAGATGAACGTGTATTAGGGCTACCCTCAAACCTAGATAATGCTTTAGTTGAAATGAAATTAACGGATTTTATTGATGAAGTATCGCGGGAATCCCCGGCACCTGGAGGTGGATCTATTGCTGCACTGGCCGGAGCACTTGGAGCATCCTTATCATCAATGGTAAGTAATTTAACGGCCAATAACAGGGGCAGTGAGGATGTTGACGAAATACTGAACAAGGCTGCAGATGATTGCCAGGAAATTAAAAATAGTCTTACAAAAGCAGTTGATGCCGATACTGATGCATTTAACGAATATATGGATGCGAGGAGACTTCCAAATAAGACTGTTGAAGATAAGGAAAAAAGAAATGCAGCCATGTTACAAGGGTTGAAAAACGCTGTATTTGTTCCGTTAAAAACCGCCCAAGATTCTGCTAAGACTATTGAAATTGCTGATTTAGTGGCAAGAAATGGGAACCCGAATTCAATTACTGATGTTGGAGTTGGTGCACAAATGGCTTATTCGGGGGTATTAGGTGGAATATATAACGTTCTCATTAACCTTAAAGATATTGATGATGATGAGTTTTGTGCTGATATGAGATCCCAGTGTGAAAAATTAAAAATAGATTCTCAAGCAAAACTTAAAGAAGTTTTAAATTATGTTGAAGGAAAGATAAATTAATGTATATAGAATTCGCTAATTGAGAATACTGAAAAATTAAATCACACGTCATTCTGAGGAGCGAAGCGACTTGCCTACCGGCAGGCAGGCGTGAGAATCTATTAAAAGATTTCTCCCTTCAATCGAACATGCCTAAGGCAGTCAAGAATGACTTTGAAGTTTCGAAACTAATTTTTCAGAGGTCTCTATTAATATGACTTCGGTTTAATTATTATGCGGCATTTTATTTTATCAATCAACTAAAAACAATAGTTTTTTTACCTGCAACTAAAATTTTATATTGGCTATGAAGTAAAATCGCTCTTGCCAACACTAGTCTCTCTAAATCCCTGCCTTTTCTAACTAAATCTTTTAACGAATCATTGTGCGAAATTCGGATGATGTCTTGTTCAATAATAGGTCCCTCATCAAGTTCATTTGTTACGTAATGACTAGTAGCCCCAATTATCTTCACACCTTTATTATATGCCTGTTTATACGGATTGCCGCCGGCAAATGCAGGTAAAAAAGAATGATGAATATTAATAATTTTATTTGGGAATTTACTTACAAAATGAGGTGAGAGAATTTGCATATAACGTGCAAGAATTATTGTATCAATATTTAATTTCTTTAAAATTTCTAATTGATCTTTCTCAATCTTCTCTTTGTTTTCTTTTTTTATTTCAAAATGATAAAAGGGGATATTGTTTTGATCTGCCAAATACTTCAAATCTTCGTGGTTGGAAAGAACTCCCTTAATTTCAATATTGAATTCATTTTGACTATTTCTCCATAAAATATCTTGTAAACAGTGATCATACTTTGATACAAAAATAGCAGTTTTTTGTTTTTTACTTTCGAAGTTGATTGCCCAACTGGCATTAAACTCCTCACCCAGTTCTTTAAATTCAGAGTTCAAAAATTCTTCTGTGATAGAAATATTCTGAACTACAAATGCCACTCTAAGAAAAAACATCGATTCATTAAGATCTACATGTTCATCTAAGTCAATAATATTACCATCAACATTATATATAAAGTTTGTTATTTTAAACACTAGACCTTTTTGATCTTTGCAAGATAAAAGTAAAATTGCAGTTCTGGTAATTGGATTATCCATTATTCGTCTTATTTAGTTGAAATAAACTATATGATAAAAAAATGTAAAAAGAATTAGAAGTATAATAATAATTACGTACAAATTTTAGGCATGTTTTAAAGGAGTGAAATAATGAAAATATTTTTTAGGAGTATTCTTGTTTTATTTGGAATCATTGTTCTTGCAATGATTTTAGTACCTTACTTATTTAAGGATCAAATTACGGAGGTTGTAAAAAATGCCACGAATGAAAATCTAAATGCCAAAATAGATTTTGAAGATGTTGACCTCAGTCTTTTCAAAAGTTTTCCAAGCTTAGCAGTTTCCATCGACGAACTATCCATAATTAATAAAGAACCATTTGAGGGAGATACACTTTTTAGTGCAAATTCAATAAGTGCGTCGGTCGATTTAATAAGCCTAATCAGAGGTGATTTATTAAAAATTAATTTTATCAATCTGGATTCTCCTGAAGCTTATGTTTATGTATTAGAAGATGGAAGTACAAATTATGAAATAACTAAAAATGAAAAAGAATCACCAGTTAATAATGATGCTAAAACAGATACATCTAAATCCAAGTTCAATATTGAGTTACAAGGTTATAAAATATCAAATGGAAATATTGCTTACATAGATCAAACCAGTGATTTGATTATCGGATTAAAGAATTTAAACCATTCCGGTGAAGGTGATTTTTCTCAGGATAACTTTTTGCTGAATACTTCAACTAACATTGATGAATTCACATTTGAGATTAATGGAATTAAATATCTCAACAAAGTTAAAACTGAATTTAACATGGGGATATCCGTAAATATTCCTGAAATGAAATTTACAGTTAAAAATAACGAATTAGCTCTAAATGATTTCCTTCTAAAATTTGATGGTGAGATATCGTTAAAAGATCAATCAACAAATATTGATTTAAATTTTAGCTCACCAAGATCTAAATTCAAAGATATAATTTCCTTAATACCGGCTATTTATAAAAATGATTTTTCAGATATTGAATCCTCGGGTAACATGGAGTTTAATGGAAAAATTAATGGTGTTTTGAGTGACAAATCTCTGCCGGCTTTTAATTTCGAGTTAAATGTTAATGAGGGAGCATTTAAATATCCTAATTTGCCTACTCCAATTCAAAATGTTGAAATGAATCTGAAAATTAATAATAATGATGGAATTGTAGATAACACGATTGTTGATTTATCCAAATTGCATCTGAAGTTAGGTGAAGAACCAATTGAAGCTTCACTATATATGAGAAATTTTGGGACCGGTCCTGATATTAAAACAAAGTTAAAAGGAAAATTGAATTTAGGTAACGTTAAAAAAACTCTTGAGCTTAATGAAATTAAAAAGCTTGATGGTACTGTGGATGTTGACTTTTCCGCTCAAGGGAATATAGCTACAACAAATACAAATTATGAAAAAATTAATGCAAAGGGTAAAATTTTATTTGCAAACATAGTTTACCAAGGAATAGAATCGGAAGAAGAAATAAATGTTAATAATGCATTTCTAGAGTTCACACCAAAAAATATTAAACTCAACAATTTTGACGCAAAGTTAGGAAAGAGTGATATTAGTGCAAATGGATATTTGAATAATTTAATTTCCTACGTCTTATCCGATGGTATATTAATTGGTAATTTAAAATTATCATCCGACTTTTTTGATTTTAATCCATATATGTCGGCATCTGAAGAAGCGAATGAGTCAAACTCCTATAGTGAAACTAAAACTGCGGCTTTTGATATTCCCAGTAATGTCAAATTTTCCATGGAATCTAAATTTAAAAAACTACTCTATGATAATTTAGAATTAACAAATGTTACCGGAAATATTAATGTTCAAAATAGCAAGGTTACATTAACCAAATTAAATATGAATTTATTGAATGGATCATTAGCAGGTAATGGATTTTATTCTAAAACTGAATTACAGGAAAATCCGGATATAATGTTTAATCTTTCGGTAAAAGATTTTAACATAAAGCAAACATATGATAAATTTCTTTCCGTAAAACAGTTTGCTCCTATTGCTAAATATATAAATGGGAGCTTTAGTTCCAATCTAAAATTAAATACTTCTCTTGATGGAAACCTTGAACCGGTTTGGGAATCTTTTTTTAGTAATGGATTATTAGATTTAAAGACTGCTGAGATAAAAGGATTTAAGCCGTTTACAACGGTTGGCAGTATTTTAAATTTACAAGAATTATCAAATCCTAAGCTAAAAAATGTTAAACCGAAATTTGAAGTTAAAAACGGTAGATTTTATTTATCACCTGTAAAATATAAAGTTGGGAATTATGATGTTGTGCTTTCTGGATCAAATGGAATTGACCAATCGATTGATTATACTATGGAGATTGATGTTCCGGCAGGAAAACTAAAGGAAAATACGAATTCGGCGATAAGCGGCTTATTGGGAAAAGATATTAATTTAGTAAAATCAAATTCAGTAAAAGTAAAAGCTTTAATAGGCGGGTCAATCGATTCACCGAAAATAAAAACCTCTGCTGCTGATGTAGTAGGAAATTTGGCAGGCAGTGTTATTGATGAAGCAAAAAAACAAGTTGTAGATGTTGCTAAAGCAAAAATTGATTCCGCAAAAATAAAAGCAGAACAAAAATTAAAAGAAGAAGCTAAGAAAAAAGAGGATGAATTAAAGAAGAAATTAGAAGAAGAAGCCAAAAAGAAGCTTAAGAAACTCTTTAAATTTGGATAGAGAAATTGTGTTGCTAGTTGATTATTTTAAATAATCAACTAGCAGTAAATCTATTTTTCAGGACGTATTGGCTCTAAAACATAAGGAGAAGGTCCCCAAAGGTTTACATTCATGTGTGTTACATATTTCCTAAATTCGTGGGTAACTTTTTGAAATTCTGGATCTTCAGCAAATGCAGCCCAGTGCGCCATACTTTCCCATAAGGAAGATCTTCTAACATGTGGAGAGCCCAATAAATTTCTATTAGCTCTTAACTCAATAAATCCTTCTGCATGTAACATCATGGCCGTTGCTTTTCTCGATAATCTGCTGTAAGATTCTTGATCAATGGCCGGATTGACATCAAAAGTGAAAGTTACTTCAACCATAAATACTCCTGTTTTGATTTTGGAATAAGTGAAAAATATATTTATATAATCCTGCTTGTTACTTATTCTTTCTCCAATTAGGGAATCTTCCTGGAGTATAAGGAGCTCCCAATTTTTCTAATTCAGCTTCAATAGTTTTTATTTCATCATCAGACGATTGTAAATCAACTAGTAATTGATCGAACTCTGATGCGGCTACGTCATAACTTTTTATAAAAGTTGTTGTTGGCGCTGAAGTTGTGCTCCATAACGCATAAGTAATCAGATCAATTCTATCTTTAATTGATGTAGGAGTTCCGCCTTCATATCTGCTTCTTAATTTATCACCGTAAAATTTAGTATTTAGAACTTTTAAGTTATTTTCAGCTTTAAGAATATTGTTATACATTTCCGTTGGAACTTCAGTTGATTCAAAAACTGCTTTTTTAAGATATGATAATTTGTTTACAAGTTCCTTTCTGTATGCATCGGCTCCGCCAAGTGCCCTGGTTAATTCAGATACCTTGCTGTTGAACTTTGCCAATTCAATATTTTCTTTATCGCTAAGTCCTAAATTCTCTAATGGAGCACAGTTAAACTTTTGCGGTTCAGATAATATAGCAAATTCACCCTTTTCAAATTTTGATAAAGAAACAGTGTACTCACCCGGTACAACCATGTAACCCTTATCAGGATCTATCCATGGAACCGAATCATCAAACGGTTCAAGTGAAATAGGTGAAAAAATATTATACCTGAAATCCCAAACAATTCTATTTACGCCTTTCTGAGGTTCGGTTTTAATCTTTTTTACAATATTGCCTGCTTGGTCCGAGATTGTAAATAATAAATAGTTTTTAGGTTCATCTTGTTCTTTCTTTAGTTGATCATACTTAGGATATTTTATTGTTTCTTTATTTTTTACCTGTTCCTTTTCTTTTTCTCTTCTTTTTTCCTTAAGGTTTTTCATTTTTTCACGTAAGTAATAAGTGAATACCGCACCTACTTCCGGGTTTTTAGCCGAATAAAAACTGGCTCCCATAAATCCGGTTCCTCTAAAGCCAAATGGATCAGATTGGATAAACATTTCGGCATCTGAGACCGGGAATAATTCCGCTTCTTTTTTTAGTATTTCTTCATTTAAAAAACGTAATGGCGAATAATCATCAAGAATATAAATACCTCTTCCAAATGTGGATACAACCAAATCATTATGTTCGCGTTGAATTTCGATATCCATAACGGAAAGTGTTGGAATTCCAACACTTAATTTGATCCACTCTTTACCGCCGTTATTAGAAAAGTATACTCCGAATTGAGTGCCCGCAAATAATAAATTTTTATCTACGTGATCTTCCTGGATAGTATACGTACTGCCTCTTTTAGGCAAATTATTATTAATCAATTTCCAATTTTTACCACTGTCAACTGTTTTATACAGATAAGGTTTGTAATCTCCGGCTTGTAGCCTGTGGCAAGCTGCATAAGCAACCATTTTATCAATATGTGATGCTTCAATATGATGTATTCTACTATATTTAGGCAAACCGGGAAGATCATTTGATTTAGTCCAATTTTTACCACCATCATTCGAATAATGCAACAGACCATCGCTCGAACCAACATATAAAATATTTTCATCCAGTGGTGATTCTGCTATTGTAGATAATTGTGCCATGCTGCCTTTACTGGCAAGTTCATCAATACTCCAAGTTCTCCCCATCAGTTTTTGAATTTCTTGAGGAACCCCTCTTGTAAGGTCACCGCTAATTTCTTCCCATGTACTTCCTTGGTCATCGGTTCTAAATACTTTATGAGCTCCAAGGTATAATCTATGATTGTCATGTCTTGAAATGAGGAGGGGAGAGTCCCAATCAAATCTGTATGCCGTGTCGGCAAAGTCATACGGTTTTATGAATAATCTTTCCCCGGTTTTTTTATTAAATCTTACTAGTCCCGCATATTGATATTGAGCATAAACAATATTAGGATCTTTCCAGTCGACTTGGGTTTCAAATCCATCGCCTGATTGTGTGAATATCCAATCTTGGTTAGTAATACCTCCACTGCTAATTGTGCGGGAGGGGCCTGTAAAACTGTTATTGTCCTGAGTACCGGCATAAACATTATAAAAAGGTTTATCGGTATCAGTTGTTACCTTATAAATTTCGGCAATTGGCAGATTTGCTTTAAAGTCCCAATTTTTACCTTGGTCGTATGATTCGTATACTCCGCCGTCACCTCCAATAATCATATGTCTGTTATTATCAGGATTTATCCACATTGCATGATCATCAACGTGTCTGAAATCATTCCCGAGCTTGCTCCAAGTTTTACCGGCATCCCGGCTAACTTTTGTAAAAACATCCATGCTGTAAACTATATTTGGATCTTTTGTATCGCAGTATATTTCCTGAAAATAAAAAGGATATGTAGAAATGTAAGAATTTTGTTTTGTCCAACTTATTCCACGATCTTCACTTCTGTAAATGCCTTTTTCTTTTTTTGCTTCTATAATTGCAAAAAGTATATCCGGATTTACCGGGGAAATGGTCATACCTGATCTGCCTATATCTTCCGAAGGTAATCCGCTTGTAAGTTTATCCCATGTTTTGCCGGAGTCAACTGTTTTATAAATCGCACTTTCCGGGTCGCCTCCTACACCGGAGTATAAATATCGTATTCTTTGATGAGCAACAGCATAAAGAATATTAGAATATCGAGGATCCATGTGAACTTCGTAGCATCCGGTATATTCACTTATGTCTAAAACATGTTTCCAATTTTTACCGCCGTCAGTGGTTTTAAATATTCCTCTTTCACCACCACTTGTTCTTAAACCGCCCATGGCTGCAACGTATACGGTATTGGAATTATTCGGATCTATTGCTATTCCGCCAATATGCTGCGATTTCTTTAACCCCATATTATTCCAACTCTTTCCACCATCTTCACTTTTATAAACACCGTCTCCATATGTAACATTATTGTGATTACTATTTTCACCTGTACCAACCCAAATTGTGTTGGGGTTGTTTGGATCAATTTTTACACAACCTATCGAATACGAATTTTGATTATCAAATACTGAATTGAAAGTAATTCCGCTATTATTAGTTTTCCACAATCCGCCATTGCCGGAAGCAACATAATATTGAGAAATATCATTTTTATTCACAGCCACGTCAATTATTCTACCGCCTGTAAAGGCCGGACCAATACTTCTAAAACTTAATCCGCTTAAAGAAACATTTTTTAAAGAATCTTCTTTTGTTGGTTTATCATCTTTAGCAGAAACTAAATTGAATGATAAAATAAGTGTTATTAGAATTATGGGATAAAATTTTGTTTTCATAAGATAGGCTATTTTGTTTGTGAAAGAATACAGTAAATATCATCAAAAAAATGGAATTGTACAAAATATAATTTGAAGACTTAACAGTCCGAAATATTAAATTTTTTAAAATTATTGAAGTTAAATTCGAAATTAGTTTGCCATTTTATAAGAATTTTGTATGTTTGAATTACATAATTATTCGTTAGGGGTGTCACTTAGTGGCTGAGAATAAACCCTTGAACCTGATCCGGGTAATGCCGGCGTAGGGAAATGACTATTAGATATCTTGATAACCTTTTCTCTACGAGAATTGGTTTTTTTATTTTAAATCATTCTCGGCACATTTTCATTAATTACTCCCCTGACTAATTTGAAAAAAATAATAGTAAAATGTTAAGAGGGAATAATGAAATTACATGCAGTTTTCTTCGTGTTTTTATTTTCAATCATAAATGCTCAATCAATAAAAGTAACCGGTAAAATAGTTGATCAAAATAATCAGGAATTCTTGGTTGGGGTTAATGTATTAGTATTAAATACCGGATATGGTACGTCATCTGTATCTGACGGCAGCTTTTCAATAACCGGTGACTTTAATATGTCCGACACATTATTGTTCTCTTATATTGGTTACCAACCGATAAAAATCCAATTAAGTGATTATTTAAGTACAGATAAAATTATTTATTTAAAACAAATTTCTGTTTCACTTAGAAATACGGTTGTTGTAAAAGGTTTAATAGCCGAAGAGGGGATAACTCCCGCGACATTTGCAAAAGTCACAAGAAAGGAAATTGAAGAAAATTATACTGTACAAGATATTCCCGAATATTTATCATACTTACCTTCAACTACATTTTATTCTGAGAGTGGAAATGGAATCGGGTATAATTATATAAGTATAAGAGGATTTGGGCAAAGGCGAATTTCGATATCGGTTAACGGAATTCCGCAAAACGAGCCGGAAGATCATAATGTATATTGGTTGGATATGCCGGATCTGCTTGAAAGTACGGAATTAGTTCAGGTACAAAGAGGAGCAGGGTCGGGAATTATAGGTTATCCATCAATAGGCGGCTCAATAAATATTATTACATCTCCATTTTCAGACAAGCCTGATTTCGAAGTTTCATCCTCCATTGGAAGTTACAATACACGAAAATACAGTGCTAAATTTGCAAGTGGTTTGATTAGCAATAAGTACTCAGTTTATGCAAAAATATCTAAAATATTAAGTGACGGATATAGAGATAACAGTTGGATTGATTATAATTCGTATCATATTTCAGCCGCTAGGTATGATCAAAATCTAACTACTATATTAAACTTTTTTGGTGGTCCGATATCCGATGGATTAGCCTATTCAGGAATACGCAAGGAATTTATTAAGGACAAAAAATTAAGAAAAACGAATCCACTCTCAAAAGATGAAATAGAGAATTTTTCTCAACCACATTATGAAATATTGAATGAACTAAAATTGAGTAAAAACCTTACTGTTAATTCAGCTCTATTTCTAATACTTGGGGACGGGTTTTTCGATTATGACGGTTCATGGTCAATTTTTTCCGATGATTATTTTAGACTAAAATTAAACGGATTTACAGAAACTGAGTTGCCTACAAATGCATTAATTAGAGCAAAAGTTGAAAATAAGCAATGGGGATGGCTGCCTAAACTTACCTGGGACCATAAAAATGGAACACTTATAGTTGGTGCAGAATATAGGAATCATAGATCCGTACATTGGGGAGCGATAAGGTATGCTGAAAATATACCTGTTAATGTTCCACAAGATTATAGATATTATTACTATAAGGGCGGGAAAGATATTCTAAATTTATTTGTCAACGAAAACTATAAATTATCTGAGAAAATTAACTTACTTGGGGAATTACAGCTTGCGTATCATAACTACAAATTATTCGATGAGAGATTTGTAGGCACTGATTTTTCTGTTGACGGATTATATTTAAATCCACGGATTGGATTAAACTACAAATTCAACAATAGTGTTAATACCTATATTTCCTATGCAAGAGTAACCAGAGAACCAAGGCTCAAAAATTATTATGATGCGGCAGAATCAAGTGGCGGAGCAGTACCGCAATTTGCACAGAATAATGGAACATTTGATTTTGACGACCCTTTGGTTAACCCGGAAACTATGAATAATATCGAATTAGGTATTCGATACAATAAGGGAATTTATTCGTTTAACTCAAATTTATTTTACATGCAGTTTGATGATGAAATAGTCGGTAACGGTCAGTTAGATAGGTTTGGCCAGCCAATAACCGGAAATGTAGATAAAACCGTTCATGCGGGAATCGAAGTTGATGGAAGTATTAAACTGCTAAAAAATATTGATTTTATTTTTAATGCAAGTTACAGTAACAATATTATTAAAGACGGATCAACATTTATTAACTCCAGTGATATTGAAGGTAATCCAATTGTAAGGGAGCTGGATCTATCGGACAATTCGATCGGTGGTTTTCCTGAAGTAATTATGAATGCAATTTTGCGTGGAACATACAAAGGTTTTAACGGTCAGTTAAGTGCTAAGTTTGTAGGCGATTATTTCTCGGATAATTATGATGAAAGACTTTCTAGATTGTTAGTTGAAAATCCGGGATTTGTTGGATATACTGATAATAAAGTTGATTCTTATTTGGTTGTAAATTTTAGCGGAAGTTATGAATTTAAAATAAATAACGTATTCAATAAGGTTAGAGTTTTTACACAAGTAAATAATTTATTTGATAATTTGTATGCGGCTTTTGCAACCGGAGGCAACTTTTTCCCGGCAGCCGAAAGAAACTTCTTGGTTGGCATGAAGTTGGGCTTGTAAGTTTTTGCGCCATTGTGTATTGGATGGTCTTTGACCATCCGAAATAAGGCACCTAAATGAAAACCAGAAAACGAATGAGACTAGAGCACTACGACTATTCGAAAAGTGGTTTCTACTTTGTAACTACAAATATCGGTACAAAAGAATATCTTTTATCTAGTATTTCTGATTCCAAGATATTGTTCACTGAATTTGGAGAAATTGTTGAAAATGCGTGGTATGATTTACCGAATCACTATTCCCATTGTTTGCTGGATAAGTTTGTGATTATGCCGAATTATTTTCATGGAATAATAATTATTGAAAATGAATCCACGAAAAGTAGAGTGCATGGCCTTTCGGAAATAATGAGAGCCTTTAAATCATTTTCTTCAAAAAGAATAAATGAGCTAAATGTTGGTGAAAATAAATTTAAGTGGCACAAATCATTTTATGATAGAATAATTAGGGATGAAAAAGAGTTATTAAATGTTAGAAATTATATTGTGCAGAATCCTTTGAAGTGGGCGATAAATAAAGGAGATGGGAAATTATAAGCAGGAAGGAAAAATCAGAAAATTAAAGACGGAAAGGTCGCAGACCTTTCCGTACGCATATAAAAAGCAGATAAATATGAAAAAAGCAATAATTATAGCAAATGGAAATGTTCCTTTAAAAAGTCAAATTAATTTCCTGTGGAAAGTTGGTTATGATTATATAGTTTGTGCTGATGGTGGAGCAAACTCTGCTAAAAAACTTAAAATTGTACCCGACTTAATAATTGGCGATCTTGATTCAATCGCAGAGCGAAACAAAAGATATTTTTCCAATAAATGTGAAATAATTAAGCTGAAAAGACAAAACGATACTGATGTTGAAAAAGCACTAAAATATTTAATTAGCAAAAATTTTACTGAAGCTATACTCTTGGGTGCAACCGGAGATAGGTTGGATCACTCAATTTGTAATTTGGGAATAGTATTAAAATTTTATGATAAAATTAAAGTATCAATTCTGCATGAAAAATCTTTTCTAAAACCGTATACCAATACTGTTGAGATAACAACTATTAGAGATGAAATAATTTCTTTGTATGGGTTTGACGACAAAACTAAAATAAAATCTAAGGGATTAAAATATCAACTTAAAAATATTGCTTTACCTTTTGGTAAAAAGGAAAGTACAAGTAACTTTGCAAAGGGAAATAAAATATCTTTTGAAATTAGTGAGGGTATTATTTTTGTGATTCGTGATTTTAATTTGCTAAAGAAACATGATCTCATTTAGCCAGGTTGATTATTTTATAATAGTTGCCTTTCTTATTTCAATAATTTCTATCGGTTTTATTGCATCCAAAGGAAATAAAAAATCATCTGATGATTATTTACTCTCCGGAAGAAAAGTAGGATTATTCCTTTTCATTTTAACAAATGTAGCAACCTGGTACGGAGGAATATTAGGAGTTGGGGAATTTTCGTTTCGTTATGGAATAGTGAGTTGGTTTACTCAGGGATTGCCATACTACATTTTTGCAATCATTTTTGCTTTTCTTTTTGCAGGTAAAATCCGTTCGGCATCGTTATTTACAATCCCGGATAAACTTGAAGAGGTTTACGGCAGCAAAATTAGTTTACTTTCCGCAATTTTAATTTTTATTCTTGTTTCTCCTGCTCCTTATTTATTAATTCTTGGTCAGATTATATCAATTATTTTTAACATAGATTACTTCTCAGCACTTCTTATTAGCGCTTTTATATCCAGTGTCTATTTAATTAAGGGAGGTTACAAATCCAATATTTGGGTGGATGCACTCTCATTTTTTGTAATGTTTCTTGGCTTTATATTAATCGTTATTGTTGCAGTAAATAATTATGGAGGAGTGGAATATCTTTCAAACAATCTACCAAAGGAACATTTAACAATCAGCGGGGGAACATCGGTTACATTTATTGTGGTCTGGTTTCTTATCGCATTATGGACATTCACCGATCCAGGATTTCACCAAAGATGTTATTCCGCAAAGAGCGGTAGCGTTGCAAAATGGGGAATTGTTATTTCGGTAGGCCTGTGGTTTATTTTCGATTTTCTTACAAATACAACGGGGCTTTATTCAAAAGCAATTTTACCCGACTTAGAAAATCCGGTTTTGGCTTTTCCTTATTTGGCAAACGAGATTTTAAATCCGGGCCTAAAAGGTTTATTTTTTGTTGCATTAATTGCAACTGTTTTATCAACACTTAATAGTTTTATATTTCTTAGCGCAACTACTTTTAGTAGAGACTTCATTTATAGATTAACGAACAATGAGGGCTTTTCATTACCACTGCTCAACACAATCTTATTGTCATTTCCAATCCATCCCTCGGTTGATAACAATGATGGTGAGAAATCTTATAAATTAAAAAATAGAATCCAGCTAAAAGCCAACCGGAATGACAATGTAAATTCGAATGATGAACCTACTCCTTTTCCACTAGTTTATTACACCAAACTTGGGATAATAATTACACTTATTATTTCATTGGTTATTGCTTACTTCTTTCAATCCGTGGTTGAATTATGGTATACAATCGGCAGTATTTGCATACCCGGCATAATATTATTGGTTATTTCATCTTACTACCATCAGTTTAAGATAGATAACAAAATTGCTTTTTACGAAATTATTGTAGGCGTATTTTCAAGTTTAGTTTGGCTTTTGGTTAGAAATAACTTTTCTCATAATCCATTTCTCTCTCAACTTGAACCTATGATTATCGGGTTGGTTTTGGCGTTTGCTTTACATCTATTCGGTTTACTTAAGAAGATTCAATAATTACCTTCAACTTTTGTTTCCTGAATAATATTTTTGGGAGAAATTCGTTAAATAAAATTTATTACGTATAATTTTATACGAAACCCAAATATCTTTTATTATCTTTTTTTGAATAAATTCAGTATTTGTGTGTACCATATATAGAAATGAGAAAAAATAAACTGTTCAGTCCCAAATTGACAAAAAAAGAAATGAACGAATTCGAAATTCATGTTAAACACAATATGAAGCGAGCCTACTTTACGGCATTAGGTTTTGTTGGGTCTCATGATTCTGCAGTTGATCTATCTCAGGAAGCGTTTGTACGTGCATATAAAAATTATAAAAAATTTGATAATAGTAAGAAATTTTTCACCTGGTACTATAAAATTCTAAAAAACCTTTGTCTAAATTTTATTAGGGATTCTAAAAAAACAGAAAAAAAAGAATTTTTACTTCCGGTTGATGATTTTTTAAGCCCTGAAAATCCTGAAATCGGTTATGAAAGAAAAGAAATACAAAAAGAAGTTCAGGAAGCATTATTTAAATTATCTGATGAAGATAGGGAAATAATAATATTAAAAGAATTTCAGGAAATTTCGTATAAGGAAATTGCTAATCTCTTAGAGATACCAATTGGGACTGTTATGTCAAAGTTATTTTATGCCAGGAAAAAATTAGCTAAAAGCTTACAAGGTGTGCTAAGATGAATGAGAAATTTTTACATCTTATGGAAAAACTCTTTGATGATGAATTGACATTGGAGCAAAAGCAAGAATTTAATGAATTATTAAATTCAAACGAATTATATAAAAAAGAATTTGAAGAGCAAAAAAGGATTAAGGAGGTATTAAATAATATGAAACTGAAAAATCCTTCTGCAGAGTTATGGGATGTATATTGGGAAAAAACATATAATAAAATTGAAAGAGGAATTGGCTGGCTAGCGGTATTTATTGGAACCTTAATTCTTTTAGGCTATGCCAGTATTGAATTTGTGAGCCAATTATATTCCGATGAATCAATTCCGTTTTTAATAAAGTTTGGCACTGTTTCATTAGTGTTTGGCTTTTTAGTTATACTATTTTCCGTTTTCAGAGAAAGGCTGTTCACATTTAAAACTGATAAATATAAGGAGACACAGAGATGATTATTGTTAACACTCCCACAGTTCCGGGAAAAGAGATTACAAAAGCATTTGGGATAGTTAGAGGAAACACTATTAGGGCTAGGCATTTAGGAAAGGATATTATTGCGGTTTTTAAGAATATTGTTGGAGGAGAGATTCAGGAATATACAAAACTTATGGGTGAATCAAGGGAGCAATCCATTGATAGAATGGCTGAACAAGCGAAACAAATGGGAGCTAATGCTGTTGTTAATTGCCGGTTTTCAACCAGTTATATAATGCAGAACGCCGCAGAAATATTGGTTTACGGTACGGCTGTTTATGTTGAATAGATCGGTACAATTAAAAAGTTAGTTTTTAGTTAATGAATAAATTATGGAGAAATGATGCGTATTTTATATTTTTTGTTTTTATCAACTATTGTTTTTGCGGGATGCGAAAATAATGAAACGAAAGAAGAAGAGCCAAGTTATGAATCGGAAGATATAATTTTTAAAAGTGAAAATTTAGATTTAGAGGGAACATTTTATAAGCCGAATAATATTACCGGTTTCCCAACCGTAGTTATAGTTAATGGTTCCGGACCTTCCGATAGGGATGGTAGTTCCAGTGTAAGCTCATCTCCACCGATTTATAAAAACTGGGCTGCAACATTTGCTTTAAACGGTATCGGTGTATTCCGCTACGATAAACGTTTTCTAACACATACGGATATAAACCCGCTAGCTCTAACTCAAGAAAACCAAATCTCGGATATTATTTCTTCAATAAAATATCTCAAGTCGCGTCCGGATATTGATACCAACAAATTATTTATAGTCGGTCATAGTGAAGGAGGTAATTTGGCTCCGTTTGTTGCAAAAAGGTTAAACGGAATAACAGGAATTGTTTTGGCTGCCGCCCCTTCTTTTGCAGTTGATTCACTTGTTCTGGAACAATTAAGAGCAAATCCCAACAATCCTAGTAACCTAATAACTCAAGTTGAGACTGCATTTGAAATGATTAGAAACAATAATTTCCCGACCGGGGGACAAATATTTGGTGCCGGGGAAGATTATTGGAGAGAATGGATTAATCTTAGTGAAAATGTGTGTGATGTTACGGTAGAAATAAGAATACCTGTTTTTATTGTACAAGGAGAAAAAGACGAAAATTTTCCAAGTTCAACATTGCAGAAAAACATAAACCTTTGGGAAAACACAGCTGCAAAAACGGAATTAATAGAGCAAAAAATTTATAAAAATGTAACACATATGTTACTAAATTCCGGATCATCAAATATGGCGGAAGATACTATAGATGAAATTATTAACTGGATTAAAATAAATAGCTAGAACAAAGGAGTAAGTTTACCCAATTCATTAAAATAACTCTACTACTCAGAGTCGTTAATTTATATGAAGACTCTTTTTTACTGGAAGTGAAAAAACTATATTGCCAAAATTTTCTTTTAACACACCAAAAATATAAAAAACACCTTCTAAAATATTAAGACCTTCTATCTCAATATGTGTAAATATAAAAATATTGAAGATTAAAGAAATCTTTATTAAGTTAATACTCGATTACTGTAAATAAATTATTATTCCTCTTGATTTTTTTCTATAAGGTTATAATTATTTGGCTACAACTTTCCCAAATACTGCCGCATCAGCTCAAAATAAAACAAAAGTATATTTATATAAAAAGCTTGTAAACTAGGTTATGGATGGCAATAAAAAGTAGAGCGACATTTTGTTAAAAAATAAAATATACTCAAATCAATATGTTATTTCATCTATTATTCTATTATTTCTAAATCTTACATCGAATAGTTGTTATTCGTTGAGAGAATCCGGGAAAATAGATGATGGTGTAATAAAATATTATAAAATTGAATTGATTAATGGTGAAATCATAGATTTTCAAAATACTAAACTTGGTTATGGTTTTAAATCCGGAGATAAAATAGTCAGCATAAGTAAATACGGGGAAATTATTGAAATTCCGCTTTCAGAAGTAAAAACAAAGCATACAAAGAAATTTGATTATGGAAATACATTTTTTCTTGGAGTTGGAATTGCTGCCGGATTATTCTTGATTTTAATAGGAATAATTGCAATAGGAATGGAAGGGAGGTCATTTGGAGGATAAATATGTCTGAGACAGACAAGTAAGTAATTTGTTTCGCTGAAATATCATAAATACGTAATTGTACTGATTTAATTTAGATAATAGTTCTTTAAATTCTTGTAATATCTATTGAACTTAATAAAATTATGTAGAGCCAATTTTACGGCTTGCGCAGCATTTTTTAAGTTGGGTTGTCTTAGCAAAATACATCGATATGTTACCAAAATAATTTCTTATAATAATAATTAAAGGGATTATTAGAACAGCGATAAAATGTTATTTAAGAAAAAATGGTAGGAATAACAGAAATTTAAAAGGAATGTTAGACAAAATATCAGTTCCATATAAGTTATATTTAGACAGCAAGTTTTAGTAATAAATTGATTTGTTAATATGGGTAAAGAAAAACCAAAATATCTTTGCAAGTATCGCCCTATTAACCGGCACACCTTAGATATGATTTTGTCAAACAAAGTTTATTTCTCTTTGCCCAAAGATTTTAATGATCCATTTGATTGTAATATTATCCCTGAATTAGTTTACACAACCGAAGAACGGAATAACTTTATTGCTAAATTGAAAGCCGAACGAAATGGAACTGAAGAAGAACTTAGAAATTTAGCAGAAAATACAAAAAAAACATTCGATCAAGGATTTCAGGAAACAAATCAAAACATTAGAAATAATCTCAGAATATTTTGCCTGTCAGCTGTTAATAACAATGTAATGATGTATTCACATTATGCCGATAGTCACAAGGGAATTTGTTTGGAATTTCTCGTTGAAGATAATTCTTTTTTTAATGTTTTAGATTACGTTCGGTATGTAGATAAGATCCCAGTCTTTCATCCATTTCTTGAAGATAGAAAACTTATACTTCAAAAATTACCCCAAATTGAAGTGTTAACAAAATCTTGTTCTTGGTGTTATGAAGAAGAATGGCGTGTTATGAAACGAGGTCCCCAACCAGATATTCATGAATTTTCGCCAAGTGCGCTTACGTCAATTATATTCGGCTATCAAACACCGTCTTCAGATAGACTTCTTATTGAAAAGATTATTCAAAATAGAGCAACACCAGTTCAACTTAAGGAAGCTGTACGCAAAGAGAATTCTTTTGAATTAGAAATTAGGCCAATAAATTAATATGCTAATGGCTATATAGTTTAATCTAAAGAATGCAAAAATAATATTGAATGAACCGGTCCAATAGGTAATAGAGAGCTGAGATCAATAATAATACAATTAGCATGGGTAGCAGTAAGAAAAGATGGTAATTTATTAAATAAGTTTGAAAGAGTATACAGTAGAAGCGGAAGCAAACAGAAAGCGATAGTAGCAATTGCTCGGAAGTTAATGATGAAGATACATGCTATTACAATAAAAGAAGAAGATTATGAAGTAAACAAAGCAGCATAATTATTGGTGACTACGGTAACGGCGTGCTTCAGTTGGAAAGT
>Ga0209633_10000956_pt1 | contig 31464 bp, 36 predicted proteins | sample Cruoilmetagenom1_FD_187290 | JGI IMG/M metagenome (GOLD analysis project Ga0209633, IMG submission 187290) | Oil polluted marine microbial communities from Coal Oil Point, Santa Barbara, California, USA - Sample 1 (SPAdes) (version 2) | ecosystem: Environmental > Aquatic > Marine > Oil seeps ... | reverse complement strand
TCTTATACCGGCGAAAATGTTATTGAAATTTCTTGTCATGGTTCAACGTATATTCAACAAGAAATTATACAATTGTTTATTAAAAATGGAGTCAGATTAGCGAATCCCGGAGAGTTTACTTTAAGAGCTTTCCTTAATGGAAAATTAGATTTGAGTCAGGCAGAAGCTGTAGCTGATCTAATTGCATCTGATTCGAAAGCTTCACATCAAATTGCCATGCAACAAATGCGAGGTGGATTTTCGAATGAAATTGAACAATTGCGTCAGGAGTTACTCAATTTTGCTTCTTTAATAGAATTAGAATTAGATTTTGCTGAAGAAGATGTTGAATTTGCCAATAGAAATGACTTTCAAAAATTAGTTCATAAAATCACAAATGTTTTAAAACGATTGATAGCATCATTTGCCTATGGTAATGTATTAAAAAACGGAATTCCCGTTGCTATTATTGGTGAGCCCAATGTGGGTAAATCAACCTTATTAAATACATTATTGAATGAAGAAAAAGCCATTGTTAGTGATATTGCTGGTACCACCAGAGATGCTATTGAAGATGAAATGATCATTGAAGGTGTGGTTTATAGATTTATTGATACCGCAGGCATTAGAGAAACTAAAGACACCATTGAAAGTATAGGTATTAAAAAAACATTTGAAAAGGCATCACAAGCACAAGTTATCCTCTATTTGCTTGATGCTGAAAAAATTAGAAATTTAAAATTTAATATTCAAAATAGCATAAAAGAAATTGATTTGCTTCGGCAAAAATACTCTAAAAAAAAGATCCTTCTCATAATAAACAAAACAGATACATTAACAGAAGAAGAAATCTCAAATCTCAAATCTCAAATCTCAGATCTTTTATTTCTTTCCGCGAAAAATAATGAAGGAATAAATACTTTAAAAAATAATTTAACTACATTGGCAAATACCGGAGCCTTAAGTAATAATCAAACCATAGTAAGTAATAGTAGACATTTTGAAGCCTTGAATAATGCCTTGACAGAAATTATCAATGTTCAAAAAGGCATAGATCAAAATATAAGTAGTGATCTTATCGCTATTGATATCCGTCAAGCCTTAAACTATTTAGGAGAAATTACAGGAAAAGTGACCAATGAAGATCTGTTAGGGAATATATTTGCTAATTTTTGTATTGGAAAGTAAGTTAAAAGTGCGGATAATTAGAATATCATATTTTTTACAAATTTTTCTTCTAATTTATGTAGTTTTTTTAAATGTAGTAAAAAAAATCATGAGCTATTTGAACTCTGTTTTATATTTGACTTAGAAAAAACCATAAAACGTTGATTTTATAAAACTTAAATAAAATTGATCACAACTGATGAGTGAGAAGGCTTACAACTTGTAAAAATGGCATTATTTCCAACTTTGCAATTCAATCAAATTTCCTTCTGGGTCTCTAGCATAAATGAAAGTGATTTCGCCAACGTCTTTCACCACTCTTTTAGTGATTTCACCAAAGGCTTTTCCACCGTTTCTTTCCAAAATTTCGAGAACTATTTCTACACTTTCAACTTCAAAAGCAATATGCCCAAATCCTCTTTTATTTGGTGATACAAAATCTTGTTTTTCAATATTCTTGTATTGATAGATTTCTAGAGTTGGCCCGTTCTCTCCATATCCCGGTAGTAGCAGATGAGCACCTTCCAATTTAGCATTTTCCAAACCAGTTCCTTTTTCCAGCCATTCTCCAGACTGTCTTCTAATTGGTGGAACAATTTTGCAATCAAAAGTTTTTACATAAAAGTCTGCGAGTTCCTTCCAATTCGTACTGATTATATTTGTATGGGCAAATTTCATTTCAACCAACTAAATTTTATCTAAATCAGATACTGTTAATTCGTTCTTAGTATTTCCAGTATTTAAAGTTGTGGCAGGCTCGAATAGCATCACGCTTACTTCTTCAAAAGCGTAAGGTTTATGTTCTACGCCTTTTGGAATAATTACAAATTCACCCGAATTAAGTTCTAAAGTTTTATCTATTAACTCAATGAATAATTTGCCGTCTATTACATAAAAAAATTCATCTTCTTCTTCATGTTTATGCATAACGAATTCTCCTTTAAACTTGGCTATTTTCACGAATTGATTGTTAAGTTCTCCAACTATTTTTGGTGTCCAATATTCATTAAATGTTTTTAATTTTGAATTTAAGTTGACTTTGTTAATTTCCATTTGTACTGTTTTTCAGTTTCTATACGACTTGGATATAGTTTGTATTAATTAACATCTCAAAAATAAGAAATATAGTTACTTGTAATTTATCCTTTAATTAGACTTTAGGTGGCAAGTTAAAAATAAAATTTAATAGTTTAATGAAACGTTAGTTAGATTATAGGCACCTCTTTAAATTAAAAATTTTGAAGTTTTTTTTTAATATATTATGTATGGCATTCCAATTCTGCTAATCAGCTGGTTTTATGTTCTGGTTGATATGAAAGAAATTAGTGGGATCGTACTTTGTCTTGATTTGTACCAATCTCCTATAATTACCTTTGTAGCTCGCCTTTACCCTATCCTGTCCTTCTTTCATCATAAAATTGACATAGGCACCTCCTTCGGCATAAGGCCCCACGCCCTCATGGTATGCTTTGCACCATTGGGTCACTTTATCGGCTTCAGAAGGGTCTGGTGTAACCCCAATGATGACCTGTACCCATCTAGTATCTCTATTGGCCCAAGCCGTATCTTCTTGGGCAGTTTCATGTACTTTGCCATCAATAGGATAAAAATGCGTTGTGGAGTGGAAATTAGGGACGTTGGAACCGTGTTTTATATTCTCTCGAATACATTCATCAGTAAGTTCGTTGACGTAATGTGCTCTCCAATACCAGTGCAACCCTTCAGGATAAAAATCATCGAACAGTCCATTAAGTGCAGGCATTGGCATTTCGCCTACCCAATCTAGAATTGGAGGTCCAAAGTCACGAATAGGTTTGAAGACTTCTTCGGCTTTTTCCATGGGTCCGGTATAGCACCAAACGATTCCACATACCTTATGGTTATGTAGTTCTTTGGGAAACGGATCACTTGGAGGTACCATCAAAAAAGCAAAGAAACCATACAGATCATTGGAGGCATTTTTAGTGACCTCGTCATAAAATTTCATAGCTTGCTCAGCTTGCTCCATAGGCCAGAACATAGGTCCTGCATACACATTTTTAATCGGTAACAAGTTAAAAGTGAACGATGTAACCACACCAAAATTTCCTCCACCACCCCGCAATGCCCAGAACAGATCAGGATGTGAGATAGCGTTGGCCGTTACCAACTCGCCCGAAGCCAAGACCACTTCAGCTTCCAAAAGATTATCGATCGCAAGTCCTCCTTTCCGACTCAAGTAGCCTAAACCTTCGCCAAGGGTCAGCCCTGCTACGCCCGTAGTACCATTTATACCTACTGGCAATGCCAAACCATGTTCATGGGTAGCCTTGTCCAAATCGCGTAACGTATTGCCTGGTTGCACCTTGGCGGTTTTTTTCTCAGGATTCACTTTGATATCCTTCATTTTAGACAAATCGATGACGAGTCCACCTTCTACTAAAGCCAATCCGGCTCCGTTATGTCCTCCACTCCGTATAGAAACTTCCAAACCATTTTCCCTTCCAAAGTTCACGGCCGCAATCACATCATACACATCATTACATTTTAAAAAAATTGCGGGATGTTTATCGATCATAGCATTGTAAATGGTTCTTGCCTCATCGTAGTTTTTATTATTGGGCAGAATAATTTCGCCTTTTACTTGCTGTTTTAATTCCTCTATTTTAGTTTTCATATACATTTTATAATTATTTTTTCTGAAGTTACAATTTAACCATTAAATTTTAGTTCTATTTCGTGTTTGAATGTGCTACACGATGCTGTAGCATATTTGTCTTATTTAATAACTTGATACTGTTGGCACATTTTTTTGTTGGGTCCAAGGCGAATGATGTTCGTGAACTATTTTCCATCCATTGTTTGTTCTCACGAATAATAAGGTTGTTTGTTCATTAATTATAACTAGATTATCTCCAAATTTTAAATGAAAATCAGACTGAAAAGTCATGTTAGCTACATCACCATAAACAGCAACTTTGAAATCTACTGTATCGAACTTTACCACTTCGGTTACAGCACCAAAAGCACCTCGTTCAAACTCTTCATTTGCTTCACCATCATTTACTGCTTCTCCATTTTTATATTCGGTAAATTTTGGGCTATAGCCGTGAAAGGAAATTAGTTTATCCATATCACCATCCCTAAGGCTTTGTTCAATTGCATCCCAGGTTTCAATTACTTCTTGTTTTGCTTCTGCGAATTCAGGATCAATTAGGTTATAGCCAGGATCGATACTTTGTTCATCGTCATCAGTATTACATCCTGTAATACATAACGCACAAATAAAAAGTACTGTAATTGTCAATTTAGTTTTCATAATTTTACATTTAATTGGTTAAGAGCTGTTCAACAAATTATGATATTACTATGAAGTACAGTTCTCATAATGTGCTACAACAATACTGTAAAACTAAAAGGTTACTAGCGTCTAAGATGTAAGTTTTGTTCCAAAACCTGAAACAATTTAGACTAGTATGATTTAAGAAGTATGTTTTTTGGTTACTTGGAATTAGACTTGGCAATCAAAGTGGGAAGGACATCAAATCTATTCCGAAATACCCTTGTAAAATAGGTTGGACTATTAAAACCCGAATCATAGGCAATTTCTGAAACCGTCTTACCGCTATCTTTTAAGGATCTAGCCGCATGTACCAACCGTAATTCAGATAGTAATCTATTAGGCGGTACTCCGAATAAGGAGGATATTTTACGATAGACTTGGGTCTTGCTAAGACCTAGCTGCTTGCTGAGGGTATCACTGTTAAAAGCTGAATTATTCAGGTTTTTTATCAGTACTTTATCTAATTTTTCAATTTCGATATAAGAGGTTTGATCAACAACAGTAATACCCGTTATATCTATTTTGGAAATATCCTTACTTCTGGAAGCAGAGAGTTTTGTATCCAAATCCATGCATAGTCCTAGTTGGAAACCGAGTCTGGACAAAACCTTTACTTTTTTCTTCGTTTCTTCGAACAAATCCGTGCTATGCTCGTCAACTGGTTTCCCGGTGGCCAAAGCAATACTAAATATCATATTCGCCTCTAAGGTCTCAAAGAACTTGGCTATCTCAATGGAACAGGTTACAGCATCGTAGGCATCTATAAAAGAAGCCATCAACTTCTCGCTAGGAACCTTGACAATATTTCCGTTGTTGTTCGTTATGGAATCAGTAATCTTGGCAGTCATCAATGCTTGGATTTCATTTAATTCCAAAAAGTCTACTAACATAATAGTACGAAAGCCACTATCAATTTCTCCAGATACGGTCAAAGCCAGATCCAGTTCGTTTTGACCTCCCTCCCCCATAAATGGAATAAACTCATTCTCACGTGATACCTCGATGACGTTGCAGGCCCCTACGCCATGAGCCTCTTTGTGACTCTCCATGCATGCCTCTTTATTAGGGCTTTCCATTAAACAAAAAGCCGTTTTCTGATGAAGATTAAGATAATACCTCTTGTATATCAAGCCATGTTTATTTTGAACGGCAACATCTCTCAAATGAGCTCTATACATATCGTCTTCGGTAATAGCGTCCGAATCGATTTTATGGAAGTCCATGAATAATGGCATACTTAATTAGTTTTAGTAAGCTTAGAACCACTAATATACAACTTTTTTCAAAGTAGTTTTGTTTGAAGAAAAATTGGATTTTTTATACACTGGATTAAAACTGGGAGTTCTAGGAATAGCGTATATGATTTTATTGAAAAGACTTCTTTGATTAGGTTTAAAAGGAATCAAATTAGTGTTCCACAAAACGACCGTATACTAAAACTATATAGATGAATTAGACCTATAAAGGATTGAGATAAATCAATCCGGTAATTAAGAGAATCGGAATTTCTTTTCTCAAAATAGATTCAGTCAAATTTCGATCAACTTTAAATTCCATTATTAGCAATGGAATTGGTAAAATCAAAATTCCATAATAAATGAGTGTTTTTAAAAATCTGAGTTTGGATTGAAATAATTCAAAAATATCCAATAAAAAAAGCAACATAATTATGTAAAAAGTTATTCGAATTATTTTCAACATATCATTTTTTTAGGACGGGTAATAATAAAGGATAACGGTTGGGCTTATGCCCAGTAAAGGATTTCGAAGCAATTACGTTTCAATTTATTACTAATTTATATTACTAACATTTACTATAAATTCAACCGCTAGAACCCTTATTGAGTGTAGCCTTGTTATATGCCTGTGGTTTTTTCTTATCTCATCCATCCTTCTATTTTGTAAATTTTCTCTATAAGTTTTCTTTCTTGTCCATTATTGTCAGGTCTGAACCAAACTTCAAATCTTACTGCGTATGGTCTTCCCCAATCTCCTTCATAAATCGTAAAATGGTTATCTCTTCTAAAAGTCATTAATTCATTCGTTGCATTTTCAACCTTAATTGAACTGCGTTTTGGCAATCGGTCAGCTGAAAGAGGGTATTCTTACGTCACTTCAAAAGCCTTTAAATAAACTGTTCCACTTTCAATCTTTCCAATCCATAAGTCGTATTCATAAAGTCCGGGCTGAAATGAATTATAAAGTTCAAAGTCTGTTCTATTTCTTTCCAAATTCGTAATGGAATCTGGTCTTGTTTGAAAATCATCACCTTTTGGTACGTGGAGTTCTATATTTTGAGGTATAGTTAAATTATCAGCCCATTTGTCTCCATCAACGGTCTCGATAAAAAACAAAAACACCCCATATAAAATAAAGACTCCAATAGTTCACATTTCCTAAGTCATTGCTTTTAATTACTTTACTTATTACAACCAGTCCAAATGTAGTTGCCAAAAAAAGGATTGGTCTCCACCATTTGTCAAAAATGTATGTGAACATTCTATTCATTGTTTTTTAGTTTTGGTTGGTGTCTTGCCATGGCACATAACGGGAGTCTACGCAATAACCCCTAAATTTACTGTTTTAATTAATATAACCATCTGATTATCAATATTAATAAATTTAAAATATTGAGTTTTTGCGTAGACTGACGGTTTGTCTATGGTTTCGTTGCGAACCTCGCCCAACTATTTAGCAAAAGCTTTATCTTAACAAGGATACCAATAGCCAAAAGCATATACTTTTCCTTCTTTAAAATATATTCTCAATTCATCATCCCAATCTTTATTAAATTTTAATACAATGATTCCTTTACCTTTATTGTTTTTTATTTCGTACAGATAATTACCATATGCTATTGGGAAGATTTTTTTTAATTCATTTATAGTTGTTTGATAAGATATTTTTTTGTTTTTATATATGACAAAGTTGTCGTTATAATTCTCAAAATCAATATATTCAAAATCTGCATTTTTACCATGAACAAAATAATTTAACCCATTTTTTTTATACATAAAAAATTTAATTCCCTTTTTTATTTCATCTTCGAATCCACATTCTATTTCCATATCAATCGATTTAATTTCATCAAATTTTTTGATGATTTTAGTTAAGTCTTTTTTCTTTGCGAAAAGAGAGAATTTAGCATTTATTTTAAAGTCATTTTTATTTACTATTTGATGTTCTTGAGCTTTTAGAATCATTGATAAGCTTAAGAAAAGTAATAAAAGATAGGTTTTCAATTTTAATAGATTTTTGGGTTCTTAAAGTTTTGCTAACGGCTTAATTATGATTAGTAAGGGGCTATAAGCACACTTTATTTTGAGTTAAGCACCAAAACCTGTATTAATTATTGCTTTTGTTATCATTTGCTTCTTTTTCTATATCTATTGCTTTTTTTAGTGTATAATCATACGTTATATTACTGCCTTTCAATAATTTATGATTTATCAAACCATATTCTCTATAGGTAAGTTTAAGGTTGAGATGGCTTGCAATTGTTAACGAGTCCTCAAAATAAGATTTAGAAATCATATATTCTCCCGCTTCTAACCTAAGCGTATCCATACGTATTCTTTTATATCCATACTCCGTTATATTTTTAGCCTTTTTCTTTTTTACTTCTATTCCTTTAATAATTTCCAACGTATACGGGGTCTTAAGGTCTGTCCATTTTAAAATGAAATTTTCATTTTTAGAAACCTTTTCAGGTATATTAAATTTAGCATTTTTCTTTTTCTTTTCAGGGGCAATATATGCTAAAGGGTATTTAGTGCTGTCAGGTAGAATTATTTCAAAATAGTAGGAATCATTTCGAGATAAGCTATCTGTTCTATAAAAAGATTTTTTTGTGTAGTACAAGTCATTTTTAACGAAGAGATTCATCGGTTCGCCATTTAATAGAATTTTTATTTTCTCATTAATTATTTGCTTTTTCCCATTAGACAATAAGACTTTTAATCCGTCTAACGATGTATCTTTAGTACCTTCTTCTATAATAATATTTGCCTTTAATTTGGAAATGTTATTGGAGTCATTTTCTGATAGTTCTGCCACATCACATGAGTTTAAAACGACAATTACTAATAGTATTTTGTAATATTTTAGTTTCATAAGCTTTGTAAATTTCTGAAGTTAATTTCTTCAAAAGGTTTCAATAATCTATTTCATTTTTAATTCTTTAGCTATTTCTAAAGCAGTTTTTATATCGTTCGCTAATTCTTTGATAGTATTTATGGTATCTAGTTTTCCTGACGGAAAAGAAAATAGGCCATTTTCATTTTTTACAGCTAAATAGAGTTGCTTGTTTTGAAAAGATAACATAATAGGCTGATTAAATTTTTCTTTAAGTGCAACAATACGCTCCATAAGTGCCGTAGATAATACGTAACGCGCTTCTACCTGGTCTGTGCTATACACTATAAATTGATTGGTAAATCTTGGGTCTTCAAGATTAATTTTTTGCTCCTCTTTAAAATTCAAACTTAATACTCTATCTAATTTCGCTCGTTGATTGCTGGGTAAAATAACAGTATGGCCATTTAAATTCTTTTTAAATTGCAACCAGCAAAACATTCCTCTATAGGTATAATAGATATTGTCTGCCGACTTGCCTGAAACGATGTTTTTAAAGACATATTGATATAAAATAACGAACATATTAAGAAACGGAATACGCATCAATGCATCTATAAAGGTGTTAGAGACATTCTCTTCGACAATACCAATATCCGCAATGTTTATCTCGATATAATTGACTTTGCTTCTTATCTGACCATAACTGTAAATTGGTGCCTCCTTTTTTATCCAAGCAAAGAGTTTACTCGTTACAATTTGGTTCACTGGCGCCATGGTATTTTGAGCAAAATCTACCTTTGGGAAAAGCAGTTTTACCATTTTGGTGATGGTCTCCGTTTCTTTTATTTTAAATTTTTGAAACGCTTTTGTAAACATAAATGTGGTTATGTATAACAACAGCATGAGGCCAATTAAAGGATATGTCATGGCATACGGATTGCTAGCAGATGGTTGAAACTGTTTAAAAAATTCGGGAATGTTATTTACAATATCTGGAAAGTAGCTAACCGACATATTAAGGAGACTTGCTACAAAAAATAGACCTGTAATGACCCACATAATTTTTTGAAAAAACTGTGCTGTTTTTCTTTTTTTGTAAATGTCGTTTAGTGACTTTTGTGTTAGCTTATAAGTCTTTTCGATTAACTCTTGCATACAACCAAATTTTAAACTTGAGGCCAATCAATGGTGTTCCAAGGGCTTTCTGGCTTTTCTAGCACTTGTTTGTACATGTGGTATACTTCTTCTCTATAAGAACGTTCACGGTGTTGTTGGTCAAATGCAAATCCTATTATGAAACTCTTTCCAAATTCTTCCCAAGATGAAAAATGCTCAAGGGCTAGTTCTCTAGCAAAGTTTATTACTTTTAGTGCTTCGTCTTCTGAAATAATATTTGCGGTAAACGCTTTTCGCGCTTGCCCTACCAAAACTCCTGCATCATATCCTGCAATTCCCAAATCCAATTCAGCGTCAAAAGTGACAAGACCTTTTTGTTTGAGTTCATTTAATGCCTTATTGGTTTTTAAAACTTTTAGATAATTAAAGGCTCTATCGTTCTCGCCAAAATAGTCTTTCATAAGTGTATCCCATTGCGCTTCGGGTTGGGTTTTTATCATATTATAAATAAAATTATAGTACCAGCGCCGACCATCTTTCATAAAATATTCGGTCATATCCCAGTACCCTTCTGGTGAGTCCATGCGCCATCGTTGCAAATAACGATTTGAAGTTTTTTGATTAAGAAATGTAAGTGTATTCGTGTCTGCGCCAAACCATTCTGCTATAGGTGTATAAAAAGCAATGGCAAACTCCTCTTGTTTTGTTAAGTTGCTTTCTTGAGCTACATTGAATTTTGCTGTTTTTAAATCTGATTCATCGTAGCCTTCTTTCGCTGTTTTAAAATATTTATAAGCGTAAGAGGCAATTCCCAGAGCTAATATTATATAGCCATACCATGGTAAATTTTCTAACATTTGCATAATTGGTAATTTTAGTTGTTTAATAATTGGTCGATATTTACTTCTTTTTGTTCCGCTACTGGAATTTCTAATAAAACTTGTGTTTGGTCTTTACGGATGCCAGCTATAATGTTTGCCGGAAACATTTGTATTTTGTTATTAAAGCCTGTTACAGCAGCATTATAAGCTCTACGTGCAGCAGAAATTTGATCTTCTATATCAGATAATTCAAACTGAAGATGTGTAAATTGTGTATCTGCTTTTAAATCTGGATAGTTTTCTACGTTTATATTTAAACCACTCATTACCTTAGTTAACTCATTTGACGCTTCAATTTTTTCTTGAGGATTAGCAGCAGTTTCTGCTTTCGTTCGTAACTCGGTTACCCTGAGCATAATTTCCTTTTCATGAGCTAAATATTTGTTTAGCATTACCACTAAATTCGGAATTAAATCAAATCGCTTTTTGAGGTATATTTCAATACTTCCAAAGGCTTGTAATACTTGGTTTTTGTTCGCAATTATTTGATTGTTTATCACAATTACTGCAATAATCACTACTGCTAAAACGATCATACTTATTTTTAATATCATACTTTAATTAGTTTTAAATTAGTTTTTAATCCAGCTTAATAAACCGGTATTGTTATTCTTATATATGACCAGTAACCAATTATCTTGTTTCTTTAAAATGGCGACTGTTTCGTTGTTTAGGGTTCTTATTTGATTTCCAATCATAGCGTCTCCGGTACAAGGGTCTTTCTTCTTTTCATCGTCGACTAAAGGTTGTGTTCTTAAAATTCCTGATAATTGTTGCTTCTCTGGTATCATTGTAACATTTTTAACTTCTGTATCAGAATGATAACCTATCGTACTTTGGGTAAAACTATTATCATTCTTTATGGTCAGCTCAAATAGCATCACATACGGAAAGCAACCTATTGAATTGGTTCTAACATAAATTGTAGTTTCTTTTCCTTGCTTTACATCAACTAAGGCTCCTGGCCCATTCCATATTTCAACAAAATCGTTGCCTTTATTCACCAGCAATACTGTTGCTTGATGTAGTCGTTCTTCATTATAGATAATGTCATTAAACCCATCGTTATTAAAATCTACCAGGTGTATGTTTTGACTTTTGATATCAAATACATCAGTATCACCACTTTTGGTGAAAAACTTGGCGTTTTTAATTGTTGAATAACCTGAACTATCTAAAGAAAACTCAGTTTCTGATGGCTTTTGTAACAATTGAAGTTGTGTTTGTAACGAACTATTGGTTTGAGCATTTCCCGTTAAGGCCATACATATACACCAAATACCCAAAAAGTGTGTTTTAGTTGTCATGTATACATTATTTTTTATTGAAAACTTCTTTAAAGACATAGTTATTAGTGAGCTCATTAGCATCATTCTTTCGTTTACCTAATAAAATACCATCACTTAATTTGAGCTCTAAATTATTTAGATATGAGTATTTCATTTTTTCAGGTGCAGCCTCTATAATTACATTGTTAGTTTTTAATAATTTCCATCTAAAGTTTCCAAGTGAGGTGATGGACTCTTCACCGCAAGTCGAAATAGATTTTTCTAATACAGCGACATGCTCTTTGTTAAATTCTAGCACTAAATATAGCTGCCCACCAGCGCAATCGCTATTCCCTACCACTTCTTCATATATTGTTGCTACATTGGCTACAAGTGTTTTGTTTGTTAATAAAAGTTCCATTTTTTGTGCTTTACAGGATAATGCCATGATTACTAAAATGATACTTAAAACTAGTTTGTTTACATATTGCATGATCAATGTGTTTTATATTTTAACAATCGGCTTCACCTGTTTTCAAATCAATGGCTTTACCTTTGCCGTACCACACCCAATTATTCTCATAATCCCAGTCTACATAAATACTATCAAAAAAAAGACTACATCTATCATTACTCGTACCTATTACTTTTCCGTCGGCATCAATTAGAATAACTTTTACAGAAAGACTTCCCCTACCACCATCTCCCGGCATAGTTGAAAAAAAAATGCTGCGATTATTTTTTATGACTAATTCATATTTGCCATCTGGGCTTTGGTAGGTAGCTAAAATCATAGCATCGTTATAGAAGTATCTTCCTGTTAGTGCGATAAGCACTAAAATCGTGGCTAGTATGTATATTATTTTTGCTTTTTTTGAGGTCATCTTTGCTAATTTCAATTCTTATAAATAGAACCATTATATTTTAAGGTTTTTATATCTGTACTACTGTCTTTAGTTGTTTGACATTCCCCTATCTCGTCTTCTTTATTTTTGATTTCAATAACAATGCTTTTGACCAGAATATCAAAGTAACCATTGGTCTTTTTGTTAGTCATAATAAGTGTGTTTTTAATATCTCTAAATTCTCCATCACAATTGGTATCCCATTCACCACCGTTGACCATTACATCATAATTTTTTAAAATCTTTGTCAAAGAATTCTCTGATTTTACAAATAAGGAAATGGTTTTATTACTATATGGGTTTGGTTGAGACCTATTGTAACGATACATTCGTATACCAAATGCTCTTGAGTCTTCAGAAACTAGATATGGCGCAGTATCAATCGATATTTCTTCTATCGCTACAGCATCTGAAAGCCAGTCATTGGTTTTATAACTCTCAAAATAGTTGTGTGTTATTTTTTTGGTTGTAGTGTTTACCAGTACGATATGACTATTGAGTTCAAACATATCGTCTTCCTCTATAGCAATTTCGGGAATTACTACAATGGTTTCGTTACTATTATGAGGTTGCACTTTAGAAACGATAAGGTCTTCTTTAATTTTTGATTTGTTTAAATTGAGTTGCTGTATTACATTATCAATAAGGCTTATATCGTTAGATTGGGTATTTGTATTGACTGAAGCGATTGGTTTTATTGTACCATCATCATCAATTTTGAACATCTCAATGGTTGTGCTAATTTCTTCCAAATCAGCGATGCTATTAATGGTTAGTTTATCTTCTTCTATTCTTGATTCAATTTTAAACATACCCTCCGCAATTTCATCATAAGAAATAACTTTAGAATCGATGATTTTGCCATTTAAATCATAATTGATTAATACAGATTCTAGTTCATGCTCGCCCTTCAAAACTATTAATACAACAGTGTGAAAGTCTTTTGAAAAATCTAGTTTATAAGAAGCTTTCGCTTTGTAATTATGAGTGTTTTCATGAAAACTTGGATATAATTTTTCTAATTTCAAAGCTCTTATCTCTTCTTTATCATAATACTGTTTAGCATCAAAATTATCAAAATTTGTAGAATCAATAAAGGGGGGTGATTTGGTTTTAATGGCATCAATAATGTTATTAAAATTTACAGTTGTATGCGCTTTAGCGGAATCACTGGTGCCTTCTACATTAGCGGCGTCTTCTGCTTTAACTATGGGTTCTTTCTTTTCCTTTGGTTTTTGAGAACAAGCAAAACATGTAAATAGTATTAAAATATAAATCTTCTTCATTTATTACAGGAATTAAATAGTGTGTCTGTTTTTATGATTTCTCCTTCTTTCCAATACGTCAAATTCCCAAAAAAATTAATAGTATCATTTTTACAATAACGCAAACTAAACTCTGCAATTTTATATTTTTGATAGTGTTCTAAGAGCTCACTACTAAATCCGCCAGGGTCTTCTTCATTGTCAATAAAATGTGCTGTTCCAGCTTCTCCAAAAGGAATAATACCCAAAGTTTTATAATACTGATGAAAACTTATTGAGGCATTTATGGCGGGTAACGACCAATCAGCGTACTTGTATTTAGTTTTAAGAATTTCTTCACCTCCATTCATTTGATCGTTCATTTTTTGAATCACCATTTCTTTTATGATGACTCGTAATGAGTCTTTATTATCTATTTGATTTTTTACTAGGTTAACATGTGGATACACATTTGACTGTATAAACTCCATTTTAACAAAAAACAACCTATAAATTGATATACTAGCAATGACACCGACACTCAAATAGAGCATCGTCTTAACTCTTATCTTTTTTCGAAAAATCCATTTAAAGATTTTAAATAAATATACTATACCTATACTTGCAAGTATCAATAATAGTATGATTAGTAGTATTACCATTTGTCTGTTTTAAATGCTCCTTTTTTTAATTGATAAACAATTGAGTTTAGTTTAAAATTCTGATCCCTTTTCCCATTTAAGAATATCTTTAAATACCGATTTTTCTTGTCTAACTTCGTGCCTAGCTGTTATCCAAATATTTATGTCTTTTCCCTATAATTAAGTTATTGATTATTTTTCAATAATATTTACCGTCCTCACACTTATTTCGTTTCCAATGTTTTGCAAGAAACTCTAGAAACAATTTTTGATGCTGTAAGTTTTTACTTGCCATAAATTCTCCTCCATAAGGATTATCGCCACCACAAATCATGGTTTCTCCCCTTAGAGCATATTTTGTGAGTCCCTCATACAGTATCATTTTCATAGTTCCTGGGTCCATTCCTCCACGGCAAATGGAAACATAGGGCATTGTTATTTCGGTGATGCCGTCATTATCTAAATCGGTTATTGTTGTTGCTTTTGGCGTAAACCCCGTAAACAAATCGACACCAAAGCACTCTGTATAATCATATATTCTCCACATTCTTTTATAATCTTTGCTAGCGTTGTTCTTTTGAAAGAGATACGCATACAATTCAGATTTGTCTTGAAGCGTATAATCTGTTGAACCTTTCTCATAATCTTTCCAAGTAAAATGACCAGTGACGGTCTGTATTAGAATATTTTCTCCATTAATGTCGGTCCATTTTAGTGCTTCAACGACAGTGCCTCTAAAATCTATCGATTTTGGAATGTCGTCATAACTCAAGGTGTCAATTTTTATAGACTTATTTGAATTTTCTTTATCCCAAATACCTAACCAAACATCTGGTTCTAGTTCGCGAAATTTTTCTTTGTGACTTTCGGTTTGTCCAAACATACCGTACGTCACGGTGAGGCAAATTATAAGTATTAATAGTTGTTGTTTCATAGGTTTAATTTCTGGTTTCGATATAATCCTTTTTCTCTACCATTTCACTTTATTTTTTCTTGTTAAATAGTTTTACAGTACGTTATATCTTCAATCTTTATTTACTTTTTTGGTCATTGTAAAATCCTCTATTTCAAATTCAAAATACACCTCATTATTTTCATTTAATAAACGGATTTCATCGATGTCATACAGTGAATAGTTTTCTGTATTATTACCAAAGTCTAATTCATCAATTTCCATTTCTATAAACCCCATATTTTTAACTACTCTTATTATCGGCGTTGAATCAATAAAACCGACATCGTCATGTCTTAATCTATAATTTTCAACACGTCTTTCATACTTAAGTTCGGTAGCAAATTCTGCAAACTTAAAAAAGCTGAACCCCATTGGCCCAAAGCTTGATATAATTGACATTGCTATGACCGTTATACCCAAACACCACTGCACCCATCTTTTTTTTATCCATTTTACAATTATTACAACAGTCAATATGAACCAAGTCCAAAAAAAATTTTATCGCTTATTTGACCTGCAAACGATATGCCTTTGAGTAAATACATAGTAAACATTACTAATTGCACTACTGTAATTGCGATATAAGCTTTTATCATTTTACTTTAAACCTATTTACAATTAGGTTTTTTAACTATCCGTGTTTTCTTTCTGAGTAATCTATTCATAAACAGCCCAGTAAAAATTACTCCCAAAAGGGCTATGAATCCATATGCTTCTATAGCTTGTTTATGGTAAACAACACCATCTTCAAGAGAAAAATGTTTTCCATCAACATTGTAATCAAGATTTGCTCTTTGAGTATAGCTCCAAATGAAGAATGACGTAATTAGCCCCATTATTAAAGCTAGTAATTGTTGTATACGGTTCATTTATAATTATTTTCTCTTATGTACTTGATCATTAACTTCTATTCATTTTTTTTGCTTTTCCAATAGATTCTAGAAATGTCAAATGTTCTTTCGGCTCTATTTATTTTATATGCTATCGTATTCCCTTTGAAACAATTCTCAGAATTATTTTTAGTAAAAAACCAAGAACCTATCTCAACATAATCTCCAGCTCCAAACTGAAATTCAAAAGTTATTAGATTATCTTCTAGTAATTCAAGACACTCATTTGAGTTAGTTAAAACTAGTTCTTTATCAAATTCACCGAACCAGTTTCTCATTTTGGTTGGAGACAACTCACCATCTTTAAAGTTAAATGTGTGAATGTCGTTTCCATCTCCTACTCTATCATTGGTTACAACAAAATAATCGTCTTCAGTAAATTTGTAGATTGATAAAGTCCAAAACCCATCAATAACTTGAATTCCAATTGCATTGGGCTCTAGGTATTCAATATTGTAGTACATTTCTGTAGAATCAATCATGAAATTATTTTTTTCAATAAATGCTACTGTTTTCTCTCTGTCTGTTTTGTTCCATTCCCAACTTGCCATTGAGCTTTCTGGCAGCATTTTTAAAATAGTAAGAAGCGATTTATGTCTTAGGTAATCAATATAAATTGTATCTCTATATGGAGCGTCGTTCTCTATTTTAGAGACTGATGGCGTTACTAAAGTATCGTTAGTTTCCGGTGTACTTTGTATTGACGATGATTTACCTTTAGAAGTACAGGAAAAACAACAGATTGTTAAAATGAGTACTACGACCGACCTATAGTTGAATATTTTTTTAAGCTTACAATGAATCATAAAGTCTCTATACTATTGTTTATCCTAATCATTTGTATTTATACTACCCATAAAAAAATCTTCTTTACCACTTCCCGAATAATAGCCATTGATCATTGTACTGTATATAAATTGTGTTTCAGAAATCCAATAAAACCGCTTGAACAGACATGGATCGTGTGTTTTATCAAATTCTGTCAAATAGATATATTGGTCATTTACTTTTTTTTGAAAGAAAAAAGAAACACATTCTTGTCCTCCAAAAAAGCCGTTTAAGCGCACCGTATTTTTTGGTGAAGCAATTATGTATTCTGGATTTCCAACCGTTTCGAGCTTTTCTCCGGTTTTTATGGAGATTGAAAAATCACTTGAATGCCCACCTTCAAAAAGTAAAATTTCTTCTGATGGGTAATATGCAACGAACCCAAAATCAACATTCTTTTCATCTATGTTTAACGTTTGTCCGTTTGGCAAAAAAACCTTATCAATAGCATTTCCGTCTTCAAGCATGTCGTTTTTACCCCATGTTACTCTATGGGAGAGCAATTTCTTTACCTCTTCAAAAGATGTCAGTTTTTTAGGGGTATGTTTAATAGGTTTATACAATTTATAAAAACGTGTACTATCAATTTTATCTATTTTCAAACTCGCCTTTATCAGTTTTTCTAAATAGTATTTTACTACGAAACCTTTATTATTCCATTCATAAGACTCGTCATTTATATCTTGGTAAGGAAAATTGTCATATTTAACTTTTACCCATTCAGATTGAATAGTATCGCCATCTTCTATAACTTCATAGCTTATGCTGGTTTTATCTAAGATGTTTACTAGAGAACCATATGGTAATTTTCCGATTCTCGCGGCTTTGGTACCCGCTTCTTCTCTAACAATAAGGCCATTGGCAGCATTCGTAAAATAACGCTCTTGACTCCATATACTAATGAAATTGAATAGAAAGAAAATGAATACTACTGTCTTTTTCATGATTGTTATTTTTGAATATTCTAAATTTTAATGTGCTCCAATTCATTGAAATATTAAGAGACTGGAGAGTATCTCTATACTTTTCGCCTCGGTACAACTGTTTTCATTAATTTTATTTTTCCTCCTAAAATTCCGCCAGATATAAATGTTGGGATGAATCCGAACAATAAAATCCAAAAGAATGGTTTAACGTAATAATCAACAATCGCATCATAGATATTATTTCCTCTCATCAGTCCTTCTTCTACAAACCCAACAGTTGAACCTCCAAAAACGCCAACAATCAGAATAAGCACTAGTCCGAACATTCCAACAAAAATCGAATTCCATTTTTTTCTACAAATTAGGCGCTCCATTTTTTTTCCGATAAAATAACTTGCACCAAATAATGCTGTTAATCCAAGTCCAAAATTTAACGGAAAATGTAATATAAAACCAAATACACCTTTTATCGGATTTTTAGTTTCAGTTGTTGAAAGCATAATAAAAATCAAAACCGCAATCAGCAGATTTATCCCTACTGTTATAAATGTATATTTTACTGCTTTATTCATTTCGTTCTTTCAGTCGTTTTAATACTTTCTATTTTTTACTAGATACGGTTTTGGCATTCTCTATAGCATACAACCAACCCTCTCCACTACCTACATATATATTTCCATTTTTGTCTATACTTGGTGTAGAGAAAATACTGAAAATAGTATCTTTTCTAGAAGCATATGTCCTATTACGTAGACCATAATCATTAGGTCTCCTATCAATATTTTTATGGTCTCCTATATATAATTGCCATATAACTTCTTGTTTCTCTAGATCAATTGCATTAAAACCTCCATCATATCTACCAAGGTATAAGGTGTTATTCGCAATTACTGGCGAGGCCCAGTGAGGATGTGTTGCCTCTCCCATTGGAATTTCATTGATTATTTTTCCGTCGTTTAAGCCTAATATTGTTAGTGTATTAGAATACGGAGAACCATAAAAAATAGCGTCGTTCCATATTGCCAAAGAACTTCTGATGTTTCCATGCAAAGACTCGTAATCATCATCAGTGGCTTTCCAAAGTAACTTCCCATTCGTTTTATTAAATGCGTAAACTGCTGGACTATCGTAGTATGTGCTACGAATAAAGGGAATGATTAACTGATTATCAGCAATTGTTGGGGCTGCATAAATACTTTCAAAATCCTCTCCGTGTTCACCGTGAAATTCTGGTGTAATTTCCCATACGCTTTTTCCTTTTATGTCTAAACAAACTATTTTTCCTTCAACAAAAGCTGCATAGATATAATTTCCATCGGAAGATATCCCGCCTCGTATATTAGAATCTGCCACTTTTTTATCTACTATTATTTTACCATTATTTTTATTAACTATGAGAATAGTTCCTGAGGCATCTCCAAAAATGACTGTATTGTTTATTATTAAGGGTTGAGAATATACTTCCCCTTCTCTTTTTATATTCCATTTTTCAAAGCCTGTACGTGCATTGATACATCGTAAATACCCATCGTCTCCAGTAGCATAAATAGTGTTATTAGCATATGCGATACCACAAGCATCCGTCAAGGTTTTAAAATGCCAAACGATGCTTCCATTATCTTTATTTAGACAATAAATTCCGTCTAAATCATCTGGTTTATTGTGTTTACTCCCTGAACTACCTACAAATACCTTATCGGAAGTAATCACACTATTGTTTAAATATCCTTGTATGCCGATATAGGTTTTCCATTTAATTTCAGGATCATAAATGGCTGGCCTATCTACGAGCCCTGTCCTCTTATTGTTCGCTTGAAACGTGTTCCAACTCGGACTACATCCAATTAAAATAAAAGCTACTATGAATGGAATACAAATTCTCATTTTAAATTTAATTCTGTGTTACTATGAGCAAAATCAATTAATAAATTGACATATCTAACTCCTCAAAATCCTTAATCTCTGAGAGTTTGATAAGGGTATCTATTTTTATTGAACTCGTGGTATCTTTAAAAACTTCGTCATTACCCTCATCATCTTCATTTATATTTTCTTTAATTAATTTCACTTTGGTCAAAAAATTGATATAGGTTTCTCTGTTGACTATCGGTCCATAATTACTACTGGACTGATATTTAATTAGTTTAAAATTAGCATTTAGCAATCTGAACGTGTAGCTCCAAAATCCATATCTCCCATGTTCAAAATGAATTATCAAATCTCCTTTTATTACCTCGAAAGAAAGCTGTGGTGCGTAATAATTACCGCCATCTTCATTCTCTGAGTAAAAACAATTGTAATTTTTAGTAGCTACTTGATAGTTGCCTTTATTATTCAAAAGAATAATGATTCCTCTACGATTACGGTCTACTATTTTTTCAAACCGATTGACGACATTATTATTTTCATCATTGCCTTTTATGATTAAAATACAATCTTCTTGTCCATTAATATTTAAGTCTCCGTAGAGCTTTTCATATAGCACATAATCTTGCGGTACAAAATCTGACGTGGATTTTTTACGAAGGCTTCTACAGCTACTAGCTATAAAAATCAAATTTATTAATATGGTCAAAATTCTATTCATATAATTGCTTTAAAAAAATCGAATCTTGCTTTACAAATTTTCCATCTTGATATGGATCTTGGTAATAAATTGTGTTTTCAAAACTGATACCATCTCCTTTATGGTTATGTTTTGTTACCCAACCATCATTAAATGATTTTTGTTCTATTTTTAGTTTGTTTTTATTGTAGTTTATTGCTTTTTCATATTCAATTAAAAAGTTTTTATAATATTCTTTTGACTTATCTAAAGCATTTTCTAAATAAATACTATAATTAGTTTCTGGTTTTAGTTTTTTATATAACAAATATTTTCTAAAATTAGAACCGTACCATATCATTGCAAGTTTATCTCCTTTTTTCTTAATGATTACTTGGTTGTGTAAATAGATTCCATTTATAAAATTTTCTTCAGAAATTCCTTTATCTGGATCATTATCGCATATTGATAATTCATAGTAAGCATTTTTATAATTTCTTAAAGCACCTTGACTTTCAATAGGTCTTATTCCTTTTATTTTTTGGGCTGAGTAATATCCGTAATCCGTATTAGATAATTTTTCTATAATTATATTTGCGCTTAAAATTTCGTCATCTTCAGAGCCAATAAAAAGTGTATAACCTTTTATTAATTCAAATTCACCAGAAATATCATCTTCACCAATAGGATCTGTTTGATTTGTTTCGGACTTTATTTTAGTGCAAACCATATCTCTATCATTCTCTTCAGGTATTGATTTACGTTTCTTCAAACTAGCTGAATCACTAATATCAATGCTCTGTTTAACATCACATACATACATGAATGCATCTTCTTCATTACTAGATTGGGTTTTATAAATAGTATTTGTCAACATCCATTGATCTTTTTGATACCTAATAAAATAAAAATGTGAAGCAAAATCTGCATCAAACTGTGGATGTGGAGAATCGAATAAAAAAAACAAAACTGATCTGGCATCCTTATCTTCTAAATCATTTATAAGGTAATACTTCTTCTTTTCTTTGATGTAGCTTAAGGCTTTATCTTGGAAATAATTAACTCCATCAGCTTCCCAATGCCCTTTGTTGCAAATTCCAATTATATTTCGTTCATGCTCTTTGTATTTCTCATTATTTATTAGATCAAACCAATAATCTAAATAGTCATTGCACTCTTCGTATAGCTCTTGGGGCTTATCATTAACAGAGTCCCACCCAAAGTAGTCGTAGAATTGATCAAAATCTTTTGGAAATTGTCGTAAAAATTCTTTGTCATTCTTAGTGCTAAAACTTTTCTGTAAATTCTGAATGGTAATTGTATCCTGTATTGAAGCATTAGCGTTAGAATCCCGCTTTTTATTGGAATTACAGGTTAAAAATGTCAGCGAAAAGAGTACTATGTAAATAAATTTGTTCATATTTTAGTTTCGCTTTTAGTGATTACAAAATCGACTTTTATAGGTGTTTAAATGCTTTCGTAGTATAGGATGCAAGTCTCCTATGCTTTTATTATCCTCACTTTCTTTGAGCTGTATTTGCACTTCTTGATTTACTTCGTCACAGTTGAAAACATAGGTTTCGAAATATTCATTGTCTTGAACTTCATTAATATATTGCGTTACTTTAAATGTGACTTGGTTCGTATCAACATTAGAAATAATTTCGTGTTCAGTATAGCTCATCGCACAACCCGAACCACAACTTATTGAAAACGTGTTTTTAGTGTCTCCAACAGAATTTTCAGAGGATTGAATGTCTGTTTTTTCTGAATCTAGTAAGGTTAAATTGCCCGAATTATATTGAAAGGTATCTATTTTAGAGTATCTAGACACACTATTCTCACGCGTATTTAATATCATTACTTTATAACGTATCCTAATTGTTTGATCTTGCGCATTTGTTTCTATTGAAATCTCATCAAAAGTGGACTGCTTTGTTGCACCATTTGGAATGGTTGTACAGGTTTGTAATGTTTTTAAAACATTCGCATCTTTAGAAAACCATTTTTTCAAAAAACCATAATGTGTATCAGAGCATTGATACCCCAAATCTAAAGCTGTTAGTATTTTACATTTTAGATTGCTTCTGCTGTCGTTTACTTTTCCATCCCATTCACATTCGTTGCCTATAAATGTAGCCACATATGCTAATGCTGCTTTTTCTGCTGCGGATATTGTTTTTATATACTCTTTGTTTAGAACCATGGTATTTACCTTTGCTTCCATAGATTTGTCATATTGTGTTTCTCTCCAAAGTGCCTTTACATTTCTATCTTTTAGTTTAAACGGACTTATAATGTCATAACTCACTAAATGCTCTCTAAAATCTAAATATTCAGGGTCTCCTGCAGGCCGTAAGCTATCTATTTTCCAAGTGATTTCTATGTTATCTCCGGCTAAAAGCTGAGTCTTTAACTCGGTATTAAAAATAAGAAACATGGTGGCCTTATTTTTTTCTACGATAAAGAGTCGATCATCATAATCAACATCATTAAAGTCCACATAGTTTACAGTGTCGGCATACACTTTACCAAGTTCGAGGGTTTCATTTGGTCGTAATTGGCTACTAAATTCAGTAGGAATAGTAGTAGCGTCTTTTAGCTTCGCATTTACAACAGTTTCATCAGTTTTGGTGTCTATAGATTTTTCTTTGATTTCGGTTACTGTTAAGTCTGCATTACTATCGGATTCTGAAGATTTCTCTTTTTTGGTCTCCGAACAGGAAATAATTAGGCAGATTATGATTAAAATCGAAAGAAATTTATTTTTTATCAAAATTATGATATTTACTTACTATACTGTGACATTTTTGCACCAAAATCATTGACAAATAAATCATCTAAGTCATCCGCTTTCGTTGCAAGTTGTGCTATATTTTCTAGTGTTTCATCTTTATTATCAGAATACAAATCACTTATATGTGTACGATATGAAAGGAAAATTTGATTGCCTGAAATAGACAGTCGGTGTTTACCTGTGTCTGCAGTTAAAATATACTCGTAAACCGCTGCTAAATTTTTACGAGGCAAATCATTTAATGGAGCTGTGGCAAATACATAATTGTTATCATATACAAACATGCGTATTTGTGCACTTCCTTTATGAAAATACCACCGCTCTCTACCAGAGCGTGCTAAAACAGGATCTATTGCTAGTTTAGATACCGCTTCTTCTATTTTTAAACTTAAATCTGAAAGTGGGTTTTCTTCAAATAGTTTTGCATCGATGTCATTTCCACAGTTAGGACAATAGCTCACCTTTTCTTCAATTAAGCCGTTACAACTATGACAACCTATGGTTAAGCTGTAGTTTAACTCACTCACAATTTCTAGCTCTTCTCGAAGTGTTCCCATAGGAATTGCAAAGCCCATATTATCGGCTTCTGTAAATTTAGAAGTGACAATACCAATTAATTCTCCTTTCTCATTAATTACCGGACCACCACTGTTACCAGGATTTATAGCAGCATCTGTTTGTATAAAATTACTACCTCCAATAATTTGATTAGGGTTAGATACTATACCCTCTGTAACCGTAAATGGCATCCCAAATGGATATCCTAGTACAATTACTTTATCTCTAGAAGCTGTTTCTGAAGTATGTGCTGTAATCACTGTTGTTGCCGGTTCTGGCAAATTTTCAGCTTTTAAAAAAGCAATGTCTTTACCTGGGTTTATATAGACTACTTGCGCTAAGTATCTGTTCTTATCTTGACCTTCTATACTAACTGCTAAGCTACCCGCTACTACATGGTAATTCGTAACAATAATTTTATCTTGTAAGCTATAGAATCCTGTTCCAGATCCATTAGCAGTGTTTATTCTATATACCGAGTTTTCTATATTATTTAATACGCTCATTAATTAATTGGTTTTAAAGTTAGCCATCATTTGTTGCATTGCTGCCATCGATTGTTGCATTTGTTCTCCCATTATTTTAGTTAGATCCATACCGAAATCGTTCCCTAAAGGAATGTCCTCCATTATGGCTTGCATTCCCTTTAATAAAATAGGTGCTGCTTGGCTCCAATCTAAACCATTTGCTTGCATCATAGCATCTGTAATGGGTTTACTAATACTTTCGTCAACTAAATTGTAGTAGAATAAACCATAGAAACAAGACTGTAATAAATTGGAGGCATCTTCAAATCTCGCATTCGCTATCATTTCTTGAGCTTCTGTATAGCTATCTTCCCAATTTTCTCTAATATTTTCTTTTTTACCACTGTACTTATGCGGTATGAATGTCTCTACATGATATAAATCTTTTGAAAATTGTTCGCTTGAATAGCTTTTTAAGGTTTCTAAACTTGCCTTGCCATTTAATAATCGGTTTTGAAACGGTGCATTTCTGTCAAAAATACCATCGACAGCTTTTTCTATAACTGTTCTTAAATATCCTTGTGGTTCTGCATAAAACTCAATTCGTTTCAATGTGATATTCAACGTGTACCAAGCATTGTTTTGGTCACGTTTTTCCATATAATGATTAAATCGCTGTAGGCCTTCGTCCAGTATTTTTTGATAATTAGCGTATGCTTCATCCTTTAAATCAATAGATAAAGGTGTTATTTTAGGCTCTTGAAGGTGGGTTGCATCAAATTTTTCAATGAATTCATCATCATAACTATCTGCATAGAAACAAATCTCTCTTAGAACCGAATATATTTTATACGGCTCACATAAATGAATAGGGCAAGAAAATGAGAAATAAACCAATGAGCCTTCTAATGCTATATTGGTTAAATTCAGCGGATACATTCGTATTTCAGCCAATCGACGCATTAACGGTACTTTTTTGGCGTTTGTAATGTCGATGAATGGGCATTTTATACTTAATTCAGTATCTGTTTGTTCAATTGTTACCACCACTGAACCATGAGGTATTATATAAGCGTCTCCAACCTTTTTACTTGACAAATCAACACCTATATATTCAAGCAATGTTGAGAGCACCAAATGGTACTGATTACTATTAAAAAATGCTACGGCTTCGTCCCACTTCTCATCCTGTCGCGTAGACGCCTGTTTGGTATTTATCGGATGAAAATACGTGTTGTTCTTATTCATATGTTATTTATTAAAATTTATATCTTAAAGGTTAGAAATGCTATAATCCTGTGGGAATAGAATCATAACGTTTAAGGACTATATCTTTTTCTGATTTTGTACGGTTGGTCATTATTTAAGCTGCTTTTTTTATTTCTTTTTCTAATTCCTCAAATGCTTTTTTCTGTGAATCAGCAAGTACCGCTTGCTTTATTACACCACCAACAACTTCTAATATACTTCTACGAACTTTTACGCTTTTCCCAAAATATGCATTCATAATTTTATTAGGTATAATGTGATTTATTTTTACCGTATTTTCATTTATAAAAAAAACTTTTAGGGCGTGCATTCCGCTTTTTTTTAATACAATACATTGCTCCATTTGTCCGTTAGCGTCTATTCTGTGTTCCCAAATATCATAGTCTTTTGAACATTCAAACGATGTTTCTTTTTTTAAAAAATCATGTAGCTTATCCAAAGAGTTATACTCATTTTTAAGTTTAATTAAATTTTCCATTGGTTTTATTATTTCGTATTAATTAATAATCCATTTTAATGAGTTCACCATTTAGGGTATACCTAAAGCTAAATTTTGTACCTCCATTTTCAGGTTCTAGGCTGATATAGTATTCTGCTTTAGAAATATCTCCATTATCTGGAAAATCTATATAGGCTATATTTAACATCGGATTTTCAATATCTTTTTCGGTAGTTAATTGTTCGCTAGCCTTTTCAATTAATTCACCCAATTTTTTAAGGCTGATTTTATCATTTAATTGAAACATAAAATCAGCTGCCTTTGTTCCTTCAGGTAGCTCTATTGTTATTTCCGAGGTTTGTTTCCAACTGTTTTGTGGTTGGTTCCATTGTCCCATTTTTAAAGATTCTGGTGCTTCTGTAACAGTAACGTCAATTGAATTTCCGTACCCCTTAATATAAACAACCTTTACATCAGTGTAATAGGCAATCTCTCCAAATTTGTCTTTCAGTTCCTTTTCGATGGTCGCAAATCCTTCCGCATTTGCTGGTTGTTTACTTATCCCTCCTCCGCAAGAAATTAGTGTTAACATTAATATTGCTATTGTAAATTTTATAGTTTTCATTTAATTTGATTTTATTGTTTAAAATTTATTATTCTTCATCTCTTCCAAAAAATAAGAATAAGGCTCCTCCACCAACTATTAATAGGATTCGAATAACCCATCCCATGGTATTGCCCCAAGCATCTACCCACCCAAGTAATCGAATGTTATAGTTAAAAATTGAGAGTATAATAGACATAATGCCCATTGCTGCAAGCAATAATCCCCCTTGTCCTAATTTTGATTTAATGTTTTCCATATTATGATTTATTGGTTATTTTCAATAAAAGTATATGGTACTAGCGTAGAATGAAATAGAGAATGTATTTTTAAGGCGTTAGAATATATAATCGTAATATTTGATTAAATATCCGTAGTGAACATGAAGTTTAGTTTTTATACCTATTTAAAAAAGTCGTTACAAAATGTTCTTTTTTACGAGAAGATACAGGTATTTTTCTACCGTTTTTCAAGTATATAGCGCCCGATTTTTCGTATTTATCTATATACTTTAAATTGACCATAAACGATTGATGTGGACGTACAAAATTTGCAGCAGTCAATTGTTCTTCAAACTCTTTCAAGGTTTTTGACACTACATATTTCTTACCATCACTACAATAAAACGTAGTATAACCCTTATCTGATTCGCAATAAAGTAGTTCGTTTAAATCTACAACTTGAAAACTATCGTGAAGTGATAATATTAATTTGGAACCTTCATTTTTATAAACGGCCTTTGCGGTAATAATTTGTTCTTTTTGTTTTTCAATAGGCAGTTCTTTAACTTTTTGCAACGCCTCTTCAAGTTCCTCCACATCTACAGGTTTTAAAAGATAATCTACTGCTCCCATTTTTAATGCTTTCAATGCAAATTCTTCGTAAGCCGTAATGAAAATAACCTTAAAATCAAGATGCCCTACTTGGTCTAAAAAATCGAAAGCATTACCGTCTGTGAGATTAATATCTAAAAAAATTAACTCAGGTTTACAAGCTTTTGCTACGATAACTGCCTCTTTTACCGACTCACATTCACCAATGACTTCTACATCACTATTGATTAGTTTTAATAAATTAAGTAGGCCTTTTCTTATATAGGCTTTATCTTCTACTATTAATGAATTCATGATGCTGCAAGTACTTTATATGGAATTACTAAGGTAACAATTGTGCCTTTGTCATTGTATTTTTTTCTATCGTCAATAGAAACTGAACCTTTCATTTTAAAATCTTTAGACAGTATTTTTAAGCGCTCTGATGTTATGGTGGTTGCTAGCGATTTTTTACCATTCTTTTTAGTTTCTTTTTGAGCGTCAATACCAATACCGTTATCAGTAACAGCACAAACTAATTTACTATCTATATATTTTAAATTCACCTCTATCTTTTTGTTTTCTCTTTGATTTACAAAAGCGTGCTCAATAGCATTTTCGACAAATGGTTGAATTAGCATGGGTGGGATTTTAAATAATGATGTGTCAATTTCATCATCTACTAATACGGTATATTGATATGCTTCATTTTCTAAATTATGTAGTGATAAATAATTTTCTATAGCTATTAATTCTTGTGCAAGTAACACCGTTTTGTTTCTTGAATTTTCTAAAATAATACGCAGTAGTTTTGAAAATTTTGACAAATAAGAAACCGACTTCTTTTCTTCTTTGTTTAATATCATACCTTGTATCACCGATAAGGAATTAAAAATAAAATGTGGTGTCATCTGAGAGCGCAATAATTTTTGTTCTGTTACAATATTTTGATTTTTAGATTTAATATTATTGAATTTTTGATAAAAAATAATCGAACCTAATAGAATGGAAACAAGAAGAACTCCAATAATCGCCCATAAATAATTTTGTTTAGATTTTTCTAAATCTTTATTAGTGGCTGTTATTGTTTTAGTCAGTTGCAATTCCTTTATACTAGCAGAATCTAATGCTCGTTTGTATTTATATTCGTATTCTAACTGGGTTATCTTTTCAATGTTCTCTTTATTAAAAAGGCTATCGTTCAATATTTTGAATTGCTGGTGGTTTTCGAGTGCATCCTTGTAGTTACCTATAGCTTTATAAATCTTGGAAAGAATTTCCGAAGCTTCTTTTTGATAATCAAAAAAACCAAATTTATTGGAAATTTTCTTTGCTTTTAGCGCATTGCTCAGAGCACTATTATACTCTTTTTGGTTCGCATAAGTTTTCGACAGTCCAATGTAGGCCTCACATAATGCTTGCTTGTTTTCAATTTCTACGCCGTTTTTCTTCGCCTCCGTGAAGTATTGATTTGCAGTTCTATAATCTTTTAATGCCAAATAAACCTTACCAATATTATTTAGAATATCTGGAATATCACTTTTTGTGCCAATTTGTTTACTCATTCTCAATGCGTCAACATAATGGTCGAGAGCACTTCTATAATCTCCATTTTCCTCATGAATCGTTCCTATATCATTCAATAGTGAGGAAATTCCTCGCTTTCTATTAATTCGCTTGTTGATTTCTAAAGACTTTTCATAGTAACTCATTGCCTTATCATAGTATTTCTGAGTCTTATAAATCGTACCCATATTGACTAGGTTATTGGCAATACCTAAACTATCCCCAAGCTTTTCATGAATGTACAAAGATTTTTTTAAGTGCTCTAGGGCAAGTGGGTAATTACCTTGGTCCATGTAAACAGTACCCAAATTATTTAAACTATAAGCAATCCGTTGTTCATTTTCATCAGCTTTAGCTATAGAAAGCGCTTTATTTAAATATGAAAGGGCTTCACCAAATTCCCCCAAATCTGAATATGTACTTCCCAAATTCAATAGACTGGCAGATAGGTTATTACTTCCTATTTCCTCTTCTATCCTGATAGCTTTTTTATAGTAGGAGACTGATTTTCTCAGTTCCCCTTTATTTTTATAGGTTATGCCGATGGCATTGTAACAGTTGGCTATCCCCTTTTTGAAATCAATGTTTTCATACAATTGCAACGCCTCGTTATAGTAACCAAGTGCTTGGTCATAATTCGCCTGTATTGCTTTGGTTATACCTCTTATGTAGATGCTTCTGGCCTTCCCCTTTTTAAAATGGATAACTTCAGCTATCGCATCCGCCTCTTCCAAATATTCAAGGGTTTTAGGCATATCTTTACTGAAATAAGAAAAAGCCAGTGCATTTAAAAAATTCACTCTCGTTGTATCCTTTTCTTTATGGTTTTGTAATTCAATTTTAAGGCTATCTATTCTGGTGTTTTGTGCTAAAACATTAGTAAAAAAACAAAAGAAGTATACTAAAAAAACAATAAGTGTTTTGGTGATTTTCATATTAAAAATAGGAATATATTAAGCTAATTAACGATATTAATTCTAAAAACGAGAAATAAATTTTATAAAGAAATAGAGATTCCTTTTCTGAATGGTTTCAAGCAATAAGTGTAGTGATTGATTTTATATTCGTTAGACGATAATATTATATTTTAATTTTAAAGTATTTTGAGAATAAGAATCTTATTGATTAACCCTTGAGAAAATAAAATTTGAACAAAGCAAAAAAACATCTAATCATCCTATTTGATGGGTATTGATGTTATCTGTTGGTATTTTCAGTGGAGAAAGAGGAATTAGAACCTTACCTTTATGTAACTTAATATTATATATTCTAAATCACTTCTTTATCTTTCTTTATCTAAAATGTTAGATAAGTGTACCATATTTATACTTCTTAAACACTAATATGCCAGTGTTTATGGGCTTAGAAAGATGTTGTATTGGGGGAAATAACATTAAAAATAGAAATTAATACTTTTAAAATTTTTATTTCTGACTTTCTTTTAGCATAGGTACAAAACGAAATTCTCCAAACTCATGTTTTTCAAATTCCTTTTCGCTTTTACGGATATATAATGTCATAACCTGAACCTCATCGCCAACGGGAATGACCAGCCTACCTCCTACTTTTAATTGACTTAACAAGGGTTTTGGTACAAAAGGAGCACCTGCTGTCACAATAATTTTATCAAAAGGTGCATATTCTGACCAACCTTTATAACCATCTCCAAAATTTAATTTTTTGGCAACATATCCTAGTTTTGGCAAAAACTTTTTTACTTTTTCGTACAATTCCTTTTGCCTTTCAATACTATAGACTTCGGCTTTAAGTTCTATCAAAACTGCTGTTTGATAACCTGATCCGGTTCCAATCTCTAAAACCTTATCATTGGGTTCAATTTTCAATAATTCTGTTTGGAAAGCTACCGTATAGGGTTGAGAAATGGTTTGGCTAGCTGCAATTGGAAATGCATTGTCTTGATAAGCAAAATCTATAAATCCGGAATCCATAAACAGGTGCCTGGGAATTTTTGATATGGCATCAAGTACTTTTTCGTCTTTAATCCCTTTAGCTTTCACTATCTTAACTAACTGATTGCGAAGTCCTTTATGTTTATGTAAGTCTTTCATCATAATTATTCAAAAGTAAATAATTATTTTACTAAATAAACAATTAAAAAAGGGTTATTTACTACCTTTGTTTAAAATATTTATTTATGCTGAAAATTGGTGTATTAGGTGCAGGTCATCTCGGTAAAATCCATTTAAA
>Ga0209633_10000955_pt1 | contig 31526 bp, 31 predicted proteins | sample Cruoilmetagenom1_FD_187290 | JGI IMG/M metagenome (GOLD analysis project Ga0209633, IMG submission 187290) | Oil polluted marine microbial communities from Coal Oil Point, Santa Barbara, California, USA - Sample 1 (SPAdes) (version 2) | ecosystem: Environmental > Aquatic > Marine > Oil seeps ... | reverse complement strand
AGAATCTTTTAACGCTAAAATAAAAGCTTTTAGAGCACAGTTTAGAGGTGTGAAAAATATAGACTTTTTCCTTTTTAGACTTTCAACTATTTTTGCTTAAATCTTAAATCCCACAACTTTTGGACTTGATCCCTTATTCTTTTTGAACCAAAATAAAAATAAAAAAGAAGAGAACTCAAGGCTCTCTTCTTTTTTTTTACTACTAACTAAAAAAATCAAAAACATTACTTAAACGTGTTAAGTAAGTAATTATACAGCAAATGTAAGAAGTTTCAATCATTCAAAAACTGATTTTTATCATTAAACAGGAAAATAATTTAAAAAAAACGACACTATCCTAACCAACCTTCACGATCTAAGCTTCTGTACTGGATAGCCTCGGAAATATGATTAGAATTAATAGTATCAGATCCTTCTAAATCTGCAATGGTTCTTGAAACCTTTAAAATACGATCGTAAGCCCTAGCTGATAAATTTAAGCGTTCCATTGCATTTTTAAGCAATAATTTACTTTTCTCACTTAATTTGCAATATTTTTTAATTTGCTTAACATTCATTTGGGCATTATAATGAATGTTTTTATAATTTAAAAATCGTTCTGATTGAGTTTCTCTAGCTTTAGTAACCCTTTTTCGGATAGTTGAACTAGACTCGCTTAACCGTTCTTCAGATAATTTATCAAAAGGCACAGGATTTACTTCAATATGAATATCAATTCTATCTAGTAATGGACCAGAAATTTTACTTAAATAGCGTTGCATTTCTGCTGGAGAAGAGGTAACAGGTGCGTCAGGATCATTAAAATAACCACTTGGACTAGGGTTCATACTTGCAACTAACATAAAACTACTGGGATAGGTAACTGTAAATTTGGCTCTTGAAATAGTAACTTCTCTATCTTCTAAAGGTTGCCTCATTACCTCTAAAACCGTACGTTTAAATTCGGGCAACTCATCTAAAAATAAAACCCCATTATGAGCTAAAGATATTTCTCCTGGTTGTGGATATTGTCCACCACCAACCAAAGCTACATCTGAAATGGTGTGATGAGGTGAGCGAAAAGGCCGTTGCCCCATTAAGCCAGCTTCTTTAATTTTCCCAACTACAGAATGAATTTTAGTTGTTTCTAACGCTTCTTGCAAAGTCATAGGTGGTAAAATAGAAGGCAAACGTTTGCTTAACATGGTTTTTCCACTTCCAGGAGGACCGATTAAAATGATGTTATGTCCACCAGCTGCGGCAATTTCCATAGATCGTTTTACTGATTCTTGCCCTTTTACATCTGTGAAATCAAATTCTGGATTTTCTAAATTATTATAAAACTCTTTTCGAGTATCTATAATGGTTTTTTCGAGCAATTTTTTTCCATCAAAAAATTGAGTTACTTCTGTTATGTTTTCAACACCATAAACATCCAAAGAATCGACAATTGCAGCTTCTTTGGCATTTTGTTTTGGTAAAATAAATCCTTTAAAACCTTCTTCGCGTGCTTTAATAGCAATAGGTAATGCACCTTTAATAGGTTGTAAACCTCCATCTAAGGATAGTTCACCCATAATTAAATAATCACCAATTTTCTCAGATTTAATTTGATTTGAAGCGGCTAATATTCCAATTGCTAAAGTTAAATCATATGCCGAACCTTCTTTACGCAAATCAGCGGGAGCCATATTTATGGTAATTTTTTTACCGGGAAGTTTATAATTGTTGTTGTTTAAAGCTGCTGAAATACGATAACTGCTTTCTTTTATAGCGTTATCTGGTAAGCCAACTAAATGATAACCGATACCTTTGTCAATATTTACTTCTACAGTAATCGTAGTAGCTTCCACGCCAAAAACGGCGCTACCATAAATTTTCACTAGCATATTTTTTTATTTTAAATTTTAGAACTTGATGTACAGTTTTTTTGTTGAATCGCGTTCAATTAATTCAGTTCTAATAATTTCGGTGCGTATATCATCAAAATTTATTTTATTTTCTAATTTATTTATCAATCTAATTGCTGCTTGTTCTCCAATTTTCACTCCAAATTGATTTACCGTAGTTAGAGGAATTACACTATGTTTTGATAAAATTCCGTTAGTAAACCCAATAATAGAAATATCGTCAGGAATTTTTATATTTCTAGCATTTAAAACTTGAACTGCAATAGCAGCAGAAGTTTCATCAATTGTAAAAATACCATCTACTTTATTATTATCTATCATTTGTTCAATTCGTTCTTTTAAATGTTCGTTATTTTCAAGTCGAATTATTAAATTTTCATTTAGCTCCACTCCATATTTTGTGAGTGCTTTTTCATATCCTTTTGCTCTGAATTTTCCAACGTTTAAACCTTCAATAGTAGAAATTAAAGCTATATTTTCACAATTAGAACGCATTAAAAATCGTGTAGTTTTATATGCTGTTTTTACATTGTCAATAACTATTTTGTCACAAATAACATCTTTGTGTACTCTATCGTATAAAACAATTGGAGTTCCTTCTGCAATTACTGAATTAAAGTGGTCAAATTTTCCAAGTTTTAAGGTTTCTTCTGAAATACATGCAATAAATCCATCTATAGTACCATTGGATAAAGTTTCAATAGTATGTTTCTCTTTATCATAAGATTCGTTGGTGATACAAGTGATAATATTATAACCTTGTTCGGTAGTAATTTTTTCAATACCACTTAATACTTTTGCGAAAAAATGACTTAAAATATTTGGGATGATTATTCCTATTGTTTTGGTTTTTTTATTTTGTAAACTAAGTGCAAGCGTATTTGGTTTGTAGTGATGAAATTTGGCGTATTCTTTAATTCTTTTCTTAGTTTCATCGCTAATTTCATAACTGTCATTAAGTGCTTTTGAAACCGTTGAAATAGAGACACTTAAGGCTTTTGCAATTTGTTTTATGGTTATTCGTTTGTTCATTTTTTTGGTAAAAAAGTTAGTTTAGTGGATACTGAGATAATTTCTTTTTTATTCATTTTCATTTTACGAAATTTTCCTTGATTATACATTATAGCCTGATCTTTATAATGTTTACTTAAAAAATTTCCAGATTCACCCGTAGGTAAAATACTAATGCTATTTTCAACATCTGAAAAATCTATAATTCTTCTAGTGGAAGGTCCGGCAAAAACGTTATATAATCCTGAATTGGAGTAATCAAAATCTCTATTATTTAGCACTTCTTTAGCGCCATTTATTGGGAAAGGACCAACATCAAAATATTTTCTTAAATAAGAAATTGTTCCTAATGGATGTTTATGTTCTAAAGTTTGAACATTTCCCCAATGCCATTCGTTTATATTATTTCCTAATTGTTTTTTTAATAATTTAACAGATTCTTTAAAGGATTTTAGCAATATTTCTTCTCGAGTTTCAGTTTTGTTTTTAGTAGTAATATTATCCCACCAAACAGAATTACTTTCTTTAATTTGAGAAGCAATTACTCTTTTTGATAAATGTGTTTTTAAAAATTGTGGAAATAATGTTTTACCCACTTCATCTTCAAAAGTATTTTTTAAATATTCATAAATAAATTTATTATAAATGGTTGGAGCTATTGATTTAATAGTGTTTGAACCATCCCAATTTTTAAGAGTTGTTAAGGCTTTTTGTTCAAATTGTGATAAGGAATCATGCTTAATAATAGTGAATAATTCTTTGACAATAGTTGGTGAAACCGAAGACGTTACATCGTTAATCATTTTGGCAAAATCTTGTTTTGACCAATCGTTTTTAGGTTGTAATAATTGTACAATTCGTTTGGCTCTATTTTCTGGTAAATAATATCCTGGATATAAAATATTAGCAATGGTATCAGGTTGATTATTTGCAGAATACACATAATTCCATGATGGATTTTCAGCCATTGGATTTTCAGAAAAATCTAAAAATGCTGCGACATCATCTTTGCCAGAGGCACCATTTAAAATAAATTTTCTATTATCTTTTGATTTTAGTTTATATAATTTTGCCGACGCCCACCAAGCAATATTTCCTTTGGCATCTCCATACATTATATTTAAACCTGGGGCAGAAATTAAGGAAGCTCCCTTTTTTACATCGCTCATTTTGGTAGCCCTTGAAATGGTGTAAAATGCTTTTAAAATATGTAGGTCTAACTTTGTATAAGTCCAATTCATAGCAATTGGACTATCTTCTGACAGGTCATCAATAACATGATTCATTATTGGACCGTGACGCGTATTTTTAACTTCAATAGTAACATTATCTGCCTTTTTTACTTTTATCGTTTTAGTAAAAGTTTTATAGTTTACAAAACCGTTAGGTGTTTTATACTGATTTTTATTTTCCGGATTATTTTCTTCTTTATAAAAATCAATATCATCATTCTCAAACATCGTTAATCCGTAGGCATAATTTCTATTATGTCCTAGCAAAGGGAAAGGGATTCCGGCAATATGATATCCATACATTTCGTAATTTGGAGTTTTAATATATGCTTCGTACCAAACTGCGGGTTGTGAATATGCTATGTGAGGATCATTGGCAAATAACACATTGCCTGTGTTTGTTTTTTTTGCAGAAACTACCCAACTATTACTTCCAATAAAAGATGAAATTGGTGTTTTTTCCATAACTTCATTAACATCTGCAACCATTTTTTCATAGTTTTTAATATCTTGTTTTGAAGTTTTGATTATAGTAGAATTCGGATTTGTATTTATGTGTAAATTTCTGATATAGTTATTGCCTAATTTTTCTTTTAAAATGGTTAATAATGGATCAGTTTTTTGAGCCATAGCAAAACTAAAAGCCATATAACCTGCAATATTATAAATGTCTTTTAACGTGTACGGTTCTTTTTCAATTCCAATTAAGGAAAATTCTATTGGTGTTGGTCCATTTTTAATATATTGATTTACACCATTTAAATAAGCAATAGATAGTTTGTAAGCCTCGCTGTTTTTGTCTATATTTTTAACTGCTTTTTCAGAAGCTTGTTCTATACCTAAACGGACAAAAAATTTATCATTTTTAAGCATTTTCTCTCCAAATATTTCAGAAAGTCTACCTGGAGCAATTCTTCTAATAAGTTCCATTTGAAATAATCGATCTTGTGCATGCACATAACCTAATGCAGTAAGTGCGTCTTCTTGATTTTGTGCATAAATGTGAGGTATGCCATAATCATCAAAATAAACTGTGGTTTCATTTTGGATACCACTTAGAGATAAATTGCCTTCATAAGTTGGTTTTAGGCTGTTTAAATACCACCAACATCCTATAAAAAGAATGAGAACAATTAGTACTAATGCTATTAAAATTTTTTTGAATAAACGCATTTTAGATTGTGGATTATTTTGTTACCTCAAATATAATATTTTAATTGGTAAAAAAATTGATTGTAAAAAATATTTGTCTAAAAGTAAAAAATACTTTACATTTGAAATGTAAAATTTTAAATTATGAAATCAAGATATTTATTTTCGCATAAGTTTAAACCTTTTGGTTGGATATTATTTAGTGTTGGAATTGTTTTGGGTATTATTTTATTGGTTAATGATTTTAAATTTCCAAATTGGAAAATGAATGTTTTTTCATTAATTGGAAGCGATGATACATTTTCTTCTACAAAATCCTTTACTTGGGAATTAAATAATGTTTCTGATGAAATTGCTTCAATTTTGATAATAGTTGGCGGTATTTTAGTTTCTTTTTCTAAAACCAAAGAAGAAGATGAATATATTTCTAAAATTAGAATGGAATCCTTAATATGGGCAACTTATGTTAATTATATTGTTTTGTTATTTGCGATTATTTTTGTGTTTGATATAAGCTTTTTTAATGTGATGATTTTTAATATGTTTACCATATTATTCTTTTTTATTATTCGATTTCATTTTATGTTATATAAAACTAAAAGATTGATTAGCAATGAAGAATAATCTAAAAGTCGAACGAGCAAAGCTAAATTTAACGCAAGCTAAATTGGCTGAAATGATAGGTGTAAGTAGACAAACCATTAATGCTATGGAATTAAATAAATACGTGCCTTCTACAGTATTAGCATTGAAAATTTCGAAAATATTTCAGAAAAATGTTAACGAAATATTTTTTTTAGAAAATAAGGATTAAAGATATTTTTCTTGAATAACTTTTAAATGATGCATTTGATGACCAGCAATTATAAAACCTAATGCTCTAACACTTATTTTACTATTACTAGCAATACCTGTTTTAGTTAACATTTCATCAGAAAAACTATTAAATAATGCAACAGAAGCATTTCTAACCAAAGAAAATTCACTTAACAAACTTTCTTTTGTTCGAGTTCTCCCATTAGAGTTTTCTACATAAAAATCTTCGTTAAAGCCAGAAATTTCTGTTTGGTCATTTCTTGAAAATCGTAAAGCTCTATAACTCATTATTCGCTCAGTATCAATTAAATGTTGCAAAATCTCTTTAATAGTCCATTTATTTTTTGCATACCTATAGTCTAACTTTTCATTAGATAAATTGGTAATTATTTTTAATAAATTTTGATGAGAAGTATCGAGTATTTTAAATAAACTAACCTCACCTAGTTCGGCAATATAATTTTTGTAAAATGTTGTAAATTCTGATGAAGTTAAATCGGTTGTTTTCATAATTAAGCTGAATTTCTACTGGCGTTAATATTTCCAAACAAAGAACGAGTTACCATTTTTTCGTAAATTTTAATGGCTTCAGTATCTGGGTTTTTATCTTTTTGAAGTTCTTGAATTTTAAGTAAAGCGTATTGTTGAATGGTTAATAATGGTAAAACAATTTCTTCTCTCATATCAATAGAAGCCTTGCCTACTGGATTGTTTTGCATTAATTTTGAATAATCTGCAAGCTTTAAAATTAGTCTTTTTGAAGTTTTATATTCTTGATAAATAAGTTTCCAAAAATCGCCAAATTCATCATCATTTTCCATGTATTTTGTCAATTCAAAAAATGATTTTGAAAGTGCCATCATACTGTTACCAATTAATGCTTTAAAAAATTCAGATTCCTTATAAAATTGTTTTAGCTTATTAAATTCACCGTTATCTTCATATTTTTTTAAAGCGGTTCCTACACCAAAAAATCCTGGTACATTTTGTTTTAATTGGCTCCAAGAACCAACAAAAGGAATGGCTCTTAAATCAGAAAAATTTAAACTTTCACTTTTAGAGCGTTTTGATGGGCGGCTTCCAATATTAGTTTTAGCGTAATATTTTAAAGTACTCATATGCTCTAAATACGGTAAAAATTTTGGATGATTTTTAAAATCTATATAAGCTTGGTAGCTGGTATCAGCCAAATCATTCATTATTTTTAGATGTTGTACCGACATTTTATCATTTGTATTACTGTACAAATTATTTGAGATACCTGCACTTAATAATTGTTCAATATTATATTGTGAAGCTTCCAAAGTTCCAAAATTTGAACTAATGGTTTGCCCTTGAACAGTTAATTGAATTTCTTCGTCTTCAATAGTTGGACCTAATGAAGCGTAAAATTTGTTTGTTTTTCCTCCTCCACGTGCTGGCGGACCACCACGACCATCAAAAAATAATGCGGTAATACCATATTTTCTGGAAATTTTAGTTAGGTTTTCTTTCGCTTTAAAAATGGACCAGTTTGCCATTAAATAACCTCCATCTTTTGTTCCATCCGAAAAGCCTAACATTATGGTTTGTTTATCTTTTCTATCTTTTAAATGGTTTTTATAGGTAGTGTTGGTATATAGCTGCTCCATTACATTTGCTGCATTTTCTAAATCTTCCACGGTTTCAAAAAGAGGAACAATATCTACAGGAAGCTTTTTGTTAAACCCTGATAATTTAAACATTGCAAAGGTTTCCATTATATTTAAAGCAGTTTGGTTGTTGCTAATAATGTATCGGTTAGCGCCAAGTTCTCCATTTTTTTGTTGTATAGTTTTTATGGCCTGAATGGAGCCTAAGGTTTTTTGCACCATTTCATCTTTAAAAATGGAAATATCTATATTGTCAGATATTTTTGAAAGGATATTTATTTGTTCGTTTTCAGAAAGTTCTAAATAATTTTTTGGAAAAAGAATGTTGCCTTGGTTTTGCAAAGTGGTAACAATATTGGCAAATACATTGTGATGAACTCGGCTGTCTTGTCTAATATCTAAACTTGCAAAATGATAGCCAAATAAATGGACTTTATTAATAAAATCATCTACTTCGTTCAAATAAATAGATTGATAATTTGTAATTAATATTTCTTTAATAGTTTCTAATTTTTTCTTAAAATCAGTTAAAGGAATTAATGTGTTTAACTTTGTATTTACGCTATTTTCGAATATGTTAATTTCTAATTCCGAAATCATTTCTTCTAGACCTTTAAAAGTTAAATGACGTTTTAATATCCGTAAATCTTTATAGTAATTTTTAAGTACTGTCTGTTTTAATCTTTCGGCAACGTTTAAGGTAATTTCTGTGGTTACAAATGGGTTTCCATCTCTATCGCCACCTGGCCAGAAACCTAAATTTATTATTTCATTAGAATTAGACTTATGGTTTAAAATATTACTTTGAATATAGTTATAAACAGCAGATACTGAGTGATAAAAAACATTTTCTAAGTACCAAATTAAATTAACAGCTTCATCAAAAGGAGATGGTTTTTGATGTTTAAAAAAGGGAGTTTTACCTAATTGTGTAAGTAACTGATTAATTTGAAGCAAATCGTTATTTTTAATTGCTTCGGTTAAATCGGTAATAATTCCTAAAACAGCACCTGGATAAAATTGTGTAGGGTGAGCTGTTAATACTAATCTAACTTTAAATTTTTGCAAATGGTTTTGCAGTGCTTCCCTCTTGTTTTCTATCTCCGCAGTTTCTTTACTGTAACGCAATGTACCAACGCCATCCATATTATTTACAATTGGAAAAGCCACATCTTCAATAGCATCAAAAAGCACAACTTGGCGTTCTATATATTGTATAAAACGAAATAATAATTTTATTTTTTTTTCTTCAGATGGATTTTCTTGATAGGTTTTAAAAAAGGATTCTACAATTTCCTTTGGATTTTTTTTATTAACAAATCCTTTTTTGCAGACGGCATGAAATAAAGGCAATAATACACCTGTTTTAGAAACAGTATCAAAAGGTAAAGTCATAAAAATACCGTTATAAATTTGGTATTTAGCCATTACATTTTCATTAAACCTGGTTAATTTTGGTGCTTGATGCATAGTTTACTTTTTAAAAATGAAATATACTAATCCTAATTTAAACTTAAATTAGATTAGTTGAAATTTAACGAATACGATTTATTTGAAAGAAATAGTATTATTTATGAACTTTGTAAAGATTGGATAATTTAAAAAAACTTTTCTTTAAATTTAAATCATTGTAAATTGCTACATAGCTTTCATAAATAAATCTACTAGGTGTTTTGTCTAAATTTCGAAATGAAATTGTAAAATAACCATCTTCAATATCTTGAACATCTAACGTTATAAATTTTAATGAATTTAATTTTAACCGATTATTAATATTAAATGAACTATTAATTGTAGAAGAATTATTTATTGGTGAATAAATACTTTTTGGTAATAATAGTTTTTCAGTACTATTAATTTTTTCTTGCGAAAAACCACTAATCACTGATAGAAACAGAAAAGATAGTAATGTATAAGTTTTCATAAAAAAAATAGATTTAGAATGTTAATTTAATAAAATTTATGGTTGAAACCAAATTATTTAATAACCTAACAAGTTATTTTAAGTATTTTGTTAGTGGTATTGGTTACTTTAAATCGCTCGTCTAATCTGTGACCGATTACCCAAATTATTTGATTATTGGAAAGAAGCAACCAAGTATTTTCTTTTGCTGTAATAGCCAATTTTTCGTCTTTAAAAAATTTGCTGATTTTCTTTTTTCCATGCAAGCCTATTGGAAAAAAATAATCTCCTTTTTGCCATTTTCGTATAATTAAAGGGAAGGTGATTTTTTCATAATCTAAAGAAACTGTGTTTTTATCATCAAATAAAACCTCGTCTAATATTTTATTCTGATAATTTTTGTTGTCAAAAGGAATTGTAATGGTTTTAAATTTTAAAGTAATGGGCTCTTTTATTTTTGAAGCATTTTCAGTAATTTCATAACACAATGAGTCTTCGTTTTTTTCTAATTCAGTTAAAATTAAATTATCTCTATTTTTTAATAAACGATGTGTTTTACTAAAAACTTGCTTGCCACTTTGTGCGGTTAATAAAGCTTCAACATCTTCAAATTCAGTAAACCCATAGTCATTCAAAAGCTCGTATAAATATATTTTAGGATTATTTAACTGTTTAATTTTTTTAATGCTAAAAATTAACTCATTTTCGTTTTGTTCACTTACTTTCTCCAGAACATTTTTTATACGATCTTGACTAATTTGTTGGCTTCCTCTTAAATTTTTTAAAGTATTTTCAAATGAATTTAATAGGTTGGGATTCAGCTCTTTTAATACTGGAATTACTTTATGACGAATTTTATTTCGAACATATTTTATGGATAAATTACTTTTATCTTCTCTCCATTGTAACTTATTTTTAGCCGCATAAATTAAAATATCATTTCTGGAAAATGGGAGTAAAGGACGTACAATATTTTTATTAATTTCGGGGATGCCAGTTAGTCCGTTTAGTCCGGTTCCTCTAGTTAAATTAATTAAAAAAGTTTCTAAAACATCATCGCTATGATGGGCGGTTAAAATAAAATCAAAGTGATGTTCATCACCTATTTTTTGAAACCAATTATAACGTAAATCGCGTGCAGCCATTTGAATAGAAATTTTATGCTCTTCAGCATATTTGGCAGTTTCAAATTCAATGGTAAAAAGAGGAATTTTTAAGGTTTTGGATAAATTTTTAACAAAAGAAGCATCTTTAAAACTGTCTTTTCCTCGTAATTTAAAATTGCAATGCGCAAGTGATATATTGAATTTTAATTGATGGAGTAAATGAGTCAAAACGACACTGTCAATACCACCAGAAATAGTGATTAATAATTTTTTATTAGTTAAAAATGGTAAATTGGTATTAATATGTTGTTGCAATTTTGCTAGCATGTTGTAAATATAATTATTTGGTAGTTAATAAAACGTGTTTCAAGGCTTTTGCTTTTAAAAGGCATTCTTCATATTCATTTCCAGGGATAGATTTTGACGTAATTGCACTACCTACAGAATAGGAAATGTATTGATTATTAGCATTGTACAAAATACTGCGAATAATTACATTAAAATCGAAATCATTATTTGGAGTAATATAGCCAACGGCCCCAGAATACAAACCTCGTTTAGTTTCTTCGACATCTTCAATAATTTTCATAGCTTCTATTTTAGGTGCTCCGGTCATACTTCCCATTGGAAACGTTTTTTTAATAATATCCACAGGGTGAACATTTTTAACTATACATGAAACGGTTGAAATTAACTGATGTACTTGCTTAAAAGTATAGACTTTACACAGCTCGTCAACTTTTACGGTTCCTTTTAAAGCAACGGTGGATAAGTCATTACGAACTAAATCTACAATCATTATGTTTTCAGCCCTTTCTTTAGAATTTTGTTCAAGTTCCCTAATTAACATTTCATCTTCTTTTTTAGTTTTTGCTCTTTTAGCGGTTCCTTTTATGGGTTGTGAAATAACAATATTACCGTCTTTTTTTAAATATCTTTCTGGGGAAGCTGAAAGCAAATAGTTGTTGTTAAATTTCAAGAAAGTTGCAAAAGGAGGCTTTGAAATTTCGTTTAAATTTTGGAACACTTTTAACGGATCAATTACTGCATTCTCACTATAAAATTCCTGACAAAAGTTGGCTTCATAAATATCGCCACGATGAATATGGTTTAACACTTTTTGCAATTTGTTAAAGTAAGCGTCTTTATGTATTCTAAGTTTTATTTTTAATTCACAATCAGAAGTGTCGTAACAAATATCAGTGGCATTAATATTTTGTAAATCACCTGTGATTTCCTGCTCGTATGTTTTTAAGTAACTTATTTTTAGTACATCATTTTTAATAAAAAAAATCTTTTTAGGTTGAAAAAAAAATAAATCAGGAAAATGTAATTCATCAAAATTGTTAGAAGATAAATTTTCAATATCATTTTTTAAATCGTATCCCAAATACCCAAAAATATAATCGTTGCAATTAGACTGGTATGCCTTTAATTTTTGAAAAGCACTTTTATAATTTACGGAAAGTTTTGAATGTGCACCAATAGCCAAAACAGTATTATAATTGCTATATTTTTGAGGATAATTATTACTGTTTAACCAACAAGCTACTTCAAATTTTTGAGCCCAAGCCAATAGTTTTGACTCAAAATCTGTGGTATTAAGTATTTTAATAGTTACTTCAACTCGTTGCATAAGCACAAAAATAAATAAGTCCTTTCAATTTGAAAGAACTTATTAATTATAAATCAATAAAAATGCTAAACGTTACCTAAACTTGTTTCAGACTTGCATAACAAATTTTATAATTTAACTATGAATAGCTCTATTAGCAACATCTAAACAGGCTTCTTTAAAAGCTTCAGTATAAGTAGGATGCGCATGAGAGGAACGAGCAATATCTTCTGATGAGGCTCTAAATTCCATAGCAATTACCGCTTCAGCTATCATATCTGCGGCTCTGGCACCAATCATATGAACGCCTAATATTTCATCGGTTTTTGCATCTGCTAAAACTTTTATTTGTCCGTCAATATCCATACTAGCTCTAGCTCTACCTAAAGCTCTCATTGCAAAAGTACCTGTGTTATAATTAATTCCTTCAGTTTTTAGTTGTTCTTCAGTTTTACCAACCGTAGCAACTTCTGGCCAAGTATATACAACACTTGGAATTAAATTGTAATTAATGTGAGGTTTTTGACCTGCAATAATTTCAGCAACCATTGTTCCTTCTTCCTCAGCTTTATGTGCCAACATTGCTCCTTTAACAACATCACCAATTGCAAAAATGTTAGTAACGTTTGTTTGAAGATTTTGATTAGTTTCAATTTGGCCTTTATCGGAAACTTTAATGTTGATGTTTTCCAAACCTAATCCTTCTATGTATGGTTTTCTTCCAACCGAAATTAATGTGTAGTCACCAATAAATTCTACAGGGTTTCCTTTTTTGTCATCCGCAGTTATTACCACATCTTTACCAGTATTTTTGACAGCAGTAACTTTGTGGCTTGTATAAAATTTTAAACCTTGTTTTTTTAAGGATTTTTGTAGTTCTTTAGCTAACATGGCATCCATACCAGGAATTATAGTTGGCATATATTCAATTATAGATACTTTAGAACCTAATCTATTATAAACAGAACCTAATTCTAAGCCAATAACACCACCGCCAATAACTATTAAATGTTTTGGTATTTCGGTTAAACTTAACGCTTCGGTTGAGGTTATAATTCGTTTTTTATCTATTTGAATAAATGGTAAAGTAGCAGGTTTTGAGCCGGTTGCAATAATAGTTTTTTTAGCTTCAATTTCTGTCGTTTCGCCTTCTGAATTTTTTATGGAAATATGAGTAGCATCTTTAAAACTTCCAACTCCGTGAAAAACAGTTACTTTGTTTTTGTCCATTAAAAAATTAATTCCATCAGATGTTTGAGCAACTACTTCATTTTTACGTGTAATCATTTGCTCAAAATTCACTTTTAATTCGGAAGTTTCAATGCCGTGAGTTTTAAAATGGTTGACGGCATCAAAATAATGATGAGAAGAATCTAACAGCGCTTTAGAAGGAATACATCCAACATTAAGGCAAGTTCCACCTAAGGGATTATATTTTTCAATAATGGCAGTTTTTAATCCAAGTTGTGCACATCTAATAGCAGCAACATATCCTCCAGGTCCTGAGCCAATAACAGCTACATCGTATAATTTCATCTTTAATAGTTAGTGTTAAAAGCACAAAAATAGGGTATTTTTTATCCTATTCCTTTTTTATAGTTAAATAAAAAATAAAAACTTATTTAATCAAATTAATAAAACTACAGTTAAAGGGACGAAGTTTTATTGGATTAAATAAGCTTTTATTAAATGTTAAGAGGGGTTTTTTATATTTCACTTCTTAACTACAGCTGTGGGGATACAGATGTTTGGTTTATAGCATGATGCACTTTTTTGGCTTTATTAATTTGCCTAATTTATCTAAATAGCTAAAATCTGGCGACAAAGTATTTATGTATAATTTTTTAGACGCTTTTTGTTCAGCTTTTTTGTTGTTTTTAATTACAGTCAAATGAGTTTTTTGATTGTTTTTTAGTGGGGATGAAGTTTTCATATGAGAATGGGTTTTAGAGGTTAATTATTTTTTTATAAAAAGTTGGGTAAAAAAGTTTCTTCCATCTTTATTTGCTTCGGTTGAAATTCCAAAATTAGTAAAGTTAGGGTTTTCAATTATTGCTTTATGTTCAGGACTATTAAGCCAGCCATTTACTACGCTTTCTGCGGTTGTATAGCCATAAGCTACATTTTCACCAACAGATTTTGCACCTGCCTTATCCATTAATTCTTGTGCTCTTTCATCAAAATTATCATGGCTTATTATGCCAGTTTTTACCATATAATCAGTATGGCCATCAGCTACACCAGAAATAAGGTTCATTTTTGTTAATGTTGAAAGCCCTAGGCTTGTTCTGTGTGCATTTACAAGGTCTAAAACATTATTTTCAATTTTAGAGTAGCTAACATTTTTGTTGATAACTTCTGCAGTTTGATTAAGATAGATGCCATCATCTTCTTTTGAACAAGAAAATAAAACAAAACTTAAAAAAACTAACAAGGAAAGTTTTATAGTAAGAGGTTTCATTTTTTAGGGGTTTTGGGGTTAGGTTTTTTTGTTTTTTTAAGACTTTAGTAAACTCAGAGGTGATTACGAATAATTTATAACTAGCAAATAGGATTATTACGTAATCACAACTGAATCACCATTCTTACTAAAAATACTATTATTTAAAATTAATATATAATTGGGTTTTGGGGTTTCGTGAGATAAATAAAAATCATCAAGCGCATTTTCATTAAGAAACAAACTTGATGATTTTTCAGGTTTATTAACCAGTGGGGTTTGATTGGTTAAGGTGACGTTATGTCTAAAATTAAAATTCATACAATTTGATATTGTTGGGGTTAATGATTTTTAATACTACTAAAGTATGATAATTTTTTTATTAAACAAGAAAAAATACCATTTATTTATAAAAATAAGCCAAACAATGTATAAAACAAGTAATTTATTTATATTTTAAAGCCGAATATTTATTGTTTTAATACCATTTATACCTAAAAAAATGCATTTTATTATATAAAAACAACATAAAAAAAGCAGATTTCGACATGAAACCCACTCAAATTGAATGGTTTATTAATTATTTTTTTAATCCAGCTCGTTTTAATAAAGCATCAATGGTAGGTTTTTTTCCTCTAAATTTTAGGTATAAATCCATAGGTTTTTCTGTTCCGCCTTTTTCTAAAATGGTAGTTTTAAATTTCTGTGCAATCAAAGAATTAAATATGCCATTTTCTAAAAAAAATGCAAAAGCATCTGCATCTAAAACTTCGGCCCATTTGTAGGAATAATATCCAGAAGAATAACCTCCTTGAAAAATATGAGAAAAAGAGGTGCTCATACAATTTTCTTTTACATCGGGAAAAAGTTGGGTATTTTTAAAAGCAATTAATTCAAATTCTTTAACTGAACTTATCTGGTTTGGGTTAGTTGTGTGCCAATTCATATCTAAAATACCAAAGCTTAATTGTCGCAGGGTTTGCATTCCTTCTAAAAAATTTGAAGATTCCTTTATCTTTTTTACTAGTTCCATCGGAATTAGTTGTTTAGTTTGGTAATGTTTGGCAAACAATTGCAGCGTTTCTTTTTCATAACACCAGTTTTCAAGGATTTGGCTAGGCAATTCAACAAAATCCCAATACACACTTGTACCCGATAAACTTGGATAGGTAGTATTGGCTAACATGCCATGTAGCGCATGACCAAATTCATGAAATAACGTGGTAACTTCATTAAAGGTTAATAAAGAAGGCTTTGTTTCTGTTGGTTTGGTGAAATTACATACAATAGATATATGTGGTCTTGAATTTTCGTTGTTTTTAATCCATTGATTTTTAAAGGAAGTCATCCAGGCTCCACCACGTTTACCTTTTCTAGGAAAAAAGTCGGCATAAAAAACAGCTACAAAATTAGAGGATTTGTCCGTTATTTTATATGTTTTTACATCTTTATGATACGTATCTATAGTATTTATTTCTTTAAATTGTAAACCATAAAGTTTTTGAGCAACTTTAAAAACACCATTAATTACTTTTTCTAATTTAAAATAAGGTTTTAAAAGCTCTTGATCTAAATCAAATAATTGTTTTTTGAGTTTTTCAGCGTAATAAGCGCTGTCCCATTTTTCTAGATCTTTAACCCCATCTTTTTTTGCTATGCTTTTTAAAAGTTCAAAATCTTTGTTAGCAGCTGGAGTTGCTTTTTCTAACAAATCATTTAAAAATTTCATAACAATATTTGGTTTTTCAGCCATTCGTTCTTCTAAAACAAAATGAGTGTGAGTTTTATATCCTAATAAATTTGCTCTTTTGTATCGAAGATTTACAATAGATAATACATTTTTTTGATTATCATATTTATTATTTTGAAATGCTTTTGCACCAAATGCAATGGACATCTTTTTTCTAAGATTTCTATTTTCTGCATACGTCATAAAAGGGATGTAGCTAGGATAATCTAAAGTAAAAACCCAACCTTTTTTGTTACGTTGTTTGGCTGTAATTTCCGCTAATTCTAAACTAGTTTCAGGTAAACCTTTTAATTCTTCTTTGTTTGTAATAAGAAGTTCAAAGGCATTGGTTTCAGCCAATACGTTTTCACCAAACGTTAATTTTACTTTAGCTAATTCCGTATCAATTTTACGTAATTCTTCTTTTTCTTTTGAATTTAGATTTGCTCCGTTTCTAACAAAACTTTTATATTTATTAGTAAGTAAAGTATCTTGTTCTTTAGATAAATTTAATTCATCTTTTATGTCAAAAACCAGTTGTACACGTTTAAATAATTTTTTATTTAAAGTAATATCATTTGAAAATTTTGTTAATAAAGGTGAAACTTCTTGAGCTATTTTTTGAATTTCATCTGAAGTTTCAGCACTATTTAAATTAAAAAAGATACTTGATATTCTATTAAGTGTTTCCCCACTAAATTCTAAGGCTTCAATAGTGTTTTCAAAAGTGGGAACTTTTGGGTTATTACAAATGGCATCAATTTCATCGGTAGCCATTTTAATTGCTTTTTTAAACGCAGGTTTAAAATGTTCGTTTTTAATTTTAGAAAAAGGAGCAGTATTAAATGGAGTATTGAAATTTTGTAATAACGGATTATTCATGATTAAATTCTATAGAATATTTAGTTAGCAAATATATTATTATGATGTGACTTTTGTTGTTAAATAGTGTTTTAAAATTAATGCTACATTTTAATGTTAAAATTTATAATATTTAAAATTGCTATGCGTTAAATCAATACTTAAATAAATTAATAGTCATGTTTGAAACTCCAACAAAAAAAACTAAAACACATAAAAGACTGAAAATAAATACGTTAGTTGAAGGGTTCAGTTTTACGAATAAAAAAGGGGAAAAAGTTATTCCAAAAAAAACAGTATTTTTATAAACTGTTTTTTAAGTTGATATTAGCTTCAATAACTTTATTTTTTAATGCTTCTTTAAATTCAATAACTTTATTTTGAATACTTTTATCTGAACTACCAATAATTTGGGCAGCTAAAATACCTGCATTTTTTGCTCCATTAAGGGCAACTGTTCCAACTGGAACTCCGCTTGGCATTTGAAGTATGGATAAAATAGAATCCCACCCATCAATTGAGTTTGTGGATTTTATTGGAACTCCAATTACAGGCAACGGACTTAAGCCAGCCACAACTCCAGGTAAATGTGCTGCTCCTCCAGCTCCAGCAATAATTGCTTTAAAGCCATTTAAATGAGCATTTTTGGCGTACTCAAATAATTGTTCAGGAGCTCTATGTGCCGAAATTACATCAACTTCAGTTTCAATTCCAAAATCTTTTAAAACTTCCATGGCTTGTTTCATAATTGGAAAATCCGATGTGCTTCCCATAATAATTCCTACTTTATTCATTTTTTTAATTTTTAGTGGTGTTTAATTTTTACAAAAATAATAATCCTATTCTATATAAAATTAATAATTAGTAATTATTAACGTGTTTTCGCTTACCACATTTACTTTATATTCTCTGGCGAAATGTGAATTGCCAGCCGTTTGGGGAGCGCCATCTATGATGCTGTATTCACTTTGATCGCAAGTACATTTTAGTTTTAAGCTACCATCAAAATTCATAGGAGTTGTACAATCATTATTTGGGCAGGCTCTTTCAAATGCTTTGTAATGTGGATTCCCAATTCCTGTATTTTGAACTATAATTCCTTGTAATCCGCCTTGAACATATACCCAATCACTCGGTGTTTTTAATTGTACATATTCAGGCAAGTTTAAATCTAATACAATATTAACATCTACGTTTGGTAAAATATCATTCGTGTTATTTTTTTCACAAGAAAAAAAGGAAGTTAATAAAAACAATAAAAGAAACTTTCGCATAGTTATATATTAGTATTATCGGATTAACGATTGCAATTTACAATTATTTTGTACATTTGTGTTAAATCTCATTCTGGTTTCAGTATTGGGATTTTTGTATTTTATTAAAATGATAAGTTATGAGTGAAATTTCGTATTATTCAGAGGAAGGAATGAAAAAACTGAGGGAAGAATTGGAGCATTTAGAACATGTTGAGCGTCCTAGAGTAAGTAATGCCATTGGCGAAGCACGAGATAAAGGAGATTTAAGTGAAAATGCCGAATATCATGCTGCCAAAGAAGAACAATCGTTGCTAGAATTAAAAATAGCAAAATTAAAAGAAGTGATTTCTAATGCACGTATTTTAGACGAATCGTTATTAGATACTTCAAAAGTTTTAATTCATTCTATTGTAAAAATTAAAAATGTAGCTAATAAATTGGAATTTAGCTATACTTTGGTGGCGGATTCCGAAACCAATATTAAAGAAGGTAAATTATCTGTTAATTCGCCTATTGGAAAAGGTTTACTAGGTAAAAAAGTAGGTGATATTGCAGAAATTCAAGTGCCAAGCGGTATTATGAAGTTTGAAATTTTAGATATTTCAAGAGCATAAATAATTTTGAATAAAACAGAAATAATGAGTACAATTTTTACTAAAATAATAAAAGGTGAAATACCTTCTTATAAAGTTGCAGAAAACGATAAATTTTATGCGTTTTTAGATATTAATCCAAATGCTAAAGGACATACGTTGGTAGTTCCAAAAAAAGAAGTAAATAGGCTTTTTGATTTGGATGAAGAAATGTATAATGAATTAATGAGTTTTTCAAGAAAAATTGCAATTGCTCAAAAAAAAGTAGTGGATTGTGATAGAATTGGAATGGCTGTTATTGGCTTAGAAGTACCTCACGTTCATGTGCACTTAATTCCTTTAAATGCTATGGAAGATATTCAGTTTACCAAAAAAGTAAAACTAGAATCTAAAGAATTTGAAGCTATAGCAAAAGCAATTTCGGAACAATTATAATTATTTTTTTAACGAAATTTCAAACGTTGTTCCTTTTCCTATTTCTGATCTTAAAACAGTTATTTTTCCAACATGATAGTCTTCAACAATACGTTTAGCCAACGATAAACCTAAACCCCAACCACGTTTTTTAGTTGTAAAACCAGGAGAAAATATTTTTTGTTGTAATTTTTTTTGAATTCCCTTTCCTGAATCTTCAATGGTTATAAATATATTTTTACCTGTTTCGCGAATGGCTAAATTAAGGTTGCCTTTGCCTTCCATAGCGTCAATGGCATTTTTTACTAAATTTTCAATCACCCAACTAAATAATTGAACATTTATATTTGCAAAAATTTCAGGTGAACTGCTTTTAAAATTAAAATGGACTTGTTTAGAGCTTCTAGCTTGCAAGTAGGCGAATGAACTTTTAGTGGTTGCAACAACATTTTGTTTAGTTACTTCAGGTGTAGAACCAATTTTAGAAAAACGCTCGGCAATGGTATTTAAACGCTCCACATCTTTTTCAATTTCTTGAATAGTTTTTTCATCTGCATTTTCTAAACGCAAAATTTCAATCCATCCTAATAATGAAGATAACGGAGTTCCTATTTGATGTGCAGTTTCTTTAGCCATTCCTGTCCAAAGTTTATTTTGTTCTGCAATTTTAGTCGATTTGAAGAACAGGTAAATAGCAATGGTAAACAAAACTAAAATTAAAATTAAAGCAATAGGATAATATTTAAGTTTGGTAAGTAAATAGGAATCTCGGTAATAAATATAAAGTCGAATAGTTTGGTTTTTAACTTTGTCTTTATAGCTAACAACAATGGGCACATTTTGGCTTTTCATTAAAGCCAATTGTTTTTCTAAATAGCTATTTTTTTCAGACTTTTTAGAATCTAAGTTAGACCAATCAGTAATTTTACCTTTGTCGGTTGTTATTATCATTGGTATGTTGTGATTATTACCAATAATTTTATATTCTAGCGAGATATCGGCATTTAAATCGGCAATACTTAAGTGTTTATATGCCATTGCTAAAACTTCCATTTTAGAACGCTCTTCTTTTTTAAATTTTTGAAAAAAAGAATAGGTATTCCATAATATTAGCGAAACAATAATAAACGAAGCACTAATTACCAGTCCTCTAATTAATTTGGTATATTTTGGTGAAGCCATTATTCAAATATAAAATCTGTAACTATAACTAAAAAATATTATGGTTATTATTTTAAGATGGATTTATTTACATTTGTTAAAAATGAAATAATGATAAGTATTTATCCTGCAAATATATCTACGAAAAAATTACATAGCTACTTGTTAAGTACAGTTGCACCTCGTCCAATTGCATTTGCAAGCACGGTTGATAAAGATGGTAATCCTAATTTATCGCCGTTTAGTTTTTTTAATGTTTTTAGTGCAAATCCTCCAATTTTAATTTTTTCTCCTGCTCGTAGAGTTAGAGATAATACAACAAAACACACTTTAGAGAATGTTTTAAAAACAAAAGAAGTGGTAATTAATGTAGTTAATTATAGTATGATTTATCAAATGTCGTTGGCAAGTACGGAATATGATAAAGGTGTAAATGAATTCGAAAAAGCTGGTTTCACTATGTTAAAATCGGATGAAGTAAAACCTTTTAGAGTTAAGGAATCACCAGTTCAATTTGAATGTAAAGTTAATGAAGTTGTTGCTTTGGGAGCTGAAGGTGGCGCAGGGAATCTAGTAATTTGTGAAGTAGTTAAATTACACATTCATAAAGCGTATTTAAATGAAAAAAAAGATATTAATCAGCAAAAATTAGATTTGGTAGCAAGAGCAGGAGGCGGTTTGTACTCAAGAGCTAAAGAAGGTTTTTTTGAAATTCCAAAGCCATTGTCAACTTTAGGAATTGGAGTCGATGCTATTCCGTTGGAAATAAGAAACAGTACCGTATTAACTGGTAATGATTTAGGAATGTTAGGAAATATAGATTGCCTACCTAAACCAAAGGATGTTAATAAGTTTGCGAAAGAACATGCTGAATTTGTAATTGAAAATAAGGTAAAAAAACATACATTTGCCAAAGCTTTTTTAGCTAAAAATGATGTAATAAGTGCTTGGAAAGTACTTTTAATTGAATAATAAGTAAAAAAATGGAAGTTACAGGGAAAATTAAAAAAATTGAGGAAACTAAAACTTTTGGGTCAAGTGGTTTTAGAAAAAGAGAAATGATATTAACAACAAATGATCAATATCCACAAATGCTAAAAATTGAATTTGTACAGGATAAATGCGATTTGTTAAATAGCTATCAAGAAGGACAAGATGTAAAAATATCTATTAATTTAACAGGTAGAGAATGGATAAACCCTCAAGGTGAAGCAGTATATTTTAATGCTATTCAAGGATGGAGAATTGAAAATTTACAAGCTGAAAATTCAAATGAAGTACCACCAATGGCACCTGTTGAAAATTTTGAAACAACAAATAATTTAGACGAAAACGAACCAGACGATTTACCATTTTAATTGTCAAACAACTAAAAATATTTAAGAGAAAAGCGTTTAGCTTTTCTCTTTTTTTGTCTTTAAAATTGCTGTAAATTTAAACCATGTTTTTACTTACCAATAAAATTGTATTTCCGGCTGTACAACTTGCCGATGATAATGGTGTTTTAGCTATTGATGGAGATTTATCGGAAGAAAGATTAACACTTGCCTATAAAAGTGGAATTTTTCCTTGGTTTAATCAAGGAGAACCAATTATTTGGTATAGTCCAAACCAAAGAATGGTTTTATTTCCTAAAAAATTGAAAGTCTCTAAAAGTATGAAACAAGTACTTCGAAAAAAGGAATTTAAAATAACATTTAATCAAAATTTTGAGCAAGTAATATTTAATTGTAAACATATTTTTAGAGCATCAGACCAAGGGGAAACTTGGATTACCAATGAAATGGAGCAAGCATATATTAATTTACACAAAAAAGGTATTGCAAAATCGGTAGAAGTTTGGTTAGGCGATGAATTAGTTGGTGGTTTGTACGGGATAGATTTAGGAACAATTTTTTGCGGAGAAAGTATGTTTAGTAAAATTAGTAATGCTTCTAAATTGGCATTTATTTATTTGGTTCAAAAATTAGAAAAAGAAAATTACAAATTAATTGATTGCCAAGTTTATAACAATCATTTGGCGAGTTTAGGAGCTGAAGAAATACCGAGAGAAGAATTTTTAAAGTATTTGAAAAGCAACTAAATTAATAGAAGTTTTTATCTTTGAAAATCAGTTAAAGAAAATAAGACCATTATGGATATTAAAAATGCTCAGCTAGTAGTTGATAATTGGATAAAAGAACACGGAGTTCGTTATTTTAATGAACTAACAAATATGGCGCAATTAACTGAAGAAGTTGGTGAAGTTGCACGTATTATTGCAAGGCGTTATGGAGAGCAAAGCGAAAAAGAAAGTGATAAGGGAAAAGATTTAGGAGAAGAATTAGCCGATGTAGTTTTTGTAGTTTTATGCTTGGCAAATCAAACAGGCATAGATTTACAAAGAGCTTTTGATAAAAAAATGGACGTAAAAACAAACCGAGACCATAATAGACACCATAATAATCCAAAACTAAAATAAATGAAAGCTTATAAAAACGAACCTTTTTTAAAGTTAGTTTTACGATTTGGACTCATGTTTTTAATTTCTATTTTTTTTATTGAAATTATTTTTTCAATAATTATAAATCAGAGCTTTACTGCAATGTTACAACAATACTTTTTTAATAATAATTGGATTTCTTTTTTGAAACGATTGAGTGTAATGTCATTATTATATGGTCTTTTTATGGCTGGCTATTATAAATTTATTAAGAAGTAACAAATTTTCTTTTTTTGAAGCCATTATTCTGAATTTATTTCAGAAACTCATAGTTTTAATTTAAAATCAATTCAAATTAATCAACTCAATATCACTTTGTTTGACTAATTTATTTAAGGTTTTAACATCTGTTCTAAAAATAGTGTAAACTTGTTGTAATTCTTTATCTATTAAGTTGGTAATTTCATTTTTAAAAGCAATAGATTGATCTGTTGGTTTGAAATTTCCAATAGAACTTAACGAATTTAAATGCGCCAATTTATTGTTCAATTTAATTGGAAAATTTAATGGATCTTGAGAACTTTTATTTTTAGTTTGGTATAAATTATTTTCGTGAGTAGTTAAGTTTTTTACAATTTTATCAGCTAATTCGATAATTTTTTTGTTTTTTTCTTTATCAGAAATTGAAGATTTTAGTTGTTTAACCTGTTTTTTTACTTTAGTAATGTTTTTTAAAGTTTTATGAATTTCAGTTAACTTCTCTTGTATTTCAATGATAAAATCAAATTGAGATGTTAAGTCTTTTTCTGAAGCCGTACTTCTAGGGTCTTTTAATAAAATAAAGGTCTGTTCAGAAGCAGTATTTCCATTTTTTGTTAGTTCCACTTTATATTCACCTGGTAAAGCTTTCGGTCCATTTAAAGAAGCCCACCATAAAATCATCCCTTTTACTTTTTCAGCATCAGGATATTGCATATTCCAATTAAAAATATTGTCTCCTTTTTTTGCTTTTAATTTTTCTTCTTTTTCTTTCTTATTAGGTATAGTTGAAAACGTTTTAATAAGTTTTCCTGATTTTTCAAAGAAAGATAAACTCAAAGTGTCTTTTTCATTGATGTTGTTAACGTAGTAATTTATGATAACTCCTCCAGGATGATTTTGTCCAGCAGTTTTTGATTTTCGTTTACTTCCTCCCATTCGGTAACTATCCATTGGTTTGTACAGAAAATCATCTTTAGAAGTTAATTCATTGTTTAATTGATGAAGAGGTGTTAAATCATCGATTATCCAAAAAGCACGACCTTGTGTTGCCGCAATTAAATTATTGTTTTTAATTGTTAAATCTGTAATAGGAACTTTAGGTAAGTTAAGTTGAAATGAGTCCCAATTATTTCCGTCATCAAAACTAATATACATGCCGTTTTCTGTTCCTGTGTATAATAAACCTTTTCTTTTTGGGTCAGCACGAAGTACTCGTGTAAAAAATTTAGGATTAATACCTTTAGTTAGTAACTTCCAACTTTTGCCATAATTTTCAGTTTTGTATATATAAGGAGTATTATCTCCAAGTTTATATCTGGTGCCAACAATATAGGCACCACCATCAGTAAATGGATTAACTTCAATACAATTTATCATCATCCATTCAGGCATTTTTTTAGGTGTAACATTTGCCCAGTTTTTTCCTCCGTTGGTTGTAATATAAACTAAACCATCATCTGATCCTGTCCAAATTAAACCTTCTTCAAAAGGAGACTCTACAGCCGCAAAAATGGTTCCATAATACTCTACACCCGTATTATCTTTAGTTATTGATCCACCAGATGGTTTTAAAGTTTTTGGATCATTTCTAGTTAAATCTGGACTTATTACTTCAAATGATTGACCTTCATTATAAGTTACGTGAACGTGATTTGAAGTAGCATATAATTTCTTTTTATTATGAGGAGAAAAAAATATTGGGTAATTCCATTGAAAACGATATTTCATATCTTCTGCTCCGTGTCCCATTGGATCATCAGGCCAAACATTTATAACTCTTCGTTCCCCTGTTTTATGATTTATCCGAGTTAATAACCCGCCATAACTTCCTCCATAAACAATATCATTATTTAATGGGTCTACGGCAATGTGAGCACTTTCGCCACCTGCAGTACTTTCCCAATCTCTTTCATTAATAGTTCCTCCGTTAGTTCTATGTGCAATCCGTACAGTTGAATTATCTTGTTGAGCTCCATAAATTCTATAAGGAAAATAATTATCCGTTACTACCCTATAAAATTGAGCAGTTGGTTGATTCATATAAGTGCTCCAGTTTTTACCTGCATCAAAACTAATTTGAGCACCACCATCATCACCAATAATCATTCGTTGACTGTCTTCAGGATCAATCCATAAATCGTGATGATCTCCATGTGGAGCATTAAAAGACTTAAATGTTTTGCCACCATCTCTAGATTGGTGATAGCGAACATTCACTACATAGACTATATTTTCATCTTGTGTGTCAGCATAAATACGAGTGTAATACCAGGCTCGTTGACGTAATTTTCGTTCGCTATTAATTAATTTCCAGTTTTTCCCAGCATCTAAAGATTTATATACGCCACCATCTTTATTTTCAATTAGCGCCCAAATAATATCAGAATTTACTGGTGAAACAGTAATACCGCTAATTCCCCAAATTCCTTTTGGCAAACCTGTGTTTGAAGAAATATTTGTCCAAGTTTCACCTTCATCAATACTCTTCCAAAGGGCAGAACCTTTACCTCCACTTGAAAAGCTATAAGGGGTGCGTCTAACATTCCATGTAGTTGCGTACACTATTCTTGGATTGTTAGGGTCAATAAGTAAATCAACAGCACCAGCATTTTCATTAGCAAATAGAACTTTTCTCCAAGTTGAACCTCCATCTATAGATTTATATACACCTCTTTTACTACTAGATTTGTAGAGATCACCTAAAACTGCAGCAAAAACAATATCAGCATTTTTAGGATGAATTCGAACTCGAGGAATATGACGAGAATTTTCCAACCCAATATGTTTCCAGGTTTTTCCAGCGTCTACTGACTTCCATATACCATTTCCAGACGAAACATTTCCTCTAACAGTTACCTCACCGGTTCCCACGTATATAACATTATTGTCTGATTCACTTACTGCAACAGCTCCTATTGATCCACCAAAAAAACCATCAGAAATATTACTCCAAGAATTTCCAGCATCTGTAGTTTTCCAAACACCACCACCAGTTGAACCAAAATAATATAAATTTGCTTTATTTGCTACGCCAGTTACTGCATCACTTCTACCCCCTCTAAAAGGTCCAATGTTTCGCCATTGAATTGCACTATAATATTTCTCGTTTAATTTGGATACTATTTTTTGAGCATTAACTTTGTTTGCTGAAATAAAAAAAAGGAAGCTAAAAAGGAAGAGATATTTTTTCATAATATTAGGTTAAGTTGATTGAAAAACAAACGAGTAGTAAATCTATTAAAAAATATTTTAATCAATGTTATAAATAAAACATAGAATGGAGTTGTTGAAAATTAATAAGGTTAATAAAATAGAAAATAAAAAAATTCAAATTACTGGATCTAAGAGTGAGACTAATAGACTATTAATTTTACAACAATTATATGAAAATTTAAAAATTGAAAATCCATCGGTATCTGACGATTCCTTAGTTTTACAAAAAGCATTAGATAGTAATTTACCTGATATTAACATTGGTCATGCAGGAACAGCTATGCGATTTTTAACTGCTTATTTTGCTTCTAAACAAGATTTTGAAGTTGTGTTAACTGGTTCTGAAAGAATGAAAAACAGACCTATAAAAATTTTAGTGGATGCTTTAATATTTTTAGGAGCAGAAATTCAATATCTTGAAAAAGAAGGATATCCACCTTTAAAAATATTAGGTAAAAAATTGACCAAAGATTTTGTTGAAATTCAAGGAAATGTAAGTAGCCAATATATTTCGGCCTTATTGTTAATTGCTCCAAAATTACCTAATGGACTTAAATTAAAATTTAAAGGTAAAGTAACCTCGGTTCCATACATTAAAATGACACTTAGTTTGTTAAGTAAACTTGGTATTAAATATAATTGGAATGATAATATAATTACGGTTTTACCTCAATTAACTATTAAAGATAATACTATTAAAGTAGAATCCGATTGGAGTTCGGCTTCTTATTTTTATAGTTTAGTAGCTTTAAATCCAAAAGCAGAAATAAAACTAACTTCTTATAAAAAGAACAGTTTACAAGGTGATGCCACCTTATTTGAAATTTATGAAAAATTAGGAGTCCAAACGGTATTTAAAGAAAGTACTATTATTTTGAAGAATACAAATACTGTTATTACTGAAAATTTAGAGTTAGATTTAATTAACACTCCAGATTTAGCCCAAACTATTGCTGTTACTTGTTTTGGTTTAGGTGTTTCGTGTAACCTTACAGGTTTACATACACTTAAAATTAAAGAGACAGATAGGTTGGTAGCTCTTAAAACAGAAATTGAAAAATTAGGAGGAAAAGTTAACATCACAAATAATTCAATTCAAGTACTTTCTTCAGCTACAATTAATAAAAATATTTCCATAGCAACCTATAACGATCATAGAATGGCAATGGCATTTGCTCCTTTAGCATTAAAGGTGCCTATACAAATAGAAAACCCAGAAGTAGTTTCTAAATCTTACCCTAATTTTTGGAGTGATTTTGATAAAATTACACGTTAATTTTTACTAAAATAAATTTTAAATGCTTAAACACTTGACAACCCCTATGTTGAAGTTGTATATTTGCGCTCATTCTTTAAAAAAAATACATGAAGTTATCACATTATAAATTTGATTTGCCTATAGAATTATTGGCAGAATACCCTGCAGAGCATAGAGATGAAGCACGTTTAATGGTTTTAAACAGAAAAGAACAAACTATTGAGCATAAATTGTTTAAAGATTTAATTGATTATTTTGATGAAGGTGATTTAATGGTGTTAAATAATACCAAAGTTTTTCCTGCTCGCATGTATGGTGAAAAAGAAAAAACAGGTGCTAGAATTGAAGTATTTTTATTAAGAGAATTAAATGCTGAAAGTAGGTTGTGGGATGTTTTAGTAGATCCTGCACGTAAAATTAGAATAGGGAATAAATTATTTTTTGGCGATGATGAAAGTTTAGTAGCTGAAGTTATTGATAATACTACATCTAGAGGAAGAACTTTACGTTTTTTATATGATGGTTCTTATGAAGAATTTAGAAAAAAATTACAAGAATTAGGAGAAACACCTTTGCCAAAGTATATTAAAAGAGCTGTAGAACCATCTGATGAAGATCGTTATCAAACTATTTATGCAAAACATGAAGGAGCTGTTGCAGCGCCAACTGCCGGTTTGCATTTTTCTAAACATTTAATGAAACGTTTAGAAATTAAAGGAGTAGATTTTGCTGAAGTCACACTCCATGTTGGCTTAGGAACTTTTAGCGGAGTAGAGGTAGAAGATTTATCAAAACACAAAATGGATTCTGAAAAGTCATTAGTAACTGCTGAAACTGCAGAAATTGTAAATAAAGCAATCGACTCAAAAAAAAGAATTTGTGCGGTTGGAACTACGGTTATGAGATCTTTGGAAAGTGCGGTTTCTACAGATAAACATTTAAATCCTTATGACGGTTGGACTAACAAATTTATATTTTCACCTTATGATTTTAGTATTGCTAACTGTATGATTACTAATTTTCATACCCCTAAATCAACATTAATGATGATGACAGCTGCTTTTGCTGGTTACGACTTTTTAATGAAAGCATATAAAGAAGCTATTAAAGAAAAATATAAGTTTTATTCTTATGGCGATGCTATGTTAATTATTTAATTGCCTTAAATATTTAAAAAATTATATTCCCGCCTAGGCGGGAATAGTTTTATAAACTCGATTTTAAAATGGATAAAAAGAAAGATATTCGTGCCTTAACTAAAGAACAACTTCGAATTTTTTTTGTAGAGCAAGGAGATAAAGCTTTTAGAGGAAATCAGGTTTATGAATGGCTTTGGATTAAAAGCGCTTATTCTTTTGAGGAAATGACAAACCTATCCAAAGAAACTCGTCAACTATTAGACGCTAATTTTGTTATCAATCATATTGAAGTTGATAAAATGCAACGTAGTGTAGATGGTACTGTAAAAAATGCTATCAAATTACATGATGGCTTAATTGTAGAATCGGTTTTAATCCCAACAGGAACCAGAACCACGGCTTGCGTTTCTAGTCAAGTTGGCTGTACTTTAGACTGTTTATTCTGTGCAACGGCAAGGTTAAAAAAAATGCGTAATCTAAATCCCGATGAAATTTTTGATCAAGTAGCAGCCATTAACAAAGAAAGTTTATTATATCACCATCGCAAATTATCAAATATTGTATTTATGGGAATGGGTGAGCCTTTAATGAATTACAATAATGTTTTAAAAGCTATTGAAAAAATTACGTCTCCTGAAGGTTTGGGAATGTCACCAACTAGAATTACAGTTTCAACTTCTGGAGTACCAAAAATGATTAAAAAGTTAGCGGATGATGAAGTAAAATTTAACTTAGCGGTTTCATTACATTCAGCAATAGATGAAGTTCGTTCTAAAATAATGCCATTTAGTACTACATTTCCTTTAAAAGATTTAAAAGAATCTTTAGCATATTGGTTTGCCAAAACCAAAAGAAGAATTACCTATGAATATGTAATTTGGGATGGAATAAACGACAACAAAGAATCCATTAATGCTTTGGTAAAATTCTGTAAATATGTACCTTGTAAAGTGAATTTAATAGAATATAATCCAATTGATGATGGTGATTTTAAGCAGGCCAAACCTAAAGTTATTAATGATTATGTTAGTAATTTAGAAATGAATGATATTATAGTTAATGTAAGAAGAAGTAGAGGAAAAGACATTGATGCTGCTTGCGGCCAATTAGCAAATAAAAGTTAAAAACCATCTTTTTTTTAGTATTTTTGAAATCTTAATGAAGCCAATAGAACAAATAAAACAACCCATTTTAACTGAAATGGAACTCTTTGAAGGTAAATTCAGAGAGGCAATGGCAACCAAAGTTCCGCTACTTAATAGAATTGCTCATTATATTGTTAGAAGAAAAGGGAAACAAATGCGCCCGATGTTTGTTTTTTTAGTGGCAAAAATGGTTTCCAACGGTAAATTTAATGAACGTACATACAGAGGAGCTTCTATTATTGAATTAATTCACACAGCAACATTAGTGCATGATGATGTGGTGGACGATAGTAATAGACGAAGAGGGTTTTTCTCTATAAATGCACTATGGAAAAATAAAATTGCCGTTTTAGTAGGCGATTTTTTATTATCCAAAGGGTTATTACTTTCTATTGATAATGATGATTTTGATATTTTAAAATTAATATCCGTTGCTGTAAGAGAAATGAGTGAAGGAGAGTTATTACAAATTGAAAAGGCTCGAAAATTAGATATTACTGAAGAAGTTTACTTTGAAATCATTCGCCAAAAAACAGCAACCTTAATAGCTGCTTGTTGTGGAATAGGAGCAGCATCTGTTGGGTGTAAAACCGAAGAGGTGGAAAAAATGCGAAAGTTTGGAGAACAAATTGGTATTGCTTTCCAAATTAAAGATGACCTATTTGATTACACAAACGATAAAATTGGTAAACCAACTGGAATAGATATTAAAGAGCAAAAAATGACGCTTCCTTTAATTTATGCCTTAAATAATTGCGAACCGAAGGAGCAAAAATGGTTAATTAATTCGATTAAAAATCATAATAAAAATAAAAAAAGAGTAAAAGAAGTTATTGCCTTTGTAAAAGAAAAAGGGGGGATTGAATATACTACTTCAAAAATGAAAGAATACCAACATAATGCATTAGAGATTCTTAATTTTTATCCAGATTCACCTTATAAAGACTCTTTAATAACAATGGTAAATTACGTTATTGAACGTAAAAAATAATTTAATTTGACACTATCCTATAAACATACGACACTATCCTAAAAACTGTGTAAGTTTAAAAGACACTATCCTAAAAACTGTGTAAGTTTAAAAACTCAGGGTTAAATTATTTATAGTTTAATCCTGTTTTCAAATATAGCTAAAAATTGGTTTAGTATAATCCCCCAATTTCTAATAGGCATTGTCCACTTTTTAGTACTTTCTCTTAAAGCTAAAAAGACGGATTTCATAACAGCTTCATCCGTTGGGAATGAGAGTTTATTTTTGGTATATTTTCTAATTTTTCCA
>Ga0209633_10000954_pt1 | contig 31526 bp, 29 predicted proteins | sample Cruoilmetagenom1_FD_187290 | JGI IMG/M metagenome (GOLD analysis project Ga0209633, IMG submission 187290) | Oil polluted marine microbial communities from Coal Oil Point, Santa Barbara, California, USA - Sample 1 (SPAdes) (version 2) | ecosystem: Environmental > Aquatic > Marine > Oil seeps ... | reverse complement strand
AATATTCACCAATTGCAGCACCTGCAAAAGGAGCATATACTTGCATTGGTGCAGGATCAGAGGCATTGGCAGCAACTATAGTAGTGTAAGCTAAAGCACCATGTTCTTCTAACATGTTTGCAATAGCAGCAACCGTTGAAGCTTTTTGTCCTATGGCAACATAGATACAATAGACCGGTTCGCCAGCATCATAAAATTCTTTTTGATTTAAAATGGTATCAATTGCAACCGTTGATTTACCTGTTTGACGATCACCAATAATTAGCTCACGTTGTCCTCTACCAACAGGAATCATAGCATCAACAGATTTTATTCCTGTTTGCAATGGCTCAGTTACCGGCTCTCTAAAAATTACACCGGGAGCTTTACGCTCTAATGGCATTTCAAAAGTCTCGCCTTCAATTGCACCTTTACCATCAATAGGTTGACCCAAGGTATTCACAACTCTTCCTGAAATTCCCTCACCAACATTTAAAGAAGCAATACGTTCAGTACGTTTAACAGTAGAACCTTCTTTAATTTCAAAAGAGTGACCTAATAATACAACCCCAACATTATCTTCTTCAAGGTTCAATACGATACCCTCTAAGCCATCTTCAAATTGTACCAATTCACCATAACCTGCATTTGCTAAACCATATACACGTGCAATACCATCACCTACTTGTAATACAGTTCCTACTTCATCTAATGATGCTTTACCATCAAAATCTGATAGTTGTTGTTTTAAAATTGCTGATACTTCAGCTGGTTTTATTGTTGCCATTTATTTAATTTTTTAATGCTGAACTCTTATCAGCATCTGTCAATTCTTGTTTATTATAATTTATCTTGAAATAATTAGTCCTATGCGTTAATTACGGCGTTATTATCAAATGTTCTACGCAAATTATTCATTTTACCTAAAATACTTGCGTCAAATTGCTTATCGCCAACACGTAGGATGAATCCACCAATAATAGTTGGATCTATAATATTTTCGAGACTTACTTTTTTACCGGTAATCTCTTTAATTTTTGCTAATGCTTTCTCTTCCAGATCAGCGGTTAAAGGAATTGCAGTGGTTACCTCTGCAACTTGACTTCCTTTATGTTGATCGTAGAGGATTGTATATTGTTTTGCTACCTCAGGTAAAAGAGATAATCTTTTGTTTTCTACTAATAGATTGATTAAACCGACAGAAGTGTTATCTATCTTTTTATCAAATATAGCTACTAGTGTTGATTTTTTGGCCTCAGCTCTTATCACCGGGCTATCTAATAATAACTGCAACTCAGTATTTTCTTCAATAGACGAGGCTATCAATTGCATATCATCATTAACAATATTAGCCTTTTTTAAATCTAAGGAAAGACTTAAAATTGCTTTTGCATATCTTATGGCAGCTCTAGATCCTATCATCTTAGTTTAACTTAATTTCACCTAATAATTGATCAACTAATTTTAGCTGTTTGTCTTTGTTAGAAAGTTCTTCTTTCACAACTTTTTCTGCAATATCAATTGATAAGTTGGCTACTTGACTCTTTATATCTTTAATTGCGGCTAATTTTTCATTTTCTATGGTAGTTTTAGCCTGTTCAACTAATTTATTAGCTTGTGCTTTTGCTTCATCTTTCGCCTCTTCTATCAAGTTGGTTTTCATATCACGAGCTTCTTTTAACATGGTATCTCTTTCAGCACGAGCTTCATTTAAAATACGTTCGTTATCAGCGTTGATATTTAACATTTCTTGTCGCGCTTTATCAGCTTCAGCTAATGCATTTTTAATACCATCTTCTCTATCATTTAATGCATTTAAAATTGGCTTCCAGGCAAACTTTCTCAACAATAAAAGTAATGCCACAAAAAGTATGATTTGCCAAAAGAATAGGCCAAATGAAAAATCGTTTATTAATTTATCCATAATTTTTTAATAATTTAATTTTTAAACAATAGCTATAACCAACCGTCATAGCTATTGTTAGATTGTGTCTGATTAGCCTACAAATAATGCAGCGAACCCGATACCTTCAACAAGCGCTGCTGCAATTAGCATAGCTGTTTGAATTTTTCCGTAAGCTTCTGGCTGACGAGCAATAGCGTCCATTGCTGAACCACCAATTCTACCGATACCGATACCGGCACCAATTACAATTAATCCTGCTCCGACGATAGTTGGAATTTCCATAAATATATATAATTAAAAATTAAACATTCAATTTATTAATGTGCTTCTTCATGCTCATGATCTTCAACAGCAAAGCCAAAATATAAGGCTGATAACATAGTGAAGATATAAGCTTGTAAAGCTGCTACTAAAAGCTCAATTATTGAAAGGAAAAAAGCCAGTATAAATGACAAGCTACTTCCTAACCAATTATGGAATATAAACATCAAACCAATTATACTCATCAATACAACGTGACCAGCCATAATATTGGCATACAAACGTATCATTAATGCAAATGGTTTGATAAATACTCCTAATAATTCAATTGGAGCTAAAATAATTTTCATTGGCCATGGCACTCCAGGCATCCAGAAAATGTGTTTCCAATAGTTTTTATTACCGGAAAATTGTGTAATCAAAAATGTTAACAATGCCAGTGCGGCTGTAATAGTAATATTACCAGTAACATTTACTCCTAATGGTGTTAATCCAAATAAATTTAAGAACCATACAAAAAAGAATACGGTCAATAAAAAAGGCATAAATTTTTTATATTGTGGATCACCTATATTAGGTTTCGCGATATCATCGCGAATGTATATAATGATTGGTTCAAAAAATCGACCAGCTCCTGTTGAAATGGGTCCTTTTCGAAACGATTTTGCCAAACCACCAAAAAGTAATAGCATTAAAATACCCGTTATGATAATCATCATAACACTTTTGGTAATTGAAAAATCTATAGGTTTTGCATTGGTAGGATGGTCATGATCATCTAAAGTAATGGTGCCCTCGGCATCAGTCTTGTATATTTTACTGTGAAATAATTTATAATAATTACCATTACTTTCTGCAACGGTTTCACCATGGTGAAATTTTGATGAAGAAAAGAATTGTATGCCATTATCCCATAAAATTATCGGTAGTGAAAAACCATAGTATTTATTGTTCTCCTTGTCATAAGTAAAAGTAAAGTCATGAGAATCTTTAATGTGATGGTCTATATCTTTTTTAATTTCTGTTTTTAAATCAGTTTCTACATTATTATCCTCATGCGTATCATGTTGTGCATTCACTTGAAAAGCAATAGATAATATAAAAAAGGCAAGTAAATTAAGTAATTTTTTTCTATGCATATCACTCAGGTAATACAGTGTATTTAAAATCCGTGCAAAGATACTATTTTATGTCAAAATCAAAAATAATTTTCAATCTTTCTTCACTGTTTTTTTACGCTGCTGAACGCTACATTTGTTACTTTAATTTTTTGAGTAAATTAACTAATGAATATGTTTCAATAATAAGGCAAATTAGATAGGGAATAAAAAATGAACCGAACTCTAATCTAGAGATATCTCCGTCAGCTTTATATGAAGAGAAAAAAAAGAGAAAAAAGACTACAAATTTAATAAAGCTACCTGCCATAAATAAAAACCCCAATTGATTTTTGAGTTTAACTCTGAGAGAGAACAACAATAAATAGACAATTAGTGCCAGCGTATAATTTAATATATAAGCCAGTAAAATTTTATTGTCAAATAAGGGTAAATTATTAAAATGAAGAAATAATAAATGTAAAATAAAAATGAATGCTAAACCAATAGTTAGTACTGCAATAAAACGCTTTAGTTGGCTAGTCATATTTTATGAATCGTCATTGATTTTATTTAGTTGCTTTACAATGCTCCAGATAGAAACTACTAATGCAAAAATAACGAGCACTAAAGTAAATATTTTTTTTTGCATTAAGAATTTGTTATCCAACCATTTGCCTAAATAGGCTGCTAGATATATAGTTGCACCTAATTGAAATGCGATTCCGGAAAAACGAACATATTTATTAAGCTGTTTTTTCGGCTTTTGGGAGTTCATTTTTTAATGCTTTTATAGAACCTTTCATGTTACAAGTAGCGTTAAAAGTTGCTCCTGGCTCTACAGAAAGTTTCCCTAATACAACATCACCAGAAATATGAGCTGAAGCTTTTAATGATAATAGTTGATCAACTGTTAAATTACCTGAAAACGTTCCTTCAATATCAGCATTGGTACACTCAATAGTACCTTTAACCGAACCTTCAGTGCCTATTACAACTCTTCCTGTAGTATTAATTTTACCATCTACTTTACCATCAATTCTAAAATCGCCATCAGATTTAATATCGCCAACAAATGAAGTATCTTTTCCTATAATATTACGAGCTAATACTTGACTTGGATTTGATTTTTTTTCAGAAAACATAATTTTTTACATTTTTAATTTATACTCCGTTTACATTCAGATCTTTTTCATAGACAACTGGGGAGTAACTATCTTCTTTTTTATACTAATTTATTTATTATCATTATCTGTATCAACATTATTTAATCCACCTAAAATTCTAACAGCATGTTTACCCTCTTCTGTATTCGGATAATTTATCGCTACAAAATCTAAAGCTTCTTTAAAAGCATCTACTCCTTTAGTCTTCATTAATATATATGCTTTTAATAATTCAAATTTAGGAATTATTGGCAGATCTTCAAATTGTTTTATCGCATTTTCAGATTTTTGTAAAGCATCTTCATATCGGTAAAAATCATAATCGCAATAGGCATCATTATATACACCTTCAGGCGAATTGTCTTTTTCATCAGAAGCAAGAACGTGTTCAGGATCTAAGATAATAGCTGCATACCTAGAATCTGGATAATTGTTAACGATTGCTTCTCTATATTTATTGCTTTTATCAATATTAAATTCGGCATATATTTTAAAGAGATGATAATTTATTGGCAGCACGAGGTTTTCTTTAGGATTAAAGCTCAATAATCTTTCTAACCTTTTAGCGGCTAATGGATATACTTTAAATTGCTCTTTATAAATTAATCCTAACTTATAATAAGCTTCATTTCTTTGTGATACGATACTATCAATTTTTTCTTTTTCTGTAGGAATTCTACTCAAATAATAATCGAGTTCATACTTTTTAGAATTATCAAAAACATTGGCAGTAGAAAGAATTTCTAATTGATTTTGTCCTTGGGTCGATACTTTTTTATTTGATAAGCGCCAATTATCTTCTAAGGCTCTATTACCCCATATTTTACGAAACTCTTGTTTGCCAAAACCTGCTACTTGTGTGTTGTAAAAATAGAATTTACCGCCATTAGAAACATCTTTAGAGGTGTCGTCCGTAAAACTATCTATACCGGAATTGCTATTAGTTTCTTCTAATTTTTTCTTGGCCTCTTCTTCCTCTTTTTTTAATTTGTCAATATACAATTGATAGAATTGTTCCTGTTCCTCTTTAGGTAGGGCGGCAATTTTTAAGATACTGTCATTGTGCTTGGCTATATTTTCATATAGAATTACTTCTTCCAAGCTTTTCCGCTTCCTAACGATACGCCTTACGCGTTTAACATTTTTATTTTTAGTAATTTGTATAACGCTATCATAATAGGAGCCTGCCGGTTGGAAATTGGCTTGATCAAAACGTATATTCCCTAATTGTTCGTAGGACAATTCTTTTTGAAAGTCTTTGGCTTGTAGTGTTCTAAGAGAATTTTCAAAATTTACAGTAGCTTTTGCAATGCTATCATTCTGAACTTCTATTAATCCTTTTTGATAGAATAGTTCATCCAAAAAAGGCCTATTATCTCTATCATCAATTAGCTTATCCAAAGTAGCAAAAATTAGTTCGGTACTATCTTTTGTCGAATAATTCTTTGCTCTATCTATATAAGCATGAATTTTATATCGTAGCGGTGCCTTTTTGAATTTCGATAATTCTTCAAAAGCCATGTTAGACGAATCAATTTTTCGTTGGTTTCTATATAATTGACCCAAAATAAATAAGTTTCGAGCTTTAAGTTTAACATTGTCAGAAAAGAAAATAGCACTATCTAAATGACGGATCACCAAATCTGTACTATCTAATGAAGTATAGGCCATAGCCATGGCTGTATGTGCATTTTCAACAGTTTCTAAAGAGAGATATTCATTTTTTAAAAGAAATCCTAATGTTTCTAAAGCCAATTTCTCATTTTGTAATCGTACCAATGTTTTGGCTTGCCAAACTCTAGTTTCATCTCTTAGATCACCATCGGTATAATTTCCTAGAATATAATTAAATGCTTCTAGAGCAGGTACAAATCGTTGTGAATAATATCTGGCTTTACCTAATAATAAATAAGCATCATCAACTTGAGAATTACGTTCTCTTCCATTAAGGTCCATCGAGTGTTTTTGAACTGCTTTTATAGCTTTTTCTTCAGCTTTGTCAAATCCTTGCGCGGTACTTTCACCATCTGATGGTTGCTTTACTTTTACAGTTGGTAATTCTAATTTTTCTTCTTCAATTTTTAATGGTTCAATCGGTAATAATTCCCAAAAATTATCATTGTAATTATCATCTAAAACCTGTTTTGCCTGATCAAAAGCGACATTTCCATTATAAAGGACATTATATTTAGTGGCAAGTGTGTGTAGGTTCCTATTTAAAAAAGCATCTTTTTTAGTTGAGCAACTAAAAAAGAGCACCAAAAAACTACCTAAAAGTATATATGGAAGAATCCTTTTTTTCAAAATGGGATTTGTTTATTCTTTAAACTAAATTCAACACAAAATATTGCGAAGGTAAAAGTACAAATAAAATAATGATCTTTAATTATAAACAAACTCACCGTATATACTATCAATGGTCAATTTTTTTTCTGATAACGATTCAACCCTGCCTATAATTTTAGCATCAACATTAAAAGAGCTTGAAATAGCAATTATATCATTTGCAATTTCTTGAGGTACATATAGTTCCATTCGATGCCCACAGTTAAAAACTTGATACATTTCTTTCCAATCAGTATTCGATTGTTCTTGAATTAACTTAAATAAAGGAGGTACTTCAAATAAGTTATCTTTTATGACATGGAGATTGTCTATAAAGTGTAGAATTTTAGTTTGAGCTCCACCACTACAATGTACCATTCCGTTAATTTGTGAGCGAAATTTATTTAAAATTTCTTTGATGATCGGAGCGTAAGTACGTGTTGGTGAAAGTACAAGTTTTCCTGCGTTAAGTGAAACATCGGCAACGGCATCCGTTAATTTAACGTTTCCGGAATAAATTAAGTCATCAGGCACGGCATGATCATAGCTTTCCGGATATTTTTCTGCAAGATATTTGCTAAAAACGTCATGACGAGCAGAAGTTAAACCGTTACTTCCCATACCTCCGTTATAAGAAGTTTCGTAGGTTGCTTGTCCGAAAGATGCCAAACCAACAATAACATTTCCGGCTTTGATATTTGCATTGTCAACAACGTCACTTCTCTTTACTCTTGCAGTAACAGTAGAGTCGACAATAATGGTTCTTACCAGGTCACCTACATCGGCAGTTTCACCACCGGTAGAATGAATAGTTACACCAAAAGTTGACAGATCTTTTAATAATGCTTCAGAACCATTAATGATCTCGGAAATTACTTCACCAGGAATTACGTTTTTGTTCCTTCCAATAGTTGATGACAGTAATATATTATCAGTTATTCCAACACATAACAAGTCATCTATATTCATGATCAGTGCATCTTGTGCTATCCCTTTCCATACTGAAAAATCTCCGGTTTCTTTCCAGTACATGTATGCCAATGACGATTTAGTACCGGCACCATCTGCGTGCATTACTAAACAATAATCATCATCATTGGTCAAATGATCAGGAACAATTTTACAAAATGCTTTTGGGAAAAGGCCTTTGTCAATTTTACTTATAGCTTTATGTACATCTTCTTTTGAAGCAGAAACACCTCTAAGATTGTATCGATTTTCTGAAGATGAGCTCATAACGTTTATTTTAAAAGATATAATTTTTTCTTGCCATAATCAATGATAGCTTTTCCTTTTTCCAAAATATCAGCACCAATAATTCCATTCACTGGTTTTGCGTTTTGTTTGGTCAATGCGTTGTTGATATGGGTTAGATCTAGTAGCACCAAATGCACTTTTTTTAACTTATAATCTCCTATTTGTATTTTATTTTTTTTAGAAATTTCTGTATCAATTTCTCCTTCTCCGGCACCAGCAGCTTTATGATCAGATGTTTCTGTTATAAGACTAAATTTTTCAATTTCATCAAAACCAACACATGAGTTTGAAGCTCCGGTATCTAAAATAAATTGACCTTTTTTACCGTTTATTTTAGCGTTAATTTCAAAATGATTGGTTGCCGTTTTTTTTAGCTTGATACAATGGTAGCTTTTATTCGCTAAGAAATTTTTAAGACTCATAGTATTAGATAACAGACTTAAATTGTTTCAAAAATCGGATATCATTTTCAAATAACATTCTAATATCAGGTATTTGATATAATAACATTGCTATGCGTTCAATTCCCATTCCGAAAGCAAAACCGCTATAATTCTCAGGGTCAATATTGGTGTTTTTTAATACGTTAGGGTCTACCATACCACATCCCATTATTTCTAACCAACCTGTACCTTTAGTGATTTTATAATCGGTTTCTGTTTTAAGTCCCCAATAAATATCAACTTCAGCACTAGGTTCGGTAAAAGGAAAATAAGAAGGACGTAATCTAATTTTAGATTTTCCAAACATTTCTTTTGTGAAATAGATCAAAGTTTGTTTTAAATCGGCAAACGACACATCGGTATCAATATATAATCCTTCTACTTGATGAAAAATACAATGTGAACGAGCAGAAATATCCTCATTTCTAAATACACGTCCCGGAGAGATCGTGCGTATAGGTGGTTTGTTATTTTCCATATAACGAATTTGTACAGACGAAGTGTGTGTACGCAAAAGCATATCTGGATTCTTTTCTACAAAGAAAGTGTCTTGCATATCTCTAGCGGGATGGTATTCCGGTAGATTTAAAGCTGTAAAATTATGCCAATCATCTTCAATTTCAGGCCCTTCAGATATAGTAAAACCAATTCGGGAAAATACTTCTATAATTTGATTTTTCACTATTGATATTGGATGACGAGCTCCCAATTCAATCGGTTCAGCAGGTCTTGTTAAATCGCCGTATATACTTTTATGCTCGGTTGTATTTTCAATTGCAATAGTAAGTTCTGCAACTTTATTGGTAGCAGTATTTTTTAATGTATTTAAAGCTTGTCCGAAATCTTTACGCAATTCGACATCAACATTTTTAAATTCGGCGAATAAATCTTTAAGTAATCCTTTACTCCCTAAGTACTTTATTCTAAAAGCTTCAATTTCATCCTTAGATGTAGCTTTAAAGCCTTTCGCTTCATCAATTAACTTATGTACTTTATCTAACATTATCATTTCATGATTAGGTTGCAAACCTACATAATTTTTTTCATTTTAAATTTAAATTCAAATACGAAAAATATATAAAGTAAGCATGTACCAGCCTACATTATTTAACGATTTTTCCGTTAGATAAATTCAATATTTATCCTTTAATATATGGTCAATTCTGTTGATAAGCTAAAATTGGCTATTAAAAGGTTATTTTAAAGAATCTATACGAATAAAATATTATAAAAAATATAATTATTATCAATTAATAATATGGTAAAATTAACTACTTTTGTTGGCGATAAATTGTAAAATAAATAAAAATAACCTATTAAAATTATGAAATCAAAAATAAAAGGTTTTATGGATTTGGTGAAGCAACGTAATCACCATGAGCCAGAGTTTTTACAAGCAGTAGAGGAAGTAGCAGAAACAGTGATCCCTTATATTGCTAGTCAAGAGATTTATAATGGTAAAAACATTTTACTAAGAATGGTTGAACCTGAAAGGGTATTAATGTTCCGTGTTCCTTGGGTTGATGATAGTGGAGAAATTATTGTTAACAGAGGATATAGAATTCAAATGAACTCTGCAATTGGTCCTTATAAAGGAGGTTTACGTTTTCATCCTTCAGTTAATTTAAGTATTCTTAAATTCTTAGCTTTTGAGCAAGTATTTAAAAATGCATTAACTACACTACCAATGGGTGGTGGTAAAGGTGGTTCTGATTTTGATCCTAAAGGAAAATCAGATGATGAAATTATGCGTTTTTGCCATGCTTTTATGTCTGAGTTATCTCGTCATATTGGAGCCAATACTGATGTTCCTGCAGGAGATATAGGTGTTGGTGGTAGAGAAATAGGATTCTTATTTGGCATGTATAAAAAATTACGAAATGAATTTACTGGTGTATTGACCGGTAAAGGAATGACTTGGGGTGGTTCATTAATACGTCCTGAAGCTACAGGTTATGGAACTGTATACTTTGCTCAAAGTATGCTCGAAACAAAAGGAGACACTTTAAAAGGTAAAACTGTTGCTGTTTCAGGCTCGGGTAACGTAGCTCAATATGCTTGTGAAAAAGCTACTCAATTAGGTGCTAAAGTTGTGACCTTATCTGACTCATCTGGATATATTTTTGATGCTGATGGTATTGATACTGATAAATTAGCCTACGTAATGGAGATTAAAAATGAAAGACGTGGTAGAATTAACGAATATGTTAAGAAGTATCCTAATGCAAAATTCTTTGCAGGTGAAAGACCTTGGGGTGTTGACTGTGAAGTAGCGATGCCTTGTGCAACGCAAAATGAAATAAATGGAGATGAAGCTCAAACCTTATTAAGTAATGGTTGTTTTGTAATAAGTGAAGGTGCAAATATGCCATCTACGCCAGAAGCTGCTCATGCTTTTCAAAAAGCAAGAATTTTATATGCTCCAGGTAAAGCATCGAATGCCGGAGGTGTTGCAACTTCTGGATTAGAAATGAGTCAAAATTCATTACGTATCAATTGGACACGTACAGAAGTAGATGAAAGACTAAAGAAAATTATGTCAGATATTCATGATTCTTGTATCAAATTTGGTAGAGAAGATGATGGGTATATTGATTATGTAAGAGGAGCCAATATTGCAGGGTTTGTTAAAGTAGCAGACGCTATGTTAGCTCAAGGGGTGGTATAAGCCCTTCTGAACCTCTCATAAGGTGAGGTGAATCAAAATATTAAAGTTTGCTAGTTCTGACCTGTCAGGTTTCAAAACCTGACGGGTCTTTTTTTTTGTAGTTTTATAATGTGAACGAAGACGAACAATATCGTAAAATAATCCATATTGATATGGATGCTTTCTATGCTTCTGTAGAACAGTTAGATAATCCTGAGTTAAGAGGTAAGCCCTTAGCTGTTGGTGGAGGTGGAGATAGAGGTGTAGTTGCCGCAGCTAGTTATGCGGCACGCAAATTTGGAGTTCGGTCTGCCATGAGCGGTGTATTAGCAAGAAAAAATTGTCCTCATTTAATTTTTGTAAAACCTCGTTTTGACCGCTATAAAGAGATCTCAAACAAAATAAGGCAGATCTTTTTTGAATATACAGATTTGGTTGAACCTTTGTCTCTAGACGAAGCATACTTAGATGTCACACATAATAAGAAGGACTTGCAATCAGCTACTGTGTTGGCCAAAGAAATTAGACAGCGTATTTATGATGAATTAGGGTTGCACGCTTCAGCTGGTATCTCCATAAACAAATTTATAGCGAAAGTAGCATCAGATATTAATAAACCTAACGGACAGAAAACAGTACCGCCAGAGGATGTGATCTTATTTTTGGAAAAGTTGCCAATAGAAAAATTTTATGGTGTTGGCAAAGTTACAGCTGCAAAAATGTATAATCTAGGTATTTTTAATGGTGAAAATTTAAAAGAGAAGTCCATAGAATTTTTAACAAAACATTTTAAAAAGTCAGGATCTTACTATTATGATATTGTAAGAGGTATTCACAATAGTAAAGTTAAAACTGATAGGATACGAAAATCTGTAGCTACAGAACATACATTTCAGACAAATCTAACTTCAGAAATATATATGTTAGAAAAACTAGAACGGATAGCAAGTGAACTGGAAAAACGGCTAAAAAAAACGAACGTATCTGGTAAAACAGTAACTTTAAAAATTAAGTATAGTGACTTTTCTCTGCAAACAAGAAGTAAAACTTTGGCGTACTATATTAATGAAAAAAAGTTATTGATCGAGGTTGCAAAAGAATTATTATATCAAGAAAAAATGCATAATTCGGTTAGGTTATTAGGATTATCATTGACTAATTTAAATACAAATATTAAAAAGAAGGAAGAAGTATTTGATATTCAATTAAAATTAGAGTTTTAACATTACATTTTTGAGGGTGATCTAAACAAACAAAATATTAATTTACAATTACTCATTTATTTCGTAAATTTGGAATAATATTTGTAGTAATTGTTATTGTAAATCATTTATTATGAGGAATATAATTTATACACTATCAATTTTAGGCTTTTTGATTTTAAGTTGTGGTACTCCTAAAAAAACCGTAGCAACTACAGACGATCAAAAAGAGGAACCTGTTAGAATAGCAAATGATAGTTTAGAGTATGAAATTATTATAATTGACATAGGTTTTACAAACTATTTAGCAACTGCAAAACCTATGAGTTATTACACTTTAAGTTATTTAGAATCAAGAAATAGCATATACGTGACCGAGTGGAATATTAGAGCAACAAATCTTACAAGATACAATCCAAATATCTATGAAAATGTAATTGATTATCAACCTCACATTGATTATGGTATGGAAGTCAATTATAAATTATTTCAGTATTTTCAGTTTGCTCAGAAAAAATATAAGATGCGTTTAGGAGGTTTTAGGGTTAACTATTAATTTTCCCTAGAATGTAAATCTTTGTGGTCCGCCGCGTCTTATTTCTTCATTTGCAAAAGCTTCAAATTGATCAAAGTTTTTTCTAAATGCTTTCGCTAATTTAAAAGCCATTTTGTAATATGCCATATCATTATTCCAAGTTGTTCTGGGACTCAATACTTCTGTAGGCACACCAGGGCATTTTCTAGGTTGGGCAACACCAAAAACAGAATGTATATGATAATCTTCGTAGTTATACGGGCCTAGATCACCATTTATTGCGGCATTGATCATGGCGCGTGTATATTTTAATTTCATCCTTGTACCTACACCATAGGGCCCGCCTGTCCAACCTGTGTTCACCAACCATACATTTACCTTAGACGCTTTCATTTTTTTACTTAACATTTCTGCATATTCTGCAGGGTGTAAAGGCATAAATGGTGCACCAAAACATGCCGAAAAACTTGGTTGAGGTTCATTTACTCCGGCTTCAGTACCGGCAACTTTAGCTGTATATCCAGAAATAAAATGATAAGCTGCCTGATTTGGAAGTAATCTGGAAATTGGAGGTAAAACCCCAAAAGCATCAGCTGTTAAAAAGAATATATTTTTAGGATTGCCTGCCAATGAAGGTTCTTGAATATTATCTATATGATGAATCGGATAGCTTACACGTGTGTTTTGTGTAATAGTTACATCTTCAAAATTTACTTCGTTAGTCCCTTCTTTAAAAACAACATTTTCTAATAGGGCTCCAGGCTTTATCGCATTGTAAATATCTGGTTCATTTTCTTCTGAAAGGTCTATTACTTTAGCATAACAACCTCCTTCAAAATTAAAAATAATGTTGTCTTTTGTCCAGCCATGCTCATCATCACCAATCAGTTTTCTATTAGGATCTGCCGATAAAGTAGTTTTACCTGTACCAGACAATCCGAAGAAGATTGCTGTTTCTCCATTTTCACCAACATTTGCAGAACAATGCATAGGCAATGTTTCTTTAAATACCGGAAGTATGAAATTTAACGCAGAAAAAATTCCTTTTTTAACTTCCCCTGTATAACCAGTTCCACCTATTAGAGCAATTTTTCTATTAAAATTAAGAATAGCAAAATTATGTTGCCGCGTACCATCTTCTGCAGCAACTGCCATAAAACTAGGTGCCTGAATAATGGTCCATTCGGGTTCAAAGTCTTTAAGTTCATTTTCATTTGGTCTTAAAAACATATTATATGCAAATAAATTTGACCAAGGAAGCTCCGTAATCATTCTTAAGTTCATTCGATATCTGTCATCCGCACAAGCATAAGCATCTCTTGCATATAACTCTTTACCCGAAAGGTATGATACTACTTTGTTATATAACTTGTCAAATTTATCTTCTTCAAAGGGTAAATTAATATCACCCCACCATATTTTATTTTTGGTAATTTTATCTTTGACAATAAATCTATCATTGGGTGAACGGCCCGTAAATTCTCCGGTATTTACCGCTAAAGTTCCAGAATTGGCAAGTTTGCCTATACCTTTCTCTACACAAATTTCGGTTAATTTTTTAGGGCTAAGATTCCAATGCACATTGGCATTTTTTATTCCGTATTGTTCCATAGCATTATTTACGGATTGTGTTAGGTTTTCCATTTTTGTTTTAATTAAAAATGATGGTCAAAAATAAGTAATATTATTATTAACGAAAACGGTTTCGTTAATTTTTTTAATATTATCAAATCAAGATTTTTTAATAAAGTTTAAAAACATTAAAAACCAGCCAATTATAAAAAGAAGACCTCCTAACGGGGTAATAAACCAAATTAATTTAGGATCAATTCCACCGGCTGTAATTGCATATATTGAACCCGAAAATAATAAAATGGCTATAAAAAATAATCCACTAATCAAGTTTTTAGTTTTAGTAGAAAATCCTGAATAAGTATTTACAAAAAGCAAAACTATAACATGGTACATTTGGTATTTTACAGCAGTTTCAAAACTCTGTAATGCGTCAATAGCCAATATTTCTTTTAGTGCATGAGCGCCAAACGCACCCAAGACAATGGCGATAATTCCTAGTAAAGCAGTGATAGATAAATTCCGTTGCATGTATTTGAATATTTGTGTAAAAATAATATTTATAATGTATATTTAAACAATAAATTTAACCAAGAGTAAATGCAGAATAAAAACTTAAAAATAGTCGCTAGATCAACTTTTATTCATGAAATCCATATAGCTAAGGCCAAATTGGAAAATCAAGGAATAAAGAGTTATTTAATTGATGAGCATCTTACGTATACTATTGGTACTGCTTTTATAGAAGAATATAAGTTAATGGTGGATGATTCAGATTTTGACAAAGCTCGCACCATTTTGAGTTTGAATAAAACATAATTTTATTAGATAGGATATTTCAAATTTTATACTTTCGTTAAAAATAATTTGATAACATATATGAGAAAAATTTTGGTTATTGGTGCTGGTCGCTCCTCCTCTTCATTAATAAAATATTTACTAGATAAATCTGATAAAGAAAATTTACAAATTATAGTTGCTGATGTTTCTAAAGAAGCAGCTATATCTAAAGTTAAGAATCATAAAAACGGTAAAGCAATTGCACTCGATATTTTTAACAAAGCAGATAGAAAATCTGCTGTTAAGAACTCAGATATTGTGGTTTCAATGTTACCAGCTCATTTTCATATTGAAGTTGCAAAAGACTGTATAACCTATAAAAAGAGTATGATCACAGCCTCTTATATTTCAGAAGAAATGAAAGCATTAGATGATGATGTAAAAAAAGAAGGACTTGTTTTTATGAATGAGATAGGGTTAGATCCAGGAATTGATCATATGAGTGCTATGCAGGTCATTGATAAAATTAGAGATGACAATGATGCAAAATTATTACTTTTTGAATCGTTTACCGGTGGTTTAGTAGCACCTGAAAGTGACGATAATTTATGGAATTATAAATTTACATGGAATCCTAGAAATGTTGTGCTTGCCGGACAAGGTGGAGCGGCAAAATTTATCCAGGAAGGAAAATATAAATATATACCTTATCATAAATTGTTTAGACGTACAGAAATTTTGCACTTAAATGATGGTGATAAATTTGAAGCATATCCAAATAGAGATTCATTAAAATATCTTGAAGTCTATGGACTGCAAGATATTTTGACATTATACAGAGGTACGATTCGACGTATTGGTTTTTCAAGAGCATGGAATATGTTTGTCCAGTTAGGAATGACTGATGATAGCTATATTATGGAAGATTCTGAGAATATGAGTTATCGTGATTTTACAAATTCTTTTTTGGCTTATAATCCTCACGATACTGTTGAATTAAAACTTCGATCTTACCTTAAAATTGATCAAGATGATGTTATGTGGGAGAAATTATTGGAGCTCGATATTTTTAATCCGAATAAAATTGTTGGATTAAAAGATGCTTCACCAGCCCAAGTTTTACAAAAGATTTTAATGGACAGTTGGTCATTAAAAGAAGATGATAAAGATATGATAGTAATGCAGCATAAATTTGGTTATACATATCACGGAGAAAACCGTCAGATAGAATCTAGTATGGTAGTTATTGGAGAAGATCAAACGTATACGGCGATGGCAAAAACTGTGGGATTGCCGGTAGGGATTGCTACACTAAAGATATTAAATGGTGAAATTAAAATTCCGGGTGTTCAAATCCCAATTGCTAAAGAAGTTTATGAACCTATTCTAAAGGAATTACAAGAGTATGGTATTGAATTTAAAGAAATAAAAGTACCATATTTAGGCTATAATCCAAACAATGTAAATGACTAAAAATCAATTAATTTACGGATGTATGGGCTTAGGTGGGAATTGGGATACCAATGTATCTACGGCTAATGATCTATTAATTGCAGAAAAAGCGATAAAAACAGCATTAGGTACCGGAATTAAAATTTTTGACCATGCAGATATTTATAAACTTGGGAAGGCTGAAACTCTTTTTGGCAAAATTTTGCAGCAACAACCTTCCTTGAGAGAAAAGATGATCATCCAATCTAAAGCAGGAATTTGTTATCATGAAGGCGTAAAAAAATCTAATATCTATAATTTAAGTAAAAAGTATTTACTGCAACAAGTTGATGATATTTTAAGCCGTTTGCAAACAGATTATTTAGATGTTTTCTTATTGCATCGTCCAGATCCTTTATTAAATGCCGAAGAAATTGCAGAAACTTTTACTATTTTAAAAAAAGCAGGTAAAGCCAAAAGTTTTGGTGTGAGTAATATGTCCATACATCAAATACAACTCATCCAAAAATATTGCGAAGAACCATTGGTTGCAAATCAAGTACAATTGAGTTTAAGTCATTCTCTATTGATAGATTCGGGTGTTTTAGTTAATAGGGTCAATGCTACCGATTTTAACGGAGTAGAAGGTATGTTAGAATACGCACAATTAAACAAGTTGGCTATTCAAGCTTATAGCCCTTTTGATGGCGGTAGATTTACAGGAAACCCTGAGTTGGCCTCTGAAGAGGATAAAAACACCATCGATTTGATCAATGAGATTGCAGAAAAATACAATACTACAAGTGCTGCGATTGTATTAGCTTGGTTATTTAAAATCCCAGGAAATATCCAACCAATTATCGGCACAACAAATCCTCAAAGAATAAAAGATTGTGAACACGCAGTTACTATTGAATTATCTAGAACTGATTGGTATAATTTATGGATATCGGCTAGAGGGCAAAAAATTCCTTAATGACATTATAAAGTAAATCTTCACTATCATTTGTTTCCTACAGGTTTAGGTTTGAAATGACATTGTGATTATTATGTATATTTAGCGTCAACTAAACCTGAAATAATGAATTCAACTACCGGAATTATATTAGCCATATCACTGGTTATAATTATGTTTGGCTTGGGATTGTCATTAACGTTAAATGATTTTAAACGTATATTTATTTATCCAAAAGCAATATTAATTGGTCTAACCAGTCAAATAATAATATTACCCATACTTGGATATTTAATTGCAATGTCATTCGGTTTGTCTCCTGTAATTTCTATTGGAATAATGCTTTTGGCAGCTTGCCCCGGAGGCCCCACTTCAAATATGATAACTTATTTGGCAAAAGGAGATTTAGCACTATCAATATCATTGACTGCTTTTGCAAGCATGTTGTCAATTATAACGATTCCGTTAATTGTTCAGTTTGCTTTAACTACATTTTTAAGTGAAAACCAGACAATTAATTTAGACACGTTGTCAACGATCAAACAAATGTTTATAATAGTTATTATTCCCGTTAGTATCGGAATGCTTGTGAAAGCAAAAGCGCCAAAATTTTCAAAGCGAATGGATAAACCTGTAAAAATTGCTTCAGCTATTATTTTTATATTGGTTGTGGTAGGATTAACTTACACTATTAGAGATGTATTTTTTGCATATTTAAAAGAAGCGGGCTTACCTGCAATAGTGTTGAATATTTCAACTATGTCTCTAGGATTTTTATTGGCATTTTTATTTAAGTTGCCCAAACCTCAGGCAATTAGTATTTCTATAGAATCAGGTATACAAAATGGTACCTTAGCAATTACTATTGCAACGATCACATTGAGCAATCCTGAATTTGCGATAGTACCTGTAATTTATGGTTTATTAATGTACGTGAGTGGACTCTTAATTGTAGTTTTAAGTAAATCTATGCTAGCTAAAATGGCATGATTATGAGTCCATTTTAAGATAAAAATCTTTTACTAGCTCAGTGTAATCGTCAGTATATTCATGACGGTTAATTTCGATAATTAAATTAGTGATAATCGGATTATTTTTTTCGAATGAGAATTCTAATAGACTTCTTTTTATTTCGGATGATGGGTTGCCTTTAACTCTACAAATTCTTGTTGGAAACAGCTTATTTTTCTCTGCAATCTTGATAAAATTTTGCTCTTCTTTAAATGGAATGATGGTTGAAAAAACACCAGCGGTGCTTAATAATTTTGAATTAGAAATTAATAAGGAGTCAAAGGACAATGATGAGGTAAACCTAGCCTTGTTTCTGGACCTATTGGTTGATTCAAATTGATCGTTATAGAACGGAGGATTGGAAATTATCAAATCATACTTGTCATCAATTTCATTAGTAAATTCTTCTAACGAAGTATGATAGCAAAATAATCGATCTCCCCAGTTGCTGTTTTCAAAATTTTCAACCGCTTGTTCATAGGCATTATCATCTAATTCTATGGCATCAATCGTCGAAGCATCGCTTCGTTGTGCTAGTTGTAAAGCAATAATTCCTGTACCTGTTCCAATATCTAATATTGAATCAGGATGATTTTTAATTGAAGTCCATGCCCCTAATAACACCCCATCTGTACCTATCTTCATTGCACATTTATCTTGATGGATTGTGAATTGTTTAAACTTAAAAGGCATATTTTAATTTAAAATTTTGAATTGAATTAATTTCGAAATGACATACTGCAAATGGATTAGTTATTAGGTACATAAAACGAGATTGCTACGTCGTTCGTTCTCTCACTTCTTGCAATGACATTCTAAACTTTACAGTTGGCTGCTATTGCTAACTAAAGATACATTTCTATCAACCCTTTAGGAGCTTCAATAATAATGATTTTATTTTTCCGATCCACATTTTTAATAAAATCATCAATCATAGGAACTAAGATCTCTTTTTCTCCATTTTTAATTTCAAAAAGTGGTTGTGCGGTACTATCATTAATACCTGTTAATACACCTACTTTCCCATAATGAATATCTTCAATATTAAAGCCAATGACTTCGTGGTAGTAGAATTTATTTCCAGTCAATTTTGGTAGTAATGTTAAAGGCAAATAAACGTCAGATTTTAAAATAGCATCTGCATCTTGTTCAGTTGATACATCCTCAAATTTCACTCGAAGTTGATTCCCTTTTTGTAATAAACTTTTATTGATAAAAAAAGGGAGTAAGTTATTGCCTAGATCAACAAATACAGCTTCCATATTCGTGTATAATTCGGGTTCATCAGTATCTAGTTTGATAACAACTTCTCCTCTAAAGCTATGTTTTCTTACTATCTTACCTAAATAAAAACAATCTTTTTTTTGCATATGTACATTTAAAAATAAAAAAAGCCACACTTTTTAGCATGGCTTAAAGATATAAAAAAAGTATTTTTTATTCCTCTTCCTTAGTAGCTTCAACCTCAGTTGCAGCATCCTCTGTTACAACTTCTTCTACTGGAGCAACTTCCTCGGTAACAACCTCTTCTTTTGCACCTTCTATCTCTTCTTTAGCTTCTTTAGCAGCATCATCTATAGTTTGAGGTGCTTCTTCGGCTACTTCTTCCGCTTTAGCAGCAGCTTTCTTAGCGTCGGCTTCAGCTTTTATAGCTTCATTTTCTGCTTCTTCAGCATCAGTTTTACGCTTTTCATTTACTTCTTTTTCAAGTTCAAATGCTTTAGCTTTTGCTTCATCTTTAGCTTTTGTTAAACTGTCAACTTTAGAAGAAACGATAGTTGCTTTTTCATCTAACCAAGCATTGAATTTTTCTTCAGCTTGTTCTTCAGTTAGTGCACCTTTGCGTACTCCACCTGCCAAATGATTTTTTAACATAGCACCTTTGTAAGATAAAATTGCTCTCGCAGTATCTGTAGGTTGCGCTCCATTTTGTAACCATTTTACAGCGCCATCAAGGTCTAAATTTATAGTTGCTGGGTTCGTGTTCGGATTGTAGGTTCCTAATTTTTCTAATAACCTACCATCTCTTTTTGAACGGGCATCAGCAGCTACTATCCAATAAAATGGTTTGCCTTTTTTCCCGTGTCTTTGTAATCTAATTTTTACTGACATTCTTGTTAAATTTTAAGGTACTCGACCTTGATTATTAATTTGTACTTTTATTAAGTGGGCGCAAATATACTAAGATTTTTGATTACAAAACTCTTAAAATCAATTATTTTATAGAATACATAGGAACTAATATTTTATTGTGGATATTTGTATTAAATTTTAATTAATTATTAAATTCTAATGTATGAATGTTTTGGGGATTATTCCTGCTAGATATGGTTCTACCCGTTTAGAAGGGAAACCTTTATTAGATATTTGTGGTAAGTCAATGATCCAACGCGTTTATGAACAAGCAAAGCAGCTGTTAGAACATGTTGTTGTTGCAACAGATGATGAACGAATAGTGAAGGCTGTTGAAGATTTTGGAGGTAATGTGGTAATGACTTCTTCAGATCATAATACCGGGACTAATAGATGTTTGGAAGCTTATGAAGTTTTTAATTCTAAAATAGAGATTGATTTTGATGTAGTTCTGAACATTCAAGGAGATGAGCCTTTATTAGATATAAATCAGTTGCGAAGTTTACTGAATTGTTTTTTAGATGATACCGTTGAAATGGGAACACTTGTAATGCCTGTAAAAAAAGAGGATAATTTATTTGAAGGCGGTGTTTATGTAGTATTAGATAAATTTAAAAATGCACTTTATTTTAGCCGTTCTATTATTCCTTTTGTTCGTGATTTTAATTCTCCAGATCCACAAAATACTCATATATTTTATAAGCATGTGGGGATGTATGGTTTTAAACCTACAGCACTTAAGAAGTTTGCAACATTAGATCAGACTTCCTTAGAACTAGCAGAATCTTTAGAACAAAATAGATGGCTGGAAAACGGTGAGAAAATTAAGGTTGAAATTACCAATATTGAAACAATTGCCGTGGATACGATTGAAGATTTAGAGAATGTAAGAAAAATAATAGCTACAGGAAATTAAAAAAGGGCTTCAAGTGAAGCCCTTTTTTATTAACTATTTGACAAACTCGTCAAAAGTTTTCAATTTTAATTCTTCTAAGAATTTTACTTTTTTCTTAATTTTTGTATAGTCTTGTTTAGCATTATTAAAACGTTCTTCAATAATGCTTAAATTTTCTAATTCAGCGCTTGAAGGTTTGTCTGAACTACCAGCAATTTTACTATAAAGAGTTGACATTTTTTCTCTTAATTGAGGTTCAGCAGAGCCAACATAATTATCTCCGGTTGTGATAACTAACGATTCTTTTAGCTTAGTTAATTTAGTGACTAATTTATTATTTTTTATTTCATTGGCTTTGTCTAGAATAGCATCTAACTCATACACCATATATGCCAACTCTTGTGTCATATTATACATCTTCATGGTTGTTTTATGCATAGCATTCCTATCATCTACGCTTAAATTAGATTTCGGATCGTAAATTACTTCCACAGCATGTTCATAGGTTTCTTTACCTTTTTTCATTACAACTTTATAAGTGCCTGCTTTAACTTTAGGAGCTGTAAATCCACCAAAACTAAAGGTTTTTCCTTTAGCAACCTTCGGTTGCTTCATTCTATAATTCCAATTAACAATATTAATTCCTTTTGATTTTCCCGGACCAAGCGTAGATACAACTTTACCATTCATATCTTGTACTTCCATGGTCATTTTACCAAATGTATGACGTTTTTTTAAATAATATTTTATTTGAGCCGCCCTACTAGGGTTTGAACCAACAAACTGAGTTTCTCCTCCAAAACTCCCCGAAAAATTACTTTCTTCAAATAAAACAGTTGGTTTTGTATCAAAAAAATGTACTTTTTTCTGCAATAATTCCTGACTTATTTCACGCAAAGGAGAAATATCATCAATAATAATTACACCTCTACCATGAGTACCCATGACTAAATCATTAGTTCGTTTTTGTAAATCTATAAAGTGAACTGCAACCGCAGGCATATTATTTGTAAACTTATTCCAGTTTTTTCCACCATTAATAGTAATATATAAACCAAACTCTGTTCCTAAAAATAACAGATCAGGATTTACATAATCTTCTTGAATATTTCGCACAAAACCTGTCACCTCATCTGTGATAATATTAGTCCATGTTTTACCAAAATCAGTAGTTTTATATGCATAAGGATTCATATCATTCATGGTATGGCCGTCAAAAACAGCATAAGCGGTACCTTTATTAAAAACGCTTGCTTCGATATGATAACACCATGTATTTTTTGGCAAACCAGGAATATTCATTGAAGTGTTGGTCCAAGTTTTACCACCATCTTGAGTAACTTGCACATTACCATCGTCTGTACCTACCCAAATTACTTTTTCGTCTAAAGTTGATTCAGCTATGGTAAAAATAGTGGTATGATTTTCTGCCCCCGAATTGTCTTTAGATAAACCACCTGAATTATCTTGTAACTGTTTTGTCGGATCATTAGTGCTAAGATCAGGAGAGATAATTTTCCAGGAATTTCCCATATCTTCAGATCTATGTAAGAATTGACTTCCCATATAAAAACGATCAGGTTGATGTGTGCTTACTGCCATAGGAGGATTCCAATTAAATCGCAACTTAGGATATCCTTTTTGAGGAAGAGGATGAACCGTTTTAACTCTTTTATTGTCTACATCGTATCTCCAAACATTATCTGCTCCTTGCATTTCAGAATAAATGATGTTTTTTGTTGGATGTTTTAATACTCTAAAACCATCGCCAAAACCTACAGAATTCCAATCTCTGGCATTAATTCCACCTGGTGAGGAAGAAGGTCCATACCAAGAACCATTATCTTGTAAACCACCATAAACATTGTAAGGTTCGGCATCATCAACACTTATATGATAGAATTGTGATAAAGGTAAATTTTCTACTATTTCCATAGTAGTACCACCATTCAATGAGCGATATACACCACCGTCTGTGCCACAATACATTCTGTCTGAGTCATGAATATCAAAAGTAATATCATGAATATCACTATGCATTCTACCTAGATCTTTAAATGTTTTTCCACCATCTCTCGAAATAGACCCGTTTAGTCCACCTTTTACTATAACATCAGGATTTTTAGGATCTACTACTATTCTAGAAAAATAAAAAGGACGAACAGTGATGCCGAAATCATTATTCAATTGTTCCCAATTTTTTCCTGCATCATCGCTTCTATACAAGCCTTTTCTTTCATCTTTTTCAGCTTCAATTACAGTGTAAAGTATTTTCGGATTTGAAGGGGCAATTGCTATTGCTAATCTTCCTAGTTTTCCTTTCGGGAACCCATTATGAATTTTATTCCATGTTGCACCACCATCAGTTGATTTATATAAGGCACTATTTTCACCTCCAGATTCAAATGACCAACCCGAACGTCTAAATTCCCACATAGAAGCATATAATGTTGATGGATCACTTGGATCCATTGCCAGATCCGCACAGCCCGTTTTTTGATTAACATATAAAACCTTATTCCATGTTGTACCACCATCGGTAGTTTTATAGACACCTCGTTCATCACTATCACCCCAAAGTGCACCCAATACAGCCACATAAATTTCTTTTGAATTCTTAGGGTTAACGATGATATTAGCAATTCGCTCAGATTTCTCAAAGCCCATTTTAGTCCAGTTTGAACCACCGTCAACAGATTTGTACATTCCGTCACCTATTGATACGCTATTGCGAGTCCAAGTCTCACCAGTACCTACATAAAGGGTGTTGTCTGGATCATTTGGGTCAATTTCAACAGCTCCGATAGATTGGCAATAATCGTCGAAAATTGAATTAAAAGTAGTACCACCATCATTAGATTTCCAGACACCTCCACCAGCAGTCCCTGCATAAATTATACGATTATTTGTGGGATGATTCTCCATATCGTTGATACGTCCACTCATTAAAGCAGGGCCAATATGTCTTGCAGAGATATCACCAAAAAGTTGTTTTCCCTTCAACTTAATTTCTTCTTGGGCAACACCATAATACGGCATTATACCTAAAGCTAAAGCAGCAGCTATGACAATTTTTTTCATAATAAGGATTGGTTTTAAAGAAAAATCCTCAAAGTCATAATGAGGATTTTAAGTATATATTTATTTTTTTTCTTCGGTAGTTTCTTTTTCTTCTTCAGGAAATAAAAAATCACTGTCTCCCACTGTTGGGTTAAGTTCAATAGTAGTTATGGTCAATGGTTGGCCAGGTTTTCCCTTGATGCCTTGTGTCATAGAAAATGGAAAATAGATACCATCTACTTCTTGATAATCACTCATTTTTGATTCAGAAATCATACCTTTGGCTTGACCTGATTTTATTTCAGTTTGAACCGCAATTGGAACAAAATTATCAGTATCGAAAAAGTAAAAACTAACATTCTCTTCTTTTTTACCATCAATTGTAACAGGTTCTTTGGTCAATTTAATTTTAAAGGTCTCAGCACCATCAATTGTTTCTTTCCCTAATAATTCTACAGTGTAACCTTTTTCTTTATAGTCGACAAATGAATCGGGGAAATCATTACCATCTAGTTTCATGTTAGCTGTAGCTTCAGCATCACTTTTTTCGGCTTTCATGGTCATAAAATTAGTACTCCATAAGGTTTCTCCATCAAAAACCCCTTGTTTTAATTCTTTTCCTTGTAAACTAACTTTCACATATTGTTTTCCGCCTTTTAACTGAACAATTTCAATAGGTATTTCCATTCCTTGTCCTTGTGCCGTAGCTGTCATTTTAATGCCTTCAACTTTTTTTAGATTTTCTAAGCCACCAATGTTTTCAAAATAAGTGCTAATAATTTCATCAGCCGTCTGAGCGTTTATTGTTAGACTTGCACAGATTGCTAATAAGAGTAGTGTGATTTTCTTCATTTTCTTTGTTTTTTTGTTAATGTTTTAATGATTGGTATGCTAATTTACAAAATCGTTACAAATATTTTAATTAAATATTTTTGTTTCTGTATGTTAATAAAAAAAATGATGAAGTGCTATAACAAAAGCTTGAAATAATTACTTTTAAACTTCCAAAATTTATCAAATAATTTCTCATACATGTACTTAATTTTTGACACCGAAACTACTGGTTTACCAAAAAAATGGAATGCGCCAATTACAGATACTGATAATTGGCCCCGGTGTATTCAAATTGCATGGCAGTTACATGATAAATTTGGTAAACTAATTGAGCATCAAGACTATTTAATTCAGCCAGACGGATTTAATATTCCTTATGACGCTGAACAAATACATGGTATTTCTACACAATTAGCTTCAAAAAAAGGAAAACTTTTATCTGAAGTGTTAGAATTATTTAATGAAGCCCTGTCTAAAACTAATTTTGTAGTAGGTCAAAATGTAGGTTTTGATTTAAATATTATGGGTTGTGAATATCATAGAAATGAAGTTGATACCAAGCTCAATGATCTGCCTATTCTAGACACATGTACCGAAACAACAGCAAAACTATGTCAATTACCTGGTGGTAGAGGAGGTAAATTTAAATTACCAACGTTGACAGAATTGCATCAGCACTTATTTAATACTCCATTTGCTGAAGCTCATAATGCAACAGCAGATGTTGAAGCAACAACACGTTGCTTTTTTGAACTTATTAGAAAACAAGTTTTTAGACTTGAGGAACTAGATGTAGCAACTGATTATTTTGAAAATTTCAACACGGAAAATCCTCAGGAAATTAAACTGATAGGATTAAAACATATCAATCTAAAAAAGGAAAGTGCAAAACTTAAAGAAAAACCAACTAAAGTTTCAATTGATGATGCTAAGGATGCAAATATTACATTAAATGATCTCGAAGCCTATTCTTTTTCGCATTTACACAACCACTCTCAGTTTTCAATTTTACAATCAACTTCAAGTATATCAAAACTAGTACAAAATGCTGTTGAATTTAATATGCCGGCAGTTGCATTGACCGATACCGGTAATATGATGGGTTCTTTTACTTTTGTAAAGGAAGTATTAAAACATAATAAGAAGGCTGAAAATCCGATGAAACCCATTGTAGGTTGTGAATTTTATGTTTGCGAAGATCATCAAAATAAATCTGTAAAAGATAATGGTTATCAAATTGTACTCTTAGCAAAAAATAAAAAGGGTTATCACAATTTAGCCAAAATGTCATCAATTGCTTTTATTGATGGATTCTACTATGTACCGCGAATTGATAAAAAGATCATAGAGCAATACAAGGAAGAAATTATTGTACTCAGTGGGAATATGTATGGCGAAATACCTAGTAAAATTCTAAATATTGGTGAGAAACAAGCAGAAGAAGCTTTGCTTTGGTGGAAATCTACTTTTGATGATGATTTTTATTTAGAATTGACCAATCATGATCAAGAAAATGAACAACATGTTAATGAAGTTATATTAGACTTTGCAAAAAAGCATGAGGTTAAAGTTGTGGCCACAAATAACACCTATTATCTTGAAAAAGATGATGCTGAATCTCATGATATTTTATTATGTGTAAAGGATGGTGAAAAACAGGCAACTCCAAAGGGTAGAGGTAGGGGGTTCCGCTACGGATTGCCAAATGAAGAATATTATTTTAAAACTCAGGATGAAATGAAACTACTGTTTCAAAAAACACCTGAGGCCATTATTAATATCCAGGAAATTGTAGACAAAATTGAAATATATACGCTCGCAAGAGATGTATTACTACCTAAATTTGAAATCCCGTCTGAATTTACAAATAAAAAAGATGCTGAAGATGGAGGTGTAAGAGGTGAAAATGCCTATCTGAAACATTTGACTTATGAAGGTGCTGCAAAACGTTATGGTGATTTAGACGACGAAACCAAAGAACGTATAGATTTTGAGTTAGAAGTTATTGAAAATACAGGGTATCCGGGTTATTTTTTAATTGTCCAAGATTTTATTGCAAAGGCTAGAGAAATGGGTGTTTCTGTTGGGCCAGGCCGTGGTTCTGCCGCAGGATCTGTGGTGGCTTATTGTTTGTGGATTACCAATATAGATCCTATTCAATATAATTTACTTTTTGAGCGTTTCTTAAATCCTGATAGGGTGTCGTTACCCGATATTGATATTGATTTTGATGATGAAGGAAGACAGAAAGTAATAGATTATGTAATTGATAAATATGGCGCCAATCAGGTAGCTCAAATTATCACTTATGGCACTATGGCGGCTAAATCTTCTATAAGAGATACAGCCAGGGTATTAGATTTACCGTTACCGGATGCCGATAGAATTGCAAAACTAGTACCGAATACCAAGTTGGCCACAATTTTTGGAGATGATAAAAAAAGTATCTCTAAGATCGAGGAACTTCGTAAAGACGAAATTTTAAAAGTAAATGAACTTCGCAATCTTGCAGAAGGTGAAGATGTTGAAGCGCAAACTATCAAACAAGCGGTAGCCTTAGAAGGATCGGTTAGAAATGTTGGAACACATGCTTGTGGAGTTATAATTACACCTGAAGATATTACGAATCTAATTCCGGTAGCAACGGCAAAAGATTCTGATCTATATGTCACTCAGTTTGACAATTATGTAGTGGAAGATGCCGGGCTATTAAAAATGGATTTCTTAGGTTTGAAGACCTTGACCTTAATTAAGGATACCTGTAAAATTGTAAAAGCACTTCACAGCAAAGTACTTGATCCTGACACTTTTCCATTGGATGATGAGATGACCTATGAACTGTTCCAACGAGGGGAAACAGTTGGTATTTTTCAGTATGAATCCCCAGGAATGCAAAAACATTTAAAAGGATTAAAACCTACTGAATTTGCCGATTTGATTGCGATGAATGCTTTATATAGACCTGGTCCAATGGAATATATTCCGTTGTTTATTCAGCGTAAGCATGGTATTGAAGCCATTGAATATGACCTTCCTATCATGGAAGAAACTTTAAAAGAAACTTATGGTGTTACCGTATATCAAGAACAGGTAATGCTACTTTCACAAAAAATAGCCGGATTTACAAAAGGTGAGGCAGATGTACTTAGGAAAGCGATGGGTAAAAAGATTTTTGCCTTACTACAACAACTCAAACCTAAATTTATTGAAGGCGGAAAAAGTAATGGGCACCCTGAGGAGATATTAGAAAAAATATGGAAAGACTGGGAGGCTTTTGCTGAATATGCCTTTAATAAATCACATTCTACATGTTATGCATATATTGCCTATCAAACTGCTTACTTAAAAGCACATTATCCTGCTGAATATATGGCAGCGGTACTGTCTAATAATATGAGAGATATCAAATCGGTTTCTTTTTTTATGGATGAATGTAAACGTGCTAACATTGAAGTGCTTAGTCCTGATATTAATGAATCATTTTACAAGTTTGCCGTAAACAAACAAGGGGCTATTCGTTTTGGTATAGGAGCTATAAAGGGTGTTGGAGCAAGTGCAGTTGAAGGCATTGTTTCAGAACGGAAAGAAAATGGCAACTATAAATCAATTTTTGATGTGGCTAAACGTGTTGATCTCAGAGCTGCCAATAAAAAATCGTTTGACGGATTAGTCTTAGCTGGTGCTTTTGATTCATTTGGTAGTACACATAGATCTCAATATTTTGAATTGGATGAAAAAGGTCAAACATTTATTGAAAGAGCTATCCGTTATGGGAATAAATTTCAAGAAAATGCTAATTCTGCTCAGGTTTCGTTATTTGGCGAAACTTCTGAAATTCAATTTGAAGAACCTATTATTCCTGAATGTGAAGAGTGGGGTATTATGGAAAAATTAGCCAAAGAAAAAGAAGTTATAGGGATGTATATCTCCGGACATCCATTGGATGACTATAAAATAGAAATTAAAAATTTCTGTAATGCTCCTATCAATGTTTTTAACAACTTAAACGAATTATTAAATAAAGACTTAACTATTGGGGGAATTGTTACTGATGTACAACATAGAATTTCAAAAAATGGTAAAGGTTGGGCTTCATTCATTATTGAAGATTATTCTGAAGCACATGAATTTAGAATGTTTGGTGAAGATTACTTGAAGTTTAAACATTTTTTAATTCCGAATTCATTTTTGCATATAAAAATGTCTGTCAGACCAGGATGGAAAGAAGGCGATGTAAGAATTCAATTCAATGCAATACAAATGTTGCAAGATGTTTTGGAAGCATTAGCAAATAAGATAACCTTACAATTGAATATATTAGAATTAAATGAAAAAAAGGTCGATACGATTGATGAGATTTTAAAAGACCACAAAGGGAAAGACCATTTAAATTTTGTGGTCTATGATATGGAGGAAAAACTAAAATTACATATGCCTAGTAGGGCCTCTAAGGTAAAAATTACCCAAGAATTATTGACCGAATTAGATTCTCAAGAGTTGAAATATAAATTAAATTAATAATTGCTGTCGTTTCTTAGGAGACCTTGATAACAAAATAAATTGTTTACTTATATTGTTCGAAAAAAGCATTGATCTTTGCTGCGATCTCATTAAAATTAGCTCCATTTAGATCATGTCCTACATTAGGAAATAAGGTGTACTCTACAGGAACATTTACAGCTGTTAATTTATCTCTTAAACGAGTAGCCTGACTTACAGGAATCAAGTCATCAGCACCACCATAGAATAAAATTGAAGGCGCATCTAAGGCATCAACATGTGTAATAGGACTTGTATTTTCATACAAAGTAGGATTATTTGCGAATGTGTCACCTAAAAATTGTTCTCCAACTATCTGAAATAGTGGATTTGTAGAATTTATATAAGCCGGGTCTAAAAAGTCCGTCGGTCCGACAATTGAACATACAGCTTTTACCTTGTGATTTGTATCTGTTTGATACGAATACAACAATGATAAATGTGCACCTGCACTAACCCCTATAAAGAAATAATTATTAGAGATCTGATAATCTTCTTTTTTAGTTTCTAACTCTGAAATTAACGATGATAGATCATTTATTTGAGTTGGATGCCTATTGGAGGTTTGTGTTGCCAAGCGGTAGTTAGTATTTACTATGGCAAATTCTGAGGAAGTATTTCGGGCAATAGAGACTAATAAATTCATATCGGCTTTATCGCCTGCTGACCAAAATCCACCATGAACCATTATAATTACGGGTGTATCCGTAGTCCTATCTTTAGGTAAATAAATATCATAATTTTGGGTAGCATCATTGCCATAAGCTTCATTTAAAAACTGAGTTGCCTCTAAAGTTGTTGGTATTGGTCCAGTATCATCTGAACAAGATTGTAGAAAAATTACAAAGGATAAAAGTAATAGTTTCGAGGCTTTGAATAACATAGAGGTGGTTTTTTGATTTGTTAAAATGTATCAAAGTCTATGCCAAGTAACGAAATTTAATTAGCAATTAATCAAAAAAGCTGTCAGCGTCAAAAGGGATATCATCATCAGGGTCGAAATCGTCATAATTTACTCCTGGAGGATTAAATAAACCCCAACGATCTATGGTATAGTCCCATTCATCAAAGGTTTTAACCCATTCGGCAAATAAAACGCGAAATTCTTCAATTGCATCTCTTAAAAGTTGTAAAAAGTCATCCTCTTTATAGCCGCATAATTGTAATCCTGAACAACTCGTTAAAATTTTACGTGTGGCCTTTCTTATAATAGCAGCATTTTCCATACGAATATCATAAATATCAGCACTTTCTGCACTAACTATTTTCGCAGGAATTTGTAGTGAATTTTCGATAATATAGTTAGCATACATCTCCAGCATTTCACCATCGGCTTCATCTTCAGTGTAATGATCGTCTTTAGATATAGTCCCGCCTATTTTATTGCCTAAAACCATGATTTCCCATGCTTTTTTAAAAACGGGCATTTTTTTGATTTTATCGTGTGATTTTCCCTCAGTGTCGTCGTCGTCAAACATATGTAGAATTATTCACTAGA
>Ga0209633_10000953_pt1 | contig 31528 bp, 31 predicted proteins | sample Cruoilmetagenom1_FD_187290 | JGI IMG/M metagenome (GOLD analysis project Ga0209633, IMG submission 187290) | Oil polluted marine microbial communities from Coal Oil Point, Santa Barbara, California, USA - Sample 1 (SPAdes) (version 2) | ecosystem: Environmental > Aquatic > Marine > Oil seeps ... | reverse complement strand
CCCGCGCCAGCAACGCGTCGAGTGCCGCCGTATCAGCGAATTCCAGCGTTACCGAGAGCGTGTCGATCATCGCCTTTGCCTCGTCGGGCAACCGCACGAAATCCTTGAGCGTGGTGATCGGCTTTGTTCCCAGCGTCACCGCGATCTCCGCCAGCCACATGATGTCGTCGGGCGTGTAGACATGGTGGTCGGGAAAGGGGACGGCCTCGACAAGTTCCACCCCCAGAGCGGTCAGTGTCTCGAAAAACTTGCCGGGGCGGCCGATGCCCGCGAAGGCGACACGCGGCTGACCGGCCAACAGTTCGCCCTCGGGCCCCGGCACCAGGCGCGCTTCCAGGATCGGCAACTCGCGCGGCAGGCGGGCGCGAACCTCCGCGCGGTCAGGCCCGATCAGAACGGCGGCGGCGGCGCGCGCGAGCCCACGCGCCACCGGCTCGCGCAAAGGGCCGGCGGGCAGCACCAGCCCATTGCCGAACCCATAGCCGCCATCGACGGCGATGAAGGAAAGATCCTTCTCCAGCGACGGGTTCTGGAAGCCGTCATCCATCACCAGAATATCCGCCCCCGCTTCCGCCGCAGCCGCCGCGCCCTGGCGGCGATCGCGGGCGACCCAGGTCGGGGCAAGCTGCGCCAACAGCAACGCCTCATCGCCGACCTCCCGGAAGGTGTGTCGTTTCGGCTCGACCCGGAGCGGACCTGCCTCGCGGCCGCCATAGCCCCGCGTCAGGAAATGCACCGCAACCCCGCTCGCCTTCAACCGGTCGCCCAACGCCAAAGCAAGCGGCGTCTTGCCCGCGCCGCCGGCAACCAGATTGCCGGCGCAGACAACCGGCACCGGCGCCCGCCACGGCCGGGCGAGCCGCTGACGCACGGCGCCCACCAGCGAGGTAACCCATGAGGCCGGGAGCAGCACGAACGGCGTCACCGTGCGCCGCCGCCAAAAGTCAGGCGCCCGCACGGCTCGCTTCTTTGCGTCTTTGGTTCTGGATTTTGGCGCCGGGCAGCAAGGCGAGATGCGGCGCGAGCGCGTCCATCACGCGGTCGAGCACGCCGGCCTCGCCGGCCGCGACCTCCGCCGCCGCGTTGACGCGCCGCGCGCGCATACCCCCATCAACCAGCAGCGCGTCGACAGCGTTCGCAAGGCTCGCGGCGTCGTGCACCATCTCGTTCGCGCCGGCCGCCTTCATCGCCGCCGCAATCGCCTCGAAGTTGAAAACAGCGGGGCCGTGCAGGATGGCGCAGTCGAGTTGCGCCGGCTCCAGCGGGTTCTGGCCGCCATGGGGCACCAGCGAGCCGCCCACGAGGGCGATCGGCGCGAGCCGGTAAAACAGCCCCAACTCTCCCAACGTATCGGCCAGATAGATGTCGGTGTCGGCCTCCGGCGCTTCATCGGCCGCCCGCCGCGCCACCTGCAAGCCATTTGAGGCAAGCTCAGCCGCGATCGCCGGGCCGCGGCCCGGATGGCGCGGTGTTATCACGGTGAGCAGCGCCGGGTGGCGCGCCCGCAGCGTCCGGTGCGCCTCGGCGACGATCGCCTCTTCGCCCGGATGGGTGCTGGCGGCGAGCCAGAGCGGCCGGGCGCCGAGCCGGGCACGCAAGACCTCCACGGCGTCGGCATCGGCCGGCAGCGGAGCACTGGCGAATTTGAGATTGCCGTGGCACGCCACCTCCCGCGCGCCCAATGCCGCGAGCCGCTCGGCATCGGCCTCGCTCTGGGCCAGGCAGCGCTTGAACGCGCCGAGCAACGACCGCGCGAAACCCGGCGCCCTCCGCCAGCGCACAAATGAGCGCGCCGAGAGACGGCCGTTGATCAAAACCATCTCGATGTCACGCTTGGCCGCCGCGCGGATCAGGTTCGGCCACAGTTCCGATTCGAGCCACAACGCCAGGTCGGGCCGCCAATAATCGAGAAAGCGCCCGACCGCGCGCGGCAGGTCGACCGGCACATACTGGTGAAAGGCGCGCGCCGGCAACCGCTGTGCCATCAGCCGCGCCGACGTAACCGTGCCCGAAGTCATCAGCACCGAACACTGATCATTGGCCGCGAGCAACCGTTCGATCAGCGGCAGCGCGGAGAGCGCCTCGCCGACGCTGGCGCCATGCAGCCAGATCAACGGACCGTCCGGTCGCGGCCGGCCGGGATGGCCGAGCCGCTCGGCCATGCGTTCGCTGTCTTCCTTGCCGCGTGCGCGCCGCAGCGCCAGAAAGACGCGGACCGCCGGGCCCAGCGCCCAAGCGGCGGCGGCATAGAGCGCGCCGATCACGTCCGGTCCGCCGCCATGCCGGCGGCGGCGCTCGCCGTTTCGGGGGCGGGTTCCACCGGCGTGAGCCCGCACGCCCGGTCGGCCTCGCGCGTCGCCTCGTTCAATGAATCCTCGATCCGTGCGCGCATATCCTCCAACGCCGCCGCGGCCGAGTTGTGGGGAACCTCGATGGGTCCCTTCATGACAACGACCACGCGCCCGAAGGGCAGCGGCAGCAAAAATCGGTCCCAACTCTTGAAGAGCCGCCGGCGCGTCGCCGAAAAACTCACCGCGAAAACCGGCACGCTCATCCGGCTGGCAACCGTGGCCACGCCCGGACTGGCGCGCATGCGTGGGCCGCGCGGCCCATCAGGCGTGATGCCGACGGAGCCACCGGCCCGCAGCGTTCGCAAGAGCGCGTGCAGAGCTTTGGTTCCACCACGACTTGACGAGCCGGCGATCGTTTCAATCCCCAAATGACCGATAATGCGCGATATGGTCATGCCGTCGCGGTGCAGCGAAATCAACATGCGCATGGAACGCCCAGCGCCCACGCGTCGCCAGGTCCCCGGCATCAGCACCATCCGGCCGTGCCAGAAGGTCGCGATGAAAGGCTCGCCCCGCGCCGTCATCTCCGCCATCGCCTCCGCGCCTTGGACCGTCCAGCGCGAGGTTAGTTCCACGAGGCGGATATATCGCGCCATCAGCCAGCAGCCGGCCGCGTATGTGGTTTTGTTCTTGATAAGCCGGTTGACGAGTTTCATGCACGACTAGCCCCGAGCGGCCGGACCCAGCCGAACACTACGCTTGGCGCTTCTTGTTCAATTGTATCTATTTGATTCGGCAAGGAATTGGCCCGGCCCCGACAGTCATCGGACCATAGCACGACGCCGTGAGCCAGCAAACGGCCCGCGCGACCGGGAATTCCTGTGCTCCGATGGGCCGGGCGGAGGCTACCCGGAATGGCCAATGGGGTGGAGGTTGCCCAAAAACTGCTCGGTGCAAGCCCGCCATGTAAAGCCGAGCGCAAAGCTGCGACAGGCATTGCGCGGGATCTTCAACGCCTTACCCACCGCCGCGCCCAGATCCTACTCGGGCACGCCGGTCGCGCGCCCGTTCACGACGTCGATCGGCCTGCGAACCGGATAGGCGGCCACCGGCACGCCGCTTGCCAACGCTTCCAGCAGCACGAGCCCATAGGTATCGGTGCGGCTTGGAAACACGAAGACATCGGCATCTGCGATGTGCTCGGCGAGCGTGTCGGACGCGATACGTTTCAGGAAATCGAGCAACAGCTCGGCCTGACATCCGCACGTACCGAGGTGGATATCGGAAATCCAGATCGCCCGGAAACGCCTTGCGGCATCCCTGTTGATCGCCATATTCATGAAGCAGCGCGCGCGCCGCTCCGCCGGAGACCATCGCTCAGAACACGACCACCGCGCAGCCAACGAGATCGCCGCGAAATGGCTACAAAACCGGTTTCCATGGCGATATCGGCCACGTTATATTTTTGTGATGTTCCTGTGACGGTGGACCCGATTCCCGTCATCTGCGCCACGGTGGCCGCGTGAGCGAGCCCGGCGGCAAGACCACGGGAAGGCAATCGGCGGTGGGGGATCGGCCGGCCGGAAATCCGCTTCAGATGCCCGCACACCCGCCGCTCGCGATGCCCAAGGTTCGCGGCGCGCCCCTCATGCTGCGGCCAGCGGAGCAAGCGGGGCGGCGCCGGGTTCTCGTGATCTACAACCCAACCGCCGGCTGGCGGCGGCGCAAGCGCTTTAGCAAATCACTGCGCCAGCTTGCCCGCCTCGGCTGCGCCGTCACGGTGCGAGAAACCCTCGCGCAGGGCGAGGCGCGGACATTCGCCGCCGAGGGCGCCGGCCAGGGCTATGACGCGATCGTGGTCGCCGGCGGCGATGGCACAATCAACGAGGTGGCCGCCGCGCTTGCCTTTACCACCGAGCGCGTCGCGGTCATCCCGATCGGAACCGCGAACGTCCTGGCCACCGAGCTCGGCTTGCCGAAGCGGCCCGAAGCCATCGCGCAAACCATCGTCAACGGACCGGAACGCTCGATCCATTTCGGGCGGCTCGGCGACCGGCATTTCGTGATGATGGCGGGGGTGGGCTTCGATGCCCGGGTCGTGGCCGCGATGGGAACCGGGCTCAAGCAGGTTCTTGGAAAATACGCCTATGCCGTCGGCGCCTTACGCGAACTCATGCGGCACAAACCTGCCCGCTTCCAGATCCGCCTCGACAACGAAACAGTCGAGGCCGCAGGCGTCATCATCGCCAATGGCCGCCGTTACGCCGGGCGCTACGTGGTGGCGCCGAAGGCCAATCTCGAGGATCCCGTCCTGCACGCGGTGCTGTTCTTGCGCCGCGGCCGCATCGCCGCCTTGTTCTATGCACTGTCGATGCTGCTGGGGACATTGCCGCGCTCGCGCGGCGTGCGCATCGTCGAGGTGCGGGCCGGCGCCATCGAAGGCCCCGAAGGCGAACCGGTTCAGGCCGACGGCGATCCGGCGGGAACCACCCCGGTCGAATTCCGCGTCGCCGGCCGGCGTCTCACCCTGATCGTGCCGCGGTGACGCAAAGCCGTCCTCACGCACCCGCAACCGTCATACCGTCGATCCTGATCGTCGGCGCGTCGACGCCGTAGCGGAACACCAGATCGTTGGCGGGCGTGAGGTTCGCGAACATCTCCAGAAGGTTTCCCGCGACCGTGACCTCGCTCACCGGGTAGGTGAGCTCGCCGTTCTCGATCCAGAACCCGGCGGCGCCGCGGCTGTAATCGCCCGTCACCCCGTTGACGCCGAAGCCGATCAGCTCGGTAATGTAGAAGCCGTCGGTGATCGCGCCGATGAGCTCATCGCGGCTGAGCGTGCCGGGCTCCATGGAAAGATTGGTCGCCGAGGGTGACGGCGGCGACGTCGTATCGCGCGAGGCGTGGCCGGTCGTCTGCAGTCCAAGCTGATGCGCCGAACGCAGATCGAGCAGCCAGGTGGTCAGCTTTCCCTTGTCGATGATGGCCCGGCGCGTGGCGCGCACCCCCTCGCCGTCGAACGGCTTGGAGCGCAGCCCGCGCTTGCGGTGAGGATCGTCGACGATGGTGATGGCGGGATCGAACAATGTCTCGCCCATCTTGTCTTTCAGAAAGCTTGTGCCGCGCGCGATGGCCGAACCCGAGATCGCCGAGGAAAGGTGACCGAGCAGCCCGCCGGCGATGCGCGGATCATAGACCACGGGCACTTTGGTGGTTTTGACCTTGCGGGGATTGAGGCGCTTGACCGCGCGTTCGCCGGCGCTGCGCCCGATCTCCGCCGCCGAGGGCAAATCGCCGCCATGCACCGCGCTTGCCCAGTCGTAGTCGCGCTCCATGGCCAGGCCCTCTCCGGCCAACACTGCCGCCGCGACGCTGTGACGCGAAGAGCGATAAGTGCCTGCAAAGCCGTTCGAGGCCGCGAGCGCGATATGCGCCGTGCCCCAGCTCGCATCCGCGCCTTCGGAGTTGGTGATACCGGGTATGGCGCGCGCCGCGTCCTCGGCGGCACGGGCCCGTTCGATCAGCACCTCCGGCGCGGGTTCCTCGGTGTCGACGAGATCGAGATCCTGCGTTTCGGTGACGAGCAATTCGGTGGGGGCAAGACCGATATGGGGATCTTCGGGCACGGCCCGCGCCATCGCCACCGCGCGTTCGACCAACTCGCTCAAGGCGTCATCGCCGTGATCGGTGGTCGAGACGATCGCTTGGCGCTGGCCGATGAAGACGCGAAGGCCAAGATCCTGCGCCTCGGAGCGCTCCAGCTTCTCGATCTCGCCCAGACGCTGGCTGTGGCTCAGCGAGACGCTCTCGAAATAAAGCGCATCGGCGGCATCGGCGCCGGCCTTCTTGGCGCGGGCGATCAGGTCTTCGGCGAGCGTGAGCGGGTTGCGGGCGGCGGTGTCGGGCATGGATGCGGGACCGGCGATGGCTGTAGAGGATCGGGGACTCAACTATAAGGATCGGGCCGGGGCATGCACGCCCTATCAGCCGGGTATCGCGCCTAAGCTTCGATTAGCCCTTCTTCGCGCAGCCAGTCGATGCTTTCGCGCACCATCGTCTCCAAGGGCACCGTCTTGTAGCCGAGCACGCGCGCAGCCTTGGCGGAATCGGCGAAGAGATTGCGCGATGCGAGTGCCGCCCCCTCGGGCGTGACACGCGGCTCCTTGCCGGTGATGGCCGCGACGCCGGCCAGGATCCGGGCGAACAGCCTGAGCTTCCACGGCGCCATCGGTGTCGTGGGGACCTTGCGGTTCAGCAGCGCGCCCGCAATCCGTACGAAGGAGACATGGCTGTCATCGACGCCGCCGAGCAGATAGTTCTCGCCGACCTCACCCGCATCGACGGCAGCAACATGCGCCTCGGCCACGGCGCGCACGGGAGCGAAGGAGCACGAGCCCGGCGGCACGCCCGGCAACGCGTCTGCCGCGATCATGCGGATGAGCCGCGCCCAGCCGGTCCGGTCATGGGCGCCGATGATGCTGCAGGGGTTCAAGATGGTCGCCGGCAGGCCGCGCTCGATGCCGGCGCGCACCTCTTCCTCGGCCAGGAATTTGGTACGCTGGTAGCCAAGCCAGGAGGTGCGGCCGAGTTTCTCCGCCGTCTCGTCGATCCGTCCCGGTTGCAGCCCGTAAACCGAGACCGACGACGTGTGGATGAGCTTCTTGGCCCCGGCGACGAGCGCGGCCTCAACGATGTTGCGCGTGCCGCCGACATTGATGGCCTCCTGCTCGGCATTCTTGCGTGACCACATGCTGAGGCTGGCGGCCGCGTGGAAGACCGCGTCGACGTCTTTGGGGATCGCGCGCGCAAGCGAGGCCGGATCGGTGATATTGCCCTCGGCCAGCGCCACGCCGCGCGCCTTCAGCTCGCCAATATCGGCGCCGGCGCGATGCAGCGCGGTGACCGCCCAGCCCTGCTTGAGCAGCGCATCGACGATGTTGATGCCGACGAAGCCGGTGCCGCCGGTGACGAAGGCGGTGCGGGTATCTTGGCTCGCCCTGTCTTGGGTCGACATGGGTATGCGCTCTTCCCATCGAAATGAAAGAGGACGCCGCAGTTTCCCGCGACGCCCCACTAAAGTGGACGTGTGATCAGGTATGCGTCAACGGCTCGGCGTCACGTAGCCCTTGGCGATCGCGCGGTTGATGCCGCTCATGGTGCCTTTGAGCGAGGCGGTGACGATGTTCGAGTCCATGCCGACGCCGTGCAGCGTGGCGCCGTTCGCCTTGACCTCAACATAGGCAACCGCCATCGCGTCCGAGCCCGCGCCAACGGCGTGCTCGTGATAATCGGCGACGCTGACCTCGATGCCATAGGTCTGGCGGAAGGCATCGACGAAGCTGTCGATCGGCCCGTTGCCGTGGCCGATGATTTCCTTTTCCACGCCCTGATCGCGGATCGAAGCGGTCATGCGCCTTGTATGCGCGCCCTTGACCTCGGGCACGGTGCGGTGATCGAGCATCTCGAAGGGATCGGTGGCGTCGAGATACTCGCGCTTGAACATGGCGTGGATCGCCTCGGGCGTCTGCTCGGCCTCGGTCTCATCGGCGGCGCGCTGGACGACGGCGCTGAACTCGGCCTGGAGGTGGCGCGGCAGCTCAAGACCATAATCCTGCTGCAGCACCCAGGCCGCGCCGGCCTTGCCCGATTGCGAGTTGACCCGGATCACCGCTTCGTAGCTGCGGCCGACATCGGCCGGGTCGATGGGCAGATAGGGCACCTCCCAAAGCTCGGAGTTCTGGCGGTCGCGGGCGGCAAAGCCCTTCTTGATCGCGTCCTGGTGCGAGCCGGAAAAGGCGGTGTAGACCAATTCGCCGCCATAGGGATGGCGGGGGTGGACCGGGAGCTGGTTGCAGTACTCGACCACCTCGACGATCTCCTCGACATTGGAGAGGTCGAGCCCGGGATCGACGCCTTGCGTGAACATGTTGAGCGCCAGCGTCACCACGTCGACATTGCCGGTGCGCTCGCCGTTGCCGAACAGCGTGCCCTCGATGCGGTCGGCGCCAGCCATCACGCCGAGCTCGGCCGCGGCAACGCCAGTGCCGCGGTCGTTATGTGGGTGCAGGCTGAGGATGACGGCATCGCGCTGGGCGAGGTTCCGATGCATCCATTCGATCTGGTCGGCATAGATGTTGGGGGACGCGACCTCGACCGTGGCCGGCAGGTTGTAGATGACCTTGTGGTCCGGCGTCGGCTGCCAGACTTCCGTGACCGCGTTGCAGACCTCGCAGGCATAGTCGAGCTCGGTCTGCGTGAAGCTTTCAGGCGAGTACTGGAAATACCAGTCAGTCTCCGGGTTCTTCGCGGCCAGGTCCTTGATGAGCTGCGCGCCCGACGTGGCGATCGCCTTGATGCCGTCGCGGTCGAGTTCGTAGACCACCCGGCGCTGCAAGGTCGAGGTCGGGTTGTAGAGATGGACGATGGCGCGGTGGACGCCCTTCAGCGCTTCGAAGGTGCGCTCGATCAGATGGTCGCGCGACTGGGTCAGCACCTGGACCGTGACGTCCTCGGGGATCAGGTTCTTCTCGATGAGCTCGCGGGCGAAGTCGAAATCGGTCTGCGAGGCCGAGGGGAAACCGATCTCGATTTCCTTGAAGCCGAGCTTGACCAGCGTCTCGAACATGCGCCGCTTGCGCACGGCACCCATCGGGTTGACCAGCGCCTGGTTGCCGTCGCGCAGATCGACCGAGCACCAGATCGGCGCCTTGGTGATCTGCGCGCCCGGCCAGGTACGGTTGGGCAAATCGATCGGGCTGAAGGCCCGATACTTCTGGGTGGGCATGGGTGACATCTTGATCCTCCGCCGCCGGATAAGAGACCCTGGGCGGCTTAATTATTCGTTAACCATACTGGGTGCCTGGCGCCGCGGTTGGCGCGCGTGATGAGGGACGGCAGGGGCCGCCGGGGTCCGCAGGAGGACCGGCGCCCGTTCATAAGTCGGCGAAGGTTGGCGTCACGCGGATGCGGATACGCGCATGCGGACAAGAATACGGACTTCGGAAGCTGAGGCATCATTCGGTTCTCGGAAAGCTCGGCGAAACGGGGGGACCGGCAGGCAACGCGCTCCCGACGCTAACTAAAGCGTCGGGCCGGTAAGGCCGAGGAGCAGCTCCGAGGTTTCGAACAAACGCGTCATGGTAGGCGGAACTTAGGAATGGCCCCCGCGGCTGTCAAAGGAAATCGGCGGGAATGCCGCCTCGCATCGTTATGCGCACTTGAATGCGCATAGCGATGCGGATAAAATATGCGCACCGATATCTGCATCAGGATTGGGACCATGGCGGGCAAGGCGCGGGTCAATCTCACGGTGTCAGAAGCGTTGCTGAGCGAGGCGCGGGCGAACGGGCTCAACCTCTCCCGCGCCTTCGAAGAGGCGCTGTCGGACAGGCTTCGCGAGGTGCGCTGGGCCCGCTGGCGCGAGGAGAACGCCGAAGCGGTGCAGAGCTACAATGACCATGTGGCCGAGCACGGCGTCTTCGGGAGCCGCTTCCGGAGCTTCTGATGCGCCAGTTCGACATCGTCGCCACGGCCGCCGCCGACCGCCCGCTGGTGCCCTATGTCGTCGTCCTGCAGTCCGATCTGCTGGCCGACCTCACCACACGCCTTGCCGCGCCCTTCGTCCGGCCCGAGCGCTTCCGCCCGATCGCGCACCTCAACCCGGTTTTCGCTTTCGCGGGCGGGCGATGGATGATGGCGACCCAGATGATGGCCGCCGTCCCGGTCGGTGAACTGAGCGGCGAGGTGGTCGCGAGCTTGGCCCAGGAGCGCGACGCCGTCATCCGGGCGGTCGATTTTCTGCTGGCCGGGGTTTGAGGGGGCGGGTTCAAGCCGCGCAGATCAGGGGGTCGGTCACCGCAAAATGCTCTTCCCACTCCCCGGCAACCCCAATTCGCTCCACATCGCGTCGACCTTCGCCACCACTTCGTCCGACATGGCGAGCTTGGTGCCCCATTCGCGGCTCGTCTCGGGCGGGATCTTGTTGGTGGCATCCAAGCCGATCTTGGAGCCCAGGCCGCTTTCGGGGCTGGCGAAGTCGAGATAGTCGATCGGCGTGTCCTCGATGATCGTGGTGTCGCGGGCGGGGTCCATGCGGGTGGAGAGCGCCCACATCACATCGGTCCACGAGCGCGCGTCGATGTCGTCGTCCACCACGATCACCCATTTCGTGTACATGAACTGGCGCAGATACGACCACACCGCCATCATCATGCGCTTGGCGTGGCCGGGATAGGCCTTGCGGATCGAGACCACGGCGATGCGGTAGGAGCAGCCCTCGGGCGGCAGCCAGAAATCGACGATCTCGGGGAACTGCTGCTGCAACAGCGGCACGAAGACCTCGTTCAGCGCCCGGCCCAGCACGCTGGGCTCGTCGGGCGGCCGGCCGGTGAAGGTCGAGAGATAGATGGGCTCGCGCCGCCGGGTGATCGCCGAGACAGTGAAGACGGGGAAACGGTCGACGGAATTGTAGTACCCGGTGTGGTCGCCGTAGGGCCCCTCGTCGCCATAGTCGTCGAGGCTGACATGCCCTTCGAGCACGATTTCGGCCTCGGCCGGCACCTTGAGCGGCACGGTCTTGCACTCGACGAGATCGACCTTCCGGCCGCGCAGCAGGCCCGCGAACTGGTATTCCGAGAGCGTGTCGGGCACCGGCGTGACGGCGGCGAGGATGGTAGCGGGATCGGCGCCGATGACCGCGGCAACGGGCAGCGGCTCGCCTTTCCCCTCGCCCTTCCAGCGCGCATGGTGCTGGGCGCCGCCGCGGTGTTTCAGCCAGCGCATGTAGGTTGTGTTCGGCCCGGTCACCTGCATGCGGTAGATGCCGAGATTGAAGGCGTCCGTGCGCCCCGTGCCAGGGCCTTTGGTGACGACGAGCGGCCAGGTGATGAGGGGAGCCGGCTCGCCCGGCCAGCAGGTCTGCACCGGCAGCGCGCCGAGATCGATATCGCTGCCCTGGAGCACCACCTCCTGCGCCGGCGCGCGCGTGACGGTCTTGGGCCTGGAAGCCAGCGCGCGTTTCAGGAGCGGCAGCATCTCCACCGCCTCGCGCCAGCCGCCCGGCGGCTCGGGCTGGCGCAGGAAGGCCAGCATCTCGCCCACTTCGCGCAGCTCGTGCGGCTTGCGGCCCATGCCCATGGCGACCCGCTCGACCGTGCCGAACAGGTTGACGAGGACGGGCATGTCGTGACGGCGACCGTCCTCAACGACATTTTCGAACAGCACCGCCGGTCCTTCCTCCGCCAACAAACGCGTCTGGATCTCGGTCATTTCGAGCTTGGGCGAGACCGGGGCGGCCACGCGGGTAAGCTGGCCCTCGGCTTCGAGGTGGGCGATGAAATCGCGGAGCGAGGCGAAGGCCATGCTTGGGTCCCGGCGCGGCTGTCCTGGGGTCGTCGTGCCTTAAGAAACCATTTGGCCCCGCCCGCACCAAGGGATTTCAGGCCACGGCGCAGTCATGGCATGCTCACGCTCTTGCCTCGTCTCATTAGTACGGAAGCCCAAATGGCCCACAGCTCCACGGTCGATATCGAGATCGACGCCGCTCCCGAGGCGATCTTCCCCTGGCTGGCCGAGCCCGGGAAGCGCCTCGAATGGATCAACGGCCTGAAAGAGATCACCCCCGCCACCGAGGACGGCGTGCGCGTCGGCGCGCGCTGGATCGAGATCCACGACATGAATGGGCGCGCGTACGAGTTCGAATTCGAGGTTACCGAGCTCGATGCACCTCGGCGTCTACGCTGCACGGCGCTCGCCCGGCCGCAATTCGAAATCGACTTGCTGTACCTCGTCGAAACCGGGCTTTCGGCCAATTCGGTGACCATCGAGCAAACCACGCACATACATGGTTGGTTCGCCCGCCTGCTCGGCGGCATGCTGGCCAAGGGCCTCGCCGGCAAGCTCGCGCGTGATCTGAAGGTACTGAAGGCGGCAATCGAGGACGGCTGACCGCGGTCGTTTTACTTTCGCGCATTACGCGCGCCGATCCGTCCTTTTTTAACCATATTCACCTAGCATCCCTGCCGACGAAATTCGATCCGACGGAATTGCCGGCGATGCTGCTCAATCTCAAAGCACCCCATGTGCGTGAAGCCCCCGATGTCGAGGCGGTCGGGGAGACCGCGCAGCTGCTCGATATCGGCCCCTTTGCGGTCTTCATGCTGGCCCATGAGCACTGGCATGGCGAGCGCCCGCCCGAGCGCGTCGTCGAGCGGCCGTTCGTGCATTTCCTGAAGAACGAAAGCTGCCCGGCTTACGTGCGCCATTTCACCCGCCTCGTGCGGCTGCAGGCCGAGCGCGGCCGGCTCGATCCGACCGAGTACGGTTTGCGGGCGCCGCCGCCTGAAACGCTTTCGCCCGTGATGCTCAGAAACTGGACGCTTGCGCTTTACGCCGGCACGCTCGCGGCCATATTCTTCGTTATGCCGGGGCTCAGCATCGTCTAGGCTTTGCGTCGATTGAGATGGCACGCATGACACGCCCGGCCCGCGGAGCGACACGCATGGGACATCACTTGAAGCGATTGCGGGAGCATTCGGAGCGGCTGGTCCAGCGCATGGACGCCGATACCTCCGCCGATGGCCGCTTGGTCATGGACGCAGCCTCCGCGCTGGAAATCCGTGAGTTCGACCTCTTCGTGCTCGCCTATAAACGCCGGTTCGAGCGCGATCCGCTGCCCGACCGTATCGAGGACATCTTCGCGCGCTACATGTTCGTGCAGAATGCGCCGGTTTACGTGCGTCAGTTCGCGCGCGAGGCGCTGGAGCGAGAGCAATCCGGCGCACTCGACCCGGCGTTCGGGGTTCCGGCGAAGCCCGATGCCGGCCCGGACCGGCGCGGGCCGCTTATGATCTGGGGTGTGCTGGGGTTGACGATCAGCTTCTGCTGGCTGCTGATCGTCACGCCAGCGGATGCGGGGCGCGACGGCCGGCTGTTTTGTGATCGCGGCGCAAGCTCGGCCTTCATTGGCACGGTCGCCCGTTCGGTCAGTAACCGGCCCAATCCTTTGGGATGCCGGCGATAGAACCGGTTCGCGTGCCACAGGCATTTCCTCAACGAATGAGCGGGCAACGTCATGGCGGATGAATACTGGGTGATCGGCGGCGAGTATACCGACACCGATTTTCGGAGCATTCGCGACGACAAGGCCGAGGAACGCCATGGCCCCTTCGACAGCCTGGACGCGGCGCGCGCCGAATGGGCGGGGCTGTCCATGGCGCAGGTCGACAACGCCATGGTCCGCTACCGCATCGAGCGCGGCGGCGAGGCGGAATTCTGGGTGGTCGGCGGGCGCTACAAGACGACCGAGTTCCGTGTCATCGCCGATGGCGACGCAGAGCAGCGCCACGGGCCGTTCGCCGACTACGATCAAGCGATGAAAGAATGGCAGGCGCGCTCGATGGCCCAGATCGACGACGCCCATGTGCGCTATCGCATCGAGCAGGCATAGCCACAAATAATCAGGGCGCACATATTTAGGGCGCACATATCAGGCAGGTAAACCACGCCCGTGCCGCACCGTATCGCCCACGCCAAGACCTATCCGTTCGCGATCCTCGATCATTCGTTCATGGTGAGGCACGGCAAAGTCACGGTGCTGCCTTCCGGCGACAACCATCGAGCCGGCCGCACGCCTGTCATCGCTACCGGCTCGAACCGCAGCTTTGAGCAGTTGGCCCGCAAGTTCGGCGACGATCCCGACGGTGTGCCGACCGAGCGCGCCCGGCTGGCCGACTTCGACGTGGTCTACGCCGCGCATATCACGCGCTATGGCTCGATCCCGGCGACGCTCCAGCATGTCGCGGGCATGGGCGTGCATCTCGCGGTCAACTGGCTGACCGAGCGCCAGCTCGCCGCCATGCACGCGACCGAAGGCAATTACGATTTCGTCCTCTTGGAGCGGATCACGCTCGAGACCGAGGCGGGCCCCGCGCTCGATGAAGCGCATGTCTATGTCGCCAAGAACGGCCCCCTCATGCATGAGGGGGCACCTATCGGGTCACGCGAAGCCGCGGCCGAGGGCCGCCCCCACGCGGCGATGGATCAGCACGAGGCGCAGGCCCACGTCCATGCGCGCCTCGGCGAGGGCATCGCGCCCGACGACTTCGTGCTGCAGAACATCGAGGACGAGCGTTTGCGCCGGGAGCGCACGGAGCGGCTGGGCGATCCCGCCGCGAGCTTCGCCTGGCGGCATTGGCGGGCCGTGGATATCTGATTCGGCGGGGCGTTTCAGGTGATTAGCGTCAATGCCGTTATCCCGTGCGCGCCGCAGCACGCAGTGATGCGGCGCAGACACGGGATCCAGCGGTCCCGGGTCGAGCGCTCGAATGGACCCCGGGCCCGCAAAGCAGCACTGCGTGCTGCATCGCATCCGGAGTGACGGGTCATATCAAACGCTCGCGGATAGTATGAAGCGCCCGCCGCCCTAACCCAGGTTCTGCAGCCGCTCGATGCGCTGCGAGACGGCGGGGTGAGTGGCGAACATGGCGCCGGCCTTCTCGCCGAACTTCTTGAACGGATTGGCGATAAAAAGGTGCTGGATCGCCTTGGGGGCGCCTTGAAATCGGATGTCCGATCCCTCGATCTTTTTGAGCGCGCCGATCAAGCCTAGCGGATTGCGGGTAAACTTGACGCCGGTGGCGTCGGCCAGGTATTCGCGCTCGCGGCTGATCGCCATCTGCAACATCTTCGCCGCGATCGGCGCCAGGATCAGGAAGACCAGCAGGACCACGAGCATGACGATGGCCGCCGCGCCGTTGCCCTTGCTGCTGCTGCGCGAGCGGCCGCCAAACGACATGAAGCGCATCGAGCGCAGGCCGACATCGCTGATCAGCACCACCATGCCGACGATCACGCCCACCGCGGTCATGTAGACGATGTCGTCATTGGCGATGTGGCCCATCTCGTGGCCGACCACGCCCTGCAGCTCGTCGCGGCTGAGCGTCCGCAAGAGGCCGCGGGTGACGCCGATCGTCGCCTTTTCGGGTTTGAGGCCCGTGGCGAAGGCGTTGAGCGCCGGCGTTTCGATCACAAAGACGCGGGGCTTGGGCAGGCCGGCGGCGATGGCCATCTCCTCCACGACGTTGTGGAGACGTTGTTCTTCGTCGCTCGTGACCTCGTGCGCGCCGGCAAGGCCGAGCACGATCTTGTCACCGAGGAAGAGCGCGACCAGCGTCCACAGCGTCCCAAAGACGATCATGAAACCGCCGGCGGCGAGCCCGCCGATGCTTTGCAGGCGCAGCCCATTGTAGAGCGCGAAGTCCGGATCGTTGGCCGTGAACACCTCGAAGGCGAGGCCGATCACGTAGCCGAGCACGCCGCCGAGGAGGATCAGGCCCAGGCAGAGCAGCGTGGTGCGCCGCCGGTTCGCCCGCATCGCGGCGAAGAAATCGGTGCGCTTCAGCCCCTGGGCGGGCGGAACGGAAATGTCGACGTCGTTGGCCAACGGATGCGCTTAGCTAGCGGAGGTCGACCTTGATCGGCGCCTTTTCTTCCTCGGGCACCTCGAAATAGGGATGCCGGGTGAAGCGGAACAGGTTGGCGACGATGTTGGAAGGGAAGCTCTCCACGCGCGTGTTCTGCGCCAGGACGCTGTCGTTATAGAACTGGCGCGAGAAGGCGATCTTGTTTTCCGTGCCCGAGAGCTCCTCCATCAAACTGGCGACGTTCTCGTTGGCCTTGAGGTCGGGATAGTCTTCGGCCAGCGCAAAGAACTTGCCGAGCGCGGCGCCCAGCATCCCCTCGGCCTGGATCTGGCCGGCGCGGTCGCCCGATTTGGAGGCATTGACGGCGCCTTGCCGCGCGGCGATCACCTGCTGCAGGGTCTCCTGCTCGTAGTCCATGTAGTCCTTGGCAACCTCGACCAGGTTGGGGATCAGATCGTGCCGGCGTTTCAGCTGCACGTCGATCTGGCTCCAGCCGTTCTCGACCTGGTTCTTGCCCGCCACCAGGCGGTTGTAGAGCATGGCGACGAAGAGGCCGACAAGGACAACAACGCCGATGATGATGAGAAGCTCGACCATGAAAGGGCTCCTTTCCTCTGCCGCGCTTTCTTTAACACGCATTCGTTAACAAGCGCGCGGGTCTCAAAAATGCACTTGGACCACACTGCACTCGCGTGCTCGTGGCCCCCGTTCAGCCGCGCCGCGTTGCCGGCAGGACCTGCCAGACGCAGGCGTTTCGAAGATCGGTGTCCTCGATCTCGCGGGTCGTGCGCACCGCATATGCGGTGATCTTCTGCAAACCCTCCTTGGGCAAATAGGTCCGGCCCGGATCGCCGATATAGACCCGCACGCCGGCCCCGGCGAGGCGCCGGAACCAGGCCTCGGCGCGCGCGGCCGTCGGGCCCTCGTAGCAAATGTCGCCAGCCAAGACTACGTCCCAGGCTGGCTCGGCGTCGATCAAATCGCTGGTGGTGAATTCAACCGTTGCCCCATTGATCTCCGCGTTGAGGGCCAGCGCCGCCGCCGCGAAGGGATCGATATCGGCCGCCAGCACCCGCGCCGCGCCCGCCTTGTGCGCCGCGATCCCGGCGATGCCGCCGCCGGCCGCGAAGTCGAGCACGGTCCTGCCGGCTACGATATCGGGATTGTCGAGCACGTATCGGGCGAGCGCCTGCCCGCCGGCCCACGCGAAGGCCCAATAAGGCGGGGTCAGGTCAGCCTCGTTCATCTCCTTTTCGGTCGCCTCCCAGATCGGCGTGATCTCGTGGACCAGATGGAGACGGATCTCGGGCACCAGAAGCGGCGCCTCGATTTCAGTATTCTCGCGGATAAAGGCTGCGGGATCGTCGGTGTCGAGCCGCCTCATAGCCAGCCGTCCAGCATCGCATCGCCCAGCAATCCCGACAGCACCAACCAGCCGAAGAGCCGGTTTGACTTGAACTTGGCCAAGCACTCGGCCGGATCGTCGAGGTCGATGCGCGCGGCCTGCCAGGCCAGTTGCAGCGCGCCGAGGACGAGGAATACCCAGAAGATCTGCGCCAGACCCATCAACTTGCCCGACCAGAAAATGAGCGCGCAGGCGAGCGCGTAGAAGCCGAAGAGGAAGGGCCGCGTGTTCGCGCCCAGCTTCAGCGCCGTCGACTTGATGCCGACCAGCGCGTCGTCCTCCTTGTCCTGATGGGCGTAGATCGTATCGTAGCCCAGCGTCCAGAAGATACCCGCGAGATAAAGCAGCACGGATGGCCAACCACCGGGCCAAAAAGTCAGATCAAGGCTCGCATTGAGCGCCGCCCAGCCGAGCAGCGCGCCGTAATTGAAGGCAAGGCCAAGGAAGATCTGCGGCCAATACGTCACCCGTTTCATCAGCGGGTAGATGCAGACCAGCACCAGCGAAGCCGCCCCGACCCAGACAGCGAACCAGTTGAAAGGCGGCCCGCCGACGTAAGCGATGGCGAACAGGATGGCGAGCCCGACGACGAGCTCAAACGCCAGAAAGGCGAACGCCTGCCAGACCTTGATCTGACCGCTCGGGATCGGCCGCGTGCGGGTGCGCGCGACCTGTGCGTCGAAGTTACGGTCGGTGATGTCGTTCCAGGTACAGCCGGCCCCGCGCATGACCATTGCGCCCAGCCCGAACAGCGCCATCATGATGAGCAGCCGCCGGTCCGGTGCCAGGCTCGCCAGCGCCAGGCCCCACCAGCATGGGAACAGCAGGAGCCAGGTGCCGATCGGCCGGTCGAGCCGCATCAGCCGCGCATAGGGCCGAACCGGGCCCGGCAGCAGCCGGTCGACCCAATCGTCCGGCCGGATATCGGCGGGATCGGAGGCGGCTTGCGCGGGCGGTTTCGTCGGCGATTTATCCGGAGATTTCGGCGCGGCGGTCATGCGCGTATATTTGGCACAGAAGGATTGGAACGCCTATGCACGGTTTCCCCTCGCGCTCCCGCGCAAAGACCCCTCACCCTCCCTCTCCCCCAAGGGGAAAGGGGTGAACACAGCCGCAGTCAAATTCCCTCTCCCCTCGGGCGAGAGGGTTAGGGCAAGGGGGACTGAATGCCCACCATAAGGCTCTATGTCACCGACGACTTGGCTCGCGGCGCTACGGCGTCCCTCGACGCCAAGCAGTCGCACTACGTGAAGTCAGTCATGCGGCTCGGCGCCGGCGATGAGATCCTCGTATTCAACGGCCGCGACGGCGAGTGGCGCGCGCGCATCGAGGCGCTCGGCAAGAAAGCCGGCGCGCTGAGCCTCGTCGCCCAGACGCGCGAACAACGCATCGGCCCCGACCTCTGGCTCGCCTTCGCGCCGGTCAAGCGCGGCAAGCCCGAACTCGTCGCGCGCGCGGCGACCGAGCTCGGGGTCTCGGCGCTGCAGCCGGTGACGACGCGCCGCACGGTGGTCGGCCGCGTCAACACCGAGCGCCTGCGCGCCAATGCGATCGAGGCGGCCGAGCAAAGCAGCCGGCTCACGGTTCCCGCCGTCCTTGAGCCGATCGCGCTCGAGGCGCTGATGGACCAATGGCCACCCGATCGGCGCCTGATGCTGTGCGACGAGACGGGCAGCGGACAGCCGGTCGCAAGCGCGCTCCCGCAAGGCGCGCGCGCAACGCCCTGGGCGGTGCTGATAGGCCCGGAAGGCGGCTTTGATCCTTCCGAGCTTGACGTGCTGGGAAAACACCCCATTGTTACGAGAGTCGGGCTTGGCCCCCGAATCCTGCGTGCGGAAACCGCGGCAATCGCGGCGCTGGCATGCTGGCAGGCCCTGGTCGGCGACTGGCGCGCGCCGGAATAACGCGCATTTGGGGGACCCAAGAGGCTAGCGATCAGACCATGTCCGCACCGCCACAAATGGCCGGTGAGCCGATCACCGACAAGAAACAGCTGATCGCATCGCTCGAGGCCGGTTGCAAGCCGCCCGAGGCCTACCGCATCGGCACCGAGCACGAGAAGTTCGCCTATCGGCGCGCCGATCTGAAACCGCTGACTTACGAAGGACCGGGCGGCATCGGAGAATTGCTGCTGGCGTTGCAGCAGTTCGGCTGGGCCGCGGTTCACGAGGGCGAGAATATCATCGCCCTCAAGCGCGACGGTGCCTCAGTCACGCTGGAACCGGGCGGCCAGGTCGAGCTTTCGGGCGCCCCGCTGGAGACGCTGCATCAAACCTGCGACGAGGTGAACACCCATCTCAATGAGGTCAAGCAGGTCGGCGAGCAATTCGACATCGGCCTGCTCGGCATCGGCTACCAACCCAAGTGGCCGCGCGAGGCGATCCCATGGATGCCCAAGGGCCGCTACGCGATCATGAAGCGCTACATGCCGCTCAAGGGCGCGCTCGGCCTCGACATGATGCTGCGCACGGCGACGGTGCAGGTGAACCTCGACTTCGCCTCGGAAGCCGACATGGTGAAAAAATTCCGCGTTGGCCTGGCGCTGCAACCGATCATCACCGCGCTTTTCGCCAACTCGCCCTTCACCGAGGGCAAGCCCAACGGCTATCTGTCCTACCGAAGTCAGATTTGGACGGATACCGATCCGGACCGCTGCGGCATCCTGCCCTTCGTCTTCGAGGACGGCATGGGCTTTGAGCGCTACGTCGACTACCTGCTCGACGTGCCGATGTACTTCGTCTACCGCAACGGCAGGTATATCGACGTCGCCGGCCAGTCCTTCCGCGACTTCATGGCCGGCACGCTTCCCGGCCTGCCGGGTGAAGTTGCCCGGATCGGCGACTGGGACGATCATATGACCACCGCCTTTCCCGAAGTGCGGCTGAAGACCTTCCTTGAGATGCGCGGCGCCGATGCCGGACCGTGGGCGCGCATCTGCGCCCTGCCGGCAATCTGGGTCGGCCTGCTCTACGACGACAGCGCGCTGGAGGCCGCCAACGATCTCATCCGCGGCTGGAGCCATGAGGATCACCTTCGCCTCCGTGCGGAGGTCCCGCGCACCGGCCTGGCGACGGAATTCGGCCAAACAAACGTTCTTGAGGTGGCGCGTGAGGTTGTTTCGATTGCCCGCGCCGGTCTGAAAGCACGAGGCAAAAAGGGCGCGCTCGACGCCGATGAGACCGGTTATCTTCAGATCCTCGATGCGATCGTTCGGGCCGGCCGTACCCCGGCGGAGGAGCTGCTTGAAGCCTTTCACGGACGCTGGGGCGGAAATGTCGACCCGGTCTTCGAGGAGCTGGCGTATTGAGCGCCTGACAGCCCGCCGGCGGGCCTGGCAGCGGCGCAGGCATGCCGGATGCACAAGATGAGCGAGCGATTGTCGAAGCCTCGCAAAGAGGCAAAGCCGCCGCGCGATCCGCGTACTTATTCGCTGACGTTTACGTTGGCTCTCAGCTTCGGCACGCTCACCTTCCTGGCGGTCGTCGTCGTCCTCTTCATTTCGCTCTCTATCGCCAGCCGCAACACCATCGAGCTGACCCGCGAGATGGCAACGCTTGGGGTCGATACCGTCGTCGGCCGTGTCGAACGGCACTTGTCCCCGGCCCGCGCGCAACTCGAACATCTCGACGGGGCGATCCGGACAAAGCGCATCAATCTGGACGGCGGACCCGAATTCCAGCGCTATTTTGAGGCATCGCTTGCCGCCGCGCCGCAGATCGCCGGTATCGTTTTCATCAACAACGAACGGCAGTTGATCGGCATCGAGCGGAGGAAGACCGGGTTCCGCGTCAATCGCGAGGATCTGAGCAAGGATCCGCGCGTCGCCGTGGCCGTTGCGCAGGCGCGAGGTCGAAAGGCCGCGTTCTGGGGCGCGCCGTTCTGGAGCCGTGACGAAGAGGAAACCTTCATCAATCTGCGCCGGCCTGTTTTTCGCGACGGCAAGTTTGCCGGCATGCTGGTGGCCGTGGTCAGAATCAGCGAGCTGTCAGAGTTCCTACAGCGCTTGGCCGGGTCCCTGGGCGGCGGAACACCGTTTATCCTCTACGATCGGAATTATGTGCTGGCGCATCCAGGGCTCACATCCGGATTTCCTGGGCGTTCGGATACGAAACCGCTGCCGACGCTGAAGGACTATGCCGATCGCATCATCATGGCGATTTGGGATCCGGCTGTTCGGGAGGAAATGGCGATCAAACTGGCGCCGCCCTACAAGAACCACTCGGTGGTGCTTGGCGACGACTATCACTTCTTCTTTTATCGCGAGTTGCAGAAATTTGGCCAACGGCCCTGGCAGGTCGGCCTGCACGTCCCGCAGGAAACGGTCGCCGCGCAATTCAAGCGATTGGTCGCCGCGGCGGTTGCGGGCTTGCTGGCGATGGTGCTGTCCGTGCTCGCCGCGATTTGGCTGGGGCGGCGGGTCGCGCGGCCGGTCAAACGCATCGCCGAGGCAGCCAACAAGATCGCCGCGTTCAGGCTCGATGAGGTCGCCGTGCTTGGCGGCTCGCGCATCCGCGAGCTCAACGCCCAGGCGAATGCCTTCAATACGATGCTGGGCGGGTTGCGATGGTTCGAAGCTTACGTGCCCAAACGGCTGGTCGAACGGTTGATGTCGCGCGGCGAGGCCGGTGCGCCGCCGTCAAGGGAGCGCGATCTCACCATCATGTTCACCGATATCGCCGGCTATACCAGCCTCAGCGAAGGCCGCGACGCCGATGAGGTCGCAGCGTTCCTCAACGATCATTTCGCCCGCGTGGCCGCCTGCATCGAGGCCGAGGAGGGAACGGTCGACAAGTTCATCGGCGACTCGGTGATGGCCTTCTGGGGGGCGCCCGACAAACAGAAGAACCGCGCCATCCGCGCCTGCCGGGCGGCGCTGGCAATCCGCCAAGCCATCGCGGAGGACAACAAGGCCCGCATCGCCGCCGGGGCGCCGCCGATCCGCATGCGCATCGGGCTGCATTCGGGACTGGTGACTGTCGGTAATATCGGTGCGCCCGGACGGCTCAACTACACCATCGTCGGCGATGCCGTGAACGTGGCCAGCCGCATCGAAGGCCAGGGCCGCGAATACGCAATCGACGACGAGGCGGTGACGATCCTGATTAGCGGCGAGACGCAGAAGGATCTCGACGCCAGCTTCGATACGATCCGGGTCGGCGAGGCCAGCGTGCGCGGCCGAACCGCGCCGGTCGAGCTTTACCGCCTGGCCTGAACGCGAACATTGGCACGGCCGGCCGACGGACGTGCATGTTGTTCCAGCGCTGAAATCACAAATTCGCGGCGGGAGGCGGACGCCGTAAGCGGCGTGCCGCCTCCGGCCATACCTGGCATGCCGCCCCGAGCCCTACCTGGGCGCGATTACCCAAGTCTCGGCGCGAACGCTCTTTTTTTGCCGGATGACCGATCCGTTCGAGCAACTCGATCGACTAGCGCATTGTCCGCTCAGCTGGCATCACCGGCCCACTCCACACGGGTGGAAAATGCCTTAGCCGTTTTGAAGTGCTTCGACGTTTCTCGGCTCCAGCCGGTCGGTCTGCGCGGTGATCGCCCTGGTCTGATCGGCGGCGATCCGCTGCGCGGTTTCAAGGGCCAGCCGGACGACCGACTCGTTGCTCGCCGCGCCGCCCGCTTCGCTCAACCGGTCAGCACGCTCCACGATCGCGCGCTCACGCGCGGCCACCGCTCGGCTCTCGTCCTGCAGCCGGTTCTGCGCGGCTTCCAGCCGTGCATCGACCGCAACGTGAGAATCAGCCGCGGATGGTTCCGCGGTTTCGCCCTTGCCGGTCGCGCCGGCCGTGCCGGTTGCGGCGACGCCGCCGGCGGCATCGTCCCCGTCAGCCTCCGCGGGAGCTTCGGGCGCCGGTTCGAGAACGCGCTCTTCTGTACGCGCCGAAAAAGCGTTCAAGCGCGCGGTCAAATCTTCGCTTTCTTCGGGTGACAGCGCGTCGAGGGCATCGTTTTCCACCAAGTCGCGAAGAGCCGCGACATCGGCGAGCTGTTCATCGAGCGAGGCCTTTGCCTGCTGCGCGTCGGCCGCGTCGGTGCCGATGTCGCCAACGATGTCCGCGAACTTCACGACGTCGGAGGCGTCGCTGCGAACATCGACGACGTCGACCGGATCACCTTCGGCCGGGCGGACCCGATCGCGCAGCGCCTTGATCAGCTCGCGGTCGGTAAGTTGTGCCCCCTTTGCCGGTGCTATGGGCGCCGGGTTCACATGGTTCGGATTGATAGCCAGCCGACAAGCGCCTCCTTAGCGCACTTGTTTCGCCAATATCAGGCGTGATTCTCACCTAGATATATTATCTATTTGTTAGTATTCGATAAAATTTTATTAAAAATAATATATTGATTTAGATATACTTTCGATAAATTTGAAATACTGTCATAATACAGATAGCTATTCCGCGATTTCTTGCGCTGTTTCAGTATTTGAGCGTCAGCACGCCGTTTCGAACCGAATAGCCCTTCAGTCGCCCGAGAAAAGTCTGCCCCAACAGCGACCCGCTCATCGCTGCACCATTGACCGATGCCGGCACATCCGTGAAGCGCAGCGGGCCCACTGCCAGCGAGCCCAGGGTCACCGGAGCGCCGCGCACCGTTCCATTGGCCGTACTATATATGCGGGTATAGGCTAGGCGGCCCGGATCAAATCCGATCCGGCGGGCATCGGCGGGTGACAGCACGATGTCGCTGGCCCCGGTGTCGACGAGAAAGCGCACCGGGCGCCCGTTGACCTGGGCGTCGATATAGAAATGGCCGCGCCGGCCGGCGCGCACCGCGATCTGCCCGGCGCCCGTGGCGATCGGGCTGGCAGGCGCCATCTCGCCCAGGATCCGGTCCTTGATCGCGCCCAGATCACGCCGGTAGCTGTAGCCGAGCACCAGCACCACGGCGATCACCACCCAGACCGTCCCAGCCTTGGCGGCGAAGCCGAGGCTGGCGAGCGCGCCGCGCCGGCTCAGTCCGCGAAAGCCGATGATCGAGCTGCCGACCAGCAAACCCAGCAGAACGAGGTAGATGAGGTTTGCCGTGTCCCCCGGCCCGTCGAGGGCGCCGGGAAAATTGCTGATCAGATAGGCGATCAGCCCGCCCAGGGCGACCGCGAAAACAAGGAACCAAAAGAAACCGGATCTCATCGTCGTCCATGGGCGACGGACGGCCCGGCGAATCGGCGGCCCCGCGCCTCCCTTCGATCATTCCATTGCCCCCAGCATATGGGGGTGCAGGCGCGCCGGCGCAGGGGTCTTGCGGAAAGCCGGCGGTGCCCGCTCAGGGCGCCGCGCCGCCGAGCGCGCCCTTGACCTTCTCAACGAGCCTGCGGTGCTTCTTTGTCACCACAGGACCCCATTGCGGGGCTTTGTTCATCAAGCCAACCGTGATCGTCGACCCGTCGGCCTCGCCGGTCGCCGAAATCAATACGAAAAATCCGTAGCTGCTGAGCGAGACGCCCTCCTCAAGGATCAGGCGGTCGGATTTGTCGTCGCTGAGCGCAACTTTCAGCCCCATGGCGGGCGCGGCCTCGCTCACTTTCGCGATCGCCGCGGCCGGCGCCAGCCCGGCGGTAAACGCTTCGCTGCGGCTGACCGGAGCATCGAATGAGGGCTTCTTCTGCGAGGCGATGTACCAGAACACCCCCGCCATGATCAGGCCGATAATCAGCCCAATGAGTGCGCCAGCTAGCATCGCGTTTCCTCTCGCATTCGATCACGCGTCCCCATCAATCGCGAGGCGGACGCCTCAGGCCTCGGTGCCGCCGACCGTAAGCTGATCGATCTTGAGCGTCGGCTGGCCGACGCCGACCGGCACGCCTTGGCCATCCTTGCCGCAGGTTCCCACGCCAGGATCGAGCGCCATGTCGTTGCCGATCATCGAGACCTTGGTCAGCACGTCGGGACCATTGCCGATCAGGGTCGCACCCTTGACCGGGGCGCCGATCACGCCGTCCTCGACCATGTAGGCTTCCGAAGCGGAGAAGACGAACTTGCCCGAGGTGATATCGACCTGGCCGCCGCCGAAGTTGACCGCGTAAAGGCCTTTCTTGACGGTCTTGATGATCTCCTCCTGCTCGTGCTGGCCGGACAGCATGTAGGTATTGGTCATGCGCGGCATCGGCGCGTGGGCGTAGCTCTCGCGCCGCCCGTTGCCGGTCGGCTGGTCGCCCATCAGCCGCGCATTCATGCGGTCCTGCATGTAGCCCTTGAGGATGCCGTCCTCGATCAGCACCGTATGCGAGGAAGGCGTGCCTTCATCATCGACGGTGAGCGAGCCGCGCCGGTCGGCGATCGTGCCATCATCGATCACCGTGACGCCGGGGCTCGCCACGCGCTCGCCGCGCAAGCCGGCGAAGGCAGAGGTTTTCTTGCGGTTGAAGTCGCCTTCGAGCCCGTGGCCGATTGCCTCATGGAGCAAAATTCCGGGCCAGCCCGGCCCCAGCACGACTTCCATTTCGCCGGCCGGTGCCGGCACCGAGGTGAGGTTCACCAGCGCTTGGCGCAGCGCTTCGTCGGTCTGCGACTTCCAGCTTTCCGGATCGAGCCAAGCATCGTAGACGGCGCGCCCGCCGCGGCCTTCAGAGCCGGTTTCCATGCGGTCGCCCTCGCCGACGACGACCGAGACGTTGAGGCGAACCAGCGGGCGCACATCGCCCACCCGCTCGCCACCGGCGCGCAGGATCTGCACCGCCTGCCACGAGGCCACCAGCGAGGCGGAGACCTGACGCACCCGCTCGTCGAGCCCGCGCGCATAGGCGTCGATGTCGGAGAGCAGCTTTACCTTGGTCTCGAAATCGACCAGGCCCAGCGGATTGACATCGGTGTAGAGCGCCTGATTTGTGCCCTTGGGCGGCTCGGCAACGGTGCCGCCCGAGCCCGTGCGCACGGCTTCGACCGTGCCCGCCGCGCGTTTTATCGCCGCCTCGGACAGCTCCGAGGAATGGGCGTATCCGGTCGCCTCGCCGGAGACCGCGCGCAAACCGAAGCCTTGGGTTTGGTCGAAATTAGCGCTCCTCAAATGTCCGTCGTCGAAGACCAGGCTTTCCGACTGGTTGTATTCAAGGAACAACTCGCCGTCATCGGCGCCGTTGAGCGCGTCGGCGATCGTCCGTTCAACCCGCCCACGGTCCATTCCGGTGCGCTCGAAGAACAGCTCGTCGGTCTGTGCGAGGTCGGTCACTGGACATCTCCAAGTCGGTTTCCTGTGCGGATAGATGGTGCCGCGCGGTGTCGATCAACAGTCGTACCAACACTCCGCGACAGACAATCGGCGACACTGCCGTCACTATGAACTTGCCCGGCGCGGATGTCAGCCGTCGATCCCAAGCGATCGCCTCAGCGCGTTGTTGCGACGACGCCTGACAGCATCCTCACGACCGGCCGGAAATTTTGCGACATAACGTCGCATAAATCACAGGCAGGTATTCGGCGTGCCGAAAAATCCTTATTGATCAAAGAGTAAAGGAACATGCCAGTCACCGTCAGGCTGGTTGTGGGCGGTGTGCGCCATGGGCTAATTTTCGCCTGGGCGCGGCGTTGGGAAACAGCGCCGAGTGGGGGCCGTTGATGCCGCCGAGGAATTCAGGTGTCGGTGTCGGCATCCGGGGACGAAAGCACGACGAAAGCGAAGATGATCGGGACTTTCCTGCGACATGTCGGTTTTGCAGGCGCCGCTTTTGCAGCGTCGCTGTTAGGGACACTTGCGAGCGCGTTCGCGGAGGGCCGCGGCATGCCCTGGCAAATGGGCTTTCAAGAAGCCGCGACGCCGAGCATGGAACGCATCAACAGCTTTCACAATCTGCTGCTGGTCATCATCATCGCGATCACGATCTTTGTGACCGCGTTGCTCATCTACGTCATGGTGCGGTTCCGCGCATCGGCCAACCCCACACCGTCGAAGACCACGCACAATACGTTTGTCGAGATTGCCTGGACGATCGTCCCGATCATGATCCTGGTGCTGATTTCGGTCTTCTCCTTTCCGCTGCTCTACTTCATCGACCGGGTGCCGGAAGCCGAGGCGCGCGAGAAGGGCGCGCCGGTTATCACGGTGAAGGCCACGGCGCAGCAGTTCCAATGGAACTATCAATATTACAAGGTCAATACTACCGGGACCGGCTTCAAGTTCGACAGCGTGCTTCTGTGCCGGACCAAGGCGGAATGCGCGGACGCCAAGGCCAGCAATGGGGGCAAGACCCCGTTGCGCCTGCTCGACGTCGACAAGCGCATGGTGGTGCCGGCAGGCGCCTATATTCGCCTTCAAGTCACCGCGACCGATGTGATCCATTCCTTTGCCGTGCCTGCCTTCGGGCTCAAGCTCGACGCCGTGCCCGGCCGGCTCAATGAGACTTGGTTCCGCGTCAAGCGCCCCGGCGTCTACTACGGTATGTGCTCGGAGCTTTGCGGCGCCGGGCACGGATACATGCCGATCTCCGTCGAGGTCATGTCCAAGGAAAAATACAACGCCTGGATCGCCAAGGCGCTGGCGGACGACGAGTACGAGAAAGTGAAGGCGGCGGCGCCCGCGCCCGACGCCAAAAAGAAAAGCGCCGCGGCGCCGAGCGCACCGGTCAAGCAGGCAGCGGCAGGAAAGTAACGGGACCGGGACCCGGCGGGTGCCCCGGATCGACAGAGGACGACGATGAGCAACGCGGCGGAAGCCCACCACGAGCATCACCCAACGGGATGGCGGCGGTTTGTCTTTGCGACGAACCACAAGGATATCGGCACGCTCTATCTGATCTACGCCATCGTCGCCGGGCTGGTCGGCGGGGCGCTGTCGATGTGGTTCCGCCTGGAGCTCCAGGCGCCCGGCAACCAGGGTTTCGCCGAGGGGCATTTCTTCAATGTGATGATCACCGCCCACGGCCTGATCATGGTGTTCTTCATGGTCATGCCGGCGCTGATCGGCGGTTTCGGCAACTGGATCGTGCCGATCATGATCGGGGCGCCCGACATGGCGTTCCCGCGCATGAACAACATCAGTTTCTGGCTTTTGGTGCCGTCGCTGATCCTGCTCGTCGCCTCGCTCTTCGTCGGCGGGGCGGGAACCGGCTGGACCGTCTATCCACCGCTCTCAAGCACGCCCGGCCATGACGGCCCGGCGGTCGATCTGGCGATCTTCTCGCTGCATCTGGCCGGCGCCTCCTCGATCCTCGGCGCCATCAACTTCATCACCACGATCTTCAACATGCGCGCGCCGGGCATGACGCTGCACAAGATGCCGCTGTTCGTCTGGTCGGTGCTGGTGACGGCGTTCCTGCTGCTGATCTCGCTGCCGGTGCTGGCCGGCGCCATCACCATGCTGCTGACCGACCGCAATTTCGGCACCGCCTTCTTCCGCCCCGCGGCGGGCGGCGATCCGCTCCTCTACCAGCATCTCTTCTGGTTTTTCGGCCATCCGGAGGTCTACATCCTGATCCTGCCGGGCTTCGGCATCATCAGCCAGATCGTTTCGACCTTCTCCAAGAAGCCGGTCTTCGGCTATCTCGGCATGGCCTACGCCATGGTCGCGATCGGCTTCATCGGCTTCATCGTGTGGGCGCACCACATGTACACCGTGGGTCTCAACGTCAACACGCGCGCCTATTTCGTGGCCGCGACGATGGTCATCGCGGTGCCGACGGGGATCAAGATATTCAGCTGGATCGCCACCATGTGGGGCGGATCGATCAGTTTCAAGACGCCGATGCTGTTCGCGCTCGGCATGATCTTCCTGTTCACGATGGGCGGCGTCACCGGCGTGGTGCTGGCCAATGCCGGCGTCGATACCTCGCTGCACGACACCTACTACGTGGTCGGGCACTTCCACTACACGATGTCGATGGGCGCGCTGTTCTCGATGTTCGCGGGCTTTTATTACTGGTTCCCGAAGATGTCGGGCCGCATGTATCCCGAAGCCGCAGGCAAGCTGCATTTCTGGATCACCTTCATCGGCGTGAACGTAACCTTCTTCCCGATGCATTTTTCCGGCCTCGCCGGCATGCCGCGACGGATCCCGGACTATCCGGACGCCTATGCGGGGTGGAACCTGGTGGCATCGTACGGCGCCTATATCTCAGGGGCCGGGGCGTTGCTTTTCCTGCTCATCGTCGCTTACACCCTGGCCGCGGGCAAGCGCGTCGGCGAGAACCCCTGGGGCGAGGGCGCCACGACGCTGGAATGGACGGTGGCCTCACCGCCGCCCTTCCATACCTACGATGAATTGCCGCGCGTGCGGTAAGTGATAGCGGGAGGCAGCGCCGTGTCGGAAAATTCGATCGAGATCGGCGCAGACCGCAGCGCGCAGGCCTTCGCATACCCCGCGAACATGGCCAGCGCGGGCGACTACTTCGCGTTGCTCAAGCCGCGCGTGATGTCGCTTGTCGTGTTCACGGGTTTCGCGGGCTTGTACCTGGCGCCGACGACCTTGCATCCGGTGCTGGGCGCGGTGGCCGTTTTGTGTATCGCCGTGGCAGCCGGCGCCTCGGGCGCCATTAATATGTGGTACGAGCGCGATATCGACGCCGTGATGGAGCGGACGCGCGGACGGCCGATCCCCGCGGGCCGCATCGAGCCAGGAAACGCACTCGGTTTCGGTATCGTGCTGGCGGTTGGCTCGGTGTCGCTGATGGGGCTTGCGCTCAACTGGACGGCGGCGGCGCTGCTGGCGCTCTCGGTTGCGTTCTATGTTTTCGTCTACACGATCTGGCTGAAGCGACGCACGCCGCAGAACATCGTTATCGGCGGCGCCGCCGGCGCCTTCCCGCCGATGATCGGCTGGGCGGCGGCGACCGGCGATATCAGCCTCGCCTCGGTGGCGCTGTTCGCCATCATCTTCATGTGGACCCCGCCGCATTTCTGGTCGCTGGCGCTCTACCGCTCCGACGACTATGCGCGCGCTGGAATTCCGATGCTGCCGGTGGTGGCGGGCGCGCGTGAAACCCGCCGGCAAATCATGATCTATGCGGTGCTGCTGGTGCCCCTGACCACGGCGCCGTATGCGCTGGGCATATCCGGCCCGCTCTATCTTGGCGTGGCGCTGGCGCTGGGCGCATTGTTCATCGCTATCGTGGCGCAGGTTCTGATCGATCACAGCGAGCGCAGCGCACGCCGCAGCTTCCGCTACTCGATCCTCTATCTCTTCCTGCTGTTCGTCGCGCTGATCGTCGACCGCGCGGTCACAGGTCTGGCCTGATCATGGCCAACCGCGACATAGCGCCGGGCATATCCCCGGACCTGGCACCGGACATCGCCTCCGAAGCGGACCGGCGCTTGGGTAAGAACATGGGCGAGAATCTGGCCGATATAGCGCGGCGGCGCTTGCGTGGCCGAAATCTCGCACTTTTGAGCGTGCTCGGCGGGATGGCGCTTCTCTTCTATCTGTTGACCTTCGTGATCATGGGAGGCCGGGGCTCGTGAGCGGGCAGGCGCTGCAAACCGCAAGCCAGGCGAGCCGTGCCATGCGCCTGCGCCATGTCCGCGTTGTCGTGCCGCTGCTGGGCGTGCTCGTCGCGATGGCGTCGTTGGTCTACTACGCCGTTCCGCTTTATCGCCTGTTCTGCCAGGTCACCGGCTTTGGCGGCACGGTCCAACGCGCCGTGGCGGCGCCTGGCGCGGCCGGCACGCGCACCTTCACCATCCGCTTCGACGCCGATGTCGAACGCGGATTACCCTGGACGTTCCGGCCGGTCAGCCGCGAGGTCACCATCCGGGCCGGCGAGGAGCGACTGGCCCACTACCGTGCCCGGAACCGCAGCAAAGCGGCACTGACGGGGACCGCGACGTTCAATGTCACGCCGCAGAAAGCCGGCATGTACTTCGTCAAAGTCGCCTGCTTCTGCTTCAGCAAGCAGCGGCTGGAGGCTGGGCGCAGCGTCGACATGCCGGTCTCGTTCTATGTCGATCCGGCGATCCTCAAGGACCCCAATCTGCGCGACGTGCGCACGATCACCCTGTCCTACACATTCTATCGCGCGCGCGGCGCGGACCAGAAGGCGGCGGCGGCAACCCCGCGAGCCAAGAGCAGCCAATCGGCGGCACTGCGCCTGGCAGCGGCGCGCGCGCGCAGGAGAAAGACCCAGTGACTGTCCCCACGAGAAACGCATGAGCGAAGCCAAACACCCCTACCATCTGGTCGACCCAAGCCCCTGGCCGGTGATGGGCGCCTTCTCGGCGCTGGTCCTGTTCGGCGGCGCAGTGATGTTCATGCACAAGCTGGCGCTGTTCGGTATTCCCGGCGCCTGGTGGCTCGGCGCGGGCGGCGTATTGACGCTAGCCACCATGTACTACTGGTGGCGCGATGTGGTGCGCGAAGGCGAGTTCCAGGGCCACCACTCGGCCGTGGTTCAGCTTGGCCTGCGCTACGGCATGGCGCTTTTCATCGCCTCGGAGGTGATGTTCTTCGCCGCATTCTTCTGGGCCTATTTCGATGAATGC
>Ga0209633_10000952_pt1 | contig 31558 bp, 33 predicted proteins | sample Cruoilmetagenom1_FD_187290 | JGI IMG/M metagenome (GOLD analysis project Ga0209633, IMG submission 187290) | Oil polluted marine microbial communities from Coal Oil Point, Santa Barbara, California, USA - Sample 1 (SPAdes) (version 2) | ecosystem: Environmental > Aquatic > Marine > Oil seeps ... | reverse complement strand
GCTTGTTTTATATCAGTCTGGTTAATTTCTTGATTAATTTTCCAGTCGTTATTACTAGAATTGGCTCCTCTGACAAAAGGGAATTGACCGGGTAGTGAATATAATTGATTTTTTATAGTCTCTAACTTATTTTGAGTATAGAAAGGGTTTATATCTATATTCTCATAAGTTTTCCAGATAAGCTTTTCATATTCTTTTCCCCCTAAATCCTTGACTATTTGGTCCTTCCATTCTTTCTCGGATGCCGGTGGAAACTCATCAAATAATTTTTGTTTATGTTTGGGTTTCTTGCTCATATCTATACACTATTACTAAAAAGAATTTTGCATATCAAATAATTAGCCCAATTATAATAATTTATATAGACATTATTGCAATTTTATTCCTTGACTCTAAAGGGCTTTATGGTAATCTGAAACTCCTAATTGATAATCATTTTCAATATCGCTTGAAGTTGGTATCAATTAACTATTTTTTAATATTTTAGTGCAATAGCGCTCGGAGGCATTAGGCATATTTTTATCAATAACATAATCAGAATCTCTAGTATTTCTTTAATAAGTCTTTCCCTTTTATTATTAATCACTATAACTTCTTTTGCCTCATCGACGGAAAAGAGAATTTTATCTCTAGTCGATTATATAGGCGGTGATTATCAAAATGCTGTCCTCAATGGCGAAGTAATAAACAATGATGAATATAATGAGATGATTGAGTTCTCTTCAGAAGCTCTAGAGCTCTTTCAGACTCTCAAATCATCAGATGGGGATAGGGCAAATATAGAATATGAGATTGATAAACTGTCAACTTTGATTGTATCCAAATCCACTGTACAAAATGTCGAACAAGTATCAAATATAATAAAAGAAAAAATAATTAGCTCTTACGGTATAGTTCCTCATCCGGGTAAAAGCCCTTCTTTAGAAGTCGGGAAAGAGTTATATGCTAACAGTTGCTCACAGTGTCATGGTATAAGTGGTGCAGGAGATGGCCAATTGGCCCAGGGACTTAATCCGCCTCCCACTAAACTAATTGACCCCGGCTTCTATTCAGGTCTTTCACCTTTTAAAGTTCACAACACAATGACCTTTGGAATTACCGGTACTGCTATGCCATCATTCCCTCAAATTCCTGATGATAAGAAATGGGATGTAGCTTTTTATGTTATGTCACTTGGAGCTGCAAATGAAAACAGCAATTCTTGGGGAAAAATAACACCAGTACTTACAAATGAAATAAAAGATTATAAATACCTTGCCGTACTCTCAAATAATCAGATAGTAGATGAAATAAGTTCAGAGGTAGGAGAACAAGACCAAGATATTGCTATTTCTTATCTTCGTAAGGGAATGTTTGATAATAGTTCTTTATCTTCAGACTCAGCAATAACAATGACAAGTGAGCTGCTTAACGAATCGTTCAAACTTTATCAATCCGGAAACATCCAGGAATCATATGAGAAAGCGCTCGATGCGTATCTTCTAGGATTTGAACAGGTAGAGCCTGATCTTTTTGTTAAAGATAGAAAGTTTACAGCGGAAATGGAAGCTAATTTTGGCGACTACAGAAATGCTGTTAAATTGGAGAAAACAGTTGAAGAAGTTTCTAGTTTAAATAACAAGCTTCAAGGAAATTTAGTTTCAGCAGCAAGTATTTTGGAAAGTGAATCCTCCAGTAAGTTCATTTCCTTCTTAAATTCCCTTGCCATTATTGTAAGAGAAGGATTAGAATCAATATTGATAATTGCGGCGATTATTGCTTTCTTGAATGCTACAGGATCGAGAAAATCCATTAAATATATACATTACGGTTGGATTGCAGCATTAGGAGCGGGGGTTTTGACATGGTTTCTTGCTAAAACTGTAATCTCTATTAGTGGCGCCCAGCGTGAAATAATAGAAGGAATTACAGCGCTGACTGCTGCTGCCGTGCTGTTTTACGTGAGCTATTGGCTGATTACAAAGATAGAAGTTAAAAAGTGGAAAGAATACATACAGGGTAAAGTAGAGAATGCTGTTTCTAGGAACAGTGTAATTGCACTTGCAAGCGTATCGTTTTTTGCCGTATACAGAGAAGCATTTGAAACGGTACTATTTTATCAAGCTCTTTGGTATCAGTCTGAGAACGCACAATCTGCAGTTATCTGGGGCATTGTGGTCGGAGCAGCAATTTTAGTTGCGCTTTTTTATGTGATATTTAAAATGGCTCTTAGAATACCGCTTAAATACTTTTTCACTTTCACAAGTATTTTCTTGTATTTTCTTGCATTCATATTATTGGGTAAGGGAATTAAAGAACTACAGGAAGCAGGTGTGATTAATACCACTCCAGTGGATTTTCTGCCTTACATTGATGCAATTGGTTTTTATCCTACTGTAGAAACATCAGTTCCTCAGGGCCTATTAATTCTAGCCTTTGTGTTCGCAACTTTCTGGCTGGGGTATGTTAAAAGAGAAAGAGAGAAAAAGGAGCTCGTTGTCACGGTATCTCAAATATCTGAGGATATGAAATCTATGCAGGCAGCATTTAATCATATTAAGGGCCACATCATTGAATGGAAAAGGTGTGAGGAAATAGACCTTGAAGCCGAAGATTTAGATACTCAAATCCAAGATGTTGTAAGCCATGTAGATGAACTTGAAAATAAGTTGGGAGACTTCTATGATGTTGTCTCAAAAAATACAGAAACTCTCCCAAAAAAAGTTCACTGATTATTACACTGATAGCATAGCCCCGCGCTCCCTTGTCCATATCAATTTGAGCATATAATATTAAGATTATGAAAACCAAGGCTGTAATTATCGCTTCGGGCGGAATAGATAGCTCTGCTCTTCTTTATAAGATGGTCAGAGAAGGGTTTGAAGTCTATGTTCTTACCTTTATTTACGGACAAAAACACTTAAAAGAAATTGAATATGCTAAAGGTATTGCTAAGAAATTAGAAGTTGATCACAAAGTAGTTGATCTTTCAGCAATGAAAAGCCTTCTTTCTGGTTCAGCTCTTACAGACTCAAATATAGAGGTACCTGAAGTGCCTGAAACGGCGGATCATTATGAAACTCTTAAATCAACGATAGTGCCCAACCGAAACGCTATCTTTCTATCTATTGCAATAGGGTATGCAGTCAGCTTGGAAGCCAACCATGTATTTTTTGGTGCGCATTTTTCTGACAGAGGCGTGTATCCGGATTGCAGAAAAGAGTTTGTAGAAGCGTTTCAGAATTCTGAAAGGCTGGCTAATGATAATCCTGACTTAGTGATCGACGCCCCGTTTGTTGATATAGACAAGTCAGAGATAGTAAGACTTGGAGCAGAGCTTGGGGTGCCTTTTAAAGATACATGGACTTGTTATAAAGGTGGGGAGAAACACTGCGGAGTCTGCAGTTCGTGTAGAGAGAGAAAAAGAGCATTTGTCGAATCCGGTGTGCCGGATCCCACCGAGTATGAGCAATGAAGATAAGCGAAATATTTTTTTCACTCCAAGGTGAAGGCCTTGAAATAGGGCTGCCAACTGTATTTGTTAGGTTGTTCGCATGTGATTTGAGATGTAATTGGTGTGATACTATGTACGCCGTTGAAGGGAGAGATTTTAGAGACCGTACTGTGTCTGAAGTGGTAAAAGAAGTTGAGAAGCATGAATGCAAGAGAGTTTGTATTACCGGAGGCGAGCCCCTTATTCAGATTAAGGAGGTTGAAGAACTGGCAAATCACTTAATTAGTGATAATTATACAATTCTTCTTGAAACTAGCGGACATAAAATGCCGCCGCCGGGTTTTTGGACTGAAAATAGTACAATAAGTATGGATTGCAAATGTCCGAGTTCCTCAATGCAGGATAAAATGGACTTTGATCTCTTTATTAAACTTAGACCTAAAGATCAACTAAAATTTGTTATACAAGATGAGATTGACTATGAATATGCCAGAGGAATATTAAACAGGTATGATATCAAAGCTAATATTATATTTCAGCCTACAGATGGCTCCGAATTGGGTTGGATAACTGAAAAAGTTATTGATGATAAATTAGAATCTATAAGAGTGTTGCCCCAGCTTCACAAAATTATCTGGGGGGATAAAAGGGGAGTATGATTGCAGTGTTAAAGTTCGTTTATATTTATTTCTGCTGCATATTATGTTATAATTTCCCCCTCATAACTCCGTCTCAGAATTTACAGGGTAGGGGTATAAAGCGGAGGTATTAAATGCAGGAAATGCCAAAAATGAAAGAACACTATACTGAGAAAGAAGATTATAATTATGAACCATTTGCGGATACTGAAGAATATAGACAAGTAAACAGCGCATGCATTACTAGCTGGGTCGAAATTATGAAGCAAAAGGGGATTAATGGGCTTGAAGGAGTCTTGGATGTAGCAACCGGAGCCGGAACAATGGTTCAGCTCGTATTCGATAATTTCCCTGAAACTTGGAAGAAAGCCGCAGTTTTGTGTCTGGATCAATCAGCTGGGGCCTTAAAGCTGGCTCAATCCAAATTAGAAAAAACCGTTGAAAAATTGAAACTCGTTCACTCTTCAATAGAAGATATGACAATCCCAGATCAGAGTGTTGATATTGCAGTCTGGGGGAATGGTATTCATTACTTATCAGCGGATGATCAGTTGGACTGCGTTAAAAGAATTAGAAAGGCGCTAAAACCAGGTGGATTCCTATTCTTTAACACAGCTTTTTATGAAGAAGCGAGACCTGCTGAAACATTACCTTTCTACCGTACCCAGGTTAAAACCGCAGTCCAGTATTTACGTGACCATGGAGTAAAAAGGGTCAAAACCGATACTAAGACTGAAGCAGCTAAATTCTTGCCCAGATCTTACTACGAAAACTTAGTTAAAGAAGCAGGTTTTAAACTGGTAGATGCCAAAGAGTTCGCAGTGGATATGCATAAAGAAGCATGGGAATATATTAGCGCTTTTCAGCAATACGCTGCCGGAGCATTAAGAGGATACCCAATAGATGATGCTGTAAATGCAATGAGAGATTCTGTTGGTCCAGCAATAGAGCTGCATGGCAACAAAGACAAAAACGGTGAACCCTACATAACGCGTAAATGGCTTGCCATCAGCGCTCAGGCGTAACACTATCTATCTTTATATCACTTAAATCTAGCTTTATCGCTTAAGAAAGGATTTCTATGCTAATTCTGCTTATGGTTTAGGGGGGGGACTACGCGAAATCGTAGTAGTCTAAACCTAAGTGGGTAATCAGTTCCTCGCCCTGTAAGTATCTAAGGGTGTTCTTGAGCTTCATAAGCTGTATGAATACATCGTGCTCAGGATAAAGATTTTCGGCGTGCATAGGGCTCTTAAAATAGAACGAGAGCCATTCCTGTATGCCATACAAGCCAGCTCTACTGGCTAAATCTAGAAATATAACTAGATCAAGTACTATAGGGGCTGCAAGAATACTATCTCTGCAGAGGAAATTGACTTTAATCTGCATCGGATAGTTTAACCAGCCAAAAATATCAATATTATCCCACGCCTCTTTAGCATCGCCCCTAGGAGGATAGTAATTAATTCTGACTTTGTGATAGTAATCAGAATAGAGATCGGGATAAAGGTCTGCTTGAAACAGGTGTTCAAGCACACTCAACTTGCTTTCTTCCTTTGTTTTAAAAGAATAGGGGTCGTCTAATACTTCTCCATCTCTGTTCCCTAAAATATTTGTAGAGAACCAACCATTAAGCCCAATCATTCTGCTCTTGAGCCCTGGAGCAAGTATCGTTTTCATTAATGTTTGACCGGTTTTAAAATCTTTACCGGAAATAGGAACTTTCTTTTGTTTTGCGAGTTTGTCTAGAGCTGGTACGTCAGCAGACAAATTTGGCGCACCATTAGCATATGGGACACCGCACTTAATCGCCGCATAAGCGTATATCATGCTTGGCGCTATAGCGGGGTGGTTATTTTTCATGCCATCTTCAAAGGACTTGATTGTGCTGTGTACCTTTGAAGCTTGAATGAAAACCTCGGTACTTCCGCACCATACCATTACAAGACGGTCAACGCCGCTTTCTTTTTTAAATGTCTTTATATCCTCAATAAGCTGCTCAGCAAGATCCATTTTGGTCTTGCCTTTTTTTAGATGTTTGCCGTTTAAGTTCTTTACATATTTTCTGCTAAACACTGCTGGCATAGGGGCTATTTCTTCAAGATCATCTTTTAATTCATCTAGAAGGGATTTGTCCAGCACTCCTGACTTAATAGCAGCATCGTAGCAATTGTCGGAGAAAATATCCCATCCTGCAAACACTAAATCTTCTAAATTGCTTAGAGGTATAAAATCCTTGATTAGAGGTGAATTTTTATCGGTCCGTTTGCCTATTCTGATAGTCCCCAATTGTGTTAGGGAGCCGATAGGTTTACCTAAACCAGATTTTATTGCTTCTACACCTGTAATAAAAGTTGTGCTCACAGCACCGCTCATACCCGGAAGAAGTACACCTAGCTTCCCTTTTGGCGGGGCAATGTTCTTATTCTTTTTTGTTGGAGTTTTCGTTTTTTTCTTTTTATTCTTACTAGTAGTAGCCAATATAGATATTACCTCTTAGAGAACTGTTTTCCTTTTCTCGCTTTTTTAAGGCCGTATTTCTTTCTTTCAACCATTCTGGGATCTCTTCTAAGCTGACCCGCCGCCTTAAGAGGTGGTCTATTAGATTCATCAACTGTTATTAGCGCTCTGGCAAGACCGTGTCTGACAGCTCCTGCCTGACCGGTTAAGCCTCCGCCTTTTACATTGACTAAAACATTGAATTTCCCTTTTGAATTGGTTGTGTCGAGAGGCTCTAAAGCATGTACTACCCATGAGTCTCTTGGAAAATACTCCCCTGCTTCACGATTGTTTATAGAAACCTTTCCTTCACCCGGATGGAGCCACACTCGAGCTATCGAGGTTTTTCTTCTCCCGGTTCCATAGTAGTTAACTTCAGCCATATTATTAATTAAACCTCCAATGTTTCAGGCTGTTGGGGTGCATGCGGGTGTTCGTTCCCTGCGTAAACCTTTAACCTGGTAATTAATTTTGGCTGCCATTTGTTTTTAGGCAGCATTCCCCAAACCGCTTTTTGAATTATTTCTTGTGGCTTAGTATTTAGAAGATCATCTGCAGTGATTGATTTAATTCCACCTGGATGGTTTGAGTGTCTGTAATATGTCTTCTGGTTCCATTTGTCGCCCGTAAAGTGCAATTTGTCTGCATTTACAACAATAACGAAATCACCAATATCCGCATGAGGTGTATACTGCGGTTTGTTTTTGCCTCTTAAAATGTTAGCAATTCTTGTGGCAAGTCTTCCTACAGTTTTCCCTTCACCGTCAATCAAATACCACTTCTTGTCAAAATCTTGACTTCTAGCCATATAGCTTTTCATATTTTTAGCCTCTAATTATAGAAATAAACAATTCAATTTACCGATTCAGTAGCGATTGTCAAGGTTTTTACTAAATCTTATTTGTCTAAATGTGATTAGTTAGTACGAATATTGGTCTACTTATCTAATGATGATATATTATTAATACTACATGCTATGGCAACACAACACAAAACTAAATCTTCGTCCTGGAAAAACAAGTTCAGAGAAAGGCTTATAGAAATTATAGGCAAAGACGGAGTTATTTCTTCTGAAGATGAGCTTCTAGCGTATGATTGTGATGCCCTTACAGGATACAGGATAAAACCTATCTTTGTAGTTTTGCCGAGTAATGCTAAACAAGTGTCACAAATTATAAAAGAGTGCTATCTTGAAAACATCCCTTTTGTTCCAAGGGGTGCGGGTACCGGGCTTTCCGGCGGCGCTCTGCCGACTGATGAGGGAATCGTAATTTCACTCTCACGAATGAATAAAATCTTAGATGTAGATATTCCCAATCAGAGAGTAGTTGTCGAGCCTGGTGTAGTAAATTTATGGGTTACAAATGCCGTTAGTCCATATGGTTATTATTATGCTCCTGACCCATCGAGTCAGATAGTTTGTACAATTGGTGGGAATGTGGCTGAGAATTCAGGCGGAGTGCATTGCCTAAAATACGGTGTTACAACCAATCATGTTTTAGGGGTCGAGATGGTTCTGCCTGATGGAGAGATTATAGAAATCGGGGGTAAGACATTAGACCGCCCTGGCTATGATCTTACAGGACTAGTCGTTGGGTCAGAAGGGCTTCTTGGGATAGTAACTAAAGTAACACTCAAAATAATTAAAAAACCTGAAGCAGTAAAAACTTTATTCGCTTCATATGATAATGTCGAAGATGCTGGCGCATCAGTTTCTGGAATTACTGCAAGGGGTGTTATACCTGCGGGAATGGAGATAATGGATAGTTTCTGTATAAAATCGGTTGAAGAAACTATTGGAGCGGGTTATCCAATAGATGCAGGGGCTATATTGCTCGTTGAACTTGATGGTCCTTCGGCTGAAGTTGAAGCTCAATTGCCCATTGTTGAGGAAGTTTTAAAAGAAAATAAGGCTATTCAGATAAAAATTGCTAAAAATGCAAAAGAGAGAGATCTTTTATGGAAAGGCAGGAAAAGCGCTTTTCCTGCTATGGGGCGAATAAGCTCAGATTACTATGTCCAGGACGGCGTAATACCCAGAAGTAAGCTTGCGGAAGTTTTGGGTGAGATTGCGGAGCTCAGCAAGAAATATGGACTCCGAGTTGCAAATGTCTTTCATGCCGGAGACGGCAATTTACACCCTCTTGTGCTTTATGATGCCTCAAAAGAAGGCGATCTCGATAAGACTCTTGAGTTAGCTGGGGAGATATTGAAAGTATGCGTAGATAAAGGCGGCAGCATAACCGGTGAGCACGGCGTGGGACATGATAAAAAGAGATTCCTTTCTCTCATGTTTGATGACAATGATTTAGATGCGATGAATCTGATCAGATGCGCATTTGATAATAAAGGACTCTGTAATCCCGGGAAATTATTTCCTACACCCAGAACCTGTGTTGAACCTGGCATGAAGCCATTTAAAGAGCATCCGGTTCAAAAAGCCGGCATGGGTGAAATGTATTAGTTCCAAAGAATATTTATATTAGATCATACAAATGCTTAATAAATCCGTTCTAAAAAATTTGCGTAGTATTGTAGGCGAGAAAAACACGATTTTTGAAAAAGAAAAACTCGCTGCTTTCAATATTGATAATGTCCTGCCTGAGATTGTGCTTTCTCCAAATAATATAGAAGAAGTATCTGAAATTATGAAGCTTGCCTCCAAAGAATCCCTAAGTGTTATACCATGGGGATCAGGGACAAAATCAGCTTTAGGAAATAAGCCGGACAGAGCTGACATAGTTATTTCAACTAAATACTTAGACCATATGATAGAGCACGGCGCTTCTGACTTAGTAGCTACGACTGAGTGTGGAATATCACTTAAGAAATTCCAAGAGGCGCTCAATAAAGAGAACCAGTTTCTAGCGTTAGATCCGCCGCACGTTGGTAAAAATGCCACAATTGGCGGGATAGTCGCAACAAATGATAGCGGCCCTGAGCGGCTTAGATATGGAACGGCCAGAGAGTTTTTAATTGGCTTAAAGGTAGTAAGAGCAGACGGAAGTATTTTTAAGGGTGGATCAAAAGTGGTTAAAAATGTTGCTGGATACGATCTGCCAAAACTATATGTGGGCTCTCTCGGAACACTGGGTATTATTGTCGAGGCTACATTCAGGTTATATCCAGTACCTGAATACTCTGAAACCTATGTGGCAAGTTTTTCAAGCCTAAAAGATTGCCAAGAGACAGTCTTAACCCTTTTGGATTCACATCTGGTATTAACTTCCCTTGAAATATTGAATCCTGAACTTAACTCCTCACTATCTGAAAGAAACGACCTTTATGTGAACGATTCTCAATTTAGTCTAGTAATAGGGATAAGAAATGTCGGGAAAGCGGTTAAAGAACAAATTTCCTCAGTGAAAAAAATCTGTGTACAAAATAGTGGTAAAGGCGCCCTAATTAGTGGAGCGCAAGAAGGAAAACTTTGGGAAGATATTAGGGATTTCCCTTGGAAATTAATAAAAGCACAAAGAGTCCTATGTAAGGCTGGTGTTCTAGTCACGCAGATTCCAAAAGCATTGCAAACAATAAAACAATTATCGGATGAGAACAGTGTGAAAATCTATGTGTCAGTTAGAGCTGGCAATGGTATCTGCACCATAGCTATTGAAGGCGAAGATCTATCTATTAAAAATACGCTTAAACACCTCCGAAATTTTATGTTATCAATTGGGGGGTACTTGGTACTTCAGGAAGCGCCTTCTGAAATTAAAAACGGTTTTGATGTCTGGGGCGATATCGGATCAGGCCTGGGAATAATGAAAAGAGTTAAAGCAAACTACGATCCCGATAACCTTCTTAACCCAGGAAGATATATATAATAATTGCGTTTTTTCTTGAACTACCAAAAGTACTTAGTTAGGATAATGCCGCTCTTATAAATTCCATAATTTATTTAACGCGAGATATGATAAGAAGAGATAAAAATGGCGGGTGGATTTTGATTGTCCAACACGATCATGCACTACTTTCCGGGCAAATAATGGCCAAATGGGGAAACGAAGACTTTGTTAAACCAGACCCCTGTGATGAAGTGCTTTTTGCAGTCAGGGAGCATGATTCAGGTTGGGGGCAGTGGGATTCTAAACCTAAAATCAATCCTGAAAACGGATACCCCGCTAATTTTACAGAAATGAGCCCTCATGAGCAGTCTGTTATCTGGGGAGAATGTTATAGGTCTCATTCCAGTAAACATTCATATGCATCAGCGCTGATAGCCTTACATTTTTTAAAGTTTAATGGTAATAATCTCAAAAAGGATCCTGATAACAAACAATTAAAATTATTACAAATAGATATTAAAGATTTTATTTCAAAAGAGCTCAATATTAATATTTCTAATTCCAATTCTGATGTGATTCCTGACGAGATAAAAGTGAATCTAAAGATGCTTCAGATAGGGGATATCATCTCATTGGCTCTTTGTCATGGTTGGAGATCAATAGAAATAACAGAGACTCCAATTGACTATAATGGATCAGAAACAACTCTAAACATCGAATCAGAAGACGGATTCAATTATACAATTACACCATATCCTTTTGACGAACCATACTTGGAATTTCATGTTACAGGTAAAAATATAGACAGAAAATCATTTCTTAATGATCAGGAACTTAGAGATATAATTAAGATCACCAAAGATGAGTCCCTTGATTTTACCATAAGAAAGAGCTAAACAATTACTATGAATGAGACACAGTTTAGAGCATTTGATGAGCAGGATAAACCAAGCCCTGATATAATTAGAGACTGTGTTCATTGTGGTTTTTGTCTTTCTGCTTGCCCAACATACCTTGAGACAGGAAACGAGCTGGATTCTCCAAGAGGAAGGATTTATCTTATGAATTCGGCCGTCCAAGGTGAAATACCACTAGAGGGTTCATTAGTGAAACATCTTGATATGTGCTTGGGTTGCCTAGCTTGTGAGCCTGCTTGTCCTTCAGGAGTACGGTACGGAAGTCTAATAGAAGCCGGGCGATCTCAAATTGATCGGCGATATGAGAGATCGACATTCGATAAGTTTTACCGATCCGCAATATTTTCATTGTTCCCATATCCCAAGAGAATGAAGCTAATGTTGCCTCTATTTTATTTTTATCAAAAACTGGGTTTGAGAAGTCTTATTCAATCTGCAGGAATAATAAGCAGGATTTCTAAAAAACTAGCACAAATGGAAGAGATGCTTCCTGAAGTAAAATCTCTGATTTTTCCTCCTGAGCTTCCTGAAGTTATCCATGCAAAAGGCGAACAACGCTACAGAGTTGCTCTTCTTACAGGATGCGTCCAGAGTGTTTTCTTTTCCCGAACAAATGAAGCAACTGCTAGAGTATTAGCAAAAAATGGGTGTGAAGTGATCGTTCCTCAGAATCAAAGCTGCTGCGGCGCTCTGTCTGTTCATTCCGGGAGATTGTCAGAAGGGAGAGAATTCGCTAAACAAACTATAAAGGCTTTTGAAGAATTAGATATAGATGCAATAGTTATAAACTCGGCAGGTTGTGGTTCAACAATGAAGGATTATCGTGAAATTCTTAAAGATGATCCACAATATTCAGAACGAGCGGAAGAGCTAAGTGAAAAAACTAAAGATATTATGGAATTTCTGGCAGATATAGGACTTCAAGGAGAACTCAAAGATCTGAACATCAAAGTAACTTATCAAGACGCCTGTCATATCGGCCATGCTCAACGAATAAAAGAGCAACCAAGACAAGTTCTTAAAGAGATACCGGGCTTGGAGTTGGTTGAAATGCCTGAGGCCGATTTATGCTGCGGCAGTGCTGGAATTTATAACCTGGTTCAACCTGAAATGTCTCAGAATTTGCTTGATCGGAAAATGGTAAATGTAAAGCGAAATAATGTGGATTATCTTGTAGCTGGAAATCCTGGGTGTCTTCTCCAAATTCAAAAAGGCATCAAGAATAACAGTCTCAACATCAAGACAGCGCACCCTGTTGAACTCTTGGACTGGTCTTACAGAGGAACTATAGTATAATATTTCTTGATTCTTTTATACAATTTCCTCGTAGCCTTATATTTCCTTGGCATCAAAATAAGTTTCTTATTAGTTTCGTAGAATCAAAGTCTTATTTGGTATAATCTTATAAATAACCTATGTGATAACACTAGAACAATGAAGATAGAAACGAACCTGATACTTGGAGATTGTCTGGAAGAGTTAAAACATTTTGAAGATAACTGTATCGACCTCATTGTTACATCTCCACCATATGCTGACCAAAGGAAAAAAACTTACGGAGGTATTCACCCGGATAAATATGTTGATTGGTTCTTGCCAATTTCTAAAGAACTGTTAAGGGTGTTGAAACCAACGGGAACCTTTATTCTAAATATAAAAGAACGTGTTTTGAATGGAGAACGTCATACTTATGTTCTGGAGCTTATTATGAAAATGAGAGAACAAGGTTGGCTATGGACTGAAGAGTTTATGTGGTGCAAGAAGAATTCCTATCCTGGCAAATGGCCTAATCGCTTTAGAGATTCATGGGAGAGATTACTACAGTTTAATAAGGATAAGAAATTCAAAATGTATCAAGAGAATGTTATGGTTCCAATGGGGGATTGGGCGAAATCTAGATTGAAAAACTTGAGTGATACAGACAAGGTTAGAGATGAATCGAAGGTAGGTAGTGGTTTTGGAAAAAACGTCTCGAATTGGATGGGTAAAGATAAAGTATATCCAACAAATGTTTTACATCTTGCTACTGAATGCAATAACAAAAATCATAGTGCTGCATTCCCAGAGTTTTTGCCAGAGTGGTTTATAAAACTTTTTACAGAGCAGGGAGATTGGGTTTTAGATCCCTTTATGGGATCTGGCTCGACATTGAAAGCTGCGCAGGGTTTAATTAGAAATTCAATAGGTATAGAAATACAAGCCCAATACTATAATATTCTTAAAGAGGAAATAGAACCTAAGAAATACTTTCTTCTAGATGAAAAAGAACAATATGGAACCAATTGATATTATAGATGTTGTGTCTTATGTTGAAGATAATATAGGAACCTTCCATTCTAAAAGAAAACAGAGCCTTGAAACTCTAAAATTAAGTATAATCTTAAAAAGAAAAAATCCATACTTATTTAAAGCAAAGAATATATTAACAGCACATGATTTAGCCCAAAATTTACTAGATGCGCATTTATCTTCTCAAGAAGAAACTATATTCGGTGACTTTCTTGAAGGCTTAGCAATTTTTATTAATGGAAAAGTCTACGGCGGCAAAAAATCATCTACTGAAAAAATCATCTACTGAAGGTATAGACTTAGAATTTTCAAAGGATGGTATAAGATACATTGTGAGCATTAAATCTGGACCTAACTGGGGAAACAGCAGTCAAATTAACAAGATGAAAGATAATTTCAAGAAAGCTAAAAAAATTTTAAGAACGAGCAATTCAAAAATTCAAGTTAACGCAGTTAATGGCTGTTGTTATGGACGCGATAATAATCCTGATAAGGGGGAATTCTATAAATATTGTGGTCAGCGATTTTGGGAATTTATTTCTGGTAATGAGAATCTTTATCTTGATATTATTGAGCCTTTAGGTCATAAAGCACGTCAAAAGAACGAAGTTTTTCAGCGATCATACTCTCAAATAATCAACAAATTTACTTTGGAATTTAGTCAAGAATTTTGTTCGGATGGAATAATTGATTGGGATGCTTTATTAAAATTCAATTCTGACTGTGATCAAAAGAAAAAATAATATTTACATCCATTAGTTCAAAATCACCAACTTATTCCCCTACTTTTTATAGAATCTAGTAAGTTACTAAGCGGTTTATTCTCCGCCACCCAAAAACTTCCGGAGTTTTCAGGATTGAAAACAGGTTCTTTAACTTTACAAGTTTTTATTGTATCTCTGCAGTCAAGATGGTTTGTTTTTCCATTTTCGTCCATTCTTGAACAGGTAATCTCAAAGTTTTCCATATTAGTTGCGGCAGCATTTATAGCCAAAGCTGACCAATTTCTTGTATTTAATTCTGAAGCCCATCCTGCGCTTGCTCCAGGGTCTTTTGATATCGGATGATTCAACCATAAATTCTTATCTGATATGTTGTGAAATAAGTATAAATTCTGTTTTGTAGAGCCTTCATTTAGAACTAGGCTTTTCCCGTTGAATTCATAACTCTCAGCTACGCAGCCTTGCGGGAAATCTGTTTCCAGGCTGTCCCCACTACATCCAATAGTAAATAAAGGTAAAAATATACTGACTATAACAAAACATTTTATTAGAAAATTCATTTTATTCCCTCCATCTTGAACTTTAATTCTCTTATCATACCCAATAAAATGCAATTGATACTACTAGAAACGAAATTCAAATAGAATCTGAAGAAGTATCGGTTATCCTTGTTATATAAAGTTTAAAGGGGACAAATGGCGATGAAATACATTTCAGCTTTACTTGTTTCAATATTAATCTTAGCTTCAATTTCCTGCGATACCATCGATAATATCACCGATAGCGTAGATCCTACAACAGATCCATTGATAACTGGCGAGATAGCTGATTCTCAAACTTATGATCTCGTAACGCCGGTATACGGAATGCAGGTATCAATAGATAATCGAGTAGATAGGGCAACAGATGCGGTTTTAGATATTCTTGACCGAAGGGCTACTCAATTTTTGGATTGTCAATTTGCAGAAGGATCTCAACTAGGTTTTGAAGATGCAATGCTGAGCGATGGAACAATAGTCCCCCCGCTGTCTGATTTAAGGATATTTGTGGTTCCAAACAGGTATGAGTGTGAGGTATTGGGTACACGTGTATGTAACGGGACTTATTTCGGCGGATTCGACATTGTAGTCGTCTCAGAAGGGGGTTTCGTTAGATGTGATGATTTTCTCGCATGGAAACATGAGCTAGGTCACAGGTATGGTATGGAAAGCGATCATAGTAATCAATCTGATTTTCGGTCCTGTATCGGAGATTCTAACTGTGATATAGGGGATATTATAGGTATAGATTAGCTCCAAAGTTTAATTTGTTTGAGTCTCTTTTCTCCGAAGCGCTAACCATATAGCAATGTTTATAACGAAGCATAGTAAAATTAAGAGCGCTACCGTGTACTTAAAAAACACTCGCGGCATTATATAAAAAGAAAGGTCATATTTGTTGTTTTGCCAAAGGTCGTTGTCAAAAAGAAGCGGATGGAAAATATCTTTCCAGAAAGTTCCAAAAAACGGAAGTATCATTAGTAAGGCAATTATAATCACGGAATTTATTAAAGCATAGCGGGATACTCTTTTCCTATCATAGGTTAGCGCAAGTAAAACCAGGCTTATAAGGGCTAAGAAGAACATTTTATCAAATATGCCGCGCACTTCTTTTAGGTGTAGTTTTTCTTTCTGAGTGAGGAAGCTGTCTAGCTCTCCCTGGTGTCTAAAAAAAGAGGCAAGTTCATCAATTCCATCGATTGCTCTTTCATTTCCGATCACTTCACATCTATCATGCCACTTACAGTTAAGGGCCATCCACTGAGGCAAATAGAATGTAATAGTCATGGGTAGATAAAAGGTTATATATAGTAGTGAGGTAAAAAGAATAATTCTTTTTATTTTGTTTATTGCCGTCATTTGATATCGGAGTTCTGACTACTTTTATTAAAATTCTTACTCAATAGAATCATCATCTTTGTTAAGAGAAGATTTTAAGATGAGATACCCGGCAATTGCCGCAATGAAGGATCCAACTAGGATTCCTATTCGCGCCGATACTGCATCGTCGGCGATGCTGGTGTCAAATGCTAGAGTGCTGATAAATAAGCTCATTGTAAAACCAATTCCGCAAAGTATAGAAGTACCATATATCAATCGCCAATTGATATCTGAAGGTAATTTTGCTAGCCCCAATTTAACAGCCGCAAGCGAGAACCCGAAAACCCCAACCTGCTTACCAATAATAAGCCCAAGGGCTATCCCAAGCGGAATAGGTTCAAATAAGGTCCTAAATGACATACCCTGAAGCGACACTCCGGCATTGGCGAATGCAAAAATCGGCATGATACCAAATGCTATCCATGGGTGAAGAGAATGCTCCATTTCCCTAAGTGGACAGGGCTCATCTTCTTTTGTTCTAAGCGGGATTGCAAAAGCAAGTACTACGCCTGCGAGCGTTGCATGGACACCCGATTTTAAAACGCATATCCAGAGTATTATTCCGACAACTACATATGCCGCTATTCTCCTTACGCCAAACAAATTCATCGCGATTAAGACAGCAATGGCTACTGCTGCAAAGATCAAAGAGGTTGCCGACAGATCTCCTGAATAGAAGATAGCTATAATTACTATAGCGCCTAAGTCATCAATTATTGCAAGTGTAAGTAGGAACAGCTTTAGTGATAAGGGTACTCTAGAGCCCAATAGAGCCAGTATGCCAAGCGCAAACGCAATATCAGTCGCTGCAGGTATCGCCCATCCATTTAGCGCTGAGGGGTTACTCATATTGAAAATCACATAAATCAGAGCTGGAATTGCCATACCCCCTATTGCTGCAATGCCCGGCAATGCAACTTGGGAGAGACTCGATAGTTGGCCATCTAATATTTCGCGCTTTACTTCAAGGCCAATTAATAAAAAGAATATAGCCATGAGACCGTCATTAATCCATAGCAAGAGCGGTTTCGCAAGCTGAAGGGCTCCAATCCGGATCTCAACCGGAGTGTCTAAAAACAGATCATATAAGCCTGAGAGGGGAGAGTTGTTAATTATTAGGGCAAGTACGGCTGCTCCGACGAGTATGATGCCGCTTGCTGATTCAAGTTTGAGGAATTCTCGGATTGCTTCTAACGCGCGAATTGGCTTAACACTCATTAAATTTAGTCCCCCCAGAAGTTGAAAAAAATTATACGCTAAAGGTATGGATTATCAAAACAGAAAAATGCCGGGTTAAAATTGATAAAATAAAAACAAATCAAATATCAGTATAGAAGGTTGTAATCTGTCTTTGTAGAAAAATGCAAGTTGTGTTAATATCCATGTCCATATTGTTTTAGTTGGAGTTCAGAATTGGAAATAGGATATTTTACAATGCCCCTCCACCCAGCGGGCAGAGACCTTTCGGAAACCCTTCAAGAAGACCTTGAGCAGATTGTTCTATTAGACCAATTAGGTTTCAGGGAAGCCTGGATAGGGGAGCACTTTACAGCGGGATGGGAGAACATCGCTGCCCCTGATTTGTTTATCGCAAATGCTATCCCACTGACAAGCAGCATTATTCTGGGAACAGGTGTATCATGCCTTCCAGATCACGATCCATTCATTCTTGCTCATAGAATTGCCGTGCTAGATAATTTAGCCAAGGGTAGATTTCAGTGGGGTGTAGGCGCGGGAAGTTTTATCGGTGATTTTGAGGTATTTGATATTGATCCGAGATCTGGAGAACAGAGAGACCTAACTAATGAATCATTGGCCTTTATTTTGGATTTGTGGAATGACCCAAAGCCAGGGAAGTATAGCAACAGCAGGTGGAATTTTACAGTTCCATATCCCCAGGACGATGTTGGGCTTGGCGTTCATACAAAACCTTATCAAAAACCACATCCTCCAATTGCGGTAGCCGGTATTACTGAAAGCTCCAGCACTTTAAAAGTAGCGGGTGAGAATGGTTGGATACCTATGAGTATCAATTTTGTGACTAGTAATGTTTTGAAATCTCACTGGAATTCGGTAGAAGAGGGAGCGCTGAAAACCGGCAGGATCCCGGACAGGTCTAAATGGAGAATAGCAAGGGACATTTTTGTTGCAGAAACTACTCAGGAAGCGCGGCAAATAGTTAAAGAAGGTACTTTAGCTCGGGATTTTACGGATTATTTCTTTAAGATGATTCCCAAAATTAGAGGCAACCTTAACATATTTAAATCAGATAAATCAATGCCTGATTCTGATGTCACAATTGACTATATGATAGATAATTTATGGATTGTAGGCAGCCCGGATGATGTTGCGGCTCAAATTGAAGATTTGTACGACTCTGTAGGTGGTTTCGGAGTACTGCTTGTAATGGGGCATGAATGGAATCCTAAAGATAAGTGGAATCGTTCTATGCAGCTATTAGCAGAAGAAGTGATGCCCAAGCTAAAGTTTTAAATTAACCAGCATTCAATAAGAATCTATTCGTCCAGATCAATAATAGTGGGAGTGCTTTCTTCTTTAATACGATTGGTGTTTATTACCTTGTTAATTCCATCCGATTTTATAACCGAAAGTCCGTTCATGCTGAGTATGACATCGAAGAATTTTAGGAAGTCTTCTTTTTTCATCCCCCCATCTGGAGTAATAATGCTCACGCTCTGAGTTTTCACTGATTCGTCTAAAATATATGTCTCCTCGTTAATTTCACTTACTGCTTTTATTAACTCCAACAAGTTCATATCTTTTTGAAGTTGAACCATGTTTTCTTCGTTGACAATCCAGTCATTTTCATTCGGAATCTCAGAATTTTTTGTTTCAGATATAACTCTATTTGTCGGTATAATAATATTAACTACTAAGATTAAGGCGAAGATTGCGAATACATGTATAAATTTTATAGATGAGAGGTCAATTTTCATAGGATAGATAACCCATTGGTAATGGCTAATTTTTTACTATCCTAACATATGCAAAAAAATATCCTAAGAGAATTTTTAATATTCATCGTTTGATTTGATTTCTTTTACCCTTTCAGATCTGTAATCTTTTCTCTCTAGAGCTTTTCTCCATAACCTCTTTTCTTCGGGAGTTTCAGGGTCAAACTCAGGAACGGGCTTTGTAGAGCCATCTTCAGCAATATGGACAAAACTTAAAAAAGCTGTACAAGTATGACGTTGCTCACCCGTCATAATATCCTCCGATAGCACTTTGATTCCAACTTCTAGAGAGCTCTGACCTACATAAGTAATGCCGGCTTTAAAAGTTATTATGTCACCAATTCTAATTGGAGAATAAAAGTAAAGATCGTCTAATGAACCTGTAATCATAACCCCTTTAACAAATCTCATTGCTAATATAGATGCCGCCTGATCTATGTCCATAATTAACTTCCCGACAGCCATAAAGTCTCCGTAGAAAGTGTCCTCAGGTAACACGACTTTGGTAGTTTCTAGGCGTTCTCTGACTATTTCGGTTTCATCAATAACATTTCGGGCTTGATTATCTCTTTTAGCAACCTGAGCAAGACGTTCGTCCTTTCTTTTTTTTGCCTCCATATATATAGCCATCTCCTCACTGTCTGAAGGAGTAATTTTCTCTGCAATCTTCCGCGGTTTACCCTTTTCATCCACAGCAACGAATGCCAGATGAGAAGAGGTCGTAAGTTTCTTGTTGCCGGTTTCAGGGTTCTCAGAGTAGACTTCAACTCCAATTTCCATTGAACTTGATCCGATATATTCGACCCAGCTCTCGAGAGTTACAATGTCTCCAACCAGTACAGGATTGATAAAATCTATACTGTCTGTTGCTCCTAATACTGTTATTCCTTTTGAGATCAGAGCTGAATTTATTGTTGCAGTTTGCATTATCCAGTCCATTAACCTCCCACCGCTTAGTCTTTTGTGTACGCTTACATGCTCGGGGAAAACGAACTGAATCGTCTGACGTTTTGTTTCGAGAATTGAGGGCATATGATCTTCCTTTACGTGGTTGAGTTTTCTGTGTTTTCTTCTTTTTGTTCTGTTGTGTAAGTGTGTACATCCATTTGCGGATAAGGTATCGAGATTCCGTTTTTATCAAACTCAAGTTTTATCTTTTCAGTTAAATCAAACAAAACTGGCCAGTAGTTAGATGTGCTTACCCAAGGGCGCACATATATATTTACACTGCTGTCAGCGAGCTCTCCAACTGCTATAACATACTCAGGACTGTTTAATATACGGGTTTCAGCTTTAAGAGCTCCTTCAATTATCCCCTTTGCTGTTGCTATATCATCTTCGTATCCAATACCGAAAACCATGTCTATCCTTCTTGTACCTGTAGCTGAATAGTTGGTAATGACACCTGAGTATATAGCCCCATTGGGTATAATCACCTGCTTATTATCTGGCGTAAGAAAAGTGGAACTGAATATGTTAATTTCTTTTACAGAACCTGATGTGCCTCCCGCCTCCACAAAATCTCCTACTCTGAACGGCCTGAATACTAATAGCATTACTCCCGCAGCGAAGTTCTGCATTGAGTCCTTTAAAGAAAGCGCAACTGCCAAACCAGCAGCACCTATGAGCGCTATTAATGAAGTAGTGTTTATTCCTAGCTGGCTTAAGGCTGCGATTATTACGAATAGGAATAACAACCACCTGACTATGGCGGATATAAAGTTTACAAGTATTTGATCCATATTCGCCTTTAATAGAAGCTTCTTTACAATCCCATTAATGATTGATACGAAAATGCGCCCAACGATAAAAATTATTAAAGCAAAGCCAATGTTTATACCCCATGGGATCAAATAAGTTTGTGTCAGGTTATTTATATCTATGGATTCAAGCATTGTTTTGCCCGCCTATTAAATTTATTTTATGCTTTCTGATAGCACAAGGGCTTCGTCAACCATTTCTCTTAGCAAATCAAGCCCTCCCTGCCAGAAGTCAGGATCTTTTATGTTAACACCTACGCGCTCTAATAGCACCTCAGGAGCATCACTCCCGCCAGAGGAGAGAAGCTCGATATATCTTGGTACAAATACATTTCCTTCGTTTATGTATTTGCTATAGAGAGAAAGTACCAGCAGCTCTCCGAATGAGTAGGAGTAGCAGTAAAAAGGCGAATGAATAAAGTGTGGAATGTACATCCACCAGTTTCTATAATCATCAGTCATTTCAACAGATTTTCCAAACATTGCGCTATTCGCCTGAGCCCAGAGTTCATTGATATTCTCTGAAGTAAGTTCTCCCCGGTCTCTCCTGGAGTGATGTAGAGATTCTTCAAACCTCGTTAGCACCACTTGACGGAACACTGTTGCGAAAATATCTTCAAGCTTCCCACAAATAAGGGCGAGTTTGGTTTTAGGATTTTTTTCTGTTTCCATTAGTTTATGAAAAACAAGTATCTCAGCAAACACACTTGCTGTCTCAGCAGTTGTTAATGGGGTGTCCGAGTGAAAATAACCCTGCTGTCTAGATAAGTATTGGTGCACACCATGACCTAATTCATGTGCAAGCGTCATTACATCCCTCATCCTGCCTGTGTAGTTCGTAAACACATACGGATGCACGCTTGGCACTGTGCCGTGGCTAAACGCTCCACCACGTTTTCCGTCTCTTACCTCAGCATCAATCCAATTCTTATCAAAGAACTTCTGAGCTATATTTGCCATCTTAGGGGAAAAATTATGGAAAGACCCTAGTATTATTTCTCTACTCTTTTTGTAATTTATGATCTCAGTATCATGAAAAATCGGAGAATAACGATCATAGTCGTAAAATTTCTTTATTCCTAAGAGCTTCTTCTTCAGACCATAATAAGTATCAACCATGTCATAGTTTTTCTCACAAGAAGTCATAAGAGAATTTAAGGTTTGCTTGTCTATTTCATTACTCAGATTCCTGGAGTCCATAGGATCGTCAAAGGATCTCAAGCGGTCGTTAAGCGAATGGTCATGAACCAGAGTGTTAAAGATAAAAGTTAAGACGTGCGCATTATCTTTGAGCCCTACCGTCAAACTGTTGGCTCCAGCTTTTCTCTTGTTGCGGTCAGGATCGTATAGCAGTGCGAGAATTTCGGTTTCTGAAAGGGATTGTTGCTTTCCATCAAGTTTTATCTTGAAACGGATATTGTTCAGAACTTCGTCAAATAGTCTTTTAAATGCGCGTGATCCTGTATTAGCTTTTTCATCCAGTATTTTCTCTTCAGCCTCAGTCAATCTGTGAGGTTTATACATTCTTTCCTGCTCCAAAAAGTGTTTGTGAGAAGCCAAGGTTTTGTAGCTAAGAAGAGAATCCACTTTTTTGTTGCTCAACTTGATCCACTCAAGCTCAAAAAACATTAAATGTTTTCTGGCTTCTGTAGACTTTTCTTGGATCATCTGTAAAAATGCCCCGTTTTCTGGGTTCCCAGTGTCTCCCGCAAAAACCAGGTAAGCAAATGAAAGCAATTTGCCAATTTTCTCAGATATATCTTCCAAATCCTTGACAGAGTTAAGAAGAACTTTTGGAGTTAGTTTTGGAGAATTTATCATTCCTCTGTAATTTTTCTCAAAAGCTTCTGATTTAAGGAATAGATCCTTGATATCCCTTTGTATCCTCTTGTCTTTAAGCCCAGAATATAGATCAGATAAGTCCCATGTTATTTCTTCAGCGCCTGATTTCTTTGCTCTTGCCGTTTTTGCCATTTATCTATCCTCTTAGTTAATTGTGACTAAATTCATTAGTGTTTATTGATTGGGTTCCCTGTTTCTTAACCTTCAAGCATTTCTCTTACTATCTTATTTACTGTAGAACCGTCAGCTTTGCCTTTAACCTTAGGCATTAAGGCTTTCATTACCTTTCCTATATCTTTCATGCTCTCAGCCTGAGTTTCCTCGACGGCATTTTTTACAACATCTCTTATTTCATCCTCACTCATTTGCTGAGGCATATACTTCATCAGAATTTCTATCTCGGCCTTTTCTAGATTAGCAGCATCAGGTCTGTTTACTTTTTCAAACTCCTTAACAGCGTCTCTCCGCTTCTTAATTTCCGCCCCTACAACACTAATTACATCTTCATCCTTAAGCGCTTCTTTCTTATTATCTATCTCTCTGTTCTTTAATGCAGCTTGAAGCATCCGCAAAACAGATAACTCAAGTGATTTTTTATTCCTAAGCGCATTTTTTAAATCTTCAGGTATTTGTTCTTTTAATCCCATTTTACTCTCCAGGTTCTTGATTGTTTTTAAGTTTAACCGGAACAGGAAGTTATTAAATATTATTCCTCCCAATTGCTCATTCAATCACATAGATATCTGGTAGATTGCGACCCTCTTCAGCGAAATCTGTTCCGTATCCGATGACAAATTTATCATCGATTTCAAATCCAACGTAGTCCACATCTATTGCGGTCTCTCTAGTTTTCTTTTTGTTCATTAAAGCGCATATTTTCAATGATGCAGGTTGCTTAGAGAGAATATATTTTTTAATGAACTCTAAAGTTGCCCCGGTATCAAGTAGATCCTCTACTAATAAGACATCTCTGTTTTTAATAGGGGTTTGCAGCTCTGTAATAAGCTCAATATCACCCGGGTTTATTCCTTTCCCATAGCTTGACACTCTAATAAAGTCGATCTCTGTTCTAATTTCTATACTCCTTACCAGGTCGGCTAGAAATATAAAGCTTCCTTTGAGAATTCCTATAATAACAAGGTTCTTATCTTTGTAATCTTCTGTGATTTGCTGTCCAAGATCATGCACCTTTTTTGATATTTCGGACGATTCTATGAGAATAATTAGCTTTCGTCCATTAATTTCTTTTAGCATGGATTTTAGTTTATATGATTATATAGAGCTGACAATGAGAGTGGTCTTTAATCTCGTATCGATAACTGCCATTGACTAAAGTTCCTGATATTCTATATTTTTGAGCGACAATCTCCCCTATAAAATGAGGTGTTTTGAAATTGAGTTTTAAAAAACCAGAAGAGCAGCTAGAAATTATAAAGCACGGCACCGCTGAAATTATTTCAGAAGAAGAGCTTTTAGCAAAGCTTAAAAGATCTGCAGAAACAAATGAGCCGCTCAAGATTAAAGCGGGGTTTGATCCAACAGCTCCCGATCTTCATTTAGGGCACTGCGTTCTTCTAAAAAAATTAAGGGAATTTCAGAATTTAGGCCACATAGTATTATTTCTCATCGGTGACTTCACAGCTATGATCGGCGACCCCTCGGGAAGATCAGAAATAAGACCCCCACTTACGGAAGCGCAGGTTAAGGAAAATTCCGAAACTTATGAAAGACAGGTTTTTAAGATACTCGACCATGAAAAGACTGAAGTTGTTTTTAATTCCACCTGGTTGGGCAAGATGAATGCAGCAGAGTTGATTAAACTTTCTGCTCTAGAAAATGTGGCCCGAATGCTGGAAAGGGACGATTTCGAAAAGCGCTACAAGAGCGGTGTATCAATTTCTATAAAAGAATTTCTATATCCCCTTATACAGGCATATGACTCGGCGCAAATGAAAGCAGACGTCGAGTTTGGTGGTACAGATCAGAAATTTAATATTCTCCTAGGCAGGGATGTACAGAGACATTTTAGCCAGCAACCACAGATCGCGATCTTATTGCCAATATTAGAAGGTCTTGATGGAGTAAGGAAGATGTCTAAATCGCTTAACAATTATATCGCAGTACAGGATAGCGCCCAGGATATTTTTGGTAAGGTGATGTCAGTGTCTGATGAATTAATGTGGCGCTATTATGAACTTTTAACATACAGAACTGATGATGAGATAGCCCAACTTAAATCCGGCCATCCTATGGACGCAAAAAAGGCCCTCGCATTTGAATTAACTTCATGGCTTCAAGGAGAAGAAGAAGCAAGTAAAGCAAGAGAAGATTTTGATACAAAGTTTTCAACTAGAGAGTTTCCTGAAGATGCAAGAGAAGTTAAGTTGGAAAAGGATGAAACCAGAACAGTACTTGATTTGGTTATGGAGTCTTCAGCAAGTTTAAAAAGCAGGGGAGAAGCTAAGAGGTTAATAATACAAGGTGGACTCAGTATCGATGGAGAGAAGGTCTCCGATATTAATAAACTCTCTCCTGATAATGGCGCCCTTAAGCTTAAGATCGGCAAAAAGGAATTTGTATTGGTAAAAATAGAAGCAAGTTAGCCTATAAGCCGAATTCTGTCTTGGACAATCATTCATCTGGGACACTCATTACTGAGTGCCTCAAGCAACATACCCGGAAGCTCAAGACGGGCAGCCTCGTTTTTCCTAAGAAAAAGCGCTTCCCTATTTTGTCTTTCTCCAAGCGGGGTTTACCATGCCGCAGGTTGTCACCAACCTGCGCGGTAGTCTCTTACACTGCCTTTTCACCCTTACCGGTTCTCCAGTGATGAAGAACTTAGGCGGTTTGTTTTCTGTGGCACTTTCCGTTGCCTCACGACACCTGGGTGTTACCCAGCGCTACGCCCTACGGAGTTCGGACTTTCCTCCAGTTCTGCAACGAGTGCAAAAACCAGCGATTGCCCAGCTCACTTGCTTCTATTATGAATGATATTCATCGATTGCCAGGTTTGCAAGTCTATCTGCATCCCTGTTTTGTTCTCTAGGGATATATTTAATAGAGATATCTTTGTAGTTTTCAAATAATTTCTTAGCTTTTTTGTTAAGTGGGATTATTTCAGGATGCTTAACTTTCCACAAGCCGTTAATTTGGTTAGCTACTAAAAGTGAGTCCGTAAATATCTTTATTTGGTTATTTTTGAGGTCTTGTGCAGATTCAAGAGCGGTAATTAATGCAGTATATTCTGCCTGATTATTGGTTGTAGTTCCCAGATATTCTGTTATTTCACGATCTTCTAGTTCAGTACCCCTAATTAGGACACCTATGCCGGATTCTCCAGGGTTTCCTCTGGCCGCGCCGTCAATAAAGATTTCTATTAGGTTTTTCTGGTCAGAATGAATTGGTAAATCACCCTGTTTTAGCTTCGTTATTTTCTTCATCTTCACAGTAAAGAATTTTTAAACAGCTTGGGCATTGAATAATTCTATTGAGAGTTAATATCTCATTAAAAAGTTGTGCAGGTATATTCATATAGCATCCGGTGCATACTTCATTTTTAGCGACAGCAAGTACTTCGCCATTTTTTTTCATTATCTTTTCGTAAAGAGGAAGTATTTCCGGATCCAGCGTTTGAACAGTCTTTTCTTTTTCTTGCTTTTTCGGCTCATAAACTGCTTTTATTTCTTCTAACTCTAATTTGTATTCGCTTATTTTTTCTTGATATTCAGATTCCATACTTGCTAATTTTTCATTCTTATCAGAAATTTCTTTTTCTAGTTTTTCAATTTTTTCCATTTCATCAAGAAGTTTCTCTTCGTGATCTGAATTTAGTCTTTTTGTTTCTGTAATTTCTTTTTGAAGGGCTTGGTATTCTTTATGGGTCTTGATCTCAAAAAGCTTTTCTTCAGATTTTTTTATATTCTCTTCGTTTTGACTGATATCGTTTTCTAATCCAGTTCTAACTTTTACAAGGTCTTCTTTCTGATTGTTAAGGCTGAGTAATAATTCTTTTGAGGATTTAAGTTCTTCTTCTAACGCGGATATTTTATTTGGGTAATCTATTAAGTGTAATTCTAATTCGCTGAGCTCCAAATCAATTTGTTGGAGCGCCTCGAGAACTAATATTTGTTCTCTCATCTATACCTCCATAATATATCGATAATAGATTTAAATTTAATATACTGAGTAGAACTTCTCTGGGTAGAAGAAATTGCTAAGTTCTGAATAAAGGAGCTGTGTCTTATCTCTTCTTTTCTGTCCATGAATCAGTAAAAAACTTTAATGTATGGGCCCACCCGGACTCGAACCAGGGACCAACGGATTATGAGTCCGCCGCTCTAACCAACTGAGCTATGGGCCCTCAGTATAATAATTTTAGCAAATTTACTATTGTAGATAACTATCCTAGCCTTGTCAATGAATTCACTGAAAATCGGCTGAAATAGTTGGTGTTTGCTGGTTTGTGATCGGTTAAATTGAATTGTTATTCTTAGCAAATTATACAGTATACAGTGAAACTTAGCTGATTCTCATCTCCGAACAGCATAATTTTTTGCTTTCAGATGCTTGTAGTACTCAAGCACTTTTGCAATATAATCGGTTGTTTCCGGATAAGGGGGTATCGTGAAACCGTGTTTGATTACAGAGCCCTTACCAGCATTATAGGCAGCGAGAGACAATTTCAGGTCCCCATCAAAATAATCTAATAAATCCTTTAGATATTGAACCCCACCCTCCATGTTTTCCTTAGCATCAAAGGGATCTTCGACACCATAATCACTTGCGGTTCCAGGGATTAGCTGCATCATTCCCTGAGCATTCTTTGAGGAAACTGCATCAGGATTAAAGTTTGATTCTGCCTTTATTACAGCTTTTACAAGATAAGGATCAACTTTGTGCTTTTCGCTGATTAATATTATTTCTCTATCATATTCGGTAATAAATCCGTTTGATAAATTCGCCCCGCTTCCGGGACGTTTTACTTTAAATTTTGCAAGTGAGGCGCGGTTAAATACCACTGTCGGCATTTTGTTGTTGCACTCAAGAGTTTCATGCGTTCCCGATCTTTCAATTAGTATCATGCAATTTGCTATCTCTAGTATTGTAACCTTCTCGGACTTTATAAGATCAAGTCTGTCACCGTTGACATATTTGCCAAGTTCCCCAGTTACCGGGTTTTTGATTAAGGCTTTGGTCGTCTTTCCGTTTGTTATTGTTCCTAATATAACAAGTTGCAAGTCGGATTTTGAAACCTCAACTGATAGTAATTCATTTTCTTCTGTTCCAGGTTCAGGTTGTGTTCCATCATCTGCAAAAGAGCCAAAAGTATCAACAGAATATGATTTTCCCGTATGGGATATAATAAAAAGTGGGAATACTAGTAAAAACAAGAGTTTCTTATTCATATGGACGCAATGTTGAATGCGATATACGTTCAGGATATATGATTAACCCTGAAAAGTAAACAATTAATATTTGATTTCATCTTTCCATTCCGAAGGTTTGTGTTCATAAAAATTAGGGTGATCAATCCGGAAACTATAAATTTAGATAAGAGCTATGACTGGTTTAACAGCGCATAGCTCTTGTTTTTTTGAATTTAATGTTTTCTAAGTTTAGTTTTAAAACAGAAGTTTGTCTTATTTCTTTTTAATAGGGTAAAACTTATAAGATTTGACCTCTTTCCCGTCTTTGGTTTTTTTAACAGTACCTACAGTTACACCCATTTTCTCACCGATTTTCAAACTCTCGGGGTCATCCACTTCAACTTGCGCCATAACTCTTACTCCCTCCGGGAAGTCAACCAAGGCTAGCGCATATGGTACGGGAAATTCCGGCATGCTTCTTCTTACCACTGTAAAGGAATGAAGCTCGCCTTCAGCACTTAGCATTTTCTCTTCTATCTCATCTGAAAAACTAACAGGATCAGCCATGTATTTAGGAAAAGTATAATTGTCAGATTCTTTTGAGTAGCCGGCAACTAGTCTTACTTTGCCTGCATCATCAAATGCAAATAGTTCGGGAAACATAATCTCTTCGTTTTCTAAATTCTGAGCCATAACTACAATATCTCCTTGGGGAAATTTAATGTGGAATATATATTACATCCATTTTTAATTAAGTCTAGAGTTCGTTCATAGTGTGTTTGTAAACATTTTAAAATGTTTGTAGAATATGTTCCGGTGAGTGAAATAATCCCAAGAGCACTAACAATTGCGGGCTCTGATTCAGGCGGTGGCGCAGGGATCCAGGCCGATTTGAAAACGTTTACAGCGTTAAAAGTATTTGGTATGTCCGCTATAACCTCTGTGACTGCTCAGAATACAGATTCTGTCTTGGGCATCAGTGATCTTTCTCCAGAATTCGTAGGTCTTCAGATAGATGCAGTAGTCAATGATCTGGGAGCGGATGCTGTAAAAATCGGCATGCTCTCAAATAGAGATATCATAGAGACAGTTGCTGAAAAAATTCTCGAATATGATCTAAAAAATATTGTATTGGACCCTGTAATGGTGACATCAAGCGGTGATCAATTATTGAAATCGGATGCTCAGGAAACCTTGATTAAAGAACTATTGTCCCATGCTACAGTTCTTACGCCCAATATTCCTGAGGCTGAAGTAATTTCATGCCTAAAAATTTCATCTGTTGAAGACATGAAAACGGCAGCTGAAAAAATTAGAACACTTGGCCCTAAAAATGTTCTTCTAAAAGGCGGGCATCTTGATAAATCGACGAATGCCGTAGATATTTTATACGATGGTAACGATTTCTTTGAGTTTAAAGCTCTTAGAGTAGATACTCAAAACACCCATGGAACGGGGTGTACTTATTCAGCTGCGATATGCGCTGGCCTTGCTAAAGGGTTTTCGGTTATAGAGGCTGTAAAAGAAGCAAAAGACTATGTAACATTTGCTATTCAGAATTCATTTGATATAGGGAAAGGAAACGGTCCGTTAAATCATTTTTGGAATATTGATTAAAAGGAGTTTACTATGGCTGAAATTATAGATGGGAAAAAGGTATCAGAACACATAAGAGCACAAATAGCTGAAGGGGTTGAAAAGTTAAAGGGGGAAACCGGCATAACACCAGGGCTTGCTGCTGTGCTGGTTGGAGAAGACCCAGCATCTGAAATTTACGTAAGAAACAAAAGAAAAGCCTGCGCTAATGCAGGTATGTATTCTGAAGAGCACAAGCTTCCCGCTGAAACTACAGAGCAAGAGCTTCTTAACCTAGTAGATAGGTTAAACAATAATCCCAATATTCATGGCATATTGGTACAGCTCCCTCTACCTGATCATATTAATGAAACAAAGGTTCTAAGAGCTGTTTCTCCTCTAAAGGATGTTGACGGTTTTCACCCCTATAATGTTGGGCTCCTTGTGGAGGGGAATCCGAGGTTTATCTCCTGCACTCCTCACGGGATTATCAAGATGCTAGAGTTCTATAATATAGACATTACCGGCAAAGAAGCTGTGATAGTCGGGAGAAGTAATATTGTAGGCAAGCCTGTTTCTATGCTCCTTCTTCACCGTCATGCCACAGTAACAATCTGCCATTCCCGTACCAAACCCCTTGATGAAGTAACAAGAAGAGCTGATATTTTGGTTGCTGCTATAGGGCGAGCCAATTTTATTACAGCTGATATGGTTAAAGAAGGGGCTGTTGTTATAGATGTCGGAATTAACCGTAATGAAGAAGGCAAACTCACCGGCGATGTCGATTTTGAAGCGGTTTCGCAAAAAGCATCTTACATTACCCCTGTCCCCGGTGGAGTAGGGCCTATGACAATATCTATGCTTCTCTGGAATACTCTTGAGTCTGCAAAAGGTACGACTAACTAAACTAGGGCTTTTGTATGTTGCCGCAGTCAATTAGCGCTTCAAGATACTATTTATTTCTAAAATAATATCTACTATTTTGTGGATAACTTCATTTGTTTTGAGTCGTTATTTATTCACACTAAAAAGCCAGACTATCCTTCTTGATCTATAACTATCTGTAATCACTATGTTTATGATTAATCATTGCAGTTAGTACAATGTGGACAAACATCTTGATTTTATGTGTTTATACTGTGGATTAATTGTGGATTACAGTTGAAAAATTGTGATTTCCTCATCTAGTTTTACAACTTCTTTATTGTCTTCTAGTTTATTTAGTAATTCCGTAACTGTAATTTTAAGCAAAGGGTGTATAAACTCAGGGGCTATCTCGCATATCGGCTCAAGCACAAATCGCCTTAGATGCGCTCTTGGATGAGGTATGATTAAATTGTCGTCTTTTATAACTTGGTTGTCGTAAAATATTATATCAAGATCGATAGTTCTGGGCCCCCATTTTTCAGTTCTTACTCTGCCAAGTTTCTCCTCTATTAAATTGAGATTAGTGAGCAATTTATGAGGAGAAAAATCTGTTCTAATTTCAGCAGCGCAGTTGATAAAGTTCGGTTGTTCCTCATAATCCACTGGGTCCGTCTCATAAAGAGAAGAGACTTTAACAATTTTAGCAAAAGCAGCAATTTCTTCTATTGCTGTTTTACAATTACCAATCTTATCTCCGAGATTAGAGCCTATACTTATAAAAGCACTGTTCATCATTAAGTAAGCTTAAATTACAACGCTTTGACTATCCAGTCGGCATTCATTAATTTATATATAAAAAGGGGGTTAGATTTATGGCTTTATTATCAGAAAATGAAATTACGGAAGGAATTAAAGGTTTAGAAGGTTGGGAACAAGTACAAAATGAGATTGTTAAACAGTTCAAATTC
>Ga0209633_10000950_pt1 | contig 31618 bp, 24 predicted proteins | sample Cruoilmetagenom1_FD_187290 | JGI IMG/M metagenome (GOLD analysis project Ga0209633, IMG submission 187290) | Oil polluted marine microbial communities from Coal Oil Point, Santa Barbara, California, USA - Sample 1 (SPAdes) (version 2) | ecosystem: Environmental > Aquatic > Marine > Oil seeps ... | reverse complement strand
AGCTGCAGGTAGACCACCTGGGGGTCATGCGCCACTGCGAGCCCGAGTACTTCGACGCCGTGATGGACGAGGTGAAGAAGTACGACCTCGTACTCTCCACGGCCTGCGGTGTGGGGGTGAACTTCCTGTCCGACCGGACCGGGAACATCCCCGTTTATCCGGGCATCAACACCTCCTTCTACGGCGCCGTGGAAGCGCCGGGCGAGTTTGTCGAGCTTTGCGCGGGTTGCGGGGACTGCATCCTGCACCTGACGGGCGGCATCTGCCCCATCGCGCGGTGCTCCAAGACGCTGATGAACGGGCCCTGCGGCGGAACGAACAAGGGCAAGTGCGAGATCAGCGCCGATGTGGACTGCGCCTGGTTCCTGATCGTGGAGCGGATGAAGGCCCTCGGCACCCTGGAGAAGCTTTCGGAAGTTCTCCCGCCGCGGAGCTGGTCCACGGCACGGGACGGCGGTCCCCGCCGGGTGTCGGTGGAGCATATCCGGGAGTATGAGGAGAAGGAAGAGGCAAAGGCCGGGAAATAATCAAAACTGGTAGGCCGCGGATGAACGCGGAGAGCTTCGCTCTACGCAGAAAAGGCAAGCAAACACAAAGAACGAGAATTCATTGGACACGGATAACATCTGAAACAGCGGACACAGCAAGGATGGAATGGGACACGGATAAACGCGGAGAGCTTCGCTCTACGCAGAAAAGGCAAGCAAACACAAAGAACGAGAATCCATTGGACACGGATAACATCTGAAACAGCGGACACAGCAAGGATGGAATGGGACACGGATAAACGCGGAGAGCTTACGCTCTACGCAAAAAAGGCAGGCAAACACATAGAACGAGAATTCATTGGACACGGATAACATCTGAAACAGCGGATACAGCAAGGACGGTACGGGACGCGGCGAGGCAAAATTAAGAAGATTAGCCTTTGATTTTTTAATCCGCGTTCATCTGCGTTAATCTGCGTCCAAAGCCTTTTGTTTTTTCGTGTCTGTGGTTAACTTTCTGGAGGGAACGAATGAAAAGTGGAAGCACCCTGGAAAAAGTAATCGCCAGCGGCAAGCCCGCGGTCACGGCCGAGCTCGGGCCGCCCATGAGCGCCGACGGCCATGAGGTCGAGAAAAAAGCGCAGTTACTCAAGGGCCACTGCGACGCGGCGAACATCACGGACTGCCAGACGGCAGTCGTGCGCATATCGAGCATCGCAGCAGCAGCCATAGCCCTGCGGGAAGGCCTGGAGCCGGTCATGCAGATGACCTGCCGCGACCGGAACCGGATCGCCATGCAGGCTGACCTTCTCGGCGCCGCGGCATTGGGCCTCAAGAACTGCCTCTGCCTGGCAGGCGACCACCAGAACTTCAGCGCCGCCGGCAGGCTCAAGGGCCACGCCGGCGCGAAGAACGTCTACGACGTGGACACCTGCCAGCTCGTGGGCATCCTGAAGAAGATGCGCGATGAAGGGCTGCAGGAGGGCGGCGATCCCCTGGAAGTGGCGCCGAAATATTTCATCGGCGCTTCCTGGACGCCCATGGCAGACCCCATCGACTTCCGGCCCGTGAACCTCATGAAGAAGGTGAATGCCGGGGCCGACTTCATCCAGACCCAGGGCATCTACGATATCGAGGGCTTTCGTTCCCAGATGAAAAAGATCGTGAACATGGGCCTCCATGAGCGGACAGCGATCCTCGGCGGCATCATCGTGCCGAGGAGCGGCATGATGCTGAAATACATGGATGCCTCTGTTGCCGGCGTGTCGGTGCCGAAGCCGCTCATCGACCGGATGATGAAGGCGAAGGCGGCTGCCGGGGACGACAAGAAAAAGGCCAGGGAACTGCAGGAGCAGGAGGGCCTCAAGATCACTGTTGAATTGATCCACCAGGTCCTCGAGACACCCGGGGTCAAGGGCGTGCATATCCAGGCCATCGAGTGGGAGAGTGCCATTGCCGGCATCGTGAAGGAGGCGGGGCTGTATCCGCGGCCGGAGGTGTAACTATGGAGCGAGCCGACCGTGTCGGCGTAACGGAACGGCGGTAGCAGAAAGGAAACGGCAACGCGGTTGCCTTGGTCCAAAAACATGCCAAAGACCACCATTCTCGATCTTTACAAGAAAAAGGCCGAAGCCAAGAAAATCACCATGCTGACGGCCTACGACTATCCCACGGCGCAGATCGTGGACCAGGCGGGGATCGACGTGATCCTTGTCGGCGATTCCCTCGGCATGGTAGTCCAGGGCGTGACGAGCACGCTTCCCGTTACCATGGAGGAGATGCTCTACCATACGAAGATCGTTTCGCGGGCGACCCAGAGCGCCCTTGTCGTCGGTGATATGCCTTTCCTGTCGTACCAGACAAGCATTGAGGATGCCGTCAGGAATGCCGGACGATTTTTGAAAGAGGCGGGCGCCGAGGCGGTCAAACTTGAAGGTGGCGTCCAGATGGCCGATGTGATCAGGGCCATTGTTGCGGCAGGTATCCCGGTGATGGGGCACATCGGCCTCACCCCGCAGTATGTTCATGCTCTCGGCGGCTACAAGGTCCAGGGCAAGGACGAAGCAGCCAGAGAGAAGATCCTTGCCGATGCACGTGCCGTGCAGGACGCAGGCGCCTTCTCGGTGGTGCTTGAGGCCACGCCCTCATCCCTGGCAAAGGAGATCAGCGAGGCCGCCACTATTCCGACGATCGGCATCGGCGCGGGGCCGGACTGTGACGGGCAGGTCCTGGTGCTCCATGACCTTCTGGGGCTCTTTGACCGGTTCACGCCGAAATTCGTGAAACAGTATGCCCGGCTGAAGGACCAGGCGCTCAAGGCAGTCAAGGATTTCAAGCAGGATGTGGACAGCGGCTCCTTCCCCTCAAAAGAGCACAGTTTTCAATAGATTACAGGGAATATCCCTGCCCGGGTACTTCCTGGGGCATCCATGCGCTTTCTTTCACCATTGAATTCTCTTTTTCCGAACCTGCCCTTTCCAAAAGGGATTGCGCAAAAAACATCTTTCCATCCGGTGACCTATCGTAGTAACGGGTTTGCCACGTTTCGTAACGCTGCCCGGCATCTATGAGCGAAACTTATAATTTTATTAAAAAAATTGACCGCGGGGTTTTTAATTTCCCTTGACTCATGACTCTCACGATGGATATAATGCATTTCTCTCATCATCCGCTTTTATTGCCCTTTCTCGTGGTTTTTGCGGGTGCCGGGGGACACGAGGAGGGGGCGCATGCCTGAAGCGGCGCTGCAGGTAGTACTCCTTCGACATACGCCGGACCCGGAAGAGGTTGTGGCCATGGCCGCAAAGCTCTGCTACAGCCCGGCGAATGTGAAGGAGCTGAAGCAGAAGATCGAGGCAAAGGACCAGGCGGCCTTTGTTGAAAAGCTGGCGACCATCGGGCATCTTTCCCCGATCGAGCATGTTTCGTTCACCTTCGGCATCGAGGGAATATCCCGCGCCTGCTCGCACCAGCTGGTGCGGCACCGGGTGGCCTCTTATTCGCAGCAGAGCCAGCGGTACGTCCGGGAAGAAGAGTTTGACTACATAATTCCGCCGAGTATCAAGCAGGACCCTGAAGCAACGAAGGTCTTTGAAGATTTCATGGCCGAAGCACAGCAGCGCTACACGGCCATCCTCAAAACACTGGAAGACAAGGGTCTCAAGGGAGAAACCGGGCAGCAGGACGCGCGGTACCTTCTGCCGAACGCGGCGGAGACCAAGATCGTCGTGACCATGAACGCCCGGGAGCTGCTGCACTTCTTCCGGGTACGGTGCTGCAACCGGGCACAGTGGGAGATCCGGGCCATGGCCGAAGGGATGCTCGGCCTCGTGAAAGAAGGGGCCCCCACGATATTCGGCAAGTCCGGTCCCGGCTGCCTCTATGCACCCTGCCCTGAGGGCAAGATGACCTGCGGCAAGGTCGAAGAGGTCAGGAAGAAGTATGGAGTTACGAATAAAAAAATTCCAAAGGACAAATGACAAATCTTAAATAAATTCCAAGTATCAAATTTCAAACAGTTTGGAATTTTGAGTTTAAACTTTGATTATTATTTGGTGCTTGGAGCTTGTAGTAAAAAATGGGTTATTCCATAGCAGTCGCAGGCAAGGGAGGCACCGGCAAGACGAGCCTCTGCGGCCTGACGATACGATATTTGACAGAGAAGAAAAGCGGCCCCATTCTGGCCATTGATGCGGACGCGAACACGAACCTGAACGAGGTTCTCGGCCTGCACGTCCACGCCTCGGTCGGCGCGCTCCGGGAGGAGTCGCTGAACACGATCCGTTCGAACACGGAACGTCCGGGCGGCATGAGCATGGAGCAGCTCTTCGACTATCAGATCCAGCAGTCGCTGATCGAGGCGAAGGGCTTCGACCTCCTCGTCATGGGCAGGCCGGAAGGTCCCGGCTGTTACTGCGCGGCAAACAACATTATCCGCAAATATATGGAGAAGCTCGCCGACACGTACCCGTTCATGGTTGTGGACAACGAGGCGGGACTCGAGCATCTGTCACGCAGGACCACGCAGGATATGGACCTCCTGCTCATCATCAGCGACCCCACGGTGCGCGGGGTGATGACGGCAGGCAGGATCGCCGCATTGGTGGACGAGCTGAAACTGAACGTGAAGCGGTCCGTCCTGATCGTGAACCGCGCCGGAGAGGGGCTCTGCAATCCAGCCCAGGGGGGTTCCGGAAACGGCCAGGACGGCAAGCTGCAAGAGACCATAGGGGCACAAGGTGTGGAGTTTGCCGGGTTCGTACCGGCAGACCAGTTGATCTTTGAATACGATCTGAACGGCAAGCCTCTCGTGGAGCTTCCGGCTGATTCCCGCGCGCTCACGGGGTACTATGCAATCCTCGATAAACTACTGGCTTAATTGATCCGTGATGCCCACGAAGAACGGGAGTTTTTTCCGAAAGAGGGGTGTCTTCTTGGTGACTTCGTGCCTTCGTGGCGAAAGCCTCAATGAATAAGACCCTTGCCATTATAGGAACAGGCAGAGTCGGCGGAACCATAGGGTATCTGCTCGCCAGAGCGGGCTATGTGATAACAGCTCTTGCAGCCCGCTCCCGGGAATCAGCGGAGCAGGCACGGAAGTTTGTCGGGTCGGGAGAGCCGACAACGGACGTCGTCAAGGCGGCCTCCGGGTCGGGAATCATTTTCATCACGACGCCTGACAGAACAATCAGAAGCATCAGTGAACAGCTCGCTAAGGGGAAAGCGCTTGGTTCCGGCACCATCGTCGTTCATATGTCCGGAGCACATTCCCTGGAGCTTCTCGATGCAGTAAAGAAATCCGGCGCGCACCGCGCCGTGATCCATCCGCTCCAGTCGCTTGCAAGCATGGAGCAGGGAACAAAGAATCTTCCCGGTTCCTTTTTCCGGATTGAAGCGGATGCTGAAGCGATCGGCGCTGCGCGGGACCTGGTGAAGGCCTTGGGCGGCACCGAGCTGCAAATGCCGGGGTGGACCCCGGATGTGCATTCCGCCATGCTGTACCACGCCGGTGCAGTGGCAGTATCGAATTTTTTTGTCGCCCTCATCGATTACGGTCTGAAGTTCTACGAACGGCTCGGCGCCGATAAAAAAGAGGCGCTCAAGGCGGTGCTGCCGCTCATCCGGGGCACGCTCACGAACATCGAGACGGCGGGCATCCCGGACGCGCTGACCGGACCGATCGTTCGCGGTGACGCCCGGACAGTGCGGGAACACATCACGGCGATGGAGAAAAAGGCCCCGGAGCTGGCCGGGCTGTACAAAGAGCTGGCGAAGCAGACCATTTCGGTGGCACGGGACCGGGGCAGCCTGACGGAAGAAACGGTTCAGGAGCTGCTGAGCCTGGTGGATAAGAAATAAGAACGTTTCACACGTAAGAAAAGAATTTAAATAAGTAAAAACGTTGCGCTCGTTGCGTACGTTGCGAGAAACACGTTTTTGACCCAGTTTTGAAAGGAGAGGTTCCACAGGATGATAATTATCGGAGAAAAGATCAGTGTTATCGCAAAGAAGGTGCGCGAGGCGCTCATGAACCGGGACCCGAAACCGATGCAGGAGCTTGCCAAGGCGCAGGCCGATGCCGGAGCGGATTTTATAGACGTATCCATCGGGCCGGCTGAAGATAACGGCCCTGAGCTCATGGACTGGGCGGTGAAGGTGGTGCACGAGGTCGTGAAGAAACCGCTTTGCCTCGACACGACGAACATTGCCGCCATGGAAGCCGGACTCAAGGCACACAACAACGAGTGGGGCGCGCCCCTCGTGAACTCCACGTCGAACGAGCCTGAGCGGTTCCCCATGATGGAGCTGGCCGGCAAATACAACGCCAAAATCATCGCCCTCACCCTGGGCAAAGGCGGCATTCCGGCCGACGCCGAGGACCGTTGCGTCATCGCGTCCGAGATCATGGCCCGCGGCATGGAGTACGGCGTGCCCATGGAAAATATTTTTCTCGATCCCCTCATCCTCCAGATCTGCACCATGCAGGACCAGGGGTTACAGGCGATCCGGGCCATCAAGATGTTTCAGGAGCTGAATGACCCGCCGATGCAGAGCGTCGTGGGACTTTCGAACATTTCGAACGGGGCGCCGAAGGCGGTCAGGCCGATTATCAACCGGAATTTCCTCGCCATGCTTCTTTATGAGGGGCTTTCGGCCGCGATCATCGACCCCCTCGATAAGGACATGATGGATACGGTCAAGGCCGTCGATATGATCATGGGCAAGACCATGTATGCCCATTCGTTCCTGGATATGTAAGAACGAAAGGCATTGGAAATTGTAAAGTGCAAGTTGAAAATGTTAAAATGAAAGATTATAATGTCCTTCACTTTTACAAGTTGATATTTACAATTTTCAATTTGCAATGGCAAAGCTGCTAAGGAGGTTTTCATGGCACTCGCAATACCAAAGGAAACGTATAACGGAAAAATTTATAATGTTCAGCTCGGCACCGGCGACAAGGCCGTGACGATCGGCGGGGCCAGTGCGCTCCCCTTCCTCGGCTTCGAGGGCACGTTCCCGAACAAGCCCGCAGTCGCAATGGAGGTCATGGACATCGCGCCTGATGAATGGCCCGATACCGTGAAGAACGCCATCGGCGGGGCCGGCGCCAGTCCGGCGCAGTGGGCGAAATTCTGCCAGGATGCCGGTGCGGACATGGTGGCCCTCAGGCTCATGGGCACCCATCCCGACCAGCAGGATAAAAGCCCCGACGACGCGGCGAAAATCGCCGGAGAGGTCGCCGCTGCAGTCGATATCCCGCTGATGATCCTCGGCAGCGGACACACCGAGAAGGACACCCAGGTGCTCCAGGCCGTCGCCACAGCCACGCGCGGAAAGAACTGCGCCATCGGCAAGGCAGTGGAGGAAAACTACAAGACTATTGCGGCGGCAGCGATGGCGAACGATCATAAGTTGATTGCCATGAGCCAGCTCGATGTGAACCTGGCAAAACAGCTCAACATCCTGCTGAGCCAGATGGGGTTCGATAAAGAGCGGATCATCATGGATCCGATGTCTTCGGCCCTCGGATACGGTCTGGAGTATACCTACAGCGTGATGGAGCGTATCCGTCTCGCTGCGCTCCTCCAGAACGATCCCATGATGCAGACCCCGATCGTTTGCGATATCGGCGTGAACGTCTGGAAAGTCAAGGAGACCATGGCCCCGGACGCCGATGTACCGGAATGGGGCGGCCTGGAAGACCGCGCCAAGGCGTGGGAGGTCATTACCGCCTCGGGCATGCTCGCATCGGGCGCTGATATGCTCATCATGCGCCATCCAGGAGCAGTGGAAAAAGCAAAGGAACTTATTGCTGAGTTGATGTAATGCCGCGCGAGTGCGCGGATTGAAAATTGAAAAATGAAGATTGAAGATTGAAAAATGTCGTGAAAAATTTAAAATTTTCAGTTTCCAATTTTCAATTTCCTGAAAGGAGTCGTTATGGCGTTATCCGGTGTTCAAATATTCAAATACTTGCCGAAAACAAACTGCAAGAAATGCGGTCATCCGACCTGCCTTGCTTTTGCGATGAAACTGGCAGCGAAACAGGCAAGCCTGGACGCGTGCCCTGATGCTTCGGCTGAAGCGAAACAGGCGCTCGGTGAAGCATCGGCGCCGCCGGTTCGCCCCGTCACCATCGGCGCAGGCGATGGAGCAGTGAAGGTCGGCGACGAGATCTGTATGTTCCGGCACGAAAAGAAATTTTTCAATCCCAGCGTCTTTGCCGTTGCGATCAAAGACACGGAAGCGGGAGACGCCGCGGCAAAGAAAATCGAGGCGGTGAAGGCCTCGGAGATCGACCGCGTGGGCCAGCACCTCAAGGTTGACGCCATTGCCGTCACGGAAGAGTCAGGCGATCCGGCGAAATTCGCATCGGTCGTCAAGCAGGTCGTGGACGACGCCCCCGGTGTCCCGCTCATTCTCGTGAGCATCAATCCGGCGGTCATTGAAGCCGGCATCGCGCACTGCGCGGACAAAAAGCCGCTCATCTATGCGGCCACCGCGGAAAACGCCGAGGCCATGGCAAAAATAGCCAAGGAAAAGAAGGCGTCCCTCGCCGTATCCGCCGCGGGTCTCGATGCGCTCATCGAACTTTCCGAAAAGGTCAAAGGAATGGGCGTGGAAGACCTGGTCCTCGATCCCGGCGCCCGGAAGGCAAAGGACATGATCGAGCAGTACACGATCATCCGGCGGGCCGCCATCAAGAAAAATTTCAAGCCCCTCGGATATCCGGTGATCTCTTTTGCGACGCGCGACGATGCCGTGTCCGAAACCATGGCGGCGAGCATCGGCGTGATGAAGTATGCCTCCATTATCATCCTGAACAACATCGAAAAATGGAAGATGCTCGCCCTCCTGTCGCTCCGGCAGAACATTTACACGGACCCGCAGGTGCCGATGCAGGTTGCGCAGAACATCTACAAGGTCGGCGAGGCAAAGGAAGATTCGCCCCTCCTCATCACGACGAACTTCTCTCTCTCCTACTTCATCGTCCGGGGCGAGGTGGAGAACAGCAAGGTGGCTTCCTGGCTGGCGGTCATGGACAACGAAGGGTTGTCGGTGCTCACGGCCTGGGCGGCAGGTAAGTTCACGGCGAGCAGGATCGCCCAGTTCATCACCGAGAGCGGCGCGGACAAGAGCGTCAACCACAAAGAACTGATCATCCCCGGGTACGTGGCCATCCTTTCCGGCGCGCTGGAGGAAAAACTTCCCGGCTGGAAGATCACTGTGGGCCCGCGCGAGGCAAACGCACTCCCGAGCTTCCTGAAGGGAAGAGCGTAAAATAAAAACCTGAACCACAGAGAACACAGAGGAGTGCCAGAAAAAGTTCTTCTCAGTGCCTTCTGTGGTGAATCACGTTTTTCAAAGGAGTATTCCGATGTCGAAAGAAATCGCCACCGGAGCCATTAAAGGCTCACACTATTACGCAGAACAGGCCGAGGGCCTGCTGGAAAAGGCAATTGCCGAGAAGGGCGCGGACTTCGCCTTCGAGTTTCCCGACACTGCGTACTTCCTGCCGCAGATCTACGCCATGACGGGCTTTGAGGCGCGGACCCTCGGGGACATGAAGACCGCTCTGGAGCAGCACGTGAAGCCGCTGCTTTCCGACGTACCTGCGGAGAACATGAACCTGCCGTACCTGGGAGAGGCCCTGGACGCCGGAATGGCGTCGCTCTTTGCCCAGGAGATCGTGATGGCAGTCCGCTATATCAACGAACAGGAGCCGATCAAGGACGATTCCATCGGGCTCACGTACAACGGGTTTATCTCCGACACGATCCTTCGCGACCTCGGCGTGCAGCTCGTGGACGGCTCCATGCCGGGATATGTGGTGATCATCGGCGCGGCGGACAGTGATGAGCAGGCCTTTGAGATCGCCAGGGATCTGCAGCAGAAAAACATCCTTACCTTCCTCTGCGGCAATGTGAACGGCGAGAGCATGACCAAACAGCTTCTCCGCAAGGACGTGCAGCTGGGCTGGGACACCCGTCTCGTTCCTCTTGGCCCTGAAGTGGAGCATGCCATCTATGCAATTCACTGGGCAGCCCGCGCAGGCATCACCTTCGGCGGTATGAAGGGCGGCGACTTCCAGAAGATCCTGAAATATTCCAAGGACAAGGTGTTCGCCTTTGCCATGGTGCTCGGCCCGCTGAACGAGCGCATCTGGACGACGGGTGCCGGCGCCATCAACATGGGGTTCCCGGCAGTCGCGAACACGGACATCCCGGTGATCCATCCGACGGGCGTCACGATTTATGAAGAGGTTGCCAAGGAACTCGACCCGGCGAAGCTCGTGGAAAAATGCATCGAGGTGCGTGGTCTCAAGATCACCGTCTCCAAACCGCCGATCCCCGTTGCCTTCGGCCCTGCATTCGAGGGAGAGCGTATACGCAAGGAAGATATGCACATCGAGTTCGGCGGGCAGCGTACACCTGCCTTCGAATGGCTTACCGTTTCGGACAATGTGGAAGACGGCAAGGTGACGATCGTGGGGAAGGACGCTGAAGCGCGGTATCAGCAGGGCGGCCAGATGCCCATGGGTATTATCGTGGAAGTCGAAGGCCGTAAAATGCAGTCCGACTTCGAGCCCGTGCTCGAACGAAAGATCCATCACTTCGTCAACGAGGCACAGGGTGTCTGGCACATGGGACAGCGTGAGCAGAACTGGTTGCGTGTCAGCAAGAACGCGCTGAAGGAAGGGTTCACGCTCAGTCACTTCGGCGATATTTTGACGACCCAGCTTAAACACAAGTTTGCCAATATCGTGGACAAGGTGCAGGTGACCCTGTACGTCGATGAGGCCGAGGTGAAACAGAAACTCGAAGAAACACGAAAAGTATTCATGGAGCGCGACGTGCGCCTTGCGACCATGACGGACGAGTCCGTGGACACCTTCTACTCCTGCATCCTCTGCCAGAGCTTCGCCCCGGACCACGTGTGCGTCGTGTCGCCCGAGCGGCTCGGCCTGTGCGGGGCCTATAACTGGCTGGACGCCAAGGCCGCCTACGAGATCGACCCGAACGGAGCAAACCAGCCGGTGCTCAAGGGCGAGACGCTTGACGGCGTGAAAGGCCGCTGGAAGGGAGTAGATGAATACGTCTACCAGTCGTCTCACCAGGCCCTCGAATCGTTCAACGCCTATACCATCATGGACAATCCCATGACGTCCTGCGGATGTTTCGAGTGTATCGTGGCCATCGTGCCCGAGGCGAACGGCGTGATGATCGTCAACCGCGGCTACACCGGCATGACCCCCATCGGCATGAAGTTCTCGACCCTTGCCGGAACCGTGGGCGGCGGCGCGCAGACGCCCGGATTCATGGGGATCGGACGGTTCTTCCTCACGAGCAAAAAGTTCCTCTCCGCCGACGGCGGATTCAAGCGCGTTGTCTGGATGACCAAGAACCTGAAGGAGTCATTCGCAGACCAGTTCAAGAAGCGGGTTGAAGAAGAGGGAGACCCCGATTTCATGGACAAGATCGCCGACGAGACTATTACGGAAGACGCCGAGAAGCTCGTCGAGTTCCTGACGGAGAAGGGGCATCCGGCGCTTTCGATGGACCCGATGTTCTAACGAGATAGTTGGTTCATTGCACACCCCGCCGATCAGGCGGGGTGTGCTCCTATCACCTTTCCGGGAGGGTGCTGTATTCAGGTACCGTAAACGACCGAGACGGCATAGTATGCAGGACGTGGCTGCCGGAAACCGTGAGGCGGCCTTTTTTGTCTCAAAAAAAATAATTAACCGCGGATGGCCTGGAATCAGAATCGGCCACTAGTAGACACAGTTAAACACAGATAAATTAAAGAATAGACAAATAACGCTTCGGTCTTGAGTTTTACCTTGGCAAAGACAAAGTACGTCAATGAGGAATGGATAATGGAAGAACAGTTGGAAGGCATAGTAACCAGGCATAGGGAAAACGAGGGGAACATTATCTCCATTCTTCAGGATATCGAGAACGAGTTCGGGTATCTCCGTGAGGATGCGATTTACTGGGTTTCCGAGCGGCTTGATATCCCGCCTGCGAAGTTCTATGGTGTTGCGACATTTTATGCCCAGTTTCACCTCAAGCCGAAGGGGAAGAACGTTATTACCGCATGCTGCGGGACGGCATGCCACGTGAAGGGATCAGAGCGGCTGATCAACAGCCTGGTGAAAGAACTCGATATTCCGCCGGGAGAAGACACGTCAGAGGACCTGCGATTTACCGTCGAGAAAGTGAACTGTGTGGGCGCCTGCAGTATTGCGCCGGTCATCATCGTCAATAAGGCGGTGCACGGCAAGGTGTCGCCGGACAAGCTCATGAAAGAGATCAAGGGTCTCAAGGCGGGAGCGTCGAAGAATTAGGGAGAAAATAGTAGACAGCGGACATAAAGCAGGAGTCAGGAGCCAGGAAAAGGATAACAGATTGCGAAAAAGACGACAGCAATCAGGAATCTGACATCGACACTCAGCTATCCGGCAGCTTGCATCCGACACCAGGTATTTAGAAAAAAAGATTTCATCCTGTTAATCCTGTCTGAATTCGTTGCTCTCTTTGCGGCTTTGCGCGAGACAGATTTTTTAGTCAGTTTTTGAGGTCTTGATGGGTAAAGACATTTCGATAAAAGTATGTATGGGCACCGGCGGGATCGCCGCAGGCGGGGTCGAGGTCATGTCCGCCTTCGATACGGCCTTTTCCGCCGCGGGCATTACCGCGAGCGTGGAGAAGAACTGCTCGATGCACAAGGTCGGCTGCCGGGGATTCTGCGCCCGCGATGTGCTCGTCGACGTTTCCGTGAACGGCAGCAAGGCCACCTACGAATACATCAAGGCCGACATGGTCGAGCGGATCGTACAGGAACACATCGTCGAGGGGAATCCCGTCAATGAATGGCTGGTCAAGGACGATTATCATACGTTCCACGACAAACAGGTCAAGGTCGTGTTGTCCGACTGCGGAGAAGTGGACCCGGAAGAGATCGACTCCTATATCGGGCGGGAGGGGTATGAGGCGATAAAGAAAGTCCTGACCTCGATGAGCCCGGAAGAAACGACGAAGGTGATCGAGGAGGCCGGTCTGCGCGGCCGCGGCGGTGGGGGCTTTCCCACGGCCGTCAAGTGGCAGATGGCCTTGCGGGCCCCGGGGCCGGTCAAGTATCTTATCTGCAATGCCGACGAGGGAGATCCCGGTGCGTTCATGGACCGTTCCGTCGTCGAGGGAAACCCCCACGCCCTGATCGAGGGAATGATCATTGGCGCATACGCTATCGGCGCTCCCTACGGGTACGTGTATATTAGGGCTGAATACCCCCTCGCCGTGGAGCGGCTCTATCGTTCGCTCCAGCAGGCCCGCGAGCGCGGATTTCTCGGGAAGAACATCCTGGGATCGGGATTCGACTTCGATATCAAGGTAAAGCTCGGGGCCGGCGCCTTCGTCTGCGGCGAAGAAACGGCGCTCATCGCTTCCATTGAAGGCAAGCGCGGTATGCCGAGGGCGAAACCGCCCTTCCCCGTACAGAGAGGTCTCTGGGGAAAGCCCACCATCATCAACAACGTGGAAACCCTTGCCAATGTCCCGTACATTGTGAGAAAAGGCGCGGCGTGGTATGCGGGGTTCGGCACTGATAAGAGCAAGGGCACGAAGGTCTTTGCCCTGACCGGCAAGATCCAGAACTCGGGCCTGATAGAAGTCCCCATGGGCATTCCGCTGAAGGAGATCGTCTACGATATCGGCGGGGGAATCGAGGGGGGCAGGAAGCTCAAGGCAGTCCAGACCGGCGGCCCTTCGGGCGGCTGCATCCCGGCAGCCATGGTCGATACCACGATGGATTACGAATCACTGGCGCGGGTCGGTTCCATTATGGGGTCAGGCGGCATGGTGGTCCTGGATGAAACGGACTGCATGGTGGACGTGGCGAAGTACTTCCTGCATTTCACCGAGTCGGAATCATGCGGCAAGTGTGTGCCCTGCAGGGTCGGCACCAAACGGCTTCTCGAGATCCTGAACAGGATTACCGAGGGCCGGGGCAGGGAGGGAGATATGGACCTCCTTGCGGAGCTCAGCACGGACGTGAAGACGTCGTCGCTCTGCGGCCTGGGCCAGGGTGCGCCAAACCCCATCCTAAGCACGCTCAAGCATTACCGTGATGAATATGAGGCGCACATCTACGAGAAACGGTGTCCCGCCGGCGTGTGCAAGGACCTCCTTACGTACTCGGTCCTCGAAGAGTTCTGTAAGGGCTGCATGGCGTGCATCCGCGTCTGTCCTGCCGGCGCCATCGTCGGGGAGAAAAAGCAGCCGCACCGGATCGTACAGGACATCTGCATCAAATGCGGCGCCTGCTTCGAAACGTGCAAGTTTAAAGCGGTTAAGAAGGGATAAAACGTAAGGCGTGAAACGTAAGGGGGAAGTGGTAAAACGGAAAGCATCATACGTGAGGAGCAAGGACTAAATGGATAAACCACACAAAAAACTCGATGTGTGGAAATTGTCTATCGACCTGGTTGTTGAAATTTATAAGCTGACACAATTATTGCCACACGAGGAGAAATATAATCTCATAAGTCAGATGAAACGAGCAGTTATCAGTATCCCGGGAAATATTGCTGAGGGCGCTGCCAGAAATACCAAAAAAGAATTCATACATTTTCTCCATATTGCTCAGGGTTCTCTCAGTGAGCTGGATACTCACCTAGATGTAGTGCGGCGGTTAAAATTTTTGCAGGACCAAGATTTCCACTTCACCGACGGATTGATGGAAAGAATTGACAAGATGCTGACGGGGCTTATAAGGCACGAGAAATCAGCTCACGCCTTACGCCTCACGTCTGACGATCGGAAGCGGAGTATGCATGGTAACTCTAACAATAGACGGTAACCAGATATCTGTGCCAAAAGGAAGCACTGTCCTCGATGCGGCACGGAAGCATGACATCTACATTCCCACGCTCTGCGATGATCCGCGGCTGGAGCCCTACGGTGGATGCAGGCTCTGTCTGATCCAGGTGGAGGGTCTGCCCCGTCCGGTGACTGCCTGCACCACGCCCGCGACGGAGGGTATGGAGGTACAGACCTCGAACGAGCAGATCGAACGGCAGCGACGGACCATTGTCGAGCTTCTGCTGAGCGACCACCCGAACGACTGCATGGTCTGCGAAAAGGCGGGAGACTGCACCCTCCAGGAGCTGGCCTATTTTTACGACCTCAGGTCGAACCGCTTCTACGGGGAGCGGAGACAGTATACCCAGAAGGACAACAACCCCTTCATCGAGCGGGACATGGAGAAGTGCATCCTCTGCGGCAAGTGCGTGCGCGTCTGCGATGAGATACAGGGCGTGGCTGCCATCGACATTGCGAGCAGGGGATTCACCGCAAAGGTAACACCGCCCTTCGGAAAAGACCTGGACTGCGAGTTCTGCGGCCAGTGCATCAGCGTGTGCCCCACGGGCGCCCTCTTCGGAAAGCAGGCCCTCGGCAGGGGCAGGGAGAAGGACATCCACAAAGTGGAGACCGTCTGTCCCTACTGCGGGTGCGGCTGCAACCTCACGCTGCACGTGAACCGGAACGAAGTCGTGCGCGTGACGTCACGTCCCGGCACAATCAACGAGGGATGGCTCTGCGTGAAAGGCAGGTTCGGCTACCGGTTCATCAACAGTCCGGAACGGCTGAAGACGCCGCTCATCAGGAAAAAAGGGAAGTTCGTCGAGGCCACGTGGGACGAGGCCTTCGACTACGCGGCTGAACGGCTCACGGAGATAAAAGAGAAGCACGGCGCGGACGCCATCGGCGGGTTGAGTTCGGCGCGGTGCACGAATGAAGAGAACTATCTTTTCCAGAAATTCATACGCGCGACGGTCGGCACGAACAACGTGGACCACTGCGCGCGGTACTGACACAGCGCAACGGTGGCCGGTCTGGCCACAGTATTCGGTTCCGGTGCCATGACGAACTCCCTGGAGGAGATCGAGAGCAATGACGTGATGTTCGTCATCGGCTCGAACACCAAGGAGAACCATCCCATTGTCGCCCTTCGCATGATCAAGGCCAAACGGAAGGGGGCGAAACTCATCATCGCCGACCCGAGACGGGTGCCCCTCGTGCGGTTTGCGGACCTCTGGATCCAGCACCGGCCCGGCACGGATGTGCAACTCCTGAACGCCATGATGCATGTTATCCTGAAGGAGAACCTCGTTGACAAGGAATTCATCGAGTCCATGACCGAAGGGTTCGACGAAGAATTCAGAAAAAACCTTGAAGCATACACGCCCGAGGCGGCGGAACAGATAACCGGCGTACCGGCAGAGACGATCGTTAAGGCGGCGCGCATGTACGCCGGGGCGGACAAGGCAGGCATCTACTACACCATGGGCATTACCCAGCACTCGCACGGCACGGACAACGTGTTCTCCATCGCGAACCTGGCGCTCATGACGGGCAACCTCGGCAAGGAGAGCGCCGGCGTCAATCCCCTGCGGGGCCAGAACAACGTGCAGGGTTCGACGGACATGGGGTGCATCCCGAACCTGTACCCGGGCTACCAGCGGGTGGACGTGCCGGCGATCCAAAGCAAATTTGAAGAGCTGTGGAACGCAAAGCTCTCGGACACGGCAGGGCTCACTGCTCCGGAGATGCTGGCTGCCGCGGAGCAGGGCACGCTCAAGGCCCTCTATATCATGGGCGAGAACCCAGCGGTGAGTGATCCCGATACCGCGCACACGGCCAAGGCGCTCAAGGCACTCGACTTCCTCATGGTGCAGGACATCTTCATGACCGAGACGGCCGAGCTCGCCGACGTGGTGCTGCCGGCATCGTCGTTTGCGGAAAAAGTCGGAACCTTTACGAACACGGAACGGAGGGTGCAGCGGGTACGAAGGGCCGTCAACGCTCCCGGCACTGCAATGAAGGACTCGCTCATCATCATGGAACTTTCCAAGCGCATGGGCTACGAGATGCCGTACCATCATACGAACGAAATATTCCGCGAGATGGGCAAGGCGTGGCCCGCGCTGGCGGGAATGAGCTACGCGAGGCTCGATGAAGAGGGGGGCCTTCAGTGGCCGTGCCCGACCAGTGATCACCCGGGCACGCAGTATCTCTTCAAGGGCGGTTTCCCGCGGGGCAAGGGCCGGTTCACCCTGGTGCAGTACCGGCCTTCGGCCGAACTTCCCGATAAGAAGTACCCCTTCATCCTCACCACCGGGAGACAGCTGTTCCATTACCACACCGGCAGCATGACGAGAAAAATCAAGCCGCTCAATATGGTATCGCCTGAATCATACGTTGAGATCAATCCGGATGACGCAAAGACGCTTTCGATAAAGGATGGCGCAAAGGTGAAGGTCAGCTCGCGCCGCGGAGCCATTACCGTGAAGGCCCTGGTGAGCAAGAGGCCCGACAGGGGCGTGGTCTTCATCCCCTTCCATTTCAAAGAGGCTGCGGCGAACGTACTGACGAGCGGGAGCAATCTTGATCCCGTGGCCAAGATTCCGTCACTCAAAGTGTCGGCGGTACGGGTTGAGAAAGCTTAAGATGAAAAAAGGCGGCAAAGAATTTATCTGCCGCGAATGGCCTAGAACCAGAAACGGCCACCCGTGGACGCGAATTTTCACAAATTAAAGAGAGAAAAGTTCATAAGGTTGCAGGTGAACGCTGAAAAGATATTGTCTTTTTTCGTGCCTTTGTGGCAATAGGTTAACAGGCTTCGAAATGAGGAGGAAATGATGGTCGACAAGGCGGCATTACAAAAACAGATACTCCTGAGCGACCTTACCGCCGAGGAGGTGGAAGCAATTGCACAGAAGGTCAAGGCCGAAAGCTTTGCGAAGGGTAAGCCCATCTTCCAGGAAGGCGAGGCTACCAAGTGTATGTACCTGATCAAGGCCGGCAAGGTGGAGATTGCGAAGACGACGGCTGACGGGTGGAAACAGACGCTTGCCGTGCTGACGGAGAACCACTTCTTCGGTGAGCTGTCCCTGATCGAAGACAAGAAGACGCACGGTGCGAACGCTACGGCCATCGACGACACGGAAATCGTCTGCATCAACATGGCCGACTTCAAGGCATTCGAGCAGAGCAACCCGGGCATGATGTATAAGATCATGAAGACCATCGCCCGTGTTGCCAGCAAGAATGTGCACGCGATGAACGACCGGCTGATCAAACTCCTTATCAGTTATTGAGCGGCGGGAAAGCAACTCCAAATATCAAGACGCAAATGACAAATAAATACCCAAGCGACAAGCGTCAAAATGTTTTTCTCAGCTTGGTATTTTGACATTCATTTGAATTTTGAGCGTTGACATTTAGTATTCAAGGCGGCATTGTTTCCTGCTTGAGTTAATTTACGGTAAATCGTTCCTGTCAATTCGCGGCTGAATAGTATGGTTATCGTTTTGTTTTTACATTCCACATTTCAAAAAGGAGGTTTTTTATGGCACTTGACCCAACAAAGCATCAGGACTGGGAGATAGCAGAAGACGCCGAAAAAACGATGAAGCCCATCGCCGAAATCGCGGAGAAGTTGGGCCTCACGCCGGACGAACTGCTGCCCCACGGGCACTACATCGCGAAGGTAGACTTCAAGAAAGCGCTCGCACGGCTGAAGGACAAGCCCGACGGAAAGTACATCGACGTTACGGCCATCACGCCCACGCCGCTGGGCGAAGGAAAATCGACATCCACCCTTGGACTGGTCCAGGGCATGGGTAAGCGCGGCAAGAACGTGATTGCCACGATCCGCCAGCCCTCGGGCGGCCCGACCATGAACATCAAGGGATCGGCGGCAGGCGGCGGCCTGGCCCAGGTCATCCCCCTTACGCCGTTCTCCCTTGGCCTCACGGGCGACATCAACGCCATCATGAACTCACACAACCTGGCCATGGTGGCGCTCACGTCCCGTATGCAGCATGAATTCAACTACAACGATGAGCAGCTCGGGAAGCGGAACCTCAAGCGGCTGAACGTCGACCCGCGCAACGTCGAGATGAAATGGATCATGGACTTCTGCGCCCAGGCGCTTCGCAACATCACCATCGGCCAGGGAGGCAAGAGCGACGGCTTCATGATGCGTTCCAGTTTTGCCATTGCCGTGTCCTCGGAAGTGATGGCCATTCTCGCCGTCGCCAAGGACCTGAAGGACATGCGCGATCGGATGGGAAAAATTGTCGTTGCCTACAGCAAGGACGGAACACCCGTCACCACGAAGGACCTCGAAGTGGACGGCGCGATGACGGCCTGGATGGTCGAGGCCCTGAACCCGAATCTGCTCCAGAGTCTCGAAGGCCAGCCCGTGTTCGTTCACGCCGGCCCCTTCGCCAACATCGCCATCGGCCAGTCGTCTATCGTGGCCGATCGCATTGCGCTCAAGCTCGGAGATTATGTCATTACCGAGTCCGGCTTTGCCGCTGACATCGGTTTCGAGAAGTTCTGGAACCTCAAATGCCGCATGTCCGGCCTCAAACCCAACGCGGCAGTGGTTGTTGCCACTATCCGAGCTCTTAAGTGCCACGGCGGCGCTCCCATCCCGGTCCCGGGCAGGCCGCTTCCCGATGAGTACAAGGGGGAGAACGTGGGCTGGGTCGAGAAAGGCTGCGAAAACCTCGTGCACCACATTAATACCGTCAAAAAGGCGGGCATCAACCCCGTGGTCTGCATCAATGCCTTCCATACCGACACCGACAACGAGATCAAGGCGGTACGCAAAATGGCAGAAGCGGCAGGCGCCCGCGTCGCCCTCTCGCGGCATTGGGAAAAAGGCGGCGACGGCGCCCTCGAGTTCGCCGATGCCGTCGTGGAAGCCTGCAACGAAAAGAACGACTTCAAGTTTCTCTATGAGCTCGATACACCGCTCAGGAAACGCATCGATCTTATCGCCCGGGAAGTGTACGGCGCCGATGGCGTGGACTATACCCCGGAGGCAGAGGCCAAGGCCAAGAGGATGGAGGCTGATCCCGAGACCTCGAAACTCGGCACCTGCATGGTCAAGACCCATCTGTCGCTGACGGACAACCCGGCCCTCAAGGGCGTGCCCAAGAACTGGCGGCTCCGCATCAGGGACATCCTTACCTTCAAAGGCGCGGGATTCGTCGTTCCCGTGGCCGGAACCATCAACCTCATGCCCGGCACTTCGTCAAGCCCGGCGTACCGCAGGGTCGATGTAGACGTGGAAACCGGTAAAGTGAAGGGTGTATTCTAGGCGAGAGTAACCTAGCACGTAATTCTTAAAAGCCCGCGCCGGTGGTATCCGGCGCGGGCTTTTTTTACCGCTCAGTGCATCTGTTCCCTTCCTTGCCGCTGTGCCGCGATGCAGTAAATAACAGCATATAGCATAATGGCAACATCCTTTCAGTCAGGTCATTTATTTCCGCAGCGAAGCTGAAGAGCCTTGATTCTTGTTTTTTTGAATAATCTGTACTATCATGTACTTATTGCGGTTGTGCATACCGATACCTTCTTTGACGTTCAGGCGTTTTCTCATTAACGAGCGAGGCAGGGGCTGCAGGAGCTATGGCGTTCAAGGTAAATAAATATCTCCCCCTGGTCAGGCGCAAGTTTGCGGTGAGAATGGCGCTTGCTGTCGCGGTAATCGCCTTTGTCAGCAATCTCAATGCCCTTATCGATCTGTTCCTTCATCCCGAAATTTCCTATTTCGATGCAGAGCACCTCATCGTCGGCGGAGCCACCGGTATCATGGTCGCACTCCTCCTCGGCGTGGTGGAGCTGTACATGCGCCGGTACGGTGAGGCCGAGCAGAGCCTGAAAAAAGAACTGACAAAAGTGCAGACCTATCTCGATGTCGCCGGGGTCATCATGGTGGCCCTCGACACCGACGGGAACATCATCCTGCTGAACCGGCAGGGGTGCGATATCCTCGGATGCACGGTGGCGCGGGTGACGGGCAGCAACTGGTTCGATCTGTTTATTCCCGAGAGGGACCGGGAGCCAGTCAAGGCGGTTTTTTTCCGGCTGATGAAAGGAGAAATAGATCCCGTCGAATATTATGAGAACCCGGTAGTGACCATGGAGGGAGAAGAACGAATCATTGCCTGGCACAACACGGTCCTGTCTGATGAAGGGGGCGCCATAATCGGTACGCTCAGCTCAGGCATGGACATAACAGAGCGAAGGCAGGCAGAAGAAACACTCAGAACGTCGGAAGAGAAGTACCGGGACCTCTTCGAGAACGCTACGGATGCCATATTTCTGATTAGTGCCGACCTGCGCTATGTGGATGTGAACAGGAAGGCAATAGAACTCTTCGGTTACGCAAAGGAAGAATGGCTTACCATGAGCGTTCTTGATGTCATTCCGCGGGAGCAGGCTTCACGGTCAAAGCAGGAATTTGAAAAATTACGAACAGAAGGAATGTACGAAAAATTCGTCGGGAGGATGTTCAAAAAAGACGGGACAGATCTTGACGTCGAAGTGAGCTCTTCGGCAATTTATGACGGCAGGCAATTCATCGGCTCACGGGACATTGTACGGGACATAACGGAGCGCAAACGGATGGAGGAGGACCTCCGAAATTCGGAAAAGCGATACCGCCTCCTGTTCGAGACGAATCCTCAGCCCATGCTCGTCTATGATGTGTATACCCTCGGCATTCTGGCGGTGAATGAGGCTGCCGTCACCACATACGGTTATCGTCGAGAGGAATTCCTGTCCATGACGATCAAGGACATCCGTCCACCCGAGGATGTTCCCGCTCTCCTGCATCATCTGGCAAAGCCGGGCCCGGACCTCGATATCGTGCCTGGCGTATGGAGGCACCGGAAAAAAGACGGGACGATTCTCTATGTGGAAATCATTTCGCACAAGCTCACCTTCGGCGGCCGGCAGGCAGAGCTTGTCTTGACCTATGATGTGTCGGAGCGTAAGCGACTGGAGGATGAACTCCTGAATGCGCGGAAACTCGAGTCCCTCGGCGTGCTCGCCGGCGGCATAGCCCATGATTTCAACAACCTGCTGGTGGCCGTTCTGGGCAACATTGACATGGCGAAGCTCGGCGGTAAAGCAAAGGGCGGCATAACGAAGTGGCTGGATGCGGCGGAGAAGGCCACGCTGCGGGCCCGAGATCTGACGCAGCAGCTGCTCACCTTCTCCCGCGGAGGAGAGCCGGTCAAAAAAACGACGTCACTGAAGAGTCTGATCAGTGACTCGGTACAGTTCGCCGTCAGCGGTTCGAATGTGCAGGTGGCCCTCCACATCGCCGATGATCTCTGGCCTTCGGATGTGGATGAGGGGCAGATCAGCCAGGTCATCAATAATCTAATCATCAACGCAGACCAGGCGATGAAGGACGGGGGGACGATCGACGTGACGGCGGAAAACAGGACCGTCAGCGGTGATCGGGAACTTCACTTCACCGCAGGTGATTATATACAGATATCAGTTCACGACCAGGGAGTCGGTATCCCCAAGGAGGCCCTACAAAATATTTTCGACCCTTATTTCACGACGAAAGCGCAGGGAAGCGGCCTCGGGCTCGCCACGTCCTAATTCTATTGTCAAAAAACATGACGGGCACATAACGGTCGAGTCCGAGGAGGGATCAGGAACGACGTTTTCCGTCTATCTTCCCGCACAGCCCCGTGGCGTGCTTCCCGCGAATGATGACGACGGGCGGCCGCTTTCCGGCACCGGAAGGATTCTCATCATGGACGACGAAGAAGCAGTCAGTGAAATTACCGGTCAGATGCTGGCCAGGCTCGGCTATGACGTTGAAATTGCCCAGGATGGCGCTGAAGCGATTGAACGGTATGTTGCGGCAGGGAAGCAACAAAAGCCCTTCGATGTCGTGATCATGGATTTGACCATTCCCGGCGGAATGGGCGGCAAGGAGGCGATCCGGAAACTGCGCGAGATAGATCCTGGTGTGCGGGCGATCGTGTCGAGCGGATACTCGAACGACCCCGTCATGGCTGATTATGGCCACTACGGATTTACTGCCGTCGCAGCGAAGCCCTATAAAATACACGATCTGAGCAGGATTATTCACGACATAATTACTGTTGGCGGCGTGTAGAAACTGGCGCACACAATTTCTTTCCCCATTGTCCGCAACCCCGTTGCCGTTCTCAAAAAAAGGCCAGGGAGGAAGCTCCTCACTGGCCCGGTGTCATGTCCTACACCGCAATCGGTATTCTTACTCTCTATTTCTGCGCAGGGAGGAGCGGACACTCGAAGTAGATCGCCGTATCCATGATCTCAATGTGGCCCAGCTCCTGGTGGGCCAGGATCGCTTCTGCACCGGTCAGCTCGAAGTTGACGATGCCGTCGCCGTCAGGATCGTGGATATCGATGCCCTGCTCCGTGAAGACGACAACCTTTACCGACCACCGTCCGCCGTTGTAGTCGCCGTAGCCGGGTGCGCTGTCCGACACCGGGCGCTGCCCTGTCAGGCCGCTGAAATCAAAACTGTACAGGGTGTCGGTGGAATGTGCAGGCGGCGACAGGAAGGTAGCCGGCGTGACGACGGTGTCATAAATCACTCCATTCGCCCAGATGAGATTGGGGACACGGGTGGCCCCGTTTCCCGCAAAGGCAGGGGCAAGAGCGATCATGAGGACCAGCGATGCGATGCCGATCAATGCGAATAGTTTCCTTCTGTTCATGGGATTCACCTCCTTTCTCTAGGGTATTTTTGAATTCAAGCATACCACGCAGAGTTCACGATACTATTACAAAACGATCACATTTTTATAACATCACTCACAGCCGGGGCACGCTGGAAAGGCTTTTAACCACGAAGGTCAGGAAGACCGCGAAGAAAAGCTAAGTTGGCATTTTTCACCAATGAGCAAACGATGGCTTAGGGGAGTGCTTTTCCCGGAACGTGGCCGGTTAAGGAGACGTTTCTGAAAAGGGCAAGGAAAAGGAGAAGGTTGTACCGACACCGAGTTCACTCTGGACGTTGATGGGGCTTCCATGGAGTTCGACGATTCTTTTTGTGATGGCGAGGCCGAGGCCCGTACCGTCGGCGTCATCCTCTTCGCGTTGCTTCGCCCGGTAGAAGCGGTCGAAGATATAGGGAATATCTTCGGGGCTGATCCCGGAGCCATTATCGGCAATCCGGACATCGACGCCGGAATCACCCGGCGCCAACTCGATCGTGACAATGCCACCCTCCGGAGTATACCGGAGGGCATTCTCGACGAGGTTCTGTATCGCGCGCTCGATCAGCCCGATGTCCGCATGCACGAAGGGAAGGTTCTCGGGGAACCGCGCCTCGAGGCGGATTTTTTTTCTTTCGGCGTCAAGCGTAAATTTCTGGAGAATATCGTAGCCCAGTTCGCCGAGATGGAAGGGCTCCGGATGAATCCGTGTCTCCTCGGCATCGAGCTTCGCAAGATCAAAGAGCTCGGCTATCAGCTTGTCCAGCCGGTCCGCGTGCTTCATTGCTATGGAAAGGTACCGGCGCTGTTCCTGCAGCTCCATATCGCCGCCCTTCATGAGGAGCGTCTCGAGATAACCCTTGAGCGAGGCGAGGGGAGTGCGAAGATCGTGGGAAACACTGCCTACCAGTTCCCGGCGGAGCTTGTCTGCATGGCGTATGTCGCTCATCTGGTCGATGATCCGGCCGGACATCTGTGCGAACATCGCGCTGAGCCGGCCTATTTCGTCATTGGCATGCATGGCCGTTTCCTGCGGCGAAATGATGGGGTCGCGAAAACCATGGCGCTGAAAATTCTCCACCTCGTCCGAGAGCCGTTGAAGGCGCCTGGTCAGGGTGGCGAAGAGAAAGAGCCCGGTGAGCAATACGAAGAGCAGACCGGCAGCAACGATCCCCGTACTCAGCCGGAAGATATAGCTCTTCCGGAGCATGGTGACGACGGAATCGAATTCTTCTCCGCCGAGAATAATATAGAGGTAGCCCTCAAGGGGGCCGGAACGGGGAACGGGCGATACGGAGAATACCTTTTGCTGTCCCGGGTTCCTGGGGTCATCGCCGAGGATGGGCAGACGTTCGGCCCTGCCCAGAAAGCGCCGGATGGGCTCCAGGGACACGTTGCGCCCTTTTACCTTGCCGGGGGGCGCTGAATACGCCAGGACCTCTCCTGCGGGATCGAGGAGGTAAACTTCGATGGCGGGATTGATCTCCATGAGCATGTCGAAACTCTCCCGCAGGGCCGCCTCGTTCACCGCGCCTTTCTGCATGAATAGTTTCTGGGAAGCGAGATAGGCCGCCAGGTTTCGATTGAGTTTCTGCGCGCCCTCCTGCAGGGTGAGCTTCGTCGTAAAGAGAATCAGCAGGAGATAGAGAAGCCCGATCGCGAAGAACAGGCTGAGAAGAATGGCAGCTATTTTTCCATAGAGTGTCTTGAGCATCGGTTATGCCTTGTTATGTCTCGGCAAATTTGTATCCTACGCCCCATACGGTGAGAATGATGCGGGGGTGGGAGGGGTCTTCCTCGATTTTGGTCCGCAGCCGGTTGATGTGCGAGTTCACCGTATGTTCATAGCCTTCGAAGCCATATCCCCAGACCTCACTCAACAGCTGTGATCGTGTATAGACCCGTCCCGGATGCCGCGCAAAGTACAGAAGGAGATCAAACTCTTTTGCCGTAAGGGTCACGGGGTTCCCCTTCTGTGTCACGGTACGTTTATCAATATCGATCATCAGATCGCCGACGGAAATCGGTTCCCGGGTCTCAATGCGGGTCTGCGATCCAAGAGCGTCCATTCGCCGAAAGAGTGCCTTCACGCGCGCCAGGAGCTCCTTGATGCTGAAGGGCTTCGTCAGATAGTCGTCAGCCCCGAGTTCGAGGCCGAGGACGCGGTCAAGTTCCGACGACCTGGCCGTGAGCATCAGGATCGCCGTGTAGTGCGGAAGAGCCCGGACACGCTTGCAGATTTCCAGGCCGTCAATGCCCGGCAGCATGAGGTCGAGAATGATCAAGGCATGTGCCGCAGTCGTCGCCAGTTCGAGGCCCTGTACGCCGTCGTGGGTGACAGTCACGTGATGTCCCGCGTCGCGAAGGTGCATTTCCAGAAGGGCCGCGATGTCCTTGTCATCCTCAATGATCAGTACTTTTTGCGCCATGGTCCCGTCCTGCCTCATGTACTAACAATACCATATACTTATCACAAAACAGTCACGAGTGCCAGTACTATGAAAGGCCTTCGAGGATGCCTTCGCTGCGAAACGGCATGAGGGCAAGGTGAATAATACCTTGACGCACGGTCATTTTTTTGGAATAGTATATGGTATACCTTGAATACGATGAGGCTGGGGGGCCTCCCTGAGGGGGAAAGGCACTGCTCGTCCTGCTTCATCGATTTTCCGGAGAGGAGAACAGTATGATCGTATTCGGTACCAGGGGGAAGATTGTTGCAGGCACACAAAAGCAGGGGATAGCGTGTAGTTCCTGCGGGAACCAGCCGCAGAACACCTTCGGCGTTTTGCGCTATTTCCATATATTCTGGATTCCCGTGTTCCCCACGAAAAAGGAAGTCGGCCTGGAGTGCCCGCACTGCAAGCAGACGCTCATGGGGAAGGAAGTTCCCGACCGCCTTCGGCAGGACATCAAGGAATCGATATTCACGAAAGGAAAAGTCCTACCGATGTTTGCGGGACTCTTCCTGCTCGCGATCCTCTTCGGCTTTGTCGGGTACACCGGCATGGAGCAGTCTAAGAAAGAAGCGGCGTTTCTGGCGAATCCCGCAGTGAATGATTACTACATCGTCCGGCTGACGAAACTCTTCGAAGGGCAGGATACAAAACACCCCTATGGCATTCTGAGGGTGAAGAGCATCTCCGGAGGCTCGGTCGAGCTGATCGTCGGTAATTACGCCTACAGCAGTACCACAGGGGCGCGGAAGGCGATCAGCAAGGGAGAGACCGGCAAGGCCGGATATTTCGGGGCAGAGCCGATATCGCTGAATGCCGCCAACCTGCCCGGGTTGAAAGGCGATGGCGTTATCAAGTCGGTGAAGCGACACTAGACTAACACGAACTGGTATCCTGATGGGCGGGTGCAGGCCTTGTCGCGCCCGCCCATCGTTCATCACGAACTCAATCCTTTCGTCTGCGCTAAGGCAACCTCGTCCGCTGCAAGCACTTCTTTTTTATTCTTGATATTTTCCCGTGGCTATACTATGGTAACGAAACGGTCATCGGAGCGCTTTGGCCGGGAACCGGATAACCATGGTTTCCTCACCCGGGATTATCCACAACAGCGAGAGGGAGGGACACGGTGACGGGCATTTGCCCCGAGGGATCATCGGCGCTGGTTTACCCGAACAACAACATGGGGCTGGTAAGCCTGAACAGAGACGGGTCCGTAGAGCATCGCCTGCTGACAGAGTTCCCGGGACAAGAACAGGTTTTTTACGTCCGTTGAGAGTACGGGGCAGATCGTTCCTTGCTCCCTGGCGTATGTGAAATGCTTTCAGAAGACAACGACTGTTATGGAAAAGAGCAAGCAGTTTTATAAAAAGGGCATCCGATTCGCGTGCCAGGGTTCGGGCAAATGCTGCGTGACCAGAGGAAAGTACGCCTATGTGTATTTGTCCTTGAACGACCGGAAGCGCCTTGCGGCGCATCTTGGGATTGCACCGCGTATGTTCACCGTGAGGTACACGCAAAAGACCGATGGACTGTATCATTTGAAAGACCCGGAAAAAAGTTGCCCCTTTTTCGAGGACAATCGCTGCGCGGTCTATGAAGCTCGTCCCCGTCAATGCCGGACCTGGCCCTTCTGGCCGGAGAACATGGCGCAAGAGGTATGGGAACGGGAAGTGGCTTCCTACTGCCCCGGTGTCGGAAAAGGAAGGCTCTATTCGGAGGATGAAATAGAAACCATTCTGGAAAAAAGCGGATCCGTCTGAATACTTAAGCCTTATCAAGTTATTTTCTGTCAATACCGCGAAACGGTCGGGGTGTCCTTGCCTCCGGCTGTCATTCGCGTTATACTTACATCAATAGATATCACCTGCACGCGCATCTTTTTTCCATCTCTTCACTCATTCATGACCGAACATCGCGGGAATACGGAAAATCCGAAAGGAGGATCAGGATGAAGAAAGACCGACTGAAGAGCATTCTGGCGGGTCTCAGTATCGCCGGTCTCCTGTCAGGCGCCGGGCTTGTAACCACCGCTCCCCGGGCGTTAGGGGGGAGCAGTTGAAGCGGCTGAAGTGGTAAAGCCGGTGCCGGCGGCACCGAAAAAACTGAAAAGAAGGACCACGACAAGAGCAAAATGGGTAAGAGTGGCTGAGCTGGCGATAAAGCCAGTGCCGGCGGCGCTGAAAAAAAGGACGAAGAAAAGAAAGACAAAGAGCAATCCAATCAGCAGGGCTCATCAGAGGAAAGCAAAAAGTAGGACAGGTGGCACGATAGGCCATAGGTATCCAGCAGTGTGCGCAGAATTCTGTTCAGGATTGTTGCCGGGGTAGTTGAGTCGCAGCATCCGGAGAACAGCGCACGCTGTTTTTTTTGGCACGGGAGGTACGGTGTGAGAAATTCCGCGCACAAAAAAACCGAAGACATTTACCCCGTGTGCCCTTCTCTTGTGGGGCCTGCAGAGTGGGACCGTACCGTTGCGGCGTGCGGGGAAAACTGCGGGCCCAAGACATTCTCTGACGCTGAAACGCCCCGATGATGCCGGGCAGGATGTTCTGCATGCCGGGACTGCGGCATCCGGCCGGTCTGCGGCGGGTGCCTCGCCGTTGCTCACAGCCATGGGCTTGATGTGTTTAACGACAGGGATCTGTACTGCTTCATTGAGCAGTCCCGGTAGGAGTGCCACGGATAGTGCAGGCAGGAGTCGTCACGGGTCAGGGGCGTGCATACAGAAGAGTAGCCCGGGGGCTCCATCTTCTCCCGGTGATGTTCTGGCAATCGGTGCTCTCTTCAGTGCCTGCGAGATCGCGTCCATGCCGGACGATAAGAACGGATTTGTTATTTTCTATCATTGTCATATCAGGAGGGCAGAATGGTAAAATTAGTTAAGCTGTCATTTGCTACCCACCCCGTCTTGCTCCTCGTGAGTGCGGCTCTGCTCATGCTCATGTCGTCATGCGCAAAAAAAGGTTACTATGGAATGGGCAGCCCTGCCGGCCCGGCAGAAGAGCGAGTGATGGGATTTACAGAAGATGAGACGACAGCGTTACCGGGGGCAACAACGTCGGGAAAAGCTGCGAAGTCAAGGACGTCAGATCCAAAGAGAGCCAAGAGACGCCCGGCTGCTTCAGGCTTGCGCGCCGGCTATGCCGACGATAACAAGCAGTTCAATTATTTCCTGCATTTTTTGGAACGATACGGTTCCGGCATACCGCACTACCCGTTAAGCATAAAGGAGCGGATTATTCTCAACGTAAAAGATCGAAAGGGCAAATCAGTGCCGAATGCAGACGTAACAATTTATTCCGGCAGCACCGTTCTCACTTCGGGCAGGACCTATTCAGACGGCTCATTTCTCTTCTTTCCGTCCGAATACCGGAAAAACCTGTTCCGGTACAAGGCAGTAGTACGCACGCTGCAGGGGCGAAAAAAGATCAGCATCGACCGTCAAGGCAGGCGCGATATTGAAATAATCCTGGATGTGCCACGGAAGTTGCCGAAATCAATTCCCCTGGACATCCTTTTTGTCCTCGATACGACAGGAAGCATGGGGGAGGAGATAAAAAGGCTAAAAAAGACGATAGAAATCATGAATCTAAATCTTATCTCACTGCCGTCCAAGCCCACGGTTCGATTCGGTATGGTCCTGTATAAGGACCGAAAAGATGCATATCGAACAAAGGTTGTTCCCCTGACGGGCGATCTGGATGAATTCCAGAAGGCGCTGAGCACGGTCAGTGCGTCTGGAGGTGGCGATACGCCCGAGGATTTGCAGTCCGCCCTCAAGGAAGCCATACAGAACATTGACTGGAATAAGGACGGGGTACGGCTTGCTTTTATCATAACCGATGCACCGCCACACCTGGACTACGGCCAGCAGTATACGTATGGAAACGCGTCAATCGGCGCAAAAAAGAACGGCATTAAAATTCATACGGTGGGGACGGGTGGCCTCAACATCGCGGGAGAATATATTCTTCGCCAGATATCGCAGTATACCTTGGGGCGGTATATTTTTCTTACCTATGGAGAAAAAGGGGAAAGCGAAGGAGGGCGGCCGGGGAGCGTGAGTCATCATACCGGCAGCAACTTTCAAACTGATAAGCTGGAAGCGATTATTATTCGCTTCGCGAAGGAGGAGCTGAACAACATCACCGGTAAAGGGGCTGCAGAGGATGATGAGTACTTCAGTGCTGAAAAGCGAGAGGATGAAGGTGGGATGGAAACGCTGCAGAAGCTGTTTGACCTGGCCGTCTCCCAACTCGTGGACTATTCGTCCATTATGATCCCCGGGAAAACTCCTGCGGCCATTTTTCCCATTGTCTATAACAATAAATCACTTGCACTCCATGCCGAGTATTTCAGTGAACAACTCGCGTTGTCGCTCAGTAGGAACAAAACGTTTACCATGGTTGAACGAGCGGATCTGCAGAGAATCCTTGAAGAAATGAAACTCCAGCTCACGGGAGTTGTGCCGGAAGACAAGGCGGTAAAGGCCGGCAAACTGATGGGCGCCAAGATGCTTGTAACAGGAAGGCTGTATGCTAAAAAGAACAGGTATGAACTATTTTTAAAACTGCTGCGCGTTGAGTCGGGCGAAGTGTTGTCGGTAACGAAAGCGCGAATCGACAGAACATTGGGGCTGTCTGAGTAGCACGGGATGGTTGTGGCGAGGCGAAGGTTGGGGCCTGGCCATTGATTCCCGCCACGGCCTCGATGTGTTCGCCGAAAAGGACCCCTATTGCTTCATGCATGAATCCCCGTAGGGCCCTGTTATCGTTTCTACGGCCGACAGCGCAAAGTACTTGCCTTTTCCTCCGGCCTGTACTATCTTTGCAAGCAAGCGCTCGTGCGCGGATAGGCCCCAATGACCAGCGTTTTTCAGGCGCTAGTCATCGGCTCACGGTTTTTTTGTGTGTCCACGGCGCTGCATATCAAGAGCCAGCAAGGCGATCAAATTTGACCCTGCGGCCGCAATCCCGCTTGAGTCCCGCTATAAGCGGGACCGGAGGGGCTTCACAGCATGAAAACATTCTTCGAGTTCTCGAAATATCATACGAGCTACCGGCAAGAGGCGCTTGCCGGTCTCACCACCTTTCTCACCATGGCCTACATTATTGTGGTAAACCCGGCAATCCTCGAGGCGGCGGGAATACCGCGAGGTCCGTCCATGGTCGCTACGATCCTGTCCGCCGCCTTCGGTACGCTGATCATGGGCGTCTACGCAAAGCGCCCCTTTGCGATCGCGCCGTATATGGGTGAGAACGCCTTTATCGCCTATACCGTCGTCAAGGTGCTGGGGTACTCCTGGCAGATCGCCCTTGGTGCGATCTTTCTTGCCGGAGTATTGTTCACCCTCTTAACGGTGCTCAAGATTCGAAGCTGGCTGGCTGATGCCATCCCGCAGACGCTCAAGTACAGCTTTGCGGCGGGTATCGGACTGTTTCTGGCATTTATCGGGATGAACGCGACCGGTGTCGTTCAACTCGGCGTTGCCGGCGCGCCCGTCAGTCTGGGGAACGTCTCCCAATCGACGGTGTTACTTGCTATCGCCGGGTTCATGATCATTGCGATAGCAA